>Ga0208460_10000071_pt1 | contig 75996 bp, 58 predicted proteins | sample AD_STIC10_MetaG_FD_184436 | JGI IMG/M metagenome (GOLD analysis project Ga0208460, IMG submission 184436) | Active sludge microbial communities of municipal wastewater-treating anaerobic digesters from USA - AD_STIC10_MetaG (SPAdes) (version 2) | ecosystem: Engineered > Bioreactor > Anaerobic >... | reverse complement strand
CCCTTCGCCGCCGACAAGGTGGTCGCCGACATTAATATCGACATCCTCGCCCTGAGCGGGCCTAGCCGCAGCGTGACTTCGATCGGCTATGGCCAGTCCGACATGGACGATTACCTGATGGCCGCCGCCAAGGAGCAGTCGCGCACCGTGGTGCCCGATGACAAGCCGGAGAAGGGGTTCTTCTTCCGTTCCGACCACATCAACTTTGCCCGCGTCGGTATTCCCGCTTTGTACGCATCCAGTGGCATGGACCTGGTCGATGGCGGTGAAGCGGCCGGACGCAAGGCAGCGGATGACTACACCAGCAACCGCTACCACAAGCCATCCGACAACTACGATCCGAACTGGGACTTCCGTGGCGCCGTGCAGGACATGGATCTGCTGCTGGCAATCGGCCGCCGCCTTGCGAACGAATCGACGTTTCCACAATGGAAAGCCGGTGCGGATTTTGCGCGCCCTGCGCCTGCGCAAAGCCGGACATCGGCGCCCTGAACAGCGCCGACTTTCCAGATGCATTGCAGGCGGCCAATCACGGTCGACTGGAATTGCGAATGCGCGATCGCCCCTGAAGCGGCTTGTCCCCTTTCCGGGGCTCCCAAGGAAGGTCTGAACAAGTCTCCCAAGGAAGGTCTGAACAAGTATTGTCGCGAGCAAGCTCGCTCCCACCATTGCTTGATTTTGTGGGAGCGAGCTTGCTCGCGACGAATGAGTTCCGTACTTGTTCAGAGTTTTCCTAAAAGACCAAAACAGCGTTTTTGTAGGAGGTCATTCATGCCCTACTCGAATCGCGGACCCGAATTTCGAATGTGTGATCGCCCCTGAAGGGGCTTGTTCCCTTTTCGGGGCTCCTACAGAACAAGACGCTTGCCGGTAGGAGCCCGTTCACGGGCGAAGGATGTGCAGCGATCCCTGGTTCACCCCGGGTCCGCGATCTCCCCCAGCTCGGCCATGAACGGCAGGCAGGATTCCCAGCGCACCGCTGATCGCATGTAGATCGGTTGGCGCTCCGGCATGTTGCTGGCCGTGCCTTGCCGACTTCGAACGGCTTGCGCAAGCCGTTTGCCTCTCAACGTTTGTGCGAATACTTATTGCGAATCATTCTCACTTGCGCTCTAATTGTGCCGGTAGATCGCCTGCATTGCCGTACTTGCCGACCCTGCGCGTCCGGCGAGCCGAGCCTCATGGCCCGGGCGAAACCCGTTTCCAGAAGAGGAGTTGTCCCGATGTCGTTCATCAAGAGTCGCAAACATGCGACCCCGTCACTGCGCCCGTTGTCGCCGAGCATGGCGTGCCTTGCGACCAGCATTGCCCTCGCCCTGCCTGCCGTTGCCATGGCTGCGGACACTCCTGCGACGGGTGCCGATGACGGGTACCTGATTGCCGATGCCGGAAACACCACCCAGCTGCCCACCATTCCGGTCGAGGGCAACAGCGCACCGTCCTACAAGGTCGACACGCTGGCTTCACCGAAATTCGTCAAACCGCTGGTCGACACCACGCAGACCATCCAGATCATCTCCAGCGACATCATCCGCGACCAGGGCGCAACCACCCTGACCGAGGCGCTGCGCAACAGCCCGGGCGTGGGCACGTTCTACACGGGTGAAAACGGCAACACCACGACCGGCGACACCGTGTACCTGCGCGGCTACGATGCCTCGTCCAGCATCTATGTGGACGGCGTGCGCGATCTCGGCAGCATCTCGCGCGACGTGTTCAACATCGAACAGGTGGAACTGACCAAGGGTGCCGCCGGCACCGACAACGGCCGCAGTTCACCCAGCGGTGCAATCAATCTCGTCTCCAAGCAACCGATGCTTGAAGATGCCGTCAGCGGATCGGTTGCCCTCGGAACATCCAGCCAGAAGCGCGTCACCGCCGATTTGAACAAGACGATCGACAGCGCATCCGGTTCGGCATTCCGCCTCAGCCTGATGGCGCAGGACAGCGGCGTGCCGGGCCGTGACCAGCTTGAACAGGATCGTTGGGGCTTTGCTCCGTCACTGGCCTTCGGCCTGGCGGGTTCCACGCGTTTCTACCTCAACTACCTGCACGTGAAGCAGAGCAACGTGCCGGACGGTGGCGTGTTCACCATCGGCCTGCCTGGCTACAGCACGCCGGACGCGAGCCGTCCCGAGCTTGGCCTGGCGCCGCCGGTGGATCCCGAGAATTTCTACGGCACCGATGCCGATCATGACGACGTCAAGGCCGACATGTTCACGGCGCGCGTCGAGCACGACTTCAGCGAAGACCTCAAATTCCAGAACACCACGCGCTGGGGCCGCAACGAGCAGGACTACCTGCTGACCTCCTACCGCGGCAATACCGAAAACCTGCTGACCCCGGACATCAACGATCCGTCGACCTGGACCATCGCGCGCAGCATCCCGACCTTCAAGGATCACACCAACCGCATCCTCACCAACCAGTCCAACCTGCGCATCCATTCCGGCAGCGGCAGTTTCGAGAACGATTTCAGCGGAGGCGTTGAATTCACCCGCGAGGAACTGGAAACGCGCGATGTGCGCATCCTCGATGGCGGCATCTTCCCCGCCGCCAACGTGTACAACCCCGATCCCCACGTCGCCGCGCCGCTGTATGGCCCATCCGGCGCCAAGGGTTCCGGCAGCAGCGACACCTTGGCTTTGTATGCATTCGATACCGTCACCTTCAACGAGCGCTGGCAGATGAATGGCGGCGTCCGTCTGGATCGCTTTGACGCCGATTTCGACAGCACCCTGGTGTGCGGCACCAGCGGCGCTCCAGCGTGTGGCGATCTGGCCGCCGGCAGCATCGTTCCCGGCGTGAATGAAAGCACCTCCGACACCCTGTTCAGCTGGAAGCTCGGCGTGCTGTACAAGCCGGCCAGCAACGGCAGCCTGTATGCCAACTACACGATCGCCGAACAGCCACCGGGTGGCGGCTCGCTGGAGCTGAGCTCGCGCCCCAACAGTGCGAACAACGTCATCTACGATCCACAGGAGTCCAGGACCGCCGAAATCGGCACCAAGTGGGAACTGGTCGGCAACCGCCTGCTGCTGAGTGCGGCGCTGTATCGCACCGACATCAGCAACGAGATCGTGCGCGATCCGGTCGACCTGCTGTACTACCAGATCGGCGAGAAACGTGTGCAGGGCATCGAGCTCAGCGCCATCGGTCAGATCAATGAAAACTGGTCGATCTCGGCCGGCTACACCACCATGGACACCAAGGTCATCGAAGGCGTCGCCGTGTCGCAGGACGGATCCGACGCCCTGGCGTACACCCCGGAAAGCGCCTTCACTGCCTGGACCACGTATCGCACACCGTTCAACCTCACGCTGGGCGGCGGCGCCCGCTATTCGGGCGAGATGAAGCGAGGCACCGATGGCGCGGTCGGCACACCGGAATTCACCGAGGACTACTGGGTGTTCGATGCGGTCGCCAGCTATCCATTCAACGAGCACTTCGACCTGCGCCTGAACGCCTACAATGTGTTCGACAAGGAATATGTCGCAGCCATCAACAAGAGCGGCTACCGCTACACGCCGGGTATTCCTCGCTCCTACCTGCTGACGGCCAATTTCAAGTTCTGACATTTGGGTGAAACATGCTGCTGCACGTTGCCGGGGTGCTTGACGCAGACCAGATTGCCGAATTCCGCCGCGCGTTGGATTCGGCAGACTGGATTGATGGCCGTGCAACCGTGGGCGCGCAGGGTGCGCGGGTCAAGCGCAACCAGCAGTTGGCCGATTCCTCGCCGCTGCGCGAACAACTCGGCCAGCGCGTATTGCAGCTGCTGGGCGCCAACCCGTTGTTCCATGCCGCCGCCCTGCCCCTGCGTTTCCTGCCGCCACGCTTCAACCGCTATGAAGGCGGTGGCGAGTACGGTTTCCATGTCGATGGCTCGGTAATGGCGGTAGCGGCAACGCCCGGGCAACCTGCTGGCCAGATGCGCAGCGATATTGCCTGCACCCTGTTCCTGAGCGAGCCCGACGAGTACGACGGCGGCGAGCTCATCGTCAGCGACACCTACGGCGAGCATGAGGTGAAACTTCCGGCCGGCGATTGCGTGGTGTATCCGGCCAGCAGCCTGCACAAGGTTCAGCCGGTGACCTGCGGCGCGCGGGTTGCCTGTTTTTTCTGGATGCAAAGCCTGGTGCGCGACGAAGGCCGGCGCCGCCTTCTGTTTGAACTGGACACCTCGATCCAGACCCTGACCGCAAGCGGAGCCGACCACGCCGCGGTGCTCACGCTTACCAGCGTCTATCACAACCTGCTCAGGCGCTGGGCAGAGACCTGAACGCGGTGCCTGCGGCCTTGGTTGGATAAACACGGGACGCCCGTTGCTTGGGAAAGTCCGCAGGGCGCATCCAACGACAACGATCCTGCGCACGGCTGCGATTACGCGCACAGCAAGTCGGCGGATGCGCGTTGCTTATCCGCCCTACAGGGGCAGCGCGCCCACGGTGACGTGCGAGCCCCTTAAGGAAACTCTGAACAAGTACGGAACTCATTCGTCGCTAGCAAGCTCGCTCCCACAAAATCAAGCAATGGTGGGAGCGAGCTTGCTCGCGAGAATACTTGTTCAGACCTTCCTTAAATGCCGAACGACCGGTCGTTGAAAGTCTGCCGGCGACCTGCGCTCGTGTACGATGCAGCTTGCTCGGATGGAATCAGGGGGAGTTGCTGAATGTATTGTCCCAATTGCGCGCAGCCGAACGTCGATTCGGCGGTAACTTGCAGTCGCTGCGGAGCAAGCCTGCCCACGCAGATGTATGCGTCGCCTTCGACCCCGGCGACCTATGAGAAGGTCGACAACTATCTGGTCTGGGCCATCCTTGCGACCCTGTTCTGCTGCCTGCCGACCGGCATCGTGGCCATCGTGTATGCCGCCCAGGTCGATTCGAAAGTCGGCGCCGGCGATGTGGCGGGGGCTCGCCAATCCGCGCGCAATGCGGCCACCTGGAGTTGGGTATCCCTTGGCCTTGGCCTGCTGTTCATCCTGCTCTACTTTGGCCTGGTGGCAGTCAGCATCAGCCTGGGCAGATGAGCGATTGGCGCCCGTCCGTAGCCAGGCTTGAGGACCTGCGCACGCACATCTCCGCGCTGCCCTGGCTCGGGCCCGCCGCACTCGCTGCGGCCAGCCTGCTGGTCGTCGCGGTTCTGACGCAGGCCGATCCCTACGCTGCCGACAGCCTGCTTCCCGGCTGCCCGTTTCATGCGCTGACCGGCCTGTTCTGCCCGGGCTGTGGAGCAACGCGCGCCGTGCACGCCCTGATCCACGGGGATCCGCTGCTCGCCTTGCGCATGAACCTGCTGGCTACCCTGGCCATTCCACTGCTGCCGCTGATGCTTTTGCGCTCCCTGCGCGGCCCTGATCCGGCCACCGGCTGGCTGACCGATGCCCGGCTCTGGCTGGTGCTGGTGGTCGCGTTCAGCGTGTTGCGGAACCTGCCGCTTCACCCCTTTATCTGGCTCGCACCGCTGTAGCTGCTCGCACGCGGACTCGCCCGTGCAGCGCGGGCCTGCTCCCGCAAATTTCACTCCTGACCCGGCATGACATTCGGCACATTGCCTGTCGCATCTGTGGAGTAGCAATATGTGGCTATGACAGATATCGACACCCGAACGCTCGAGCGCGAAATGAAGAAGGGCTCGGCCGAGCTGATCATTCTTTCCATCGTCGAGAGCCGTGCGCGCCACGGCTATGAAATCAGCAAACTGATCGAAACCCGCTCGCAGGGCCAGCTCAAGTTTCATGTCGCCTCGCTGTATCCCCTGCTGTACCGGCTGGAAGAGCGCCAGTGGCTGCAGGGTCGCTGGGTCGAGAAGGCCGGCCAGCGCCGCAGGCGTTTCTATTCTCTGACACCCGAGGGTCGCCGCGTGCTCGCGCGCCAGCGCGAGACGTGGGAAACCTTTGTCCAATCCATGCGCCTGATCACGAGCAGCTCCCATGCCTGACTGGACTCACCATCTGCGCCAGCGCCTCACCCACCTGGATCTGGACGGAGGCCGCGAAGCGGAAATCGTCGAAGAACTGTCCCAGCATCTGGACGAACGCTACGAAGAACTGCGCCGCCACGGCAGCAGCGAAGCCGAAGCCTGCCGCGTTGCGATGGACGAACTGGTTGATCCGGATTCGCTGGTTGAGCACATGCGGCCTTTGCGTCAGGCGCAAACCGCGGAATCGCCGACGCCGGGCATGCCGACAGGATCACTGTGGGCCGATGTCGGCACCGATCTGCGCCATGCCATGCGCGGCTTGCGCAACCAGCTCACCTTCAGTGTCGTAGCGATTTTCACCCTGGCTCTTGGGATCGGTGCCAATTGTGCAATTTTCGCCTTGGCCGATGCGACCCTGCTGCGCGCGTTGCCGCTGCCCGAAGCCGAACAGCTGGTGATGATGAGCGAATCCAGCACGAATTCCTCCAGCGGGGCGGTGTCAGCGACCAACCTCAACGACTGGCAAGCGCGCAGCCAGAGTCTGCAAAGCGTGGCGGGTTTCGTCCCCAATGTGGGCAGCATGGTGCTGGCCAACCCGGATGGTGCGGCGCAAACCGTACCGCGCCAATGGGTGACTGCCGGCATCTTCGACGTGCTGGGTATCCAACCGCTGGTCGGGCGCACCTTCAAGCCCGAAGACGACAAGGCCGAGCGCAATGTTGTGGTGTTGAGCGAAGCATTCTGGCGCAGCCGCTTCAACGCCGACCCCGGCATCGTCGGCAATGACCTGCGCCTGGATGGCGAAATGTTCAACGTGCTCGGCGTGGTTCCCGAGCAGGCACAAATGATCGGTCGCGCCAGCATGTGGGCGATGATTCCGATCCTTTCCGCCAGCAACGAAGATCGCAGTGATCGCTTTTTGCGCGTGGTGGGGCGCTTGCGTGCCGATGCCGACCTGAAAGCGGCCTCGACTGACATGGCGGTGGTCGCCGCTGGTTTGGCCCGCGACTTTCCCGAGGTCAATCAGGGCCTGGGCATTGCGATTGAACCGTTACAGGCTGCCTTGTTCGGTACCGACCTGCGCCAAACCGCCATGCTGTTCCTGGCCGTGGTCGGCTTCGTGCTGCTGATTTGCTGCGCCAACGTGGCCAATCTGCTGCTGGCCCGCGCCAACGCGCGTCGCCGCGAATTTGCCATTCGTGCGGCCCTGGGTGCCAACCGCTGGAGGGTGATGCGGCAAATGCTGGTCGAGAGCTTGATCCTGGCTTTGCTCGGCGGCGCGCTCGGTCTGCTGTTGGGCGCACTCATTCTGCAGATTGCACCCAACCTGATTCCGCAGGATCTGCTGCCCGGCGGAGTGGAGCTGCATTTTGACCTGCGCGTATTGGGTTTCTGTCTGCTTGCCAGTGTGTTGGTCGGCCTGCTGTTTGGCATCGGCCCGGCCTGGGCTGCAACCCGGCAAGCACCGGCCGCGGCCATCGGCTCGGAAACCCGCGGTAGCAGCGGGCGTGGCGGCAAGATGCGCAATCTGCTGGTGGTTGCCGAAGTGGCCACGGCCGTGGTGCTGCTGTTTGGTGCCGGCCTGTTGCTGCGCACCTTGCTGGCCATGCAGTACGTGGATCGCGGTTATCGCGCCGGGGAAACCTTGACCCTGCTGGTCGATCCGATCGGGGATCGCTATCCCACCGACGCATCGCTGCTTCAGTTTTTCGACGAGATCGAACGCCAGGTGCTGGCCAGCGGCAACGTGAAGCAGCTGGCTTGGTCCAGCGCGCTGCCGATGGGCACACCTGGAGGCACCATAGGCAATGCCGCATTCGATGTGGAGGGTGCGGCTGCGCAGGCCAAGGGCCAGCAAGCCGTTGCCGATTACCAGATTGTCAGCCCCGGCTACTTGTCCGCGCTGGATATCCGCGTGTTGAGCGGCCGCGAATTTTCCGACACCGATCGCGCCGACAGCGTGCCGGTGTGCATGGTCAACCAGACCTTTGTCGACACGCACCTGGGCGGTATCACGCCGCTGGGCGCGCGCATCGCCATCCGCACCTCGACTGCCCCGGACGCCAAGGTGACCGTGCGTGAAATTGTCGGCGTTTCCGCACCCGTCATGGCGCGCGCGACCGAGATCGATGCCGCACCGAAAATCTACGTGCCCTTGGCGCAGCGGCCGACCGACGACATCTTCCTGCTGGTGCAGCCCAAGGTCGGCAGCGCCAGCGCGCTCATCCCGCAGGTTCGCGCCGCCATCGCGCGCGTGGACACCGAACAACTGGTGACGGTCAGCGATTTGATGACCCTGGAGGAGATCGCTGCCGACGCCACCTCCCGGCATCGTTTCCGCGCTGTCCTTGTACTGGCCTTTGCGAGCCTGGCCTTGCTGCTGGCGATGGTCGGCGTGTTCGGCATTCTTGCCTGGTCGGTGCAACAACGGGTACGCGACTTCGGCGTTCGCATGGCTGTGGGTGCGACCGCCAACGATGTGCTGCGCCTGGTGCTGCGCGGTGCCTTGGTGCTCACGGTCAGCAGCCTGTTGATCGGCCTGTTGCTTGCCGTACCGATGGGCCGCTGGATGGCGTCTGTGCTGTACGGAGTGTCGCCTTTTGATCCGCTCACGCTGGCCATGGTCATGCTGGTTTTGGCGCTGACGACCCTGCTGGCAACGCTTGTGCCGGCCCTGAAGGCCGCACGCGTCCACCCGGTCGAGGCCATGCGCGGCTACTGAGCTTGTCCGCGCGGGCGCAATGCCGCGCATGCCGGCCTGCCTGGACTCCGCGAGCCACGGATCCCCTGCCTGAACCGAAGCCTTTGGCCCGAGCCTGGCTGATCCGCCCGTTTGCCTTGGGCTTCGTGTAAAATGCGCGCGCCGAATTCAGGCTGAGCCTGAGCCCCAGGACTCCGGTCTGGTTTGCAAACGGGTCTTCGGCACCGTTCCCTCGACATGGTCACGACAGCAGCGCCTTGCCGCGCACCGATGCTGTGGGCACCAGTGTCGTCGAGTCCGGCAGGAGAAGCGGCACCTTTCGCGGATCCGTCCGACCCATCGTTCAACCAGGTATCAGAGAACCATCATGGCCAGGCAGAAAGAGCTCAAGCTCTACCGCAACATCGGAATCATCGCCCACATCGACGCGGGCAAGACCACCACCACCGAGCGCGTGCTGTATTACACCGGGCGCAAGCACCAGATCGTCGACGTGCACGACACCAAGGACGGCAAGGGATCGACCACGACCGACTACATGGAGCAGGAACGCAAGCGCGGCATCACCATCCAGAGCGCGGCGGTTTCCACCGAGTGGAAGGGTTACCAGGTCAACGTGATCGACACCCCGGGACACGTCGATTTCACCATCGAGGTGAATCGCAGCCTGCGCGTACTGGACGGTGCCGTGGTGGTGTTCGATGGCGTCGCCGGTGTCGAGCCGCAGACCGAAACCAACTGGCGCCTGGCCGACCAGTACAATGTGCCGCGCCTGTGCTACGTCAACAAGATGGATCGCATCGGCGCCAACTTCGCGCATTGCGTGAAGGGCATCCGCGAGCGCCTGGGCGCCAACGCCCTGCTGTGCCAGGTGCCGCTCGGCAGCAATGACGAGTTCTGCGGCATGGCCGATCTGGTCGCCGGCCTTGGATACATCTGGATTTCGGACGACAAGGACAGCAAGTGGGAATCGGTGCCGCTGGAAGATCTGCGCGCCCGCCTCAAGTTTTCCTCGACCGTCGACAACGACTGGGTCGACCAGTTGCCCAAGCTGCGCCAGGATCTTCTGGAATCCGCGCTGGCCATGGATGACGACGCCTTCGAGCGCCTGCTGGAAACCGGCGAGCACGATCCGGTCATGCTCAAGAAGTGCATCCGCAAGGGTGCCATCAGCGGCAAGCTGGTGCCGGTATTCTGCGGTTCGTCCTATCGCAACAAGGGCGTTCAGCAGTTGCTCGATGGCGTAGTCGACTACCTGCCGTATCCGGGCGAGAACGGTGGCATTTCCATGGTCGATGCCGACGGCAAGGTGATCGGCGAGCAGGAAGTGCGCGACGATGCTCCCGCCCGCGCACTCGCCTTCAAGGTCATCAACGACCAGTTCGGCACGCTCACCTTTTGCCGCGTCTATTCGGGCGTGATCAAGAAGGGCGACACCCTGCTCAACGTGACCCGCGGCAAGAAGGAGCGCATCGGTCGCATCGTCGAAGTGCAGGCCGCCGCTACCAAGGACATCGAAGAAGTTCGCGCCGGCGACATCTGCGCCTTCGTCTCCATGAAGGACACGGAAACAGGCGACTCGCTGTCCGATCCCGCTTCACCCGTGTTGCTGGAGCGCATGCGCTTCCCGGACCCCGTGATCAGCGTTTCGGTGGAGCCGAAGAACCGCAACGACATCGACAAGATGTCGACCGCGCTCTACAAGATGGCCAAGGCCGATCCGTCCCTGCGTCTGGAAGTGGACAAGGAAACCGGCGAAACCGTGCTCAAGGGCATGGGCGAGCTGCACCTGGAAATCACCGTCGACCGCATGCGCACCGAGCTGGGCGTGGAAGCGGTGATGGGCAAGCCCAAGGTCAGCTTCCGCGAGGCCTTCGGCGGTCCGGTCGAACTCACCTACACGCACAAGAAGCAGTCCGGCGGTTCCGGCCAGTTCGCCGAAGTGAAGATGATCTTCGAGCCGGCCGAACCCGGTACCGGCATCGAGTTCTCCGACGAAATCGTCGGCGGCCGCATCCCGCGTGAATACATCCCGGCGGTCGAACATGCGATCCGCACCGAGAGCCGCAAGGGTCAGGTGGCCGGATACGAAGTGGTCGATTTCAAGGCACGCCTGATCGATGGCAAGTTCCATGACGTCGACTCCTCGGCACTGGCCTTCGAGATTGCCGGCAAGGGTTGCTTCCGCGAAGCGCATCGTGGCAGCCGACCCAAGTTGCTGGAGCCGATCATGGGCGTGGAAGTGGTGACCGAGGCGGAATACCTCGGCGACATCATCGGCGACGTCAACCGCCGCCGTGGCACGGTCAGCGAGCAGGGCCAGAAGGGCCCGCAAGCCTTCGTGCAGGGCCAGGTTCCGTTGGCCGAGATGTTCGGCTACATCAACTTCCTGCGCTCGGCCACACGCGGTCGCGGCACCTTCACCATGGAATTCGACAACTACGCCGAAGTGCCGAACAGCCTGGTCGAGAAGCTGATGGAGAAGGAATCCAAGTAGGGTTCAACGCGCTCCTCAACCGGCAATCCATCGCCAGCCAACGCCTGCGTACCGCCCTGCGGTCGCAGGCGTTGTTGTTTGTGGCTCACGAAATCCCGGGCAGGCCACCGCGCCGTGTTTTCAGGCCTTGCGCACGAATTCGGACTTGAGCTTCATTGCGCCAATGCCTTCGATCTTGCAGTCGATGTCGTGATCACCTTCGACCAGACGGATGTTTCTGACCTTGGTTCCGACCTTCACCACCAGCGAAGAGCCTTTCACCTTCAGGTCCTTGATTACAACCACCGAGTCGCCATCGACAAGCATGTTGCCGTTGGCATCCTTGATCATGCGATCGCCCTCGTCGCTTGCGCTCGTTGCGGCGTCCAGCGGCCACTCATGTCCGCATTCCGGGCATACCCATTGGCCCCGATCCGCATAGGCAAATTCCGACGTGCAAATTGGACACGCTGGTGGCTGGTTCATTTGTGCTGGCTCCGATGAAGGGCTGAGGCTTGCAAGCCCAGGGCCTGAAATACCTATTATCTGCGATGTCCGGATCAGCCGGAGCGGGCGAAACGAAGGTAGAAGCGCCCGACCAGGCCGCATCATGCAACCGGACCGAACTGTTTCGGTACTTATCTCCCAATGCCGCAGGAAAACCGTCTGTTGCGGCAGGTTTCACCGTCCTGAAGGGAGATCACCATGCCGTTGCTCGCTCGTTCCATTCGAATCGCCACATCCGTTGCGCTTGTCGCATCATGTCTTGCATTCACTGCCCCTGCGTTTGCAGGAGGCGCCACCACCTTCAACGTCAATACCGTGGGCATGTCCGCGTGGTCGATCAATGGCCAGAACAATCCACCGCTGACCTTGTTTCGTGGCCAGACCTACCAGTTCGTCATGCAGGGCACAAGCAGCGTGCATCCGTTCAACATCAACACCACCAACACCACGGGCTCCGCCAACCTGTACAACGACGGCGTCACCAACAACGGCGCCAGCGGAACGCAGACCCTGACCTTCGTCGTACCCACCAATGCGCCGGACAGCCTGCACTACAACTGCGGCAACCACACCAGCATGAATGGGCCGATTACCATCATCACCGACGAGATCTTCAGCGACGGGTTTGAGCTTTAAGCTCGGGGATTCACGCCACGCCGCATCCCGCGTCCCGGTTCCAGCGCGTCTCACGCCTTGAGACGCGCACGGGTGTAGGCTGGCCGTCCTTCGCCGCCTCGTCCTGCCATGTCCGCGCACCCGGTTCTCGAATCGTTTCATCCTGCGGTCGCGGCCTGGTTCGCACGGCAGTTTGATGGGCCCACGCCGGCGCAGGTCGAGGCCTGGCCAGCCATTCGTGACGGTCGCCATTGCCTGATTGCTGCGCCCACGGGATCCGGCAAGACCCTGGCCGCATTCCTGGCGGTGATCGACGGGCTGATCCGCGACAGTCTGGATTTCGGCCTGACCGAGCAGACCACCGTGGTTTACGTCTCGCCACTCAAGGCCTTGTCCAACGACATCGCCATCAATTTGGAAGCGCCGCTGGCCGGCATCCGCAGCGAGCTTGAGCGCCTTGGCCACATCAACATCGATATCCGCGCCGCGGTACGCACCGGCGACACGCCTGCGGCGGATCGCCAGCGCATGCTGAAGAACCCGCCGCATATTCTGGTGACCACGCCGGAGTCGCTGTACCTGCTGCTCGGCTCGGAGTCCGGTCGGTTGATGCTGGGTGGCACGCGCACGGTCATCGTCGATGAAATCCATGCCGTTGCCGACGACAAGCGCGGCAGTCACTTGGCGCTGAGTCTGGAGCGACTGGAAGCCCTGTGCCAACGGCGCTTGATCCGCATCGGCTTGTCCGCCACGCAGAAACCCATCGAGGAAATCGCACGCTTCCTTGTGGGTAGCAGCCACGTCGATGCCGATGGCCATCCGGACTGCTCCATCATCGACTCAGGCCACGTGCGCGAGCGCGACCTCGGCATCGAATTGCCACCGCATCCGCTGCAAGCGGTGATGTCCGGCGAAGTCTGGGAGTCGGTCTACAACCGCCTCGCCGAGCTGATCGCGACGCATCGCACCACCCTCGTTTTCGTCAACACCCGGCGCATGGCTGAACGCGCCGCGCGCAATCTCGGCGAGCGCCTGGGCAAGGAATCCGTGGCCGCGCATCACGGTTCACTGGCCAAGGAAATCCGCCTCGATGCCGAGCAGCGCCTCAAGCGTGGCGAACTCAAGGTGTTGGTGGCAACCGCTTCACTGGAACTGGGCATCGACATCGGCGATGTGGATCTGGTCTGCCAGTTGGGTTCACCGCGCGCAATTGCCGCCTTCCTGCAACGCGTGGGGCGTTCCGGCCACGCGGTGAACGCCACGCCCAAGGGCCGCCTGTTTCCGCAATCGCGCGATGATCTGGTCGAGTGCGTGGCCCTGCTCGACTGCGTCCGCCGCGGCGAGATGGATACCTTGAAGATTCCGCGTGCACCGCGCGATGTTCTGGCCCAGCAGATCGTGGCCGAGGTGGCCTGCGGTGAATGGGATGAAGGTGCCTTGTTCGATTGGCTGCGCCGGGCCTGGCCGTATCGTGACCTTGCGCGCGAGGAGCTCGATGCCGTGCTGCGCATGCTGATGGAAGGATACAGCTCGCGACGCGGACCACGCGCAGGCCTGGTGCATCGCGACGCCGTGCACGGCCGGATCAAGGGCAAGCGCAGCGCGCGCCTGACCGCGCTCACCTCCGGCGGCACCATACCCGACACCGCCGACTACGCGGTGGTGGTGGAACCGGAAGCCGTCACGGTCGGCAGCGTGCACGAAGACTTCGCCATCGAAAGCATGTCCGGCGACATCTTCCAACTCGGCAACACCAGCTACCGGGTGTTGCGCGTGGAGCGCGGCAAATTGCGCGTGGAAGATGCCCATGGCCTGCCACCGAGCCTGCCGTTCTGGATTGCCGAAGCCCCCGGCCGCAGCGATGAATTGTCGATGGGCGTCTCGCGTTTGCGCAGCGAGATCGAGCAGCGCTTGCTTTTCGACGGGAATCGGGAATGGGGAATCGGGAATGGTGGAAGCGAAAGCAGCGATTCCGCTCTTGTAGGAGCCCCAAAAAGGGGGCAAGCCCCTTCAGGGGCGATGTCTTTGGCGGGGAATCGGGAATTGGGAACGGAGAATGGGCAAGGCGTCGCGAGTGTCGAGATTTCTGCGACGTGTGATGCCTTGAGGAAAGCGATTGGCATCGATGCCGAAGCGGCGCGGCAACTGGTTGATTACCTGGCCAGCGCCTGTCGTGCGCTGGGTGCACTGCCTACGCGTCAACGCATCATCCTCGAACGCTTCTTCGATGAATCCGGCGGTACCCAACTGATTGTGCACAGCCCGTTTGGCAGTCGCATCAACAAGGCTTGGGGTCTGGCTTTGCGCAAGCGCTTCTGCCGCTCATTCAATTTCGAATTGCAGGCCGCTGCCACCGAAGACGCCATCGTGCTGTCGCTGTCCACCAGCCATAGTTTTCCGCTCATCGAGGTGTCCCGTTACCTGCATTCGGCCAGCGCGCGCGATGTGCTGGTGCAGGCCCTGCTCGATGCACCCCTGTTCGGCACGCGCTGGCGCTGGGTAGCGACCACGGCACTGGCCCTGCCGCGCTTTTCCGGAGGCCAGCGCGTGGCGCCGCAACTGCAACGCATGAAGTCGGAAGATCTGCTCGCCACCGTTTTCCCCGACCAGGTGGCCTGCCTCGAAAACATCGTGGGTGAGCGCCAGATCCCCGATCATCCGCTGGTCGCACAAACGCTCGACGACTGCCTCAACGAAGCGATGGACTGCGAGGGTTGGCTTGAACTGCTGCGCGGCATGGAACGCGGCGACATCGACGTCATCGCCCGCGATCTCACCGAACCCTCGCCGCTGGCTGCGGAGATTCTCGGCGCGCGGCCGTATGCCTTCCTCGATGACGCGCCACTGGAAGAACGTCGCACCCAGGCTGTGCAGGCGCGCCGTTGGACGGATCCCCAGTCGGCAAGTGACCTTGGTGCACTGGATTCTGCCGCCATCGACAGCGTGCGCGAAGAAGCCTGGCCCGATCCTCGCGATGCCGATGAAATGCACGACACACTGATGGGTATCGGTTTTGTCAGCGCCGATGAAGTGTCCGCGCAGCCACGTTGGCTGGATTGGCTGGAACGCTTGGCCGCCCATTCACGCGCCACCCGCGTGTGCATGCCGCAGGGCGATCTTGATGTGTGGATCGCCTGCGAACGCTGGCCGTGTCTGCGCGTCGTGCATGCCGATGCCGTGGCCGAACCGAAACTTGACGCACCCGCCGAGTTCAACGCGGTGCCATGGGACCGAGAATCGGCATTGGTCGAACTCGTGCGTGCGCGCATGAGCATGCTGGGGCCGGTTTCCGTTGGCGCGCTCGCCAATGCGTTTGCCGTGGAGCGAAGCGCTATCGAACTTGCCCTGCTGGCATTGGAACGGCAAGGCAATCTCATGCGTGGCCACTTCACGCCGGGCGCCATTGACGAGGAATGGTGCGATCGACTGCTGCTGGCACGCATCCATCGCTACACCCTGAAGCGCCTGCGTCGTGAAATTGAGCCCGTCGAGCGCCGCGATTTCATGCGCTTCCTGTTTGACTGGCAACACCTCGCGCCGGGCAGCCAGTTGCGCGGACCGGATGCACTGACGGCTGTGCTGGCGCAGCTCGAAGGTTTTGAAGCCGCTGCGGGCGCCTGGGAAGGAGAGCTGTTGTGCGCACGCATTGCAGACTATTCATTCCTGTGGCTGGACGAGCAATGTCGCAGCGGTCGCCTGGCGTGGACACGATTTGCCAGCGCCACCAACTCGCAAAAGCCGCGCAGCAGCGGCCCGCTGCGCAGTACACCCATCGCCATCCTGCCGCGTCGTCAGCTCGGCCTGTGGCACCAGTTGTTTGACATGACGGATCCCGCGTCGCCGAAACTTTCCTCGCGCGCCGACGCCGTGCTTGATCATCTGCGCACGCGCGGAGCCTCCTTCTTTGACGAAATCGCGCAGGAAACGCGCCTGTTGCAGGTGGAAGTCGAGGTCGCACTGGGTGAGCTGGTCGCACGCGGTTTGATCCAGGCCGACAGCTTTGCCGGCCTGCGCGCGCTGCTGTTGCCTTCATCGAAGCGCACGCAGCGTTCCGCTCGACGTGTGCAACGTGCGCAACTGCTCGGCATTGCCGATGCGGGGCGCTGGTCGCTGACACCTGCGGCCACGATCCAGGCGACACGAACCGAGACGGCCACTACGCACGCCTTCGTGGAACATGCGGCACGCTGTCTGTTGCGTCGCTACGGCGTGATCTGCTGGCGACTGCTGGCGCGCGAGTCGAATGGCTGGCCCGCCTGGCGCGACCTGTTGCGGGTCTATCGCCAGTTGGAAGCGCGTGGCGAGATCCGCGGCGGTCGCTTCATCGCCGGCCTATCCGGCGAACAGTTTGCCCTACCGGAGGCCATTCCATTGCTGCGCAAGACACGTGGTATTCAACGCGCTGACGACAGGGTGGTGATTGCCGCCACCGATCCGCTCAACCTGACCGGCATCCTCGACGAGATCACGCGCGTCCCGGCCACCCTCGGCACGCGCATCCTCTACGTTGACGGTATCGCCCGCGCCACCTTCAACAACGGAACCTGCACGCGGGTGGATGGCTCGGATCAACCCTTGCCTGCAGCTTGGCAGGATGCGCTGCTCAAACGCTGCCCCGACCATGCAGACGCACATTCCGCGCTTGTGTAGGGCGGATAAGCGCAGCGCATCCGCCGCACGCTTCCATGCCCCAGCAATTGGTGGATGCGCCCTCGGGGCTTATCCACCCTACTGACCTCACGCTTCACGGCGCATGCCTCGGTCGGGTAGGGCGGATACGCGAAGCGCATCCGCCGTCGCCTTCATGGCCGCATTGTTTGGTGGATGCACCCTGCGGGCTTGTCCACCCTACTGCCTTCATGCTTCACGCCGCATGTCTCGCTCGGGTAGGGCGGACAAGCGAAGCGCATCCGCCGTCGCCTTCATGGCCGCATCGTGTGGTGGATGCGCCCTGCAGGCTTATCCAGCCTACTGACTTCATGCATCACGGCGCATGCCTCGCTCGGGTAGGGCGGATAAGCAAAGCGCATCCGCCGTCGCCTTCATGACCGCATCGTGTGGTGGATGCGCCCTGCGGGCTTATCCACCCTACTGACTTCGTACATCACGGCGCATGCCTCGCTCGGGTAGGGCGGACAAGCGCAGCGCATCCGCCGCACGCTTCCATGCCCCAGCAATTGGTGGATGCGCCCTGCGGGCTTATCCACCCTACTGACTTCGTGCATCACCGCGCATGCCTCGCTCGGGTAGGGCGGATAAGCGAAGCGCATCCACCGCACGCTTCCATGCCCCAGCAATTGGTGGATGCACCCTGCGGGCTTATCCAGCCTACTGACTTCATGCATCACGGCGCATGCCTCGCTCGGGTAGGGCGGATACGCGAAGCGCATCCGCCGTCGCCTTCATGGCCGCATCGTGTGGTGGATGCGCCCTGCGGGCTTATCCACCCTACTGACTTCGTGCATCACCGCGCATGCCTCGCTCGGGTAGGGCGGATACGCGAAGCGCATCCGCCTCGCAAGCAGGTTGCGCCAGCGCATCACGGATCGGGTGGGGTGGGCGCTTCCACGTCGCCTTGCAGGGGTATCAGGTCACCCACATTCACGCTGCCGGTGCCGGGGTCGAAATATTCGTCGGCCTGGCGCTGGAGCTCATCCAGGTAGAACATCGCGTCCTGCCCGCGCGGGCTGTTGGCCGAGTAGATGGTCAGGTGTCCCGCCGCACCGACGCGTGAGCCGGTCAGGTTTCGGCGTTCATCCTCGTAGCGTTGCATGGCGCGTTTGAGTGCAACGACATTACCGTACTCGGCTTTGAGTTCGGCAAATATCCGCTGTCCTTCGGTGCGCTGCTCGACCGTGGATTCATACCAGGCTGCATCCAACGAATCCTGGAACAGCGGGTGATGCCGTTCCACCGCCAACCCCAGCCAGGCCAGACCCAACGCAATATCCTGGCTTGTGCCTTGCCCCTTGAAATACGCAATGCCGAGGTTGTATTGGGCACTTTTCTGGCCCCAGCTTGCCGCGACTTTCCACAGGTGGATGGCGTCGTTCACCTTGCCCTTCTTGAAAGCCTCGCAACCCTTGCGGAAAAAATAGGTCCCGGGGAAGAACCGTGCATCTTCCTCGGACAGGCCGAATGCGCCGGAGACGTTGCCATTGATATCGATGCCGATTCCGCGAGTGGGCAGCGGAAGCACGCACAAGCCTGTCAGCAGACACGCGATTGGCCAACTCTTTGGCATCGTGATCCTCGAAATCGAAGAGTGGCTGGAGCCTGATTGTAGCCCCTCGAACCTCAAAGACACTGGATCCCGGACATCGCTTTGCGATTCCGGGATGACGACCATGGGACGTGGCTTAAGGAAACTCTGATCAACCACAATTTTCGTCACCCCGGCATACGCCGGGGTCCATTTTGCCCGTGATTCCATTGGAACAAAATCAAGATGGGTTCCGGCTTGACCAGCCATTCGGCTGTTGTAAAGCGCCTCGCCGGAATGACGAAAAAAATCAGAGTTTCCTTAAGTTTCCTCGCCGGTCAGCACCACATCCGCGCGGCGTGCGGCAAACAGGCCGACCGTGACCACGCCGACAATCTGGTTGATCTCGCTTTCCAGTGCAAGCGGGTCGGCGATGCGCAGGCCGTGTACATCGAGGATCCAGTTGCCGTTGTCGGTGACCACGCCATCGCGCCAGACCGGATTGCCGCCGAGTTTGACCAATGCGCGTGCAACCAGGCTGCGCGCCATCGGGATCACTTCCACCGGCAAGGGAAACTTGCCGAGCACCTCGACCTTCTTGCTGGGGTCGATGATGCAGACGAACTGGCGTGAGGCAGCCGCGATGATCTTCTCGCGGGTCAGCGCGGCGCCGCCGCCCTTGATCAGGCAGTTGTGCGGGTCGCACTCGTCGGCACCATCCACGTACAAGGCGAGCTCGCCGGTTTCGTTGAGCTCGCGCACCGGGATGCCGCGTTCCTTGAGCAGGCGGGTGGATTGTTCGGAACTGGATACGGCGGCCTCGATGTCGGCGCGGCGTTCGGCCAGGGCGTCGATGAAATGCGCCACGGTGGAGCCGGTGCCGACGCCGACGATCATGCCGGGTTCTACGAAACGCATCGCGGCTCTGGCGGCTCGGCGTTTGCCTTCTTCATTTGACATGCTTGCTGCTCCGCTGTAGTAAGTTCGCCCTTCAAGACGAGCCCTTCGACTCCTGGATCGCCCCTGAAGGGGCTCCTACAAAAAGCGGGGCACGGCTCTTGTAGGAGCCCCTTCAGGGGCGATGTTATTGCTCAACACACATCCTCAAGCTTCGCCCCTGAAGGGGCTTGCCCCCCTTTTTGGGGCTCCTACAAAGGCCGCATGAACGACGCCTTTGCGAATCGCCAATTTCCAATCCCGGATGTCGCCCGCTATTCCAGTCCGAGTATGAAATCCCACTGCTCGCGTGTCACCGGCAGCACCGACAGGCGGTTGCCGCGCTTGACCAGGGCGAAGTCGGACAACTCCTTTGCCGCCTTGAGTTCGGCCAGGCTGATCGTACGCTTGAATTTGCGCTTGAAGCCGACATCCACCAGCAGCCAGCGCGGATCATCCGGCTTGCTGCCGGGGTCGTGGTAGTCGCTGCGCGGATCGAACTGGGTCGGATCAGGTCGCGCCATTCCCACAATTTCTGCGACACCGACCACGCCGGGTTCGGCGCAGTTGGAGTGATAGAACAGCACGCCGTCACCGCGGCGCATGTCGTCGCGCATGAAATTGCGTGCCTGGTAGTTGCGCACGCCGCTCCAGGGCTCGGACCCGACCTTGGCCAGGGCGTCGATGGAAAATTCGTGCGGCTCACTTTTCATGAGCCAATAGCACTTGCTCATGGCATCCCCGTCCGACGTGGTTCGCTCTTCATCAACCAGTACCGCCTGCTCATGGAATTCCCGTCCGACGTGGCTCGCTCTTCATAAACCAATAGCGCTTCACGCCTGCCCCGCCTTGCATTCGATCAATTCGTTCTCCGTGGCAATGTAGTCGAGGCGCACATCGTGTGCATGCGATTCGATGCTGTCGACTTCCTGCATGGCGTAGCCCACGCCGACCAGCACGGGTGATTCCGGTTCGGTTCGATCCCGCAGAAACGCAAGGCTGGTGTCGTAGTAGCCGCCACCGTATCCGAGACGGTGGCCAGATCGATCAAAACCGAGCAGGGGCACCAGCACGACGTCGAGCATGCCCGGCACCACCAGGTCTTTCGCTGCGCACACCGGTTCCGGGATGCCCAGGCGATTCGCCTGCATGTCCGCGCCACTGGTCCACCGTGCAAACGCCAGTCGGCGCTGCTTGCGGATGCACGGCAGGAAGTAATGCTGCCCGCGCCGGGTGAGATCCGCCACGACGCGATGCAGCGGCAACTCGCCAGCGATTGCCCAATAACCGGCAATGCGCTCATCCACCTGGAACTCGGCCAATTGCGAGAGGCTGCCCAAGACACCATCGGCTGCCGCCATGCGTTGGGCTACCGACAAGGCCAGGCGTCGGGCGCGCAGACTGGAGCGCAGCGCACTGCGCGCATCTTCAGTCAGCATGTTTGGAGGGTCGTTCGCCAAGGGCGACCGAAATCGCTGAGGGGACAGAAGTCGGGTGCCGCCGGCGCCAGGCAATTGGGCAGACCACTACAATCGAATCGCATTCAATCTTGGATACGGCGCAGGGCAGCGCATTGCCCTCACCCCACCATCGGCTCCGCCGATCCTTCGGCCGCTGGAGGCGGCCTCGACCCACTCTCCCGCTGCGCGGGCGAGGGACGATAGTCGGGCGCCGCTGGCGCCCGGTATCTTTTATGGGGGTGGCGTCCTCCGCTGTGCCGATGCACATTGAACGACCTTGAACCAATCGGTTCAGGTGGGAGAGCTCAGCAAGGTCTTCAGGCTTTCCGCTCGGGGCGGACTTGCACACCGACGCTTGCGTGGCTGTCCCGGGGTCGCTACAGGAACAAGGCAAAATGTTGAATGCGCTGTCGAACACTGCCGAGGACACCTGCGGCTATTGTAGGGACGACGGCAATCCCGCATCAAGCTTCATCTTTAGCACTTGCAGATGCTGTGCCAAGTTGCTGTCGGTCGTGGACCTGGTCTGCCGCGCTTCGAGCAACTCGTGTGCAATATTCAAGCCGGCCAGCACCGCGATGCGGTCGAGCGTACCGCCACGATGCGACTCCCGCAGTTCCCGCAGTTTGCCGTCCAGATAGGCCGCTGCCGCAACCAGACCGGCCCGCTCTTCCGGCGTGCAGGCAATCAGGTATTCACGATCGAGAATGCGTACCGCAACCGGATTGCTCATGCCTGATTCTGCTCCAGCGACTTCAGTCGCCCGATCATGGCTTCGACGCGTGACCGCGCCTGTTCATTGCGCGCGATCAATCCGGCGCGCTCCGCCGAAAGCTGCTCCTGGCTCTGGCGCAGGCTGCGGTTTTCCTCGGTCAGGCGCCGCACCAGATCAAGCAACTGATCGATGCGTGCACCAATATCGGTTATGGACTGGAGGGTGGGATCGTCGGCAGACATGGGAATGGACTATACACGGGAAAAACCGGGGTTTCCGCTGGTCGCATCACGGCAATGTTCAACGCCGTGCATCGCCCAGCGCCGCGCGGCGCAGGCGGGCCCGCTCGCGCAGGAATTCAAGGCATGACTCGGGCGGCAACGGCCTGGAAAGCCAATGCCCCTGGACCTCGTCGCAGCCCTGCTCGCGCAGGTACTCCACCTGCTCGGCGGTTTCCACGCCCTCGGCAATCACGTTCAGCCCCAGCGAATGGGCCATGGTGATCACGGTTGCGGTAATGGCCTCGTCATCCGGATCAGTGGTGATGTCGCCGACAAATTCCTTGTCGATCTTGAGGGTGTCGATGGGCAGGCGGCGCAGGTAGCTGAGCGAGGAATAGCCGGTTCCGAAATCGTCGATGGACAAGGTCACGCCAACCGCCTTGAGCTGGCGCAGGGTGTTGATCGATTGCTCGGCATTGGCCATGACCACGCTCTCGGTCAGTTCCAGTTCGAGCTGGCTTGGGGCCAGGTCGTTCTCGGCGAGGATGTCGCACAGGCGCTGGATCAGGTCGCTGCGTTGCAACTGCATGACCGACAGATTGACCGAAATCGAGATGTCGCGCAGCCCGTCGCGCTGCCAGCGTGCCAATTGCTGGCAGGCCTGCACCAGCACCCAGTCGCCGATCTCGATGATGAGCCCGGATTCCTCGGCCACGGGGATGAATGTGGTCGGCGGAATATCGCCGAGCTCCTCGCTGCGCCAGCGCAACAAGGTCTCCACCCCGGTGATGCGCTGGTCCAGCAGGGACAACTTGGGCTGGTAAACCAGACTGAGTTCGCCGCGGTCAATCGCCTTGCGCAATGCACCGACCAGGGTCGCGCGCATGCGTGCGGCCGCATCCATGGTTTCGGTGTACACCATCCAGGTCTTGCGGCCGCGTTCCTTGGCCTGGTACATCGCGGTGTCGGCGAACTTGAGCAGATCGGTCGGCGTCTGCGCGTGATCCGGATAAATGCTGATGCCGATGGACGGCGAGATGACCACATCCTGGCGATCGCTCAATTCCAGCGGCTTCTCGAATGCCGAAATCAGCTTCTGCGCCACGCGTTCGGCTTCCGCGACATTGGCCAGTTCTTCAAGGATGACGGTGAACTCGTCGCCGCCAATGCGCGCCACGGTGTCGGCATCGCGGATGTTGTCGCGCAGCCGGCTGCCGGCCGCCTTGAGCATGCGGTCGCCCGCGGCATGGCCCATGGAATCGTTGACGTGCTTGAAGCGGTCGAGATCGAGGAACAGCACCGCGACCTTGCGTCCACCGCGTCGGGCACGGATCACCGCATGGCCCAGGCGCTCGGAAAGCAGGGCACGGTTTGGAAGTCCGGTCAGGGTGTCGTAGTTGGCCAGGTAACGCAGCTCCTGCTCGTTGCGCTTGCGCTCGGTGATGTCGGTGAGCACGCCAATGAAATGCGTGCGCTGACCTCGCGCATCACGCACTTCGGAGCTTTGCAGCCAGCACAGGAACTCCTCGCCATCCTTGCGTCGCTGCCACAGCTCTCCCCGCCAGAATCCGTCGCGCAGGATCGTTTCGCGCAACACCTGGTAATACTCCGGTGAATGCTGCGCGCAGTTGAGCAGGGCCGCGGATTGACCGATGACCTCGTATTCCTGCCAGCCGGTAATGCGCGTGAAGGCGGGATTGACCGCGACAAACCGGAAATCCAGATCGCAGACGGAAACACCCTCGCGCATGCTGGCGATCACCTCCTGGGCGATGCGCCGTTCGCGATCGGCATCGCGGGTTGCGGTGATGTTGCGAGCGGTGCCGCAGATGCGCAGCGGCTGGCCCTGTTCGTTGCGCTCGACCACCTTGCCGCGCACGATCACCCAGATCCACGCGCCATGGCCGGCCCGAATGCGCTGCTCGGACTCGAAGATGGGTACCTTCTTGTTCAAGTGGTCATCGAGGCGCTGCGCAATGGCGCGCTGGTCATCCGGATGGATGTTGTCGCGCACCCAGTCGTACACCAGGTGGCGCTCCTCGCGCCTGCCTCCGCTTGCACGTGTCGCACCGAGGCGAGTCAGCACGCCGGAGTCCATGTCCAGATCCCAGAATTCATCGCCCGATCCCCACAATGCGAGGCGCAGGCGCCCTTCACGCTCCTGCAGCTCGCGTGCGTGACTGAGCTGGGCAATGCGCTTGTGTCGCATCGACAGCCACAGGGCGAGCACGCTCAGCAGGATGACCAGCGCGTACACGCCGTGCATGGGCCAGCTGTTCCACCAGGCCGGCTGTACTTCGATGTCCACAATCGCGCCATCGTCATTCCAGTTGCCGCCATTGCCGCTGGCATGTACGCGGAAGCGGTACGTGCCCGGATCCAGATTGGTGTAGGTCACCTGTCGCCGTGCGCCTGCATCGATCCAGGTTTCGTCGAATCCCTCCAGGATGTAGCGGTAGCGATTCAGCTCCGGGGCCTTGTAGTCCAGTGCGGCAAAATCCAGATGCATGACGCGGTCGGCCTGGCCAAGGCGGATGGGCTCGCCCGGCCTCAGGCGAAACGATTCGCCGGCACCGATGCGGGCGCTGGTGATTACCACCGGTGGCACGAAGCGACTGGCCGCCACGGTGGATGGCGAGAACAGGTTGATGCCGTTCAAGCCACCGAAGGCCAGTTCGCCGCTGCGCAAGGCAAGTTGCGCACCGCCATTGAATTCCAGACCCTGCAATCCATCGCGCAACGAAAAAGCGCGGACCAGACCGGAAACAGGATCGTATGAGGCAATACCCCGATTGGAGCTGAGCCACAGCTGCCCCATGGCATCTTCGAGAATGCCGTAAATCGTGGCATCCGGAAGCCCATCGTGCCTCAGCACGCGTTCGAAACTCGGAACGTCCTCATTGAAGGCTTTGAGGCGATTGAGGCCGCTCAGGGTACCGATCCAGAAACTGCCGTCGGCGGATTCGTGGATCGCGCGGATGACGCCACTGGACAAGGAGCGCGGATTGTTGCGCTCGTGACGCATGGTTCGCACCTTGCCGGTGACCGGATCAATGACGTTGAGGCCATCAAGGGTGCCGACCCAGATGCGTCCGGCGCTGTCCTCGTGCATGGCCAGCACGCGATTGTCGGTGAGGCTTTCGGCATCGCCTTCACGATGGACCCAGTCCTGCCATTGGCCGCTGCCCGGCTGAAAGCGAGCGACACCGTTGGTCCATCCACCGGTCCAGATGCTGCCGTCCCTTGCTACAACGATGCAGCGCCGAACCGCACTGCTGGCACCATTCACCGCCAGTGTTTGCGGAGGGTGCAGCGGCGTGACACCTCCGGTCGAGGGATCCAGCTTTCCGACGCCGTGGTTGCTTGCAAACCAGAGCTTGCCTTGCGCGTCCATGTCCAACGCCTCGACAACCCAGGGAGCCGATGAATCCGCGACAAACGCCGTTTCCATCGCGCTGTCGTGGTAGCTGAAACGCTGGCTCTTGCGGTCATAGCGCTTCAAGCCATCGCCATCGGTGCCGATCCAGAGCGAGCCATCGGCATCCTCAAGCAAGGCGCGGATATTGTTGGTCGACGGATGTTCGCGGCTGGCCTCGCTATCCAGGATGAAGCGAAAGGTTGCTCCGTCCGGATCCACCCGGGCCAGCCCGAGCGAATCGCCACCAACCCACAACAGTCCCGAACGGTCGACGAACAACGTGTTTATCTCACGCTGCGGCAAATCTTCCGGCATTTCTTCGCTTGCACGCAGCCACTTGTCTTGTTTGCTTCGTGGATCGAATGCAACCAGTCCCTCGCCTCGAATCGCCAGCCACATCCGCCCTGCGTGGTCCTCGCTGATGGCCGTAACCGGCAGTTTGCCCGGATTGCGCCACAACCACTCCACTGTGCCGGCGTTCGGATCAACGCGATGCAGACCCAGGGATCCGCCGACATGGATCGAATGATCGCGGGCTTCAACCAGGCTACGAACATCCGACACCACGTCGCGCGCAACCGCTTCCACCCGGGTTGCGTTGCGGGCCACACGCGACAGGCCTTTGCTGGCAGCGATCCAGAGCGTGCCATTGCTCGCCAGCTGCAATGCGGTGACGGCGCCAATGGCCTCGCTGGCGGACTCCGCTCCCACGCGCTCACGCTTGCCGGTAGTCGGATCCAGCCATTCAAGCCCGTCGCGGTTGCCTATCCACAGCCGGTGATCGGCATCAAAGGCCAGTGCCTGAACGGCCTCGCGTTCGTAGCGCTGCGGGGCATCCTCGGGCAATGAAAAGGACGTGAAGACACGCCCGATCGGATCAAGCCGGGAAACACCATTGGCCGAGGAGGCCACCCACAGGTTGCCGGTGTCGTCCTCGGCCACGGCCGTGATCGGACTGTCGGGAAGACTCGTCAAACCATCGGCTGTGTGCTCGAACAAGTCGAACTGATAACCGTCATAGCGATGCAAGCCGCCCTGGGTCACCACCCAGAGCATGCCGTCACGGGTCTGGGTCACCACGCGGATCGTGTTTTGCACCAGGCCCTGGCTGTCATCCAGCCGGTCGAAGTAGTACTCCCGCTCATGGGCCCGCGCAGGCGTCGGGAAAGAGCCACTCGCGGCCACGGCCAGCAAGCACGCCAAAAATCGGACGCGCACTGACCCTCTCTCCCTTGGCGGCCTTCCACTCATGTGGCGATGCGCGCACCCATTGCGGGCGCGTCGCGCCCCTTCGCTGAGTGTAGGCAATCACACCGGCGCTTTCCATGCATCGGGGTCAAGGAGTGCTTCCAGGCGTCGCCGCGCACCTCGCCTCGCCACCTATTCGGGCTAAAATCCGTCTGCCGTTTCCCAAGCAACAAATGAGCCGCAACCTGCATGACCCATCAGGACCTTTCCGACACCTTGATCCGCCTGCGCCTCTCCGTCAGCGCCAGTGACCTGCATGGCTCCTTGACTGGCTTGTTGTGCGGTGGTGGCAAGGCGCAGGCGGGCAACTGGCTGGCGGCGCTGGAACTCGACGCCGACCTTGGCGAGGCCGAAAAGGATCCGATGCTGCGCCAGTTCCATCGCCAATGCCGGGAACAGCTGGACGACAGCGAGCTCGGATTCGCTCCACTGCTGCCGGATGATGAGACCAGCATCGCCGAGCGCAGCGAAGCACTGGCGGAATGGTGTCGCGGATTCCTGGGTGGTTTCGGACTGGCCGGCGTTGGCGAATCACCGGCGCTGCAGGCCGATGCGCGCGAGATCATGGCGGATTTCTCTGCCATCGCAGGCGCCGATTTTTCCTATGCCGGCAACGAGGAAGACGAGGAAGCCCTGAGCGAGATCATCGAGTTCGTGCGCGTCAGCGTGCTGTTGCTCTACGCTGAGCATGGCAGTGCAGCGACGCCTGCGCGTTCGACGACCGGCGCCAGCCGGCGCGTGCACTGACCATGAACCGGATTCTTGATGCCAGGGAATTTGCCCGGCGCCGGCGCCAGCTCATGCGCATGGCCGGACGCGACGCAATCATCATCGTGCCATCGGCCGAAGAGCGGGTGCGCAACAACGATGCCCACTACCCGTTCCGCCAGGACAGCGATTTCCATTACCTGACCGGCTTTGCCGAACCGGATGCGGTACTCGCATTGGTGCCGGGCCGCAGCCAGGGCGAGGTCATCCTGTTCTGCCGCGAGCGCGATCGTGCGCGCGAGCAATGGGACGGCCATCGCGCGGGCCAGGAAGGTGCCGTGGCCGATTTCGGCATGGATGATGCGTTTCCGATCGACGATATCGACGACATCCTGCCCGGCCTCATCGAAGGTCGCTCGCGGGTGTACTACCACTTTGGCCGCGAGACCCGTTTCGACCTGATCCTGATGGGCTGGGTCAACCGGGTGCGCTCCAACATCAAGCAGGGCGCCAAGCCGCCACACGAGTTTGTCGCGCTTTCCCACCTGCTGCATGACCTTCGCCTGTACAAGTCGCGCAGCGAATTGCGCCTGATGCGCAAGTCCGCGCAGATTGCAGCCGAAGCGCACGTGCGTGCCATGCGCACGACCCGCCCGGGCATGAACGAGAACGAGGTGGAAGCCGAACTCCTGCACACCTTCCGCAAGCACAACGCGGTGCCCAGTTACGAGCCCATCGTCGGCGCGGGCACCAACGCCTGCGTCCTGCACTACCGGGCCAACAACGCGACCATGCAGGACGGCGACCTGCTGCTGATCGACGCCGGTGCCGAGTACGCTTGCTATGCCTCCGACATCACCCGCACCTTTCCGGTCAACGGTCGCTTCACGCCCGAGCAGCGCGAGTTGTACGACATCGTGCTGGCAGCGCAGTTGTCCGCCATCGAGGAAGTACGTCCAGGCAAATCGTTCGAGGCCTATCACCTTGCCGCCGTGCGCGTGCTGACCCAGGGCCTGATCCGCCTCGGGCTGCTCAAGGGCAGCCTGCGCTCCAACCTGGAATCGCACACCTACCGCAAGTTCTACATGCACAAGACCGGGCACTGGCTCGGACTGGACGTGCACGACGTCGGCGACTATCGGGTGGATGGCGAGTTCCGTGAACTCGAACCCGGCATGGTCGTCACCGTGGAACCGGGCCTCTACATCAGCCCCGATCTGAAAGGCGTCCCCGCACGCTATCGCGGCATCGGCATCCGCATCGAGGATGACGTGATCGTCACCTCTGGCGACCCGGAAGTGATTTCCGCGGGCGTGCCCAAGGACGCGGACGAGATCGAAGCGCTGATGGCCAGGCGCTGACCCAGGTCCACCGGCTTCAGCGCTTCGCGGTCCTGCGCAAACGCCAAGGCTTCGGTGCGCTTGGCCCCGACAAAGCGATGTGCCCAATACGGCGTCGACAGGCGACTTACGCTGACCCGCTTTCCACGCGAAGGCGCATGGATGAATTCGCCATCCCCGATATACATGCCGACGTGCGAAATCTGCTTGCCGCGGGTACGGAAGAAAACCAGATCGCCCCGCTGCAGTTGATCACGTTCCACCTCCCTGCCGTCGCGATACTGCGCCGCCGAGGTGTTCGGCAGATCGACGCCGATGCCGTTGCGGAAAACATAGCTGACGAATCCGCTGCAATCAAAACCGCTGGCCGGGCTGCGCCCGCCGCGCCGGTAACGGATGTCACGCAAGGTGTTGGCCAGGTCCAGCAAGCGTTTCGCCAAGGGCATGGCAGGCTGCGGCTGTGCTTCCTGCTGCCTCAGCGCATGCGGCATCAACGGCACCGACAGCTCGATCGCCGAATCATTCAAGGCGGCCAGTCCGGTCGCCTCAAGCCACGGCAATCCGGATTGCGCCATCGCATGGCTGCTCATCAGCAGGCCAGAAAGGCACAGCAGGGAAAGGCGAAGGGCTGCTCGTCTGGCTTGCATGGGGAATTGCGCAGCTCTCGCCAAGGTCGGGGAATTGCCCGGCCTTGAACGGTGGGCGCGGCGAAACTAACAGAGCGTTTGCGGGAAGGTGTTCAAACCGTGTTAAAGCAATGCCAATCAAGTCCCGGTCATCCTGAGCCGGATATTGGATGAGTGTGTCGTGCCTTGATTCCGTTTATGGTTCGACGAGCTCACCACGAACGGATACGAGATGTTCCGCGTAGCCTTAAGGAAACGCTGAACAAGCATGGAACTCATCCGTCGCGAGCAAGCTCGCTCCCACAAAATCAAGCAATGGTGGGAGCGAGCTTGCTCGCGACAATACTTGTTCAGACCTTCCTTAAGGCAATGCCAATCAAGTTCCGGTCATCGTGAGCCGGATATTGGATGAGTGTGTCGCGCCTTGATTCCGTTCATGGTTCGACGAGCTCACCACGAACGGATACGAGATGTTCCGCGCAGCCTCAAGGAAACGCTGAACAAGCATGGAACTCATCCGTCGCGAGCAAGCTCGCTCCCACAAAATCAAGCAATGGTGGGAGCGAGCTTGCTCGCGACAATACTTGTTCAGACCTTCCTTAAGGCAATGCCAATCAAGTTCCGGTCATCGTGAGTCGGCCAATGGATGAGTGTGTCGCACCTTGATTCCGCTCCTGGTTCGACGGGCTCACCACGAACGGAAACTACTCGTTCCGCGCCGCCTTGATCCGGATCATCACAGTGTCAGATGGATGCGGGCAGGGTTTCCCGCGCGCATGAAAAACCCCGCACCAGGCGGGGTTTTTCGATGGTGCTAGCCGGTTTCCATCGGCCGGTGGCTTGGCCCGGATCCGGATTTGGCAGCCCCGGATGGATTCGAACCACCGAATGCCTGAGTCAGAGTCAGGTGCCTTACCGCTTGGCGACGGGGCTAATGAGCGATCAGCGCTTCGAGTACTGGGTCGCGCGACGTGCCTTGTGCAGACCCACCTTCTTGCGCTCGACCTCACGTGCATCGCGAGTCATGAAACCGGCCTTGCGCAGCGGCGACTTCAGGTTTTCGTCGTACTCGACCAGGGCGCGGGCGATACCGAGGCGGATGGCGCCGGCCTGACCGGTGGTGCCGCCGCCGGCAACGCTGACCAGAACGTCGAACTTCTCGGTCGCATCAACCAGCTGCAGGGGCTGACGCACGATCATGCGCGCCGTCTCGCGACCGAAGAATTCGTCCAGCGCCTTGCCGTTCACGGTGATCGAACCACTGCCCTTGCGCAGGAACACGCGTGCAGCGGAAGACTTGCGGCGGCCGGTACCATAGTTCTGCTGAGTTGCCATGTGAATGCTCTTGTAGAAATGTTCGGCCACGCAGGGCCGCTTTCACGCGCAGGAACTGCGCATCAAATATCGAGTGCCTGCGGCTGCTGAGCCGCATGCGGATGATTCGGACCCGCGTACACCTTCAGCTTGCGGTACATGGCGCGGCCGAGTGGATTCTTCGGCAGCATGCCCTTGACCGCGATTTCGATCACGCGCTCCGGATGGGTGGCCAGCATGTCCTTGAGCGAGGTCGTCTTCAGGTTGCCGATATGCCCGGTGAAGCGGTGGTAGTTCTTGTCGTCCAGCTTGTTGCCGGTAACGGCAATCTTCTCGGCGTTGACGACGACGAGGAAGTCACCGGTATCGACATGGGTCGTGTAGACCGGCTTGTGCTTGCCCTTCAAACGACGCGCAAGTTCGGTCGACAGGCGACCCAGCGTCTTGTTGGTTGCGTCGACGATGTACCAGTCGCGCTTGACGCTGTCTGGCTTGGCGCTGATCGTTTTCATAACTGAACCTTGGGGGCCCGAAAATGGGCCTGGATGCGGCGAAAGGCGCGGGAGGATATAGGAACCCCACGCGACACGCAAGACAGCTGCCCGGTTTTCGGCCCGCGCAGTGAGCCGCGAATGATAGCATCAAACGATGCCCGACACGAGCCAACTGCCCGCCAATGCCGATCTCCGGGCCCTTACCGACCAGTGCGTGATGTGCGGCCTGTGCCTGCCGCACTGCCCGACCTACCGTTTGCAAGGGCACGAGGCGGAATCGCCACGCGGGCGCATTGCGGTGGCGCGACTGTTGGCAAGCGGGCAATTGGCGCCCTCGGCAAACGCCATGGCGCATCTGGACCATTGCCTGGGCTGCCTTGCCTGCGAGGTGGTGTGCCCGTCCGACGTGCGCTACGAGCAGATCCTGGTGCAAAGCCGCGCCTTGCTTGAGCCGGCGCGCCCCGCGTCCCTTCGGCGCTGGCGCTGGCTGCATGATCCTGCCCGCCTGCGCTTCCTCGCCCGCCTCGGCAAACCGTTCCAGGCCTTCCGCTGGGCGCCCTGGCTGGGTCGGGTTTTGCCCGGCACGTCCCGGTTGGGGCGGATCCTGCGCGAAATGCCTCGCCCGCCGGGGAATTTGCCTGCACCCTTGCCAGTACAGGCCACCATGCCCTCGCGCGGATCGATCACCTTGTTCACCGGTTGCCTCGGCCACCCGTTGGACGCCGACACCGTGGCCGCCGCCCGCAACCTGCTGACGGCGCTGGGTTATCGGGTGATCGAACCGCCCGGCTCGCCCTGCTGCGGGGCATTGGCCCTGCATGCCGGTGATGCCGAAGACGCGGCTCGCCAGGCCCATCACACGCGAAATTCCCTTGACGCGAGCCCTTCGGATGCGGTTCTGGTCATCGCCAGTGGCTGCCTGCGCAGTCTGCGCGACCACGCCCTGCAGGGTACCCAACTGGTGGTGGACGATGTGCTGGCCTTCCTGGCTGCGGATGAACAGATCGCCCGTCTCAGGTTTCGCACGCTGCCAAAGCGCGCAGCCCTGATGGTTCCGTGCAGCCAGATTGCCAACGGCACGGGCAGCGCCCCGGTCAAGGCCCTGCTCAGCCGCATTGCCGAACTTGAGGTGCAATTAATGCCCGAGCAGCCGCGCTGCTGCGGCGCGGCCGGCAACTATTTCATCGAGAGCCCGAGCCAGGCCGATCGCCTGCGCGCGGAAAAGCTGGATCAACTGGACACTCTCAAGGCAGATCTGTTGCTGACCAGCAATATTGGTTGCCGGGTCTTCCTCGACAATGGCCTGCGTCACCAGGGCAGGAACATCCCGGTCATGCATCCGCTAACCTTGCTGGCACGCCAGCTGGAACCCCAAGAGCGATGAAGGCACGAGCACTCACCCCCCTCGACCGCGTGCTGGTGGAAATCGAACGCGCCCTCGGCAGCGCCCTGGATTCGCGGCCCATCGCCCAGCGTCCGTCGCCAGCCGAGGGCATCGAGGACACCGTGCTGTCGGATGCGGAACGTCGCCATGCCGGCGGCCTGATGCGCATCAACCATGTCGGCGAAGTTTGCGCGCAGGCCCTGTACTCGGGGCAGGCGGCGGTGGCGCGCAACGAAGCCTTGCGCAGCCAACTGCTCGAAGCGGCGGCGGAGGAAACCGATCATCTGGCCTGGTGCGGGGAGCGCCTGGATGAGCTGGGTGACCGGCCCAGCCTGCTCAACCCGCTCTGGTACGGTGGCGCCTATGCCATTGGCGCGGTGGCTGGCCTGATCGGTGATTCCCTGAGCCTGGGCTTCGTGGTGGAAACCGAACGCCAGGTCGAAGCGCATCTCGAAGGCCATCTGAAAAAGCTGCCGGAAGCCGACCAACGCAGCCGCGCCATCGTCAGCCAGATGAAGGAAGACGAAGCCCGCCATGCCGACAATGCGCTGGCGGCGGGCGCCGCGACACTGCCTCGTCCTCTGCCGGACCTGATGCGCGCGGCCGCCAACCTGATGCGGACGGTGGCGTATCGGGTGTGAGCCTTGAGCCTTGAGCCGGGAATCGGGAATGGAGAATCGGGAATGGTCAAAGCGTAAGCCGCCTTCGGAACTCGCTTGGCTCTTTCGATTCCCTATTCTCAACTCCCAATTCCCGGCCCCTCGGGAAGGTCTGAACAAGTATTGTCGCGAGCAAGCTCGCTCCCACCATTGCTTGATTTTGTGGGAGCGAGCTTGCTCGCGACGAATGAGTTCCGTGCTTGTTCAGAGTTTCCCTAGGCCAAATTACGGCCGTGGAACAGTTCCTCGATCTCGCGCTTGACCAGTGCCTCGATGCGCTGGCGTTCCTTGAATGACAAATCGTCGGAGTGCGCCTCGAACAGATAAGTGTCGAGGTCGAAGTCCTTGATGTGCATCTTCGTGTGGAACATGTTTTCCTGGTACACGTTGACGTCGAACATCTCGTACTTCTGGCGGATGTGCTTGGCCAGGTATTCCTGAACCGAATTGATGCGGTGGTCCATGTAGTGCTTGCGGCCCTTCACGTCGCGGGTGAAGCCGCGCACCCGGTAATCGGCAATGACGATGTCCGACTCGAAGCTGTCGATGAGGAAATTGAGTGCCTTGAGCGGGGAGATCACGCCGCAGGTGGCCACGTCGATGTCCGCTCGGAAGGTGGCAATGCCGTTGTGCGGATGCGTTTCCGGATAGGTATGAACGGTGATGTGACTCTTGTCCAGGTGCGCAACCACCGCACCGGAAATGGTGTCGCGGCCAAGCTTCTCGACCACCGGCTCCTCGGAAATGAGGATGGTCACGCTGGCACCCTGCGGATCGTAATCCTGGCGCGCCACATTGAGGATGTTGGCCCCGATGATGTCGGCCACGTCGGTCAGGATCGTGGTCAGGCGCTCGGCGTTGTAGGCCTCGTCGATGTACTCGATGTAGCGCCGGCGCTGGTCTTCCGACACCGCATAGCAGATGTCGTAGATGTTGAAGCTGAGCGCCTTGGTCAGGTTGTTGAAACCCTGCAAGCGCAGACGGGGGATAGGCTTGACCACTTTCAGTTTCTCCGACCCGGACCCCGGGAAGCGGCGCGCATTATGGGCCATTCGACCGGGTGAATAAACCTTTTGCCGACCCGGTCCGAGCCGGTCCAACAGGCGATCGCGCATGCCTCTCAAACCGAAGACCTTGGCCACTGGCGCGTGAGCACTCCCACGGCCGAACCGTCGTTGCATCAGGTCCACCGGCAACGCAGGCAGCGACATCTGTGCGCTGATTTGCAATAAGATTGGTGTCGGGCTGCGAATCAGGGGCGCAGTCGATGGAATTGTTCCGCCGTATGTGACCCGCGCTTGCGCAGCCTTGGGAGATGCCCGCGTGAAGATGGCCGATTTTCGCTACACCCTGCAGCGCAACGTATCGAAGGTGCAGGCGCCGCCCTTGCTGCAGCCGGATCGCGAATCGATGGAGCGCTTTCTCGGCATGTGTCATCGCCGTCGCTATCCGAACAAGACCGCCATCATCCGCCCAGGCGATTCCGCCAACATCCTCTATTACGTGATCGAAGGTTCGCTCACGGTGTCTTCCGAAGACGAGGAAGGTCGCGAACTGATCCTCACCTACATCAACCGCGGCGAGTTCATCGGCGAGATGGGCCTGTTCGTGGAAACGCCGCGACGCGAAGTGATGGTGCGCACGCGCACGCCGTGCGAGCTGGCGGAAATCGGCTACGAGCGCATGTTCAACCTGTTTGAAGGTCCGCTGCGCGAGGAATGCCCGAAGATCCTGTTCGCGATCGGCTCCCAGCTCACCAATCGCCTGCTGCACACCAGCCGCAAGGTCAGTCGCCTCGCCTTCATGGATGTCACCGGCCGCGTCGCCAAGACCCTGATCGACCTCACCAACGAACCGGATGCAATGACCCATCCACTGGGCACGCAGATCCGCATCTCGCGCCAGGAGATCAGTCGCATCGTCGGCTGCTCGCGTGAAATGGTCGGACGCGTGCTCAAGCAGCTTGAAGAACAACGCATGATCGACGTCTCCGGCAAGACCATCGTCGTGCTGGGGCGTCGCGCCGATCCGAGCTGAAACCGGGTGTTGCACTCTCTCGCAAGGTCCAGGCGCCGATCCGATTCTGCAAGCCTCAGAACCAGTCGACCCGACGCGGCGCGACGTTTAGCGCCCGCTCGACGCGTCGCACGGTCTCGACACCGGCATTGACCAGTACGGCTTCGCGCGCAGCCTTGAGCATCGGGATGTCGTGCGCGGAATCGCTGTAAGCGACATCCCACGGTGGCTCGATGCCGTACGCGGCCAACTGCTGCGGTTTGGTCCTGCCCACATTGTGCACATCCTTGCGCAAACCGAGCCGACCTTCACGCAAGCGCGAGCCGATCAGTTCGATGCCGGTCAGTCCAATGGCGTCGAAGATCCGGCGCAGCAGGCGCTCCTCGCATCCGCTGACGACGATGACGCGGTCACCGGCCTGCATGTGCCGGCGCAATTCGCGAATGCCGGCGCGAATGAAGATGCGTGGCCGTCCGACCCAGTCGACGACAAACACATCCAGCAAGCGCTCGAAGCGTTCGTTGTCGATGCCCAGCAAGGCAATGCGCACGAACACACCCAGGATCCGAATGCGCAAGCGCTTGACCAGGCAGAATGGTGCCAGCAACGGCAGCAGCAGGATGCACAGCGCGAGTCGCCACCAGGATCGACGCAGGTGCCAGCGCATGAATGCCGTAAACGAGTCACCGCGCACGATGACGCCGTCGAAATCGAACAGCACGACCCGCGCTGCGGCGCTCGCCGCAGGGTCTTCCGCGGCGGATTCGATGGCCATGTCCTTCATGCGGGATCGAACAGGCGCTGCAGTTCGCTGCCGGGATCGGTCGCACGCATGAAGGCTTCGCCGACCAGAAACGCATGGATGCCCGCCGTACGCAGGTGCGCCACATCCTCGCGTGTGGCAATTCCGCTTTCGCTGACCAGCAGGCGTTCCGCCGGCACGTTCCGACGCAGGTTCACGCTGGTCTCCAGCGATACCTCGAAGCTGCGCAGATTGCGATTGTTGATGCCGATCAGCGGCGCGGGGATTTCCAGAGCGCGTTCCAGCTCATCGCCGTCGTGCACTTCGACGAGCACATCCAAATCCAGATCGGCCGCCAGCAGCGCCAGATCCATCAGGGTCTCGTCGTCCAGCGCCGCCGCGATCAGCAGAATGCAGTCCGCACCGATCACGCGCGCTTCGTACACTTGATAGGCATCGATGGTGAAATCCTTGCGCAGCAGCGGCAACCCGCATGCGGCGCGCACTTGTTGCAGATAGGCATCGGCGCCCTGGAAGAAATCGACATCGGTGAGCACCGACAGGCAACTGGCACCCCCGCGTTGATAGGACTGCGCAATCGCCACCGGATCGAAGTCGGCGCGGATCACACCCTTGCTCGGGCTGGCCTTCTTGATCTCGGCAATCACCGCAGCGCGCCCGGCCTCGACGCAGGATTCCAGCGCTGCCGCGAATCCGCGCGTGTCGGGCTGATCGGCAACGCGCGCGCGCAATTCGGCCAGCGGCAGGCGCGCGCTGCGCTCGGCAATTTCCTCGACCTTGCGCGCGAGGATGCGATTCAGAATGTCGCTCATGAGCTCCTTCAATACTCCTGTACTTGCCGCTTTTTGCCTCTCTCCTTCTCCCGCTTGCGGAAGAAGAGAAAAAGAACTTCGCCTGCCGCATCCCTGCCGTTTTCCCTCTCCCGCTGGCGTACCCAAAAGGGCATGAAGGAGAGGGCCGGGGCGAGCGTGGCGCAATGCGCAAGCGCAATGCTTCGAGCAAGCAGACGCCACCCTCACCCGCCGCTGCGCGTCGACCTCTCCCGCCTGCGGGAGAGGTGGAAACGCATCGACTCCCCAATCCCGGCTTGACGCTTCGCCCCTGAAGGGGTTTATCTCCTCTTGGGGGCTCCTACGCATTGTCCGCGAGCTGGTTGGTTGCGCGCACGAACGCATCCAGTTTCGCCCGCGCCGCGCCACTGGCAAGGGCTTCACGCGCCGTGTCGATACCAGCCTGTATCGAGGCCACCACGTCAGCCGCATACAAGGCGGCACCGGCGTTCAGCAACACGATGTCGCGCGCCGCGCCCGGCCTGTTGTCCAGCGCTTCCAGCACGCGCGCCTTCGATTCCTCGGCGCTGCCCACGCGCAGCGCATCCAGGCTGGCACTGGCCAAGCCGAAATGATCGGGTCGGATCTCGTACTCGCGGACCTCGCCATCGCGCAATTCGCCGACCAGGGTCGGCGCACCCAGCGAGATTTCGTCGAGTCCATCCTGGCCCCACACCACCAGCGCGTGGCGCGCGCCCATCTGCTTGAGTACGCGCACCAGGATCCCGACCAGATCCGGATGAAACACGCCGAGCAGGGTGTTGGGCGCACCGGCCGGATTGGTCAAGGGTCCCAGGATGTTGAACAGGGTGCGCACGCCCATCTCGCGCCGCACCGGCGCCACCGCCTTCATGGCCGGGTGGTGGATGGGCGCAAACATGAAGCCGACGCCGACTTCCCCGATGCAGGCGGCAACTTGCGCCGGTTGCAGGTCAATGCGCGCACCCAGGGCTTCCAGCACATCGGCAGAACCCGACTTCGAAGACACGCTGCGGTTGCCGTGCTTGGCCACGCGCGCCCCGGCGGCCGCGACCACGAACATCGATGCGGTGGAGATATTGAAACTGTTGCCGCCGTCGCCGCCGGTACCGACGATGTCGACGAAGTTTGCGCCGTCAGCAACCTCGACCCTGGCCGAAAGCTCGCGCATCACCTGCGCCGCCGCACTGATCTCGCCGATCGACTCCTTCTTCACGCGCAAGCCGGTGAGGATCGCCGCCAGCATGGAATCGGCAATTTCCCCGCGCATGATCGCGTGCATCAGCTCGACCATCTCGTCGTGGAAGATTTCGCGATGTTCAATGCAGCGCTGCAGCGCCTGCTGCGGAGTGATCGGCATGGGTTTTCCGTAACTTGGAAAGGGCGGATTCAGGCTGCGCGCGGCAGGCCATGGTCCAGGAAATTGCGCAGCATGGCATGGCCGTGCTGGGTGAGGATGGATTCCGGATGGAACTGCACGCCTTCGACCGCGAGGCTGCGATGGCGCAAGCCCATGATCTCGTCGCGGCTGCCGTCCGCATTCTCGGTCCAGGCCGAAACCTCCAGACACTTCGGCAACGAAGCCTGCTCCACCACCAGCGAGTGGTAACGCGTGGCCTCAAAGGGATTGGGCAGGCCGGCGAACACGCCACGTCCGTCGTGATGAATCGGCGAAGTCTTGCCGTGCATGATGCTGCGCGCGCGCACCACCTTGCCGCCAAACGCTTGGCCGATGGCCTGATGCCCAAGGCACACGCCGAAGATCGGCATCACTCCGGACAGTGCGGCCAACACCTCAAGCGATATGCCGGCGTCATCCGGCGTGCCCGGCCCCGGCGAGATCACGATGGCCGAAGGATCCAACGCACGCACCCCGGCCAGGTCCACGGCATCGTTGCGGATCACCCGCACCTCCTCGCCCAACTCACCGAAATACTGCACGAGGTTGAAGGTGAAGGAGTCGTAGTTGTCGATCATCAACAGCATGTTGCGGGTCATCCGGCATCGGGTCGGCTCAACGGACGGGCAAGCAGGCTTCCACAAGGAATTTGCGCCCGTTCAGCCGTCTATTGTGCAATGCCGCAGCGCGCTTGTCGCGATCCACGAGCGGGAACGCATCACGACCTGTCATTTCCTGATGGCGCAAGTGAATGAGCAGGCGCCGAAGACAGTCGCGGGACTGGATTCGCGCATACGCGCGTCTCGCCAGATCGAAAACCATCGGGCACAGTGTTTGCAAGTCGATGCCGATGTCGTTTTTTCATCGACCCGATTGCCAACCAGGGGAAAATCGTGACGCAAAACGGTACCGATACGCTGCGCCTGGACGCTGATGCATCCTCGCCGCAGGAGGTCTTCAGCATTGGTCCGTACCGTATCCTCAAGGTGTTGGGCGAGGGCGGCATGGGCCGGGTCTATCTGGCCCAGCAGTCGCATCCGCAGCGCCAGGTTGCGCTCAAGGTGGTGCGCGGCTTGTCGGCTGCCGCAATCGAGCGCATGCGGCGAGAGATTGAAGTGCTTGCGCAGCTGGAGCATCCGGGTATTGCTCGTCTGTATGCGGCCGGTGAGTCGCGCGTGGATGATGTCGAGGTGCCGTGGCTCGCGCTCGAATATGTGCGCGGCGATGACCTGCTGTGCCATGCCCGGGAACAGGGCCTGGACCTGAAAGCACGTTTGCGCCTGTTAATCGAGATTGCGCGCACCGTGCACCATGCGCACGAATGCGGCGTGATTCATCGCGACTTGAAACCCGGCAACATCCTCATTGACGAAAGCGGCAACGCCAAGGTGCTTGATTTCGGCATTGCGCGACTTCGCCACGATGCCGCCCAGGGCTTGACCCAGGATGGCCAGGTGCTGGGCACCCTGCCCTACATGAGTCCCGAGCAGTTGCAGGGCGACAGCTCGAACATCGACGTGCGCAGCGATGTGTATTCGCTGGGCGTGGTGGCGTATGAGCTGATTGGCGGACAACTGCCGTATCCGCGCCTGAACACGTCCACGATTTTCGAAGCGCTGGAAATCCTGCGCGATGACACACCACCGCGACTGGCGAGCATCAGTGCGCTGGCACGCGGTGACCTGGATACGGTGATCATGAAGGCCCTGGCCAGCGAACGTGAGCAGCGTTATGCGACGGCTGCCGAGTTTGCCGATGACCTGCAGCGCATCATCGAACATCGCCCGATCCAGGCGCGACCGCTGACCCGCATCTATCGGGTCAGCCGTTTCGTGCGTCGACACCGGCTGCTCAGCGCAGCCATGGCCAGCATCGTGCTGGTGCTGGCTGCGGCCAGCATCGTTTCGTTCAACTACGCACTTGGCGAACAGCGTGCGCGCACCCTGGCTGATCAGCGCGCCGCGGAAGCAGCGGCGGTCAACGCATTTCTCGAACAGATGCTGTCCTCGGCGGATCCGAATCTTTCCGCCGGACGCAAGCTCACCGTTGATGAGGTGGTTGACCAGGCCGAACGCGACCTGCCTCAACTGGACGCGCAGCCCGCGGTGCAGCGCACGGTGGCCAGCACGCTGGCGCGTACGCGCCGTGCACTGGGGGAATTCGATGCGGCTCTGCGCCTCAATCAACGTGCCCTTGCGCTGGGTGAAGCCCATGGCGCAGCGGCCATGCAGCAAGCGGAATTGCTTCACCAGCAGGCAAGCGTGTTCGCCGACCTGGGCCAGTTCGACAAGGCCGTGGAGGCGCTGGATCAAGCACGCACGACGGCTGGCGACGCAGATATTTCCACGCGCCTGTCGTTTGACTTGACCGCAGCCCGCATTGATGACGAAGCCGGCCGCGCGGAAGACGCCGAGCAAAAATATCGTGCGATTCTGCAAGCGGCATCACGCATCGATGCGGCAACGCTCAGATCGATCCCCTCGCTGCGCTCGACCCTGGAGACCACGCGCAGCAACCTGTCCGGCGTGTTGCGCGATCGCGGCGCGCTCGACGAGGCCGAGCAGTTGACACGTGCGGTGCTGGCCGATCGCATGGAAGCGCGCGGCGAGCGTGCGCCCTTGACCCTGGCCAGCCGCAACAAGCTGGCCTTGCTGCTGGCGGCGCGCGGCAACAACGATGAAGCGCAGGCCGAGGCTGCCCTGGCCTTGCGCCTGCAGCGCGAAGTGCTGGGCAACGAGCACGTGGATACGCTCAGTTCCATGCAGACCCTGGCCAACATCCTGATGTCGCTCAAGCAATACGATGAAGCCGAAGCCTTGACCCGCGAATCCCTCAAGGGCATGGAAGCGCAGTTCGGCGAAGCCTACGCGCAGACTCTGGCGTCGATGAACACGCTGGCCTACCTGCTGGAGGAGCGCGGCAAGATTGATGAAGCCGAGGCGGCCTACCGGCGCATCATCAACATCCAGACGCGTGGCGGCGTCGAGCACCCGACCACGCTGGCGCCACGCAACAACCTGGCGATGTTGCTGATGAATGCCGGTCGGCTGAATGCGGCCCATGCGGAGTTCGCCAGCTTGATGAAGCATGCGCGAGCCACGGTTGGCGAGGATCACGCGATGACGGCCATCTTCCTCAGCAACCAGGGCCTGTGCTTGAGCCGCATGGGTCGATTCGGCGAAGCACGCGCCACCCTGGAGGATGCGCATCGCCGCCTGTTGGCCACGTTCGGGCCCGAGCACGCGCGCACGCTGGCCGCCGCCGAACGCCTGGCCGAGGTGTATCGCAAGCTCGGCCTTGAGGAAAAGGCCGATGCCCTGCCGATTCGGACTGCCGCAGGAGCGTAAATGCAGGATCGGATGCCGACGCACATTCCGGTTGAACTCAAGCCGGTGACGGATCGGGCGGGCGGTTGCTGGTTTCCAGGCGCTGGCTCAGGCGCACCAGCGATTCCACCGAGTCGCACATGCTGCGCGCGATTTCACTCTCGCCCATGATGGTGGCGTCGGCACCGGCCTGGTGCAGGTAAGCCACTTCTTCATCGGAATGGGCGCGGGCAAGGATGGCGAGCGCGGGATTCAATTCACGCGCCTGGCGGATGATGGGGCCGGCTTCCAGGGCCTGCGAGATGGCGATCAGCATGGCACGCGCTTGCGTGATGTTGGCATCGTTGACCACGTCGGCAGACACCGCGTTGCCGAAGATGCAGGGTATGCCGAGCTTGCGCGCATCGATGCAATGGTCGCGATCGGTATCGATCAATACCATCGGCATGCCGTGTTCGTGCAGCGAACGTGCCACGCGTGAGCCTACCCGGCCGTAGCCGACCAGGATGATGTGGTTGGATTCCGGGATCAGCGCCCGATCCGGCAGCGAATCATCCGCGGTCACCTTCATCTGCGCTTCCGCAGAGGCGCGGATTTGCGGCTCGCGACCGGCGATCCAGCGATCCAGCGCGGCAAACAGCATGGGATTGGCGACCATCGACAACATGGCGCTGGCAAGGATCAGGTTGCGCGCTTCCTCGCTGAGTGCGCCGATGGATACGCCCACGCCGGCGAGGATGAAGGAGAATTCGCCGATCTGTGCAAGTGCCACGGCAATCGTCAGCGCGGTTTCATTGGGATAGCCGAACACGCGCACGATCATCCAGGCACCGATCGACTTGCCGATGATGATGATGAGGAAGGCGGCGGCAATCGCCAGCGGCTGCTCGATCAGCACATGCGGGTCGAACAGCATGCCGACGGCGACGAAAAACAGCACCGCGAAGGCATCGCGCATCGGCATCGAGTCGTTGGCCGCCTCATGGCTCAAGCGCGAGCCGTTGAGCATCACGCCGGCGAGAAATGCGCCCAGCGCGAAGGAAACATCGAAGATCGCCGTCGAAATGAACGCCACGCCCAGGGCAATGGCCAATACGGCCAGGGTGAACAGTTCGCGCGAACCGACCGCTGCCGTGCGTTCAAGCATCCACGGAATGACGCGTGCGCCCACCACCAGCATGAGCACGATGAACATGCTGACCTTGCCCAGCGTCCACAGCAGAGCCTTGAGCACGTCGCCCATGTCGTTGGAAACACCCGCCTCGGTCGTGCCTCCCAGCAGGCCGGCCAAGGGCGGCAACATGACCAGCACCAACACGGTGACCAGGTCCTCGACGATCAGCCAGCCGATGGCGATGCGACCGCGCTGGGTTTCCAGCAGGCGACGTTCCTCCAATGCCCGCAGCAGGACAACCGTGCTGGCGACCGAAAGACAGATACCGAATATCACCCCGCTTCCCCATTCCCAGCCCAGCGCCCAGCTCAACAACATGCCGAACACGGTGGCGATCAGGATCTGGAAAATCGCGCCCGGTATTGCGATCTTGCGCACCGACCACAGATCGCCGATGGAGAAGTGCAGGCCCACGCCGAACATGAGCAGGATCACGCCGATCTCAGACAGCTGCTGGGCGATCCCCGAATCGGCGACAAGACCGGGGGTAAACGGGCCGACCACGATGCCGGCCACCAGATAGCCGATCAGGGGCGAGAGGCGCAGCCTGTTGGCGAGCATGCCGAACACGTAGGCAAGGCAGATGCCGCCAACCAGCATCACGATCAGGGACGTATGGTGCAAACGCATTCCTCCGCGCAGCGATGAGGTGGGTTGCAACTATAGCAAGCGCATGATTTCCAGAGCGCGACAATCCGTTGCCTGGATGCAGCGCAGCGGAATCCGGGGGCTCTTCAAAACCCATGCCGGATTGCGGCGCTGCTCGCCTTTATCCGGGTTGCGCATCCACGGGATGCCGGGTTGAAACCCGGTCTACAACCCGCTGGCGGCATTGGCCACCGCACGGAACAGGGCGCGGCCCTTGTTCATGGTTTCTTCCCATTCGGCGGCGGGGTCGGAATCGTGCACGATGCCGGCACCGGCCTGCACATGCAGGCGACCGTCCTGGATCACCGCGGTGCGGATGGCGATGGCGGTGTCGGTGTCGCCCTGCCAGCCGATGTAGCCAATCGCACCGGCGTAGATGTTGCGCTTGATCGGTTCCAGCTCGCGGATGATTTCCAGTGCGCGGATCTTGGGTGCGCCGCTGACCGTGCCGGCCGGGAACGCCGCTCGCAATACGTCCATGGAGTTCAAGCCATCGTCCAGCTCGCCCTCGACCTGGCTGACGATATGCATGACATGCGAGTAGCGCTCGATGACGAAACTCTCGGTCAGGCGCACGCTGCCGGTCCTGCTGACCCGCCCGACATCGTTGCGACCGAGGTCAATCAGCATCAGGTGTTCGGCGCGCTCCTTGGGATCGGCCAGAAGCTCGGCTTCCAGGGCCTGATCCTGTTCGTGAGTTGCGCCGCGCGGACGGGTGCCGGCAATCGGGCGCAAGGTGACCTTGCCGTGCTGCTGGCGCACCAGGATTTCCGGTGAGGAACCGACGATCTGCGTGGCGCCGAGGTCGAGAAAATACATGTACGGCGATGGATTCATCGAGCGCAGCGCGCGATACACGTCCACCGGTCGCGCACGAAACGGCACGCTCAGGCGTTGCGAGAGCACCACCTGGAAAATGTCGCCGGCACGGATGTAGTCCTGCGCACGGCGAACCGCATTCTCGAAACCTTCGCGGCTGAAGCCGGAAACAAAATCCGCCTCGTCCAAAGGTTTGGGATCGAGGGTTTCCGGATAGCTGGAACCGGCATGACGCAGACGGAACACCAGCTGATCGAGCCGGCGCACCGCCTGGGCATAGGCCTGTGGCTGGGCCGGATCGGCATGCACGATCAGGTACAGGCGCCCCTTGAGGTTGTCGAATACCGCGACTTCCTCGCTCAGCATCAAAAGCGCATCGGGCGTGCCGAGTTGATCGGGCTTGTCGTCCATCGCAAAACGCGGCTCGATCCAGCCAATGGTCTCGAAACCGAAATATCCGACCAGTCCGCCGGTGAATGCGGGCAAGCCTTCGAGCTGTGGCACCCGGTACTGCTGGCGCAAGGCTTCGATCTCGGCCAGCGGATCGGCAAGCTCGCGCGTCTCCACCACCTCACCCAATTCCTCGATGCTGAGCGTGTGGCCGCGAAGGGAATACACGCGCCGACACGGCAGGCCGATGATGGAATGACGGCCCCAGTTCTCGCCGCCTTCCACCGACTCGAACAGATAGGCATACGGGCCATCGGCGAGCTTGAGATACACCGACAGCGGCGTGTCCAGGTCCGACAGCACTTCGCGCGCCACCGGAATGCGGTTGTAGCCTTGCGCGGCGAGCGCATTGAACTGTTGCTGGCTGATCACGGCACGCAGGCTTCGCAGGGAGGCGGCCCGCGAAGATAGCAGGCTATGCGGCAGTGCAACAACGCCCCCGCCGACAGTGCCGGGTTGCCGTTTCTGGATCGCGCACAGGGTGAAACCCATTCACGATCTTTCGCTGGCTCCAATGCGGCGCCGCGGCATACCCTTGAGGGACAGACTGAACTCCACACCCTGCGCATGCTCCAGATTGCGTGCGCTGGCACTTCCGCGATGCAATTCAGCAACGAGGCGCACGACATGCAGGCCGAGGCCAAGATGCGGCGCGCTGGCGCCACTGCGCGTGCTGCTTTCGCGCAGGCTGACCAGCGAATCAAACAGGCGTTCGGGCATCGCCGCAGGCAACAAGGGGCCGCTGTTGGCCATGCCGAGGATCGCGCCATGTCCGTCCGCGCGCAGTTCGATGGCAATCCAGCCGGATTCCGCGCAGAACGAACGCGCGTTGTCGAACAGCTTGTCGAGGGCTTGTGCGAGCAGCTCGGGAGCGCCGTGGAAAGGCAGCGCCGAGGTCGGCAGCGCGAGGCGCAATTCACGCGTCCCGCACAGCTCGCGATAGCCTTCGGCGCAACCGGCCACCAATGCGCGCAGGTCGAAGTCTTCGCCTTCTGCCGATGCGATGGCGCGCTCGACCCGACTGGATTCGCTCATCGCGCGCACGATGCCGCCCAGTCGATCGGCACCGTCACGCGCGCGCTCCAGATAGGGTTGCGCATCCGCCGGCAAGCGCTGATGGTCGAGGTTGTCGAGCGAGGATTTCACGATCGCCAGCGGCGTGTTCAATTCGTGCGAGAGTTTGGATGCGAGCGTGCGCAGGTACTCGGTGTGGCCTGCGACCTCTTCGAACAGGCGTCCGAAACTGCGCGCCAGATCACCCAGCTCATCGGATGAACCCGCCAGCGGCAACGAACCGGCAAGCCGTCCGCCCGCGCGCGTGGCGCGTTCGGTGGCATTGCGCAGGCGACGGATGCGCCAACTGAGCAGGCCGCCAAACAGCAGGAGCAATCCGGCACTCACAGCGAGAGCCAGCAGGCTGGCACCGAGCAGGCTCGACAGCGCCTGGCTGGCCAGATTCGGCAACATCGGGTTGGATTGTTCCAGCACCAGCGCACCGCGAATGCCGTCGTCGCCGCGCAGCGGCACCGCCGCCAGCAACAGCACGCCACCTTGGGTATCGCCATGCCATGCGGTCTGTGCCGTGCCGGCCAGCACCTGCACAAGATCCGCATCGCGCAGGCGCGGATCCATCTCGTCCGAGGTTTCCATCCGGCTTGGCGTGGGCGCGAGCAAATTGCGATAGATGAAATCGGCGAACCCGCCGGTGCGCTGGATTGTCTTGCCGGGACTGCCGAGCGCACCACCCACCGCCAGCAGCCAGCCATCGGCCGATACCAGTCGCACGCGTGAATGCAGCGGCGCCAGTTGTTGCAGCGTGCCTGCCAGTTCGTCGTCGTATCCAAGCAGGGCAAGCACGGGCGCGGCACTGCTTGCCGGCAGCGCCGAATCCTGCGCGGCCAGGCTCAGGTGATCGGGTGCATCCGCGCGTGCCAGGCGCAGTTCGATGCTGTAACCGGAGCCGTCTTCCTGCCAGTAGCCGCTGAGTCGATCCGGAAACGCGCCCTCGCCGGCGATGGCCGGGGATTCGAAGCGGCCCGGCGCCGCACTGGCGATACGGTACTGGCGTGCCTGCCCATTGCGCAGCAGGCGAAGATCGAGGTGGTCACTGTGCGCGGAAGCGGCATCGCGCGCATCGGCACGCTGGCGCGTGGTGTCGAGCACACGCGCATACAGGTACAACCATTGCGCATCGCCGGCCAGCATGACCGTGAGCTTCTGCGCGTTGCCGGAGGCGGCAATCGTCTGCGCAAATGGACGCATCGCCTGCCAATCGCTGTCGTAGCCATCCACGCTCAAGCGACCCGCCAGTGGATGCACATACAACGCGGCATCGCGTGAGGGCACCTGCACGCCCATCACCTCCAACGCCCGCGCCAGGGTTGTGGCCGAGGCGAGCAAGGTCTGCTCCTGTCCCTGGCGCAACACCGATTCGGTCTGGCGCACGAACTGCCAACCGGCCCAGGGCAGGGTCAGCGTGGACAAGGCCACCAGCAGCAGTTTCAGGCGAAGGGACATTGGAACCGGGAGTCGAGAATGGGGAATGGGGAATAGATTAAAGCCGGGATTTGAGAGTCGAGAATTGGGAATGGGAAATCAGGCAAGAGCGAAGGCTCGCTCTTGATTTCAACCATTCTCCATTCTCGATTCCCTATTCCCGGCTTTTCCACCGATACCCCGCGCCGTGCACGGTGTCGATGGCATCGAAGTGGGCATCAATGGCGATGAATTTGCGGCGGATGCGCTTGACGTGGGAGGTGATGGTGGCGTCATCGACGACGACTTGGGCATCGCGCATCAGTTGTTCGCGGCTTTTCACATGGCCCGGAAATCGTGCCAGTGTGTGCACCATCCAGAATTCGGTCACCGTCAGCGGCACTTCGTGTCCGTTCCAGGTGACGCGCATGCGTTCGGACTCGATGCGCAATGGCCCGAGCTCATGTACGGAATCGGTCTTCGCCGGCTGGCGCAGGGCATCCATGCGCCGGAACAAGGCGCTGATGCGCGCCGCCAGCTGATGCAGGGAGACGTCCTTGGCGAGGTAATCATCGGCACCGAGGCGCAGGCCCGAGATCACATCGAAGTCCGAGTCGCGCGCGGTGAGGAAAATGATGGGCAAGCCAGCGGCCTTGGCGCGCAGGTTGCGGCACAGGTCGAAGCCGCCCTCGGGCTCGTCACCGAGGCCGACATCGATGATGACCAGCTCCGGCATGCGCTGGGCAAATGCGGCTTCGGCTTCGCTGCGCCTGGCATAGCCGCGAACCTCGTAGCCGATGCGAGTCAAGGCCTCGACATAGTTGGCGCGGATCAACGGCTCGTCTTCGACAATGGCAATGCTGCGTGGCATGAAGGTGCTCCTTGAACCACGGCCAGATTACGCAGCGTTTCCATGCCTGTGCAATGCGGGCGCGTGCATTGCCCGCAAACCGCCACATCTCGTCGGCTGCCTGCCCGTGCGCGTCCCCCGCGGATGCTCGCCCATCGGCTGCAATGGCAGCCAGTCCGAGGAGCAGGCCATGAAGTCCGTCCAGCCAGAACGCAACACCGATCTCGAACGCGGATTCGAGCCCCTGCGAACGGCATTTGCGGTTTTGACCCTGCTGTTCGGCTTCATGGCCTGCGCACGGGCCGAAAGCGTTGCGGCGTTCCTCGAGGCAAGGGCCAGGGACGGCCACCCGGCGTCATGCATTGCCCACGATGGCAGCGAGGTGTCCCGGCTGGCGCTGCGCACGCCTGACCATGCGATCCAAGGGCGGGATCCCCACCCGGCAGGCGCGCCCGATTCATCCCGCCTGCCGCTTCGCAAAGGAGAATTCCCGTGAGTATTGATGGTTTCCTGGCCCAATTGCTGTCCCTGCGCACGACCGAATCCGCCACCCCGGAATGGCTCGGTGGCGAGGCCTGGGTCACCCTGCCCCAGGCGTGCAGCGATGCCCCTGCGCCGGTGCAGGCCCGCTTCCCCTGCGACCCGTCTGCCGACTGGATTCCGCTCTGACCGCGCGAGTCACGGACTCCGCTGGTCAAGGGCAACGCTGATCATGGCGAGCCTTTGGACTGTACTCGGGACAGGCCCTTCGACAGGAGGGCGTATTGGGTCCTGATCCCGCTCATGGTTCGACAGGCTCACCACGAACGGGAATCGTGTCCGGTTCGCCTCCCCCGTTCGTGGTGAGCCTGTCGAATCATGCACGGCAATCGTGGCCGGTTCGTCTCCCCCCGTTCGTGGTGAGCCTGTCGAACCATGCACGGGAATCGTGTCCAGTTCGTCTCCTCCGTTCGTGGTGAGCCCTTCGACGTTGCTCAGGACAGGCTTGTCGAACCATGAACCGCGTCAAGCCGCCTGAAGAACCCGCCCCGGGTCGCCCGAACCGACCCCTTGGCGCGCTTTGTGCAAAACTTCGCCGTGAACGCTGCGTGCATGGCCGCCAATACCCAATGGGCGGGCCGTGCAACAGCCGGTGGCTCCAATGTCCTTTCCAAACCCGTCGCCATCGGGCGGGTCAGAAAGCGGGCGCAATCCTGCTGGTCAGGCTGTGCCGAAAATTGTCATGGGCTGCCAATCCACTTTCCAGCAGATCGGCCATTTACGAGAATAGGGGCCGAGTTCACGGGGATCACGTCATGTTGCCAAGCGCCATTCCAGTCAAGACCCAGGCCGGTCGCCTCGAAATCGACGAGCGCAAGCTCAAGATCGGCGCGCGCCAACGCATGGTGCTGATCTCGATCAATGGCGAGCGGCCGGTATCGAGCATCCGCCAGCAGTTCGCCGCGATGAACGAAATTGATTCGGTGCTCGACGAGCTCCTCGCCAATGGCTTGATCGAAGTGCCGCAGGCCGCCGTTCCGGCACCGGCGGCAGCCGCTTCCCCCGCTGCCGTGGTGGCGGAAATCGAAGTCGAGCTGCCAGAACCCGCCAAGCCAAAAACCAAGGCCAAGGCCGAGGCAAAAGCAAAGGCAAAACCGGAAGCCGCCCCGCCGCCCGTGGAAGCCAAGCCCAGCATGGGCTTTGATCCGTTGCTGCAGGCGGCGCGTGAATACATGAGCCGCACCTTGATCGCCAAGGCGGGCCTGCGTTCCTTCCTGTTTGCGCAGAAGATCGAAAAATGCCCGAGCCGCGATGCGCTTCGCGAAATGCTGCCGGAATTCCGGCGCGTGCTGCGCAAGCACGTCGATGCGGGCAAGGTCGCCGAATTCAGCGCGCAGGCCGAAGCCATGCTGGGCTGAGGCAATCCCCGCACCGCTCCCAGAGCCCCCGACGTTTCCATGCGCACTGCGGGCCGACGCTGGACGTGACCGGCGCCGGCAGGCACGATTGCCTGTTCGATGCCGCTCAAGGGATGCGCGCACCCGCATGGAAGAATCGCTTTTCCGCCAACTGCTGTCCCACCGGGCCAACAGCCTGCTGGACCAGGCGACCCTGGCCAAGGGTGCGGATTACCTGCGCCACGGGCGCGTGCGCGAAATCCGCTACGAGGCGGACGATGAATCCGGCACCCTGTTCGGCGCCATCCAGGGCCGCGAGCCGACACCTTATTCCGCCGCCATCCTGATCGACCTCAACGGCGGCAAGCCGCGCATCGACACGCGCTGCACCTGCCCCCTGCAGGGCGAATGCAAGCACGTTGCGGCGATTGCACTGAAGATGCTGGGTGGCCGCCAGGCTGCTGAAAGCAATCCACCGCAAGTTGCCGACGCGCGTAGCCAGGCCAGCGCCTGGAAACCCTGGTTCGAATCGCTGGAAACCCGATCCGGCTCTGTGCAACGCACGGCCAACGTGGATCCTGGCGTCGTGTTCGGCATCCTGCTCCGGGTTGGCGAGGGCGCATTGCCGGGTTTGCTTGCGCAGCCGGTCTGGCTGAAGCCCCTCAAACGCGGCGGCCTGGGCTCACCCCAGCCGGTTGGCCACTTCCAGTACGGCATTGACCCCTGGCAACGCCTGACGCCGCGTCAGTTCGAACATGTGGCGCGTTTGCGCATGGCCAGTCCGCACTTTGCATCGAGTGCCTGGTACCCGCTCAACGGCGAGCGTGATGAGGCCTTGCTGGAAATCCTGCTTGAGGAATACCCCTGTTTCGTCGACAAGCCTTCGAAGGGTCGCACCACCCTCGGCGAACACCGTGAGCTGACCTGGGGCTGGCGCGTGTCGGAGGAGGGCAACCAAAAGCTGGTGCCGCAATTGGCCGAAGGCAATGGACGCACCCGCCTGCTGCGCATTGCGCAAATCTGGTACCACGATCCAGCCACGCAGACACTCGGTCGCGTGGATGGTGACGCACGCCTGATCGATGCGGCCATGCGCGCGCCACCCCTGCGGCCGGAAGAATCCGAGTTCGTCGTCGAACACTGGCGCAACCACAGCCATCTGCAGGGGCTTCCCAAACCGGCCCGTGCGGAAGCGCCGCAAGTGCATCGGGTGACGCCCACCCCGGTGCTGACTCTGCGCGCATTTCCGGTACTCACTTATGCGCAAGGCATGGCCAACCGCTACCAGGCCGGCAGCGTGCGCCTGAGCTTCGACTACGAAGGCCCACGCCTGCCGTTTGCACCGGCCAAACCGCGCGAACGACGCCTGCACGAGGGTCGCCTGCTGGAAGTGGTGCGTGATCGCTCCGCCGAGATTTCCGCCTGCGAACAACTCGAAGCCCTCGGCCTGATCGACGTGGAGCTGCTGCCGCGCATGCCCATGCCGGGCGCCGGCGTGTTTTCCGATGGTGACTTCGTGCTCGAACCACGTCGCGGCCAGTTGCTGGCCGCCGAGCAATTGTTTGCGCTGGCGCCGCGCATGCGCGAGCACGGTTTTCGCCTGGAAACCGATGCCGGTTTTCCGTTCGAGCTGCTCGACGAGCCCGAGGAGTGGTATGCCGAGGTCGAGGAGTCCGGCAATGCCTGGTTCGACCTGAGCCTTGGCATCGACATCGGCGGTGAACGCGTCGACCTGTTGCCGATCCTGCGCCGCCTGCTCGGAGATCCGGGCTTTCCATTGACTCCGCGCAAGGGCGAGGATGCCGATGCGATGTGGCTGGTGCCGATCGACGAGCGGCGGCGCGTGGCCCTGCCGCTGCAACGACTGCGCGACCTGATGGCGCCGCTGCTGGAATGGTTGCAGGAATTGCCGGAACGCGATGCCGAACAGGGCGTGCTGCGCCTGCGTCGCTCGCAGGCAACAGTGCTGGATGAGCTCTCGGCGCGCGGCAAGCTGCCCTGGCGCGGCGCCGAAAACCTGCGCGAACAACTGGCCAGACTGCGCGAAGCACGCGAGCCGGCCAGTGAACCGGAAGGATTCAAGGCCAGCTTGCGTGGCTACCAGCGCGACGGCTTGGCCTGGCTCGGATTTCTCGCCGACGCCAACCTCGGTGGCGTTCTGGCCGACGACATGGGCCTTGGCAAGACCGTGCAAGTGCTCGCCCACCTGCTGTCGGAGAAGCAACGCGGGCGTCTCGATCAGCCAGCCATGGTCGTCGCGCCAACCAGCCTCGTTTCCAACTGGCGCAGCGAGGCGGAGCGCTTTGCGCCTGCACTGAGCGTGCTGGTCGTGCACGGTCCCAGCCGCAGCGGACTGCATGAATCCATTCCGCACCACGACCTCGTCATCACCACCTATCCGTTGCTGGCACGTGATCGTGAGGCCTTGCTCGCGCATGAATATGCCCTGCTCGTCCTCGATGAATCGCAAATGGTGAAGAACGCCAAGAGCCAGGCGGCACGCGTGGTGCGCGAAATCTCCGCTCGTCGCCGCCTGGCCATGACGGGCACGCCGCTGGAAAACCACCTCGGCGAATTGTGGGCGCAGTTCGATGCAGTCGAACCCGGACTGCTCGGCAACGAACGTCACTTCACGCGCTTCTTCCGCACGCCAATCGAGAAGCACCACGATGCCGAACGTCGCGAGCGCCTCAGTAGACGCATTGCGCCCCTGCTGTTGCGCAGGCGCAAGGAAGACGTGCTCGCCGACCTGCCGGAGAAAACCATCATCCCGCGCAACATCGATCTCGATGGCGCGCAACGTGAACTCTACGAAAGCCTGCGCCTGGCCCAGCACGAGCGCGTCCTCGCCGAAGTGCGCCAACGCGGCCTCGCGCAGAGCGGCATCATCGTCATCGATGCGCTGCTGAAGCTGCGCCAGGTCTGCTGCGATCCGCGCCTGGTCAAGCTTGAAGGCGCACGGCGCGTCAAGCATTCGGCCAAGCTGGAGCTGCTGCTGGATTTGCTCGGCAGTCTCGTCGACGAAGGCCGGCGCGTGCTGGTGTTCAGCCAGTTTGCGGAGATGCTCGAACTGATTTCGCAGGCGCTCAACGCGCGCAAGCTCGCCTGGCAGATGCTCACCGGGCAAACGCCCTCCACGAAACGCGCAGACCTCGTCGCGCGCTTCCAGGCTGGCGAGGTACCCATCTTCCTGATCAGCCTGAAGGCCGGTGGCGTGGGCCTCAATCTCACCGCGGCCGATACCGTGATCCACTACGACCCGTGGTGGAATCCGGCCGTCGAAGCGCAAGCCACCGATCGCGCCCATCGCATCGGCCAGGACAAGCCGGTGTTCGTCTACAAGCTGATCTGCTCGGGTACCGTGGAGGAAAAGATCCAGGCCCTGCAACAACGCAAGGCAGACCTCGCCGAAGCCGTGCTCGAAGGCGGCAGCACGCAGGCGCTGCGCTTTGACGAAGATGATCTTGCCGAGTTGTTTGCGCCCCTGGTTTAGAAACGGAATTCGGGATTGGAGGCGTTTCCCTTCTCCCGCTGGCGGGAGAAGGTGCCGAAGGCGGATGAGGGTGGCATCTGGGCTTGCTCAAGGCCTCGCACGCGCGCGTTGCACCACCCTCACCCCAGCCCTCTCCTTCATACCCTTTTGGGTACGCCAGCGGGAGAGGGAGCACAATAGCAGCGACGCGGGATGCGAATCTTTTACTTACGCCTCTCCTTTATGCCCACTGGGTACGCCAGCGGGAGAGGGAGACAAACCGATTTCCGTTTCCCGATTCCCCATTCCCGGCCCCAAATCCATTCCCCACTCCCGGCCCTTGACCCATGAACGAAACAGTCACCCGCCAAGACATCGTCGACACCGAGCACTTGCGCCTGCTGGCGTTCGGCTACGTTTTTTCCGCGATCATGAGTGCGTTGATGTCGCTGCTCGGTCTGCTCTACGCAGGAATCGGTTTCGTCATGAGCCATTTTTTTGCCGAAGCGGCATTGAACGCCACGAACCCGGACAAGATTCCGCCCGAAGCGCTGGGCACCATCGTCAGCGTGTTCGGTGGCGTGTTCTTCGTCGTGCTGATGGCACTGGCCCTGCTCAAGTTTTACGCCGCCAGCTGCATCCGGCGGCGCAAGTCACGCCTGTTCTGCCAGATCATTGCCGGCATCAGTTGCCTTGCCATTCCCTATGGAACCCTGCTCGGCGTGCTCACCTTCATCGTGCTCGGTCGCGCCAATGTCGCACGCTGGTTCGATGCGGGCGCGAATAACTCGGCTGCGTCGTGAAGCTCTTTTGCGCGCTGTACGCGGCTGTTTTCGCATGCGTGATCCCGCAAGCCGCGCATGCGGCATCCACGTCCATGGTGGATCGTGAGGTCGATGCACTGCTGGCCAGGCTTGAATCTTCGCAGTGCCAGTTCCAGCGCAACGGCCACTGGCATGACGCCGCCAGAGCGCGCAGCCACCTGGAGCGCAAGCTGCGCTATCTGGAAGAGCGCACGAAGCTGACGAGCAGCGAACAATTCATCGAACTGGCGGCAAGCGAAAGCAGCCTGAGCGGCGATGCCTACCGGGTGCGCTGCGCGGGCCGCGCCGAACAAACCAGCGCGGCATGGTTTCTCGAACAGCTGCGAGCCATTCGTGCCAATCCATCGGGCGAATAGCGCGGGGAATCAGGTATGGCCAACTCTTAGGGAAGGTCTGAACAGGTATTGTCGCGAGCAAGCTCGCTCCCACCATTGCTTGATTTTGTGGGAGCGAGCTTGCTCGCGACGAATGAGTTCCGTGCTTGTTCAGAGTTTCCTTAGGGACATGCATGTTCCCCTCTCCCCCGGCCCCTCTCCTTCATGCCCTTTTGGGTACGCCAGCGGGTGAGGGGAGCCAAGCAGTTCGAATTCGGGGGTCGTGAAGGGCAAGCGCAACCGTAAAAGCGAATCCGGGCGGGCTCTGCTGTGACCAATCCCGAATCCCAAATCCCGGCTTCTCACCACGGAATCGGCTTGCCGTCGTTGCCGAGGAACTGGCCGATGGCCGCCTCATCGAACGCCAGCGCATCGATGACCTTGAGCATGTTGCCGATCGACTGCGCAGGTTCAAGATCGGCGTTTTCACCACCCATGTCGGTCCTGACCCAACCCGGACTCAGGGCCAGCACGGCGATGCGACGTTCACTCAGGGCATGGCCGAGCAGGCGCATGGCCATGTTGAGCGCGGCCTTGCTGATGTCGTAACTCGGCGTGCCGAAGCGCTGCGTGCGCTCGATCGAGCCCAGACCCGAACTGATGGCGATGACCTTGCCGCCATCCTTCAATTGCGTGGCCAGCGCCTGGCTCAAGAGGAACGGTCCCATCGTGTTGGTGGCAAAGGTGTGGCTGAGCGCTTGCGCTTCGACCTTGCCGAATTCCTCACCGTTCACGAGCATGCCGGCGTTGTGGATCAGCACGTCGATGGGCGACTCCAGCATCGCCACTTCGCTGGCGAAAGCAGTGATGGAGCGCGGCTCGGACACGTCCAGCGGCAGCACCTTGAGATGCCCGGGAAACGCGCCACTGAACCGATTGAGTGCGCCGGCCCGGCCCGGATGCCGACACGCGGCAATCACCCGCTCACCCCGTTCCAGCAACTGGCGCACGAACTCCAAACCAAGGCCACGATTGGCTCCGGTGATCAGATACTGGGTCATGTCGATTCTCCGCGTGAACCAAATCCGGCTGCGGCCAGTCTACTGCCACCCGTGACTTTCGCGAGTTGCGGCCATTCTCCGCTGCGACTAGCCTCGCCGACTTTCCCGGATACAACCTGCAAGGAATTCTCATGCGCAAGCGCCTGACCGCTGCACTTTTCTCGCTGGGCTTCATGGGCTCGGCCATGGCCGCCAGCGATGCCATCGACATTCCCTTCACCCGCTTCACCCTGGCCAATGGCCTGACCGCCATCGTGCATGAGGACCACAAGGCACCGGTGGTCGCGGTCAGCATCTGGTACCACGTGGGTTCGGCGGATGAACCAACCGGCAAGACCGGGTTCGCTCACCTCTTCGAACACCTGATGTTCTCCGGATCGGAGCACCACAAGGGCACGTTCATGGAGCCCTTCGAACAGGTCGGCGCCACCGACTTGAATGGCACCACCTGGTTCGATCGCACCAACTATTTCGAAACGGTGCCGACGACGGCGCTGGACATGGCATTGTGGATGGAATCCGATCGCATGGGCCACCTGCTCGGCGCCATCGGCCAGCACGAACTCGATACCCAGCGTGGCGTGGTGCAGAACGAAAAACGCGAAGGCGAAAACCAGCCGTACGGACGCGTCGACGAGAACATCCTCGCCAACGCATTCCCGGCCAATCACCCGTACCGCCACGACACCATTGGCTCGATGGCGGATCTGGATGCCGCATCCCTGGCCGACGTGAAGCAGTGGTTCCACGACTACTACGGCGCCGCCAATACCACCATCGTGTTGGCTGGCGACATCACGCCCACTGCCGCGCGCGAAAAACTGGAGAAATACTTCGGTGACATCGCCGCCGGCCCGCCGGTGCCGCGCCAGCAAGCCTGGGTTGCGCAGCGTGACACCTCCACGCGCGGCGAGCAGAAGGATCACGTCGCCCAGACGCGCATCATCCGCGAATGGAATGTCGCCCAGCTGGGCCATGCCGATGAACCCTTGCTTGAGCTGGCCGCCGATGCACTCGGTGGCGGCAAGACTTCGCGCCTGTACCAGCGCCTGGTCTACGCCGACAAGCTGGTTGACCGGGTTTCCGTCGAAGTGCAGCCGTTTTCGCTGGCCAGCCAGTTCGTGCTGACCGCCGATATCAAGCCTGGTGTCGACCCGGCGAAGGTCGAGGCGGCCATTGCCGAGGAATGGGCACGCTTCCTCAAGGACGGCCCCAGCGCGGACGAGCTCGCGCGCTCGCGCATGGCCAGTCGCGCAGGATTCATCCGCGGCCTGGAGAAGGTCGGCGGATTCAGCGGCAAGGCCACGGTGCTGGCCGAGTCGCAGGTTTACCGGGGCGACCCGGCGGCCTACAAGATCGATCTGGAGCGCATCCAGAACGCCACGCCGGAACAGGTGCGCGACGCCGCCGCGCGCTGGATTGCCAAGGGCGACTACACCCTCACCGTGCTGCCGGCGGCCGATGGTGAAGACCTCGAGTTCGGCGCGCCCAAGGGCCTGCCTGCTTCAGCCGACAAGCCGGCGGCCAAGCTACCCGCCGCCGGCGAGTTCAAGACCGTTGCCAGCAGCCTCGATCGAAAAAGCGGTGTTCCCGAAGTGAAGACCTTCCCCGCGCTCAGCTTCCCCGCCATCCAGCGCGGCAAGTTGAAGAATGGCATCGACGTCGTGCTCGCCGAGCGCCACACCATCCCGGTGGTGCAGATGCAGCTGCTGTTCGACGCGGGTTTTGCCAGTGATCGCGGCCGCACGCTCGGCACCTCGTCGTTTGCCATGACCATGCTGGATGAAGGCACGCAGACCCTGGATTCGGTGGAGATCGCCAGGCGCAGCGAGATGCTTGGCGCGCAGATTGGCGCAGGCTCAGGGCTGGATAGCTCATCGGCGAGCCTCAATGCACTCAAGTCGCAGCTACCGGCATCGCTGGACCTGTTTGCCGATGTCGTGCGCAACCCGGCATTCCGCATGGCGGACATCGAGCGCATCCGTGGCCAGTGGCTGGCCGCGATTGCCCAGGAAAAGACCCAGCCGGGCAGCATCGCGCTGCGCATCTTGCCGCCACTGCTCTACGGCGGGAACCACGCTTACGGCATTCCCTTCACCGGAACCGGCACCGAGGCTTCGATCAAGTCCCTGGGCGCGGAGGATCTGCGCGCCTTCCATCGCGATTACATTCGTCCGGACAATGTGCAGATCCTGGTTGCCGGTGATACCACGCTGGCGGAAATCACGGCCGAGCTTGATCGTGTGTTCGGCAACTGGGATGCGGCGGAGATGCCGATCCCGAAGAAGTCCGTGGCAGACGTTGATGCGCAAAAGTCGGCTCGCGTATTCCTGATCGATCGGCCGGATTCGCCGCAGACCCTGATCCTGACCGGCGCACTGGCGCCGTCCACGCGTACGCCGAACAACCTCGACATCCAGACCATGAATGACGTGTTCGGCGGCAACTTCACCTCGCGCCTCAACATGAATCTGCGCGAGGACAAGCGCTGGGCCTATGGCGCGTCCAGCTTCCTGCAGGATGCGATCGGCCAGCGCCCGTTCATCACCTATGCCTCGGTGCAGACCGACAAGAGCGCCGAGTCGGTGCACGAAATACTCAAGGAATCGCGGGCGATCATCGGCACGCGTCCAGTCACCGACGAGGAGCTTGCCCGCGCCAAGGCACAGAGTATCCGCGCCCTGCCGGGCAGCTTCGAGACCACCCGCTCGGTGCTGGGCGTTCTGGTCGGCAATGCGCTGTACACGCGTGCGGACGACTACGTGACCACACTGAAGGCAAAGTACGAAGCGCAGACGGATGCCGATATCGAGGCCGCGGCGAAACAGATCATCCAGCCCGATGCACTGACCTGGGTCATCGTCGGTGACCTGAAGAAGATCGAACAGCCGCTGCGCGCGCTCAAGCTCGGCGAGGTCAGCGTGCTCGATGCCGATGGCAAGACGGTGCCTTGAGTGCAACGGCGGATGCGCTTGTCCGCCCTGCGTGAAACAGTTTCGTCTGACCGTATGCCATTCCGTAGTCGGGAGAGCGAAGGCGTTGTTTGCGCAGGGTGGACAAGCCCGCAGGGCGCATCCACCGGCGTGACGCCGGACATATTCCCGGCAGCATGTTCAGCCTTGCCTTAGGAACAAGTATTGTCGCGAGCAAGCTCGCTCCCACCATTGCTTGATTTTGTGGGAGCGAGCTTGCTCGCGACGAATGAGTTCCGTACTTGTTCAGCCTTGCCTTAGCCTGCCTGTACCACACTATCGGCAATCCACTCCCTGCAACGGAAACATTCCATGAGATTCGTGGCCCTCGCAGTTGCAACCTTGGTTCTCGGCGCCTGCAGCTGGGGCATCAAACTCGATTCCGGCGGGCGCGATGTGCGCGTGGCCTGGAACGACGACGTGAGCCATTGCCGACCGGCCGGTTCGATCAACGTCTCCGTGCTCGACAATGTGGGACCGTATCGCCGCAGCGGATTGAAAGTTGGCGATGAACTGGAAGTGATGGCACGCAACCAGGCCGCCAGCCTGGGTGCCGATACCATCAAGGCGGTGAACAAACCGCATGACGGCGCGCAGGACTGGGCAGCCTTTGTCTGCGGCAACCGACCCGCAATGGGCACGCGTCGTGACCAGGCACCTGCGGACGAGGTGCAGACCTACCCGTTGAAGGAACACTGACTGCGCCCTTCGTCTTGACAGGCTGACTACGCAGCACGGATTGATTCCCGCCCATCCTGAGCTGTTCGGAAAACCTGTCAACGACGCGTGTGCAGCGCCTTGATTGGGCTCATGGTCCGACGAGCCCACCACGAACGGAAACTGCGCATTCAGCGTTGCCTTGGCGCGGCGGATCGCCGCGGCGTGCGCGCAGACTCGAAATTCCACGGTCACTGCTGCACACTGCCGCCCGGGGGCCGCCACACGGCGGCATTGGAACAGGGTTTTGGCGATGCAGATCCTGCTGACGGGCGCGACCGGCTTTCTCGGCCAGCGCATTGCGGCAAGCCTGGTTGAACACGGTCATCGCGTGCGTGCGCTGGTGCGCCGCGATTTGCGCGAACTGGCCGCTCTGGGCATCGAACAAATGCACGGCCAGGTCGCTGCCTACGACGATGTCTGTCGCGCGGCGGATGGCTGCGATGCCATCGTGCACGCAGCCGGCAGCAGCGATTCTCTGGCCAGAATCGAGCAACTCTACGAAGCCAATGTGCGTTCCACCGATTGCCTGCTTGGTGCCTGCGAGCTGATCGGCGTGCCGCGCCTGCTGCTCACCTCCTGCGCTGCGGCGGTCATCGGTGCCGGTGATCTCGACAATGCCGACGAACGCCAGGCCTATCCGCCAACCTGGAGCTCGGCCTATGCGCATACCAAGGCACTGGCCGAACAGCGCGTGCTGGCCGCCAACAGCGCGCAGATGGCCACGTGTGTATTGCGACCGCACCTGCTCTGGGGCGTCGGCGAACAGCGCTTGCTGCCGCCACTGATCGACCTGGTCCGACGCGGCAAGTTTCGCCTGTTCGGCGAGCCCGATCGCAAGATCGATCCGTGCCATGTGGACAATGCCGCGCACGCGCATGCCCTGGCCGTGGCCAAGCTGGAACCCGGCTCGGCGATTGCCGGAAAGGCCTATTTCATCGGCAACGGCGAACCGATGACGATCGAGGCCTTCTTCACGGCGCTCCTGCGCGCCGGGGGATTCCCCGCCGAGAAGCGTCGCCATTCCGCGCTGACCGCCAAGGCCTTGGCCACGGCAGCACGTCCGGGCAGCCTGATCACACCTTACCTGCTTGACCTGTTCAGTCGATCAAGCTGTTTCAATCTCGCCGCCGCGCGCGGTGATCTCGGCTATGCACCCAAGCTCAATACCGCCGAAGGCATGAGCCGCCTGTTTACCGCGCTGACTCGCGTGCGCATGCAGAGCCGGTCGCCGTAGCCTGCATCTTGGTACGACGCGCAGGGGCGTTCACCTGCTTAATGGTCGGAAGATCAGATGCGGCCAGACACACTGCGTCCCGCAAACCGTGGCGATGCTTGCCGCATCCAGAGTGGTGGCGTGGCTTGTCAATTCGTCGCCCTCAGAATGGCAACCGCCGACGAGAAGGGCTCCGATATTGATCAAACCGTGCGCCTCCAACGCGGCGCGTTAGTGCTGCCCACAATCTTTTCCAAGAGCGCATATGACAATATTCCAGCTCATGTGCTACGCCAAATCGCGGAGGAACTTGATCATGACTAGCAGGAAGTCCGTTTCAGCACGTGACGCGCATCGCAACATCGGCGAAGAACTGCTGCAAGCTATCCGTGACGTCAAAATGGGCAGGCATGGCGCCAAGTACAGTGTTGAGCCCGATGACGTAGTAACGACACGCATGAAGTCCGGCCTCTCTCAGGCTCAGTTTGCAGCCGCCCTGCATATCTCGTCTCGGACCCTCCAGCAGTGGGAACAAGGACGGCGGCAGCCATCTGGCGCGGCAGAAACCCTGCTCAAGATCGTGTCCCGGTATCCAGATGTACTCCGAGAGGTTTCTGGGGCGTGACAGGTTGACTCAGGTGATATCCACATCCTTCGTATCGCGCAGGAACAGCGTGCCGATCACGAAGGTCATCAGTGCAATCACGATCGGGTACCAGAGGCCGTAGTAGATGTCACCGGTGGCAGCGACCATGGCAAACGCCGTGGTGGGCAGGAAGCCACCGAACCAGCCGTTGCCGATGTGATAGGGCAAGGACATCGAGGTGTAGCGGATGTGCGTGGGGAACAATTCCACCAGCCATGCCGCGATCGGGCCGTAGACCATGGTCACGTAGATCACGAGGAGAGTCAGCAGCACCAGCAACATGGGTGTGTTGACTGCATCCGGATTCGCTTTCAGTGGATAGCCGGCAGTGGCGAGTGCCGCTTGCAGTTCGCCGTTGAAACGCGCGGCTTGCGCTGACGCTGCTTCCGCGTCGAGGCCGGCGCCTTCAAACGACGCAATCTCGATATTGCCGACGCGGATCGTGGCGCTCATGCCTGCGCCAACACCTGCGTTCGAATACGGCGTGCCGCCTTTGGCGAGCGCCGCCTTGGCGATGTCACAGGAGCTGGTGAAGCTCGCCGTACCGACCGGGTTGAACTGGAACGAGCACGTTCTTGGATCGGCGCTCACCGTCACCGGGCTGGATGCCGCAGCCGATTCCAGCGCTGGATTCGCATAGTGGGCAAGACCCTTGAAGATGGGAAAGTAGGTGAGCGCCGCGATCAGGCAGCCCGCCATGATGATGGACTTGCGCCCGATCTTGTCACTGAGCCAACCGAACACGATGAAGAACGGTGTACCGATCACGAGGGCCGCGGCGATCAGCAGGTTGGCGGTGGTGGCGTCGACCTTGAGTGTCTGGGTCAGGAAGAACAAGGCGTAAAACTGACCCGCGTACCAGACCACGGCCTGACCCGCGGTGGCGCCAAACAGGGCCAGCAGCACGATCTTGCCGTTCTTCGAAAAGAAGCTCTCGCTGATCGGAGCCTTCGAAGTCCTGCCTTCCGCCTTCATCTGCTGGAACAGGGGTGATTCGTTCAACTGCAGGCGAATCCACACCGAGATGCCGAGCAGGATCGCCGACAGCAGGAAGGGAATGCGCCAGCCCCAGGCCTCGAATGCCTCGGCACCCAGCCAGGTACGCACGCCGAGAATCACCAGCAGCGACAGGAAAAGTCCCAGCGTGGCCGTGGTCTGGATGAAGCTGGTGTAGAGGCCCCGTTTGCCGTTCGGTGCATGTTCCGCCACATACGTTGCCGCGCCGCCGTACTCGCCGCCGAGCGCGAGGCCCTGCAGCAGGCGCAAGCTGATGAGGATGATGGGTGCGGCGATGCCGATGCTGGTGTAAGCCGGCAGCACGCCGACCAGGAATGTCGACAATCCCATCAGCACGATGGTGACGAGGAAGGTGTACTTTCGCCCGATCAAGTCACCGAGGCGACCGAACACCAGCGCGCCGAACGGGCGCACCGCAAAACCTGCGGCAAAGGCAAGCAGAGCGAAGATGAATCCGCTGGTGGGATTGAGTGCTGAAAAGAACTGCCTGGCGATGATGGCCGCGAGCGAGCCGTAAAGATAGAAGTCGTACCACTCGAAGACCGTGCCGAGGCTGGAGGCGAAGATCACTTTCCCGTGGCCATGGCTCAGCGCCGTGCCTGCCTGTGTGCCGGCTTGTGCCGCGCTGGTGCTGGCCATGTCATTCTCCAAGGTGCGATGGGTGCAGGCGACGCAATGGTGAGGAAGCGGTCCAGTCAAGGCAAGACCGATCCTGGTTGCGCATCGGGCTAGAATGCGCGCATGAATCCGTCCACTGCGACCACCGAACGCGCACCCAACCCGATCCTAGGCATGCTGGGTCGCGGCCTTGAGGCCACCCTCAACCGGGTGTTGAGCCTGGATCCGGAAACCCTCGATGCCTTGCGTGCCTTGGATGATCGCTCGATCACGATTGCGTTCAAGGGCAGCGCGTTGGCCATGCGCATTGCGGTTGACTCCGGCCAACTGCGTGTGGGGCCGGCGTTTGCCGGCGACAGTCAGCTGCGTGTCAGCGCCACCCCCGGTAGCCTGCTGGCAATGGCGGCGGCGCGATTGCGTGGGGATGCCGATGCCGCTTTGCCACCGGGCCAGGTGGAGATTTCCGGCGACGCCGATTTGGCGCGGCGCATAGAACGCCTGGCCTCGCGCTTTGAGCCGGATTTCGACGAAGCCTTCGCCCGTGCATTTGGTGATGTGATCGGATTCCAGCTTGCGCGCGGTTTCCGCGGTGCCCTCGCCGGCGTCGGAAAATCGACTTCTCGCCTCCTGCGCACCAGCGTCGAATACCTGGTCGAGGAAAGCCGGGATCTGGTGGCAAGACCGGAGCTTGAACAGTTTTTCGACGAGGTCGATGCCCTGCGTGAGCGCGCCGATCGGCTGGCGGCGCGCGTTCGCCGCATCGACCCGGCCGCGCGCGCATGAGCTTGCCGGTGGCTTCACTGCTGCGCATCGCCGTCGTGCTGGTGCGCTACCGCCTGGATGAAGTGGTCGATGACGCGCATCGCCTTCGCGTGTTGCGCTGGGCACGCTGGGTAGTTCCGCGCGCGAGTGCACAGATCGACCAGCTTCCACGCGGCGAACGGCTGGTACTCGCACTCACCGAACTGGGTCCGATCTTCGTCAAGTTCGGCCAGTTGCTGTCGACACGGCGGGATCTCCTGCCCGATGACATCGCCGATGCACTCACCGCGCTGCAGGACAAGGTTGCCCCGTTCCCCGGTGCGCAGGCGCGCCAGGCTGTCGAGCGCGCACTCGGCAAGCCGGTCGCTGAGAGCTTTGCCGGTTTCGACGAGACACCCCTGGCATCGGCATCTATCGCGCAGGTGCACGCGGCGAGCCTCGCCGATGGCCGTTCCGTGGTGGTCAAGGTGCTGCGTCCGGATATCCGCGTGCGCATCGAGCGCGACATCGCCTTGTTGCGCGGCATCGGCGAGCTGGTCGATCGCGTGCATCCGAATGCCGACAAGATCCGACCGCTGGACGTGGTGGCGGAACTGGAGCTGACCCTGCGCAACGAGCTCGACCTGCAGCGCGAGGGTGCTAACGCCAGCCTGTTGCGGCGCAATTTCCGCGATTCCGATGACCTCATGGTTCCGGAAGTGGTCTGGTCGCATTCGACGGCCGAGGTACTCACTCTGGCGCGCGTGCATGGCATTCCGGTGGACGATCTCGCCGCGCTGGACGCCGCCGGCATCGACCGCGTGCGCCTGGCCGAGAAGGGTGTGCAGTTGTTTTACACCCAGGTGTTTCGCGACAACTTTTTCCACGCCGATGCGCACGCCGGCAACATTTGGGTGGATGCGGCGCACGCGGACAACCCGCGCTTCATTGCGCTCGACTTCGGCATCATGGGCACCTTGCCGGAGCGCGACCAATACTGGCTGGCGGAAAATTTCCTTGCGCTGTTCCGCCAGGACTACCAGCGCATCGCCGAACTTCACGTGGAAGCCGGCTGGGTGCCGCGGCGCACGCGCATGGACGAGCTCGAATCCGCCATCCGCGCCGTGTGCGAACCCTACTTCACGCGGCCCTTGAGCGAGATCTCGCTGGCCGAAGTGGTGATCAAGTTGTTCCAGGTGGCGCGCCGCCACGAGCTCACCCTGCAACCGCAGTTGATCCTGCTGCAGAAAACCCTGCTCAACATCGAGGGCGTCGGTCGTCTCTTGCATCCGCAGATCGACATCTGGGCCGTGGCCAAACCGGTGCTGGAGAAGATCTGGCGCCAGCGTCGCGGGCCGCGCGCGATGTTCAAACGCTTGCGCAAGCGCGTGCCGGAATGGCTGGCCGCGGCACCGGACATGCCGCAATTGATGCATCGTTACCTGCAACAGGTTGCCAATGGCGAGCTGGAAGTGCGCATCGCCTCCGCGGACCTGCGCACACTGGCCGACAACAGCCAGCGCAATGCGCGGATCGCGGTTTGCCTCGGCCTGGGTGTGGTATCGGCGCTTGGCGCCGTTGCCTTGCAGCTCTTCGACACCCATGCTCCGCGCCTGGCCGGATTCAGCAGCGCGGCCATCGTGCTGGCGCTCGCCGCTGCGTGGTCATTCATTGCCGCCCTGCGCTCGCGCTGAACGCGAACCCATGATCCTGCATCAGGACGACGTCATCGTCGTCGTCAACAAACCGGCGGGCATGCCGGTGCACCGCAGTCGCCTGGTTTCCGATGGCGATGCGTACCTGATCGATGTCGTGCGCGCGCAGTTGCCGGGTCGGTTGCACCTGATCCATCGCCTGGATCGCGCTACCAGCGGCGTGCTGCTGATCGGGCGCAGCCCCGAAGTGGCCGCCACTCTGGGGCAACAGTTCATGCAGCGCAGTGTGCAGAAGACCTATTTGGCCGTGTGTCGTGGCTGGCCTGCGGAACGTGGCACGCTCGACTATCCCTTGCCCGGCGTGCGTGAAAACAGCGAACGCAAGGCGGCCATCACGCATTGGCGACGACTGCAAACCACGGAAGTATCCGTTGCCGTCAACCGCTATCCGCAGCAACGCTATGCGCTGGTGGAGATCACGCCGGAAACCGGTCGCTACCGGCAGATCCGTCGCCACTTCGCGCACCTTCGCCATCCGCTGATCGGCGATACCAGCCACGGCCGCACCGAACACAACCGCCTGTTCAAGCAGTACTTCGGTTCACACCGCCTGCTGCTGCACGCGCACAGCCTGAGCTTCAATCATCCGCTGACGGGCGAACGCCTGTGCATCGAAGCGCCGCTGGATGCGGAGTTCACCCGCGTGTTGCATGCCTTTGGCTGGTTGCTGCCGCATGCAACCAGCCGAGCAAGCTCGGCTCTACCCCACCCGCAGCTGTAGAGCGCAGCTTGCTGCGCTTGTGCGATCGGCAGCAGCTTGCCGCCCAGCGGTACCGTCGCATGCAACCAGCCGAGCAAGCTCGGCTCTACCCCCACCCGCAGCTGTAGAGCGCAGCGTGCTGCGCTTGTGCGATCGGCAGCAGCTTGCTGCCCGCGGTACTGTCGCATGCAACCAGCCGAGCAAGCTCGGCTCTACCCCACCCGCAGCTGTAGAGCGCAGCTTGCGGCGCTTGTGCGATCGACAGCAGCTTGCCGCCCGGCGGTACTGCCGCATGCAACCAGCCGAGCAAGCTCGGCTCTACCCCACCCGCAGCTGTAGAGCGCAGCTTGCTGCGCTTGTGCGATCGGCAGCAGCTTGCCGCCCGGCGGTGCCGCCGCATGCAACCAGCCGAGCAAGCTCGGCTCTACCCCCGCATTCAGCGTCGTGGTCCGAGCCGAACAAGCTCGGCTCTGCATCGGAGGCGTGTTGCAGGCGCTGCACTCAAGGGTTGTCGAAGCCATCGACGAAAATGGCGTCATCCAGTTGCTGGGCACGACAGGCTTCGCCGCCTGCCGTCACGCGCACATTGTCGATGGACCAGCCGGGGCGAGTGACATTGCTGTCACTCTCCAGGCGGAAACGCAGCTTGAAACCGCTGCTGCCATCCACGCTGGCGGGAAGCGCGACATGCTGGGTCTGCCAACTGGGCCGGCCGTCGCATGCGTAGACGCTCGTCCACTGGCTGCCGCCATCAATGCTGTACTCGGCATAGCCAAAATCGTAGCTGTTCTCGGTGTCGCAGCGGTCATCGAATTCCAGGGCAATCGCATCGAAGCCCGTCAGGTCCATCGTGGCACTGGTGGTCAGGCGGGTGTCGGAGTTGTTGGCATAGGTGCCGGTGCTCCAGACCTGGGTGGTGTTGCCCGGCACGTTGCCGACGATGGACCAGGGCGCCTGTGCAACCCAGTCCGCGCTGCCGTTTTCCATGGCGTCCTCGAACACGGTGCAGCGCGACACCATCGCAAAATTGCGCACCGTGGTTTGCGTACCGACAAGAGCCACGGCGGGAAGATCTTCGTCCAGATAGCCCGGCGCGCTGACGTGCACGGCAACATTGCCGGCCAGCATGCGGCGGGTGTAGGCACCATCTGCCGGATTGGTGTCAGCACTGCGGATCTCGCCCGTTGCCGCATTCGATACGGTGACAGTCGCCGCAAGCGGCGCGCCGCTGGCCTGCGCGGTGACGTGCCCGCCGAGGGTCGCGATGTCGCCGGCAGCCGCGACATCGACGTAGGCCGCATTCGGCGTACCGGCCTGTCCGGTGCTGGCGACAACGCCCTGCACATGGACAAAGTGACGACCGGAACTCCAACCCGTGGTGCTCAGACTGAGCGTGGCGGTCTCGCTGTTTGAGTCGAAGGCGCCATCGGCGGCAGTCATTGCCATGGCGCTCGCACTTGCCTCCCACGGCAACTGATCGAGGTAGGCATTCACGCTGGCGATGGGATACACCGGTTCCGCGGGGTTGCCCTGGCGGAAGCGGCTGCTGTCGATCTGCGCGCTGATGTCCACCGCAGTACCGATTTCAACCAGATCGGCGCCGTTGGCGTCGACGACCACTGTGTCCGGCCCTTTCGGCAGCAAGTAGGGCGCATGCAATGCGCGGGCGGAGTAGCGCAGGGCATTGATGTTTTTCGGCAAGGTGTCGCCTTCGAAGCTGCCGCAGGACTGAAAGAACGCATCGTCGAGTTCAAAGGTGTAGGCAGGGACGCCGAGCAAGCCATACATGCTGTCGTCGGTGGTGCCATCGGTGGGATACAACTCCACGGCGGGCTGTGGGTCGTACTGGTTGAACCAGGCCATGCGTCGGCCCAGCGTGCGCAGTTGAGTGCCATTGGGCGCCAGCGCGGCGGTGTCGCCCCAGGACCACAACACGAGATCCGAATAGCTGTGCATGTCGAAGAAGATGCCGCGGGTGTCATCCGGCGCGGCACCGCCATCGTCATTGCCGCTGGCCGGATCGATCGATCCGCTGCGGCGGTCGGCGAATACGCCGCCACTGCATTCACCTGCAAGATTGCAGGTGCCCGCCACATAGCCCATCAGGTTGTCGGTTTCCGGCTCGGACTGGCGCAGCGGACCGCGAAAGGTTTCGCTGCACGTGTTGCCGCTGGAACCCACGCCATTGGTGATGTTCCAGTGAAACGGAAAATTGCGGTTGAGGTCGATGCCTATGCTGTTGCCGCTGCCGCAGGCACCGTCGATGTTGTTGGTGTTCTTGCGCCAGGATAATCCGGTTTCCGCCTGCTTGCGCCCGTCCGGATTGGCCTGCAGGATCAGGCGGAAGTCATTGTGGTCGACCAGCCAGGTGGCTTCCGGATCGATGCCATAGCCATTGACCAGCCATTCGGCGAAGCGCGTCATCAATTCGGCCGGTGCGTACTCGCGCGCGTGTATGGAGCTGAACGCGACCAGCTTGGGGCGGTCCGGGTCAGCGGCCGCGGTGGCCAGGTTGGTGATGCGCAGCGCGCGCATCTCGTAGCCTTGCGCGGCGTTCTGGGTTTTCTTCCAGCTTGGACCGATGGCGTCGATCTCGACCAGACCCGGATGCGCGGCCACCAGGTCATCCATGGTCTGGTAGGTACCCTCGACAGTGCGATAGCAGGCAAAGCCGGGAATGCCCGGATAGCCGCTGGAGCCAAACTCGACCACACCCGCGCGCCGTGCACCCTCGGCTCGCGCCATCGCCTGGTGCAGTTCTGCACTGGCGACCAAATCGACCGTCACGTCCAAACCTTCCGAACGCAGCAACTCGATGCCACGCTCGTCGGTTTCCACGCGCAAGGTCTGCTGCTTGCGATTCACGCGCACATGCTGGAAGTGCGAGGCGGCACGCGCCAGCGCCTGGGCATCCGCATACTTCGCCTCGACCACCCACTCCGTGGACTCGGCGTGGGCCGTGCTTGCGGCAGTTGCGGCCAGCGCGATGCTGATCGCGAGCAGTGCTTGGCGCATGGAATTCCCCTGACTCAAAAGCGGGAAAATACCCCGTCCCGTGCACCGCCACAATGCGCTGCATCCCAAATCTGCTGCCGATTGTGCTGACCAGGAGTCTTTACTGCCAATCCGCCGCGTCCCAGTTGCCCTGATCCCAGATCAAGCCGGGGCTTGCCACGCAGCTCACGTCAATGTTCTCGATTGCCGCATTGCCGACGGTACCGCTGGCATTCTGCAGCGTGCAGGTTTGACCGCTTGGCGGATTGACCACCGAGACGCTGTAGTTCGTCCCTGGGGGCACGTTGCTGCTGAAGGCGTAGCGACGTGGCTGACCCGCCTGCGGCGTGATCGATTTCACCTCGTTGATCGCGCCAGCGACCAGGCGCAGCGACAAGCCGTTGCCCTCAAGGCCGAGCACGCCACCACCCAGTCGGCAGCACGGATCAAAGCCATCGGCGAACAGCGTATCGCCCGCACCTGCGCTGGCGGGTGTCGACCAGGCCAGAACGAGCAGGCCGAGTGTGCACAGCAACCGTGCCAGCATCGACATCACTGGTTCTCGAACAAGGTGCCGGCGCGCCAGTCGTAGTCGCCGCTGGCACTGCGCTCCCTGCCACCACCGACGGTTGCGTAGTTGCCGGTCGCGGTATTGCCAAAGCCGCCGCTGACGTTGGCATAGTTGGCCGCCGAGGAATTCGTGTATCCGCCGGCGACCGATGCGCCGATCACAATGGCCCTGTTGTAGCCGCCGCCAGCCACCGTGGTGTAGCGGCTGCTTGCGGTGTTGGAATTGCCGCCCGCCACGATGGCGTTTTCACCCCGCGCCAGGTTGTCGCGTCCACCGCTGACGGTTGCATAGGCGCGCGTCACGGCATTGCGGTTGCCCGCCAGCAGGCCGCCGTATTGCGAGTAGGCATTGCCGCTGCCGACGATCAGGTTGTGCGAGCCGCTGCGGTGGTTGCGCGCCCAGCTGCCACCGAAGTTCACGCAGTTGGGCTGGGTTTCCTGGGCGCCGTCGGAACACACTTCCGCCGCGTTGGCATCGGTCTCGTTGTAACCCACGGTCAGGTTGCCAAGGCCATTCGCGCTTGCCGTGCTGCCTTGGCCGTTGACGATGCGGATGTTGATGCCGTGAAACTCGGCCGTCAGGTACTCCACGCCAGCCTGGTTGGGATCGGGAACCTGGATGAGTTCCAGATTGCTCGCCAGCGCCATCACCGAACTGTTCTGGATTGCGGACAGTTGCGTGGCCAGCGTGGCCACGCTGGCGGTCAGCACATCGATGGCTGCCTGCTGGTCGGCAAGTGCGCTCTGCAGGGCAAGGATCTGCGCAGCCTGGTCCGCGATTAGGCCGCTGCTCACGCCGATGTCTGCGGCGTTGTCGTTGACCGCGCTGGCGACCGCGCTGAAGTTGTCATTGACCTCGGCCGCACGCGCCGGCGTGTTGGCGCTGAAGACGTTGGGAATGGTGACTGTATCGGCATGCGCAGCCGTGGCCAGGGCCAGTGTTCCGGTAACCAAGGCAATACGTACCCAGGACATGATCAGCATGTTCGATCTCCGCTTTGCTTTCCCAAAGAACGGAAAAGGCGCCACTCAGGGGCCAAGCGGTGGGTGATTTCTGGCCTCGTGCGCAAAACCCGGTCGCAAGCCGTTACGCCGCATGGACTTTCATCCGTCTTGATCCAGATCAAAGACGGCTTCTGGCGCCCGCATAGACTCGCCCAAGGCGTGCTTTGGCCGCGCATGCGGCCCGCGGAGGAAATCATGCAAACTCGTCATGTCGTCATCATCGGTGCTGGTCCCGCCGGCCTGTGTCTGTCCCTGGCCCTGGCCCAACAGGGCATGCAGGTCGATGTGATCGAACGCCAGGGCGCCGATGCGCTGGCCGAACCCGGCTTCGACGGCCGCGAGATTGCGCTGACGCATGCCTCGATGCGCCTGCTGCGCACGCTTGGAGTCTGGCAACACATCGCGGAAGACGAGATTTCCCCGATCCGCCGCGCATGCATCATGGATGGCGCACGCGCGCACTTCAAAGTCGATGGCACGGCCTTGGGCCACGATCACCTGGGCACGCTGGTTTCCAATCACATCATTCGTGCGGCCGCGTGGAAAGCCGTGACGGCACAAGCGCGCATCCGCGTGCATGCCGATGCCCGGGTCGAGTCGGTGAGTTGCCAGGGCGATTTCGCCAGCGCCCATCTGGGCGACGGAAAGGAATTGCGCGCGCCCTTGCTGGTCGCGGCAGACAGTCGCTTTTCCGAAGCGCGCCGCGGCATGGGCATTCCTGCCCACATGCACGATTTCGGCAAGAGCATGCTGGTATGCCGCATGCAGCATGATGCGTCCACTGCCGGTACCGCATGGGAATGGTTCGGCAACGGAATGACGCGTGCATTGCTGCCACTGGGCGAACACCTCTCATCGGTGGTGCTGACCTTGCCGGATGCCGAAGCACAGGCATTGATGCGTCTTTCCGCCGAGGATTTCGCGCGCGAAGTGACGACGCATTACGAAGGTCGGCTGGGCAGCATGTCGCTGGCCAGCACCATCCACCGCTATCCGCTGGTCGCGACCTGGTCGCGGCGCTTCGTCGGGCCACGCTTTGCGCTCGCCGGTGATGCCGCCGTCGGCATGCATCCGGTGACGGCGCATGGCTTCAATCTCGGGCTTGCCAGCGTCGAACACCTGGCCCAGGCCGCCGGCGATGGATGGCGACGGCACGGCGATCCCGGCGATGCGGCACTGCTGGCACGCTACCAGCGCCGCCATCGTATGAGCAGTGCGCCGATGTTTGCCGGCACCCAGTTGCTGCTTGGCGTGTTCACCGGTCCACACGCATTCTTGCGTCCATTGCGCCGCGTGGTCATGTCCGCCGGCTCACGCGTACCGGCACTGCGCCGCGCCCTGGCAGCCAACCTCGTTGACGACGGGCCGCGCCCGGCTTCCCTCGCACGCCACCTGCGCGTGGCACTCAATGTCTTGCGGCCGCGCATCGGATCCGGACGCCCGCACACCTGAATCACGCGGGCATCCGTTTTCTGCCAGCCTCGCGTGCCGCGCAGGGTCAGTTTGTTGACGGTGCCGGTTTCGTATTCGAGCAGCACGTTGCCCGCCGCTGGCGGGGCGACTTGCGCTGAATCATGCATGCGACTGTGTCTTGCGCGGAAATCATGGCCGGCGCATGGCGTAGTTCATGGTCACGTTGTTGAGCGTGTGCGTCAGTCGATTGCCGGTGGCGTCGTAGGTGAACGCGCGGTTCCCCGAGGATGAAGTCGCGCTGGTCAAGCGGCCCAGGTCGTCGTAGACGTAGCTTTGCGACTGGCTGGGAAACACGGAATCGGGATCAAATGACTCTGACCCCATTGATTGCTGGTGAAAGTGACTCCGGAGAGCTGGCTCGAGCTGTATGGCCGCTGGTCCATGTGGCAAAACAGACTTGACCCCGAGTCCCGAGCCCGTGGAGCGCGCGTGTGACCCCGAGCCCCGTTCCTGACGCTGGATTACGGAACGTGCTCGACAAGCGTTCCCAAATAAAAATTCCTGCTGTACGAATTGCGACTACTGACGGCAACCTTATCTGAGCGAAACTCGCGACCGTCACCGCATGCAGCAACAAAGTAGTAGAGCTTCGGTTTCGGGCCAGCAACCACCATCATGGTTGTAGAAAAATCAGGATGTATATCCCGGGTTGACGACTGCTCGCCAGTCTCTGCGGAGACCATTCCAAGCTCGCATTGGTCTTCCGACTTCTCCGTCAACCCTGATATTGGCACTGATCCCGATACCCGAACAATCAGGTCACCGCCGAAAGCGGTGCACCCAGCAGTCATCAATGTTCCCAAGAGAATTGGCAACATAGTTTTCATTTGTCGCATCCCTCCTCAAGGCATTTCTTGAGCGCCTCGGCATGGCTCTTGGCAAACTCATTTGCGGGATCCTCGAAACGATTTCCTTCGCCTGATCCATTTCGCATGAATTCTGCCGCATAAGCCCCGCGCGATAACTCTCCTGTATTCCATTGTTGCAGCACATGATAGTACTCATGCAAAACCAAGCTGTGATCGGCAAAAAACTCATCTACCGACAAGCTGCGAGGGAGACGGATTGAGTTTCTCCGCGTCGTCACGAAATCGTTATTGACGACAGTCTTATTCCTGACATTCACGCCAGAAACAGACTGACCGAATATCTGCGACAAGCAGTCAGCCATCGCACCTGACGCAGGTGCCAACCCCAACGGATCGATGTTGCTAACCGGATTCCCCCCGACATACCCATACGTGTTCAACCCACCCTGCAAGCCAATCGGGTCGGATTGGATGTATCGCCCGGTCAGTCCGTCGTAGTCGCGCATGAGGTTGTGCCACAGGCCGGTTTCGTCGTCTTTCGATTGGCCGGGGTAGCCGGATTTCATGCCGCCAATGCTGTCATAGGCCACGCTGCGATCGAACGCGTAGTTGTTCGCGCGCCAGACGATGGCCTTTGAGGCATTGGTCATCAGTTCCGGGCGGCCCAGGTGATCGGTGTGGATGTAATAGTTCTGGTTGCTCCGGCGCAGCACCAGCGGTTCACCAAACAGGCGGATGGTCCAGGTCCAGTTGTTGACGGTGCCGGCTTCATATTCCAGCAGCACATTGCCGGCCGGATCGTGGGTGTACAGCGACACCGGTACGCCATCGATGAACTTGACCTTGCGCTGGCCGAGGGCGTTGACCTGATAGGCCGCGGTATGACCCGCGCTGGTGGCGTACTTCAGGCGGTTGAAGGGATCGTAAGTGAAGCTGGAGGCACCGGCACCGGAATAGCTGCTGACATTGCCATTGAGCGTGTACTGGTAACCACGCGTGTTGCCGCCGCTCAAGGTGTTCAAGCGGTTGCTGCCGATGGCGGTGGCGTAGGTCGTGGTCACGCCGCCCAGTGTATGCGTCTTGCGGTTGCCCGTCGCGTCATAGGTAAACCCGCGGTTGCCCGAGGATGAGGTGGCACTGGTCAAGCGGCCCAAGTCATCGTAACCGTAGCTTTGCGACTGGCTGGGAAACACGGAATCGGGATCAATGACTCTGACCCCAATGATCGCGCGAAGTGACGACGCATTACGAAGGTCGGCTGGGCAGCATGTCGCTGGCCAGCACCATCCACCGCTATCCGCTGGTCGCGACCTGGTCGCGGCGCTTCGTCGGGCCACGCTTTGCGCTCGCCGGTGATGCCGCCGTCGGCATGCATCCGGTGACGGCGCATGGCTTCAATCTCGGGCTTGCCAGCGTCGAACACCTGGCCCAGGCCGCCGGCGATGGATGGCGACGGCACGGCGATCCCGGCGATGCGGCACTGCTGGCACGCTACCAGCGCCGCCATCGTATGAGCAGTGCGCCGATGTTTGCCGGCACCCAGTTGCTGCTTGGCGTGTTCACCGGTCCACACGCATTCTTGCGTCCATTGCGCCGCGTGGTCATGTCCGCCGGCTCACGCGTACCGGCACTGCGCCGCGCCCTGGCAGCCAACCTCGTTGACGACGGGCCGCGCCCGGCTTCCCTCGCACGCCACCTGCGCGTGGCACTCAATGTCTTGCGGCCGCGCATCGGATCCGGACGCCCGCACACCTGAATCACGCGGGCATCCGTTTTCTGCCAGCCTCGCGTGCCGCGCAGGGTCAGTTTGTTGACGGTGCCGGTTTCGTATTCGAGCAGCACGTTGCCCGCCGCTGGCGGGGCGACTTGCGCTGAATCATGCATGCGACTGTGTCTTGCGCGGAAATCATGGCCGGCGCATGGCGTAGTTCATGGTCACGTTGTTGAGCGTGTGCGTCAGTCGATTGCCGGTGGCGTCGTAGGTGAACGCGCGGTTCCCCGAGGATGAAGTCGCGCTGGTCAAGCGGCCCAGGTCGTCGTAGACGTAGCTTTGCGACTGGCTGGGAAACACGGAATCGGGATCAAATGACTCTGACCCCATTGATTGCTGGTGAAAGTGACTCCGGAGAGCTGGCTCGAGCTGTATGGCCGCTGGTCCATGTGGCAAAACAGACTTGACCCCGAGTCCCGAGCCCGTGGAGCGCGCGTGTGACCCCGAGCCCCGTTCCTGACGCTGGATTACGGAACGTGCTCGACAAGCGTTCCCAAATAAAAATTCCTGCTGTACGAATTGCGACTACTGACGGCAACCTTATCTGAGCGAAACTCGCGACCGTCACCGCATGCAGCAACAAAGTAGTAGAGCTTCGGTTTCGGGCCAGCAACCACCATCATGGTTGTAGAAAAATCAGGATGTATATCCCGGGTTGACGACTGCTCGCCAGTCTCTGCGGAGACCATTCCAAGCTCGCATTGGTCTTCCGACTTCTCCGTCAACCCTGATATTGGCACTGATCCCGATACCCGAACAATCAGGTCACCGCCGAAAGCGGTGCACCCAGCAGTCATCAATGTTCCCAAGAGAATTGGCAACATAGTTTTCATTTGTCGCATCCCTCCTCAAGGCATTTCTTGAGCGCCTCGGCATGGCTCTTGGCAAACTCATTTGCGGGATCCTCGAAACGATTTCCTTCGCCTGATCCATTTCGCATGAATTCTGCCGCATAAGCCCCGCGCGATAACTCTCCTGTATTCCATTGTTGCAGCACATGATAGTACTCATGCAAAACCAAGCTGTGATCGGCAAAAAACTCATCTACCGACAAGCTGCGAGGGAGACGGATTGAGTTTCTCCGCGTCGTCACGAAATCGTTATTGACGACAGTCTTATTCCTGACATTCACGCCAGAAACAGACTGACCGAATATCTGCGACAAGCAGTCAGCCATCGCACCTGACGCAGGTGCCAACCCCAACGGATCGATGTTGCTAACCGGATTCCCCCCGACATACCCATACGTGTTCAACCCACCCTGCAAGCCAATCGGGTCGGATTGGATGTATCGCCCGGTCAGTCCGTCGTAGTCGCGCATGAGGTTGTGCCACAGGCCGGTTTCGTCGTCTTTCGATTGGCCGGGGTAGCCGGATTTCATGCCGCCAATGCTGTCATAGGCCACGCTGCGATCGAACGCGTAGTTGTTCGCGCGCCAGACGATGGCCTTTGAGGCATTGGTCATCAGTTCCGGGCGGCCCAGGTGATCGGTGTGGATGTAATAGTTCTGGTTGCTCCGGCGCAGCACCAGCGGTTCACCAAACAGGCGGATGGTCCAGGTCCAGTTGTTGACGGTGCCGGCTTCATATTCCAGCAGCACATTGCCGGCCGGATCGTGGGTGTACAGCGACACCGGTACGCCATCGATGAACTTGACCTTGCGCTGGCCGAGGGCGTTGACCTGATAGGCCGCGGTATGACCCGCGCTGGTGGCGTACTTGAGGCGGTTGAAGGGATCGTAAGTGAAGCTGGCGGCACCGGCACCGGAATAGCTGCTGACATTGCCATTGAGCGTGTACTGGTAAC
>Ga0208460_10000066_pt1 | contig 77796 bp, 63 predicted proteins | sample AD_STIC10_MetaG_FD_184436 | JGI IMG/M metagenome (GOLD analysis project Ga0208460, IMG submission 184436) | Active sludge microbial communities of municipal wastewater-treating anaerobic digesters from USA - AD_STIC10_MetaG (SPAdes) (version 2) | ecosystem: Engineered > Bioreactor > Anaerobic >... | reverse complement strand
CGATCGCTACTATAAAACTTTTTTTCGTGGGATGAATTAATTGTGATGCTTTTCGGGATATTCTCTCGTTGTGATTCAATGGGTGAGGTATGCGACGGGATGCGAGCATTATCAGGCAAGCTCAATTATTTGGGTATGGATTGTGCCCCTTCCAAAAGTACGGCAGGAGATGCTTTACGGGATCGCCTGTTTTCCGCACTTTTTTGCAACACCCTTATAAGTATTTGAATATCAATAATTATTTTATAATTTTGGGTGTTGCAAAATTTTTTATCATGTTCATTCGAAAAGTAAAAAATCGGTCCGGGAGTCAATCTGTACAAGTGATACAGAAGGTGAGAGGCAACTACAAAGTGGTCAAAACTATCGGTTGTGCCACCACGCAGCACGAAATTGAGAAGCTAGAGCAATTGGCGAGGGAGGAAATGGAGCGTTTAAGCGGGAATCAGCTGAAGCTATTTGGGTATGAAAGTGATGAGATTATTGAGCAAGCTTTTTCCCTGCTCGACAATAGCAATATTCGTACCGTGGGGCCAGAGTTAATCTTTGGCAAGATCTACGATTATATTGGTTTCAATGCCGTTGGAGAGGAACTATTCAGACACTTGGTCATAGCACGGTTGGCTTTTCCGTTAAGCAAGCTGAAGACGGTTGATTATTTGTATCGATATCAAGGGAAAAGCATAGAGATAGATACGGTTTATCGTTTTTTGGACAAATTGAGTGACAAACTCAAGCCTCAAGTTGAACAGATTGCTTTTTTCCATACACTGCAGATATTGGGAGGCAAGGTCAGTGTCGTGTTCTACGACCTGACGACGTTGTACTTTGAAGCCGGTGATGAAGATGACTTGCGCAAGATCGGTTTCAGTAAAGATGGCAAGCATCAATGTCCGCAAATCTATCTGGGGCTGCTGGTTGGATTGGGAGGTTATGCGATTGGCTATAATATTTTTGAAGGGAACATCAGTGAAGGGCATACCCTGATACCCTTTCTTGAGGAAATGAGTCGCAAGTTCAATTTAGACAAACCTATCGTGGTAGCCGATGCAGGACTTCTCTCCAAAGCAAACATCAATGCATTGGAAGCGAATGGCTATGAATATATTCTTGGAGCAAGGGTTAAAAATGAGAGTGAAAGGGTAAAGGGGAAAATACTGGCTACGGAATTTAGCGATGGGATGACGGTGAGCATGAAAAAATCGGGCAATACCCGATTGGTAGTGAACTATTCAGCCTGCAGAGCCAAAAAAGATGCGTACAACCGCAAACGAGGTTTAGCCAGGCTTGAAAAGCAGATCAAATCGGGCAAATTGACTAAATCGAATATCAACAACCGGGGATATAACAAATATCTGAAGTTGAGCGGTGATATTACGATAGAAATCGATTATGAGAAGTACGATAATGACGGGCGATGGGATGGTATCAAAGGTTATCTGACCAATACGAAGTTATCGGATAAGGAAGTAATGGAAAATTACCGAAATCTTTGGCAGATTGAAAAAGCTTTTCGCATATCCAAGACGGATTTACGCATACGTCCCATCTATCACAGGATACGCAATCGGATAGAAGCACATATTTGCATTGCTTTTACGGCCTATTGTATACTGAAGGAGCTGGAAAGAGTCCTATACGAAGAGAAATCGGCTATCTCTCTAAAGAGGGCTACAGAGTTGACACAAAACATGTATCAAATCACCTATACATTGCCCGAATCAAAACAAACAAAATCGAAACTTCTCAACATGGATGAGGAGCAGGCCGAACTGTACCGAATTGTTTGTAAAAATTTTTAGGGTGTTGCATTGCGGAAAACAGGAAGAAAGCGTTCTCTACCATCGCTGCATTAGTGCGGATACACCTAATCAGCCATTTGGACTTGATGTAGGTTGTAACCGAGGGCAGGCGGGCATATGCTAAACGTATTTCAAGCCGGAATAAGAGTCCGACAAGCGTACAGTTGTCCTTATTTTGATAAGGGGTAGGTTTTTAAAAGAAGGAAAAGCTAATGTATAACTAACTGAATAAGTGGTATATAAAAAATGTTTAGGAGCTTTTTAGAATTTTGTCGGTTAATAGTGATTTATTTTATGTTTCCCCCAAAAGTAAGCAAATCGAATTGAGCCAATACCACCATCGAAAGTAAGGTTTGATTGGATAGGAATTGGCCTGTTTGATATAATTCTCCTTTTCGATTGCGAAGAAGCATCGAGAAGGTTTTTCTTTTGTAAGTAGTCCGGGGGATTATTCCACTGTAACCGATTTAGCCAGATTTCGTGGTTGATCGACATTGCATCCACGAAGAACGGCGATATAATAAGCCATCAGTTGCAATGGAATGGTTGCCAGTATGGGAACGAGCATTTCTTCGGTTTCGGGTATTTCGATATAATAATCGGAAAGCTTTCTTACTCTTGTATCGCCTTCGGTGATGACCGAGATAATGCGTCCTTTTCGTGATTTAACTTCTTCGATGTTGGAGATCACTTTTTCGTAGGTACCTCTATTTGTAGCAACGACTACCACTGGCATTTCCTGGTCGATCAGTGCAATGGGGCCGTGCTTCATTTCTGCTGCAGGATAACCTTCGGCATGAATATAGGAAATTTCTTTAAGTTTTAAGGCTCCTTCGAGGGCAACCGGGAAATTGTATCCTCTGCCAAGATAAAGGAAATTACGTGCATAAGTAAATACTTTCGAAAAATCTCTAATCATTTCAGCCTTATCGAGTATTTGTCGTACCTTATCGGGAATAGTTTCCATTTCGGTAAGTACTTCCCTAACCTTTTGGTTGGAGATGGTCCCTTTCTTTTGACCCAGTGCCAGTGCCATAAGTGCAAGCACGGTTACCTGTGCGGTAAAAGCCTTGGTTGAGGCAACCCCAATTTCGGGACCCGCATGGGTATATGAGCCTGCATCTACATAGCGGGCAATCGAACTACCCACAACATTGCATATTCCATAGAGAAATGCTCCTTTTTGTTTCGCCATTTGAATGGCGGCAATGGTATCGGCAGTTTCACCCGATTGACTGATGGCAATCACAATGTCGTCAGGATAAATGACGGGATTGCGATAACGAAATTCTGAGGAATATTCAACTTCGACAGGAATATGGGCTAAATCTTCGAGCATGTATTCTCCCACTAAGCCTGCGTGCCACGAAGTACCTGCAGCGGTGATGATTATTCGCCGTGCCTCCATGAATCTTTTGATATTATCGATAATTCCCGCCATGGCAATGGTAGTATTGTCTTCACTGATACGTCCCCGCATACAGTCTTTAATGGTATCAGGTTGTTCGAAGATTTCCTTGAGCATGAAATGTTCGTAACCGCCCTTTTCTAATTGATGGATATTAAGTTCCAATTTCTGAATAAGAGGATTTTTTTCTACGTCTTTGATGGTTCTTATCCTGAGATTTTCGCCTCGTTGTATAATGGCTATTTCTTCGTCATTCAGGAAAACCACATCATGAGTAAATTCAATAATCGGAGAAGCATCGGAAGCGAGGAAAAATTCATCGTTGCCAATGCCAATTACTAAAGGGCTTCCTTTACGAGCTGCTATCAGGGTATCGGGGTTGTTCTTATCCATTACCACAATAGCCCACGCTCCAATTACATGATTTAGTGCTGCCTGAACAGCTTGTACCAGATTAAAGCCCGAAGTTTTCTTGATGTAATGAATAAGTTGAATGAGGACTTCGGTGTCGGTATTGCTGCGAAATTGATATCCATATTGAATGAGATAATCACGAATTACGGTATAATTCTCGATAATTCCATTGTGGATTAGAGCAAGCTCGTCGTTTTGGGAAAAATGAGGATGAGCATTGATATCGCTGGGTTCTCCGTGTGTAGCCCAACGGGTATGAGCCATACCAATAGTGCCATGAAGGTCTTTGCCATCGATTAAATTTTCCAGGTCGGCAACCTTCCCCTTTGTCTTATAAACTTGAAGTTTTTCGTTGAGGATAGCAATACCCGCGCTGTCGTATCCTCGATATTCGAGCCGTTTCAAACCATTAATCAATATAGGCTCAGCTTCTCTGTAACCAATATAACCTACTATACCACACATTTTTAATAAAGATTTTGTTGATGGACTTTAATAGCAAATTTAAGGTAAAAAAGTGTAAACTATTTGTAAACGCAATCTTTTTTCATATAAAGAAGGATTGGTAGGATTTGTGCCTCCGAAAACCAAGCGGTTTCCTCTCACCGAGGGGCTTGAAGCAATTAGTGTCAAATGACGAGTACTATCGCGGGTTCCATCAAAGATATCCTGAATATATCGTGGAATCCTGAAGTAGTAGTTTTGTTGATTAGAATTGTATATACCTCCAAAATATTCGGTTCCTATGCTTTGCTCCGAAAGAAAATAGACTTGTCCTGTAGTATCTTCTTCGAATAGAACGAGATTATCTGGTGCTGAATAGATGGAGTTGGCGTCGGCGTTGGATATGATGAGTTTTGCCTCGGTTATGGCTATTTTCTGGCCATCAGCCACAAGGCCTTTTAGGTCAGGAATTTTAACTACAGTTTTGATTCCGCCCATGGTTTGCAGATAGAGTCTTTCTTTTCCGAGGGTTTTGTCGTTATAGAGTACCTGCTGCTTAAACAGAGGGTCAGCATGAGCATAGCCATAATGGTCGAAATGATTGAATCGAGCCGTTGCTGAATTCACAACAAGGCTGAAGGATAAAGAGTCGCTTTCATCGTTTTTATAGTACAAAATCAATTCAGTGAGAGCGGATTCAAGGTTTACGTAAAGTAAACTTCCTTTGCCAGGCATTGTGGCATCTTCTGCAGTAATATAAAGCCCTTTCAGGTATTGGATGAACTCTGTATTTTGGCTAAGTGCATCGGAAGGAGTGGAAAATATTTTTTGAATAAAATCTGGAGCTGATTGGTCGAGGCGGATACGCAGGTGAGGAGCATATTTCACAGAATCGATATACACACTATCATAAGGCCTAGCAATAAAACTTTTTGAGGTGAGTGGGACAGTGGAATGTTCGATCGAATTATTCGAGTAATATATGCTATTATAACTAATGGTATCGAGGAGTTCGTAAACATTAACAGTAAGAAGGGAAGTAGAATCGCCGTAAGCACCTTTAATGGCTAATTTAAGAATAGCCGAATCGATGATGGGGTTGTTCCCGAAGCTATGTCCAACAAAAGGCAAGGAAAGCTGGGTATAAATTCCTGCAGTGCTAATTCCAAAAATAGGGTCCCAGTAACTTCCAAGGATATTCTGGCTGGTTTCATCGGTACGGACAGAGTCTTCCACAATTGAGTAGGCGTCGAGTAAAATGGTCGTATCTATACCATATTGAAGTTTATCGGTTGGAGGAATTATGCTGGTACCTATTTGATCGGGTTCTTTGGTACATGAACCAGCCAAAAAGGCCAAAAAAACGAACCAGCAGGTTTTTTGGATTATTTGTTTCAAAGTATTTGGTTTTTAATAAACTTGAGGGGCTCTGACTGAGGCTTGATTATTTCTTGCAAAAATAATCAGCTATTGTGATTTTGAAGAATTTTTTCGTAGAAATCGTTATAGGCATCGATATAGGTTTCCTCATCCTGAAGAGGAAGAACGGGTATATTTTTTTGATCGAGATAGCTCAAGATTTCGGGGTTTACATTTTCGCTTGCAATAATAGCCCCATCGGCAAAATCGAGGGCTCCCTGCATAAATCCAATATAAGTGCCCTTCTTGTAGTTGGCGAGATGCTTTTCTCTGATCCCGGGGAGCTTTATTTTCGATTTGATGGTTTTCCCCATTTCGCCTTCAAAATCATCATCATAGAGAGATACGATGATTTTTGCATCGGTGTAGATAGGATTGTCTTTATAGGCAGTTTTCACATAAAGTGGGAGTAAACTTGTAAACCATCCATGGCAGTGGATAATATCGGGATTCCAGCCAAGTTTTTTGACAGTTTCCAGCACTCCTCTTGCAAAGAATACCGCTCTTTCGTCGTTATCCTTGAAAAATTTGTCGTTCTTATCGTAAAACTGAAACTTTCGGGCAAAATAGTCATCATTATCGATAAAATAAACCTGCATGCGTGCTTGCTGAATAGAAGCCACCTTGATAATCAGAGGCCGATCGGTATTATCGATGATAATATTAATGCCCGATAATCTGATTACTTCATGAAGCTGATTACGCCTCTCATTGATATGCCCATATCTTGGCATGAATGTTCTGATTTCTTTTCCCTTTTCCTGAATACCCTGGGGCAGATATCTTGAAATTTGTCCCATAGGACTGTCCTTTAAATAAGGAACCATTTCTTGCGAAACAAAGAGCACACGAGCTTTAGTCATTATGAAAAAATTATAAAAATTAGTCGTCTTTTCTTTGCAAAGTTACGATTTTTTCCTTAAATAGAGAAAAAATCGATTGATTACTAATTCTATATAAAATTTTTTTCGAAACACCTCACTGTTAGCAATACAAAACCCCTCATGAATCATGTGTGCAGGAATAGTTCTCGAGATGCAAAGGATTTCCCACATTTGACTCTGCATCATACTATATCGAGGGGGGCTTGTATTTTTTCATGTTTGGCGATAATTCTTGATTTTCTGATTCGATTCGACAGTGAAAATTTCATGAATTTAAGACTTCTTTCAAGATCTTGTGTGTATGAATTTCCCCAAAGCCAGGTAAATGCTGATGGTAGTATCGAATGAGAATGTCTATGATGGCTGTTTTATCTTTGATGTGAATATTGGGTATAAAGTAGTCGGATGAGCTAAAGGCTTTAATGAGAAGAGAAAGCGTTTTGACATTTTCACCCGCCACATAAGTATTTCGTTCTGGGACATTTTCCTGAAACTTTCCCTCTTCCATATTGAAGGTTATAGTTTCGGAGGAGTAGTTATCCAGAGGAGTAATCCCCAGAAAACTCGAAAGCCTGATGAGAAACCAGATAGGGTAGAATGCAACATTTTCTTCCTGGGTTTCTAACCTAATGATGGTTTTTTCGAGAAAATCATACAGCAAGATGTTGGCTTCTTCTTCTTTGATGCTGTGGTTTAGAATTTCGGCCATGAAGAGTGTAATACCCGCCTTGATCACATGATTTTGTACCTTGTAACTTAAAAAGTAATTCCTCGCTTCTTTCAGGAAGAAAATACGATTGTGCGGTTTTTCTTCGTATACAATTTCAAGGAGGCTCAGAGGCAAAAGCTGTGAAGGTTTCAGTGAAGGGTTCTTCTTGTTGATGCCTTTGATCATGAATGCTTTTATACCTCCCTGGCGAGTATAAAGCCTGGCAATAATGCTATGATCGGTATAATGAATGTAGTGGAGTAATATTGCCGGTGTGCGAATAATATTAGGAATGATGCAGCAGATTTGAGGTTATGATGCAAAATTACCTCTTTTCGACTGTTTTTGATCATGATAGGCAGGCCGAATTTTCTGTTGTAGGATTCAAATAGCAAACCTTGGGCAATTTAAGGGATAACAGATGGTTTTTTCCACCACCTATTCATAAATGCCAGCATTTACTTCATTCCTTAATACCATGAGGCCGTTTATGGCCAGGGCACTCATTTCATCTTCTCCGGGATAAACCACAATGGGAGCGATGAAGCCAATCATTTCCTTGATGTAATTTACCACATAGGTATTATGAGCTATTCCTCCTGTAAGAATAATAGCATCGACATTTCCCTTCAACACGCTTGCCATAGCTCCGATTTCCTTAGCTACCTGATAGGCTAGGGCGTCCTGAATGAGGGCAGCCTTCTGATTCCCCTCACGTGCGGCTATTTCCACCTCATAAGCATTGTTAGTATTCAAATAGGCCATATATCCCCCTTTGCCCGTAATCATCTTTTTTACTTCCTCGAGGGTATATTCTCCACTGAAACATAAGGCTGCCAACTGTCCTACAGGCAAAGTTCCGCTACGTTCGGGCGAAAAAGGACCTTCACCATCCAAAGCATTGTTTACGTCAATCACCTTTCCCTTTTGATGAGCGCCTACCGATATACCGCCTCCCAAGTGTGCAATCAATAGGTTGAGGTCTTCGTAGTTTTTGTTCTGCGATCGGGCATATAATCGAGCTACGGCTTTCTGGTTCAAGGCATGAAAGATGGAAACTCTCTTGAAGAGAGGGTGGCCGGCAATGCGTGCTACGTCCTGTAATTCGTCTACGACTACCGGATCGGCTATGTATGCTTTAGCATCCTTCAACGAGCGAGCAATTTCGTCGGCTATAATGCCTCCCAAATTACTGGCGTGTTCGCCCATCAGGCCAGCTTTCAAATCTTCGATCATACGAGAGTTCACTTCATATATTCCGCTTGGAATAGGTTTGACCAAACCTCCTCGGCCAACCACCACTCTTATGCTGTTCAAATCGATTCCGGCTGCTTTTAGTTCTTTAAGAATGATATCTTTCCTGAATGAAAACTGGTCGGTAATTTTTCGATAACATTGCAATTCTTCGGGAGTATGGCGTATGGTTTTCAGGAAGATATTCTTGTTTCCTTCATATACGGCGATTTTGGTTGAGGTTGAGCCAGGATTGATGGCAAGAATACGTTCATTATTCATAGGATAAATTGTTATTATTTGCCATGAGGCAGGCAAGTGCTAAACAGTAAAATTTCGAATTTTCGCTTTCGCTTCTCGACATCAGAACTACGGGCTTGCGTGTTCCTTGGAGCAAGCCAGCCAATTCTGCGCCAGCAAACCTTACAAGGCCTTTATAGAATGCATTGCAACTTTCGAGAGAAGGAAAGATCAAAATATCGGCTTCTCCTCCAATAGGAGTGATGATTCGTTTAATGTTCAGGCTTTCGGGCTGAGTAGCAAGAAAAATATCGAGTGGGCCATCCACAATCACTTCCCCAAGTTGTCCGCGTTGAGCCATCTTGCATATAATACTGGCATCTATGGCTGTTTGTGATTGATTTCCGACTTTTTCGGAGGCTCCAATCAAAGCAACTTTGGGTTTGGAAATGCCAAACCTTCTTGCCATCTCCACCGCGTATTTCAACATGGCAATTTTCTGTTCGAGATTGGGATAAGGGATGACTGCCGTATCGGAAATGAAAAGTAGTTTGTGGTAAGAAGGGATTTGCAGAGCAGCTACATAAGTCATTACTTCGCCCTGTTTCATCAGTCCCGATGTTTTATCCAGCACGGCTTTCAGAAAAATATCCGTACCAATGAGTCCTTTCATCAAGATATCGGCTTTTCCTTGATGAATCAGACTTAATGCCTCTTTCATTGCCATTTGTTCATCGGGTAGATGAACGATCAAAAAAGTTTCGGGAGGAAGTTCCAGGTGGGCAAGCAATGATTCTGTTCGGGTCTTGTTGCCGATAAGGATAGCCTTGGCAAATCCCGTTCTTATGGCCCGAACGATGGCTCCCATGGTTGCATGATCTTCGGCGGCCACCACAGCAATGGTTTGAGGGGCTGCTGTATTTAATTTATCCACCAATTGCGTAAAATTCGTGATCATAGCCGGGAAATGACGAAATATGGGTCATTAATCGGTTGACAGAGCAGCCAGGGCAATGGAATAGGTTTTAGTAAGGGCGCTATCGCCTCTTGAGGAGAGGACTGCCGGGCATTTGGCTCCTATGACGATGGCTCCCAGTTCGCCTTTGGCGAGTTTTGTATTGAATTTGTAGAAAACATTACCTGTTTCGATATTAGGGAAAAGCAGACAATCGGCGTCGCCGGCCACTTCGCTCTTCAGCTTTTTAATGGCAGCGCTTTCTTTGTCGATAGCCGTGTCGAGTGCAAGAGGACCCTCTATAAGCGCTCCTTTGATTTGTCCGCGTTCACCCATCTTTGAAATTATGGCTGCATCCACGCATGTTGGCATGTTCGGTAACATTTGTTCTGTTGCGGCAATAATTGCCACCTTAGGCTTTTCATTACCTAAACGATGAGCAGTTTGTATCAGGTAATTCGTGATGGCAATCTTCTGGTCGAGGTCGGGAACAGGTATAATGGCTACGTCACCAACAATTAACAGTTTTTCGTAATTCGGGTTTTCGATAACGGTTACATGACTCAAGATTGCCTTTGGTGGCAACAAACCTGCGTCTTTATTGAGAATAGCCCTCATATATTTATCGGTGGTCACAAGGCCTTTCATCAGAATATCGCCTTCTCCCTTTACAATCAATTCAACGGCTTTGTGAGCTGCCTTTTGCTCATCCGATTCCTGTACAATGCGAAATTTCTCGGGTTGGATATTCAAATCCTTGCAAACCTTTACAATAGTGGCTTCATCGCCAACAAGCGTAGCATCTACAATTCCTAATTCCATGGCATGATGTACGGCTTCGATAGAGTGGTTGTCGTTGGCGCAAGCCACAACGATTCTCTTACGAGCCTTAGCCTTTGCAGCTTCTATCATTTGTTCCAGATGAGTAATCATTGTCGTATAAGATTAAGTATATTGTTCATTGAGTATAAAAATCGAGCATTTTTCGAATAGCTCGTATGCAAACCGGGCAAAAGGTGTTTTGACGAAAAGTATTCATCAGGCAGTCCATGGCTGGGCGATAAATGCCTTTAGCAGCATAGCCTCCTCCTTCGAAAACACCCACCTTATTTCTATAAATTTCTTCGGCAGGGGTAGGGATGGGAGTTCCTTCTTCTATCATATCGGCCCATTTTCTTTTGAAATTTACCAATGTAGTAATATTGGGTTCCTGCGGCTCGAGGTCGAGAGGATAAAATTCATTGTAAGCCACCTCCGAATCATAGTATTCATCGGCTAATCCGGCAAAACTATGCCCAAATTCATGGATGAAGACCTTTCCAGCAAGCATGTTGCTATTCACCGAAAGAGCATAATAATTGAAGATTGCACCACCACCGTACATGGATGAGTTGACTAAAATATAAATCTGGTCGTAAGGAGCATTGGAAGCAACATCTCTTACTGTTTGAAATGCATCGGTCATACAGTAACGATCGAGATCGAAGGTATAGAATTTCGAATGAAGCAAGGTATTCTTCCAGATTCCCGATGGTGGAAAATCGCTGCTTTCTTCAAATGAAGGAGCTAAAACGGCTTTGATATTGATTTTATCGCTGTATTCGTTATAAGGAGAATATCCTAAGAGTATTTCCGCAAATTTTTGACAATCCTGCTTGAAGATTTCCATCTGCTGTGAAGTATATCCCTCGGGCAAAATCACAATATCGAGGGCTTTTTCTGCCGGAGCAACTTCTCTGATCTTGAAGACAGGGAAAACCATTCTTTGCTTTTGGTTCACAAAATAGTCGTTGACGCGAAATGGATAGGAAAATTTCTTTTCGAATTGTCCCTTCCTGTTCCGACTGTAGATTTCGATGAAGGCATCATGACGTGGGAAAGGCATGACAACGGATTCTTCGAATGCTCTGTAAACATTTTGTGCTTCAAGTGTAGTTTGCCATTCCGAGAACAAAGTGGAATAACCTCTCGAATAAATTAACTCACCCGTAGCCTGATCGTAGAGCCGACACTGGAATTTACCATAACCAAAGGTATCGATCAGGTGAAGGTGTGAACCTGCCCAATAAGGTTCTTCGAGGAGTTCATCCAATGCAAAAAATTCATTCCTGGCGTCTCCAATATGTAGGTAATCGAAGCGTAGGGTCTTATTGAGGAAGAGAGAGTCGAATTGAGCATGAATGACGTTTGGGTGTACCAACCAACTCAAAACGAACAATATACTCAGAAGATGTTGATGAAAAAAGTGAGCCATTATGGAGAAAATTTAATAAATTAAATCACAATGTTTTATGTTTGTGTTTTTCGTTATTAGCCTGCAAGCAAAGGTAAAGAGCTTTTGTTGATTTTCGGCAAATCGATGAAAGAGAAAAGGAAAATAAACCAGTTTTGGTTTTGAGATTTTTTTCCGATTTTTGCATTGTAAAATACGAATCTTTTAATTTTACGTCGATAATTTTGAATATGTGGTTTGAACTGCTTTCTTCATTAGCACTATGCAGATATTGTCGTATCAAGTGCCGCGACAATTATTCCATCTGAATTCCCCAGCCGGGTGTTTTTTCTTTTTCCATATTTTCTATAGAGATTTTTCCAGTCGAAAGATTAAACAAAACCATTATCATAATTAAAAACTTCAATTTTATGGAATTACCATTTGCTGAATATTACCGGATAAAGATGGTAGAGCCGATTTATCCGAGCACGCGTGAACAGAGAGAGGACTGGATAAGACAGGCCAGATACAATCTGTTCAATTTAAAAAGCGAGCAGGTTTACATTGATTTGATTACCGATTCCGGCACTGGCGCTATGAGCGACCGTCAGTGGAGCGAGCTGATGCTTGGCGACGAAAGCTATGCGGGAGCCAGTTCTTATTACAAGTTAAAACAGTCCATAGGTGAAATCTTTGGTTTCCCATACTTTCTCCCCACTCATCAGGGACGAGCAGCCGAGAATGTTTTATTTTCGGCTTTGGTTAAGGCTGGAGATGTAATTCCAGGCAATTCACCTTTCGATACTACCAAAGGACATATTGAATTTCGAAATGCCACAGCCATAGATTGTAGCATTAATGAAGCTTTTGACACCAGTATTTCTCATCCTTTCAAAGGGAATGTCGATTTGCAGAAACTCGAGGATGTACTGAAGGCGAATCCCAGAGAAAAAATTCCTTTTGTCTTAATCACTGTGACCTGCAATACTTCGGGTGGACAGCCCGTTTCGATGCAGAACCTGCGCAAAGTGAAAGCCCTGGCAGCTAAGTATGGTATTCCGGTTTGCTATGATTCGGCTCGTTTTGCCGAGAATGCCTACTTCATCAAAAAACGCGAGCCTGAATATCAAGATAAATCGATTCGTGAAATCGTGACCGAAATGTATTCTTATGCCGATTTGGCTACCATGAGTGGGAAAAAGGACGGAATAGTCAATATTGGGGGGTTCATAGGATTTCGTTCGGAGGAGATTTTTCGGCAGGCTACCACCTTCAATATCATGTTCGAAGGATACATTACCTATGGCGGCATGTCGGGTCGAGATATGAATGCTATGGCAGAAGGCCTGCGCGAGAGTACTACTTTCGAATATTTAGAGACACGCATAAGACAAGTGGAATATCTTGGAAAACGACTCACCGAGTTTGGAATTCCCATTCAACAACCTGTTGGGGGACATGCAGTTTTTGTGGATGCCCTGAAGTTTCTGCCTAAAGTTCCACGTAAGGAATATGTGGCTCAAACCTTAGCTGTGGAGCTCTATCTTGAGGCTGGAATTCGTGCCGTAGAAATAGGAACTTTATTGGCCGACAGAGATCCCGTTACACGTGAGGATCGTTATCCGGCTCTCGAAACGGTTCGACTGGCCATTCCTAGAAGGGTTTACACCAATAATCATATTGACGTTGTGGCCGTTGCTATCAAAAATATCTGGGACCGCCGCATGGATATCCAGCATGGGTATCGAATTACATGGGAAGCTCCTATCATGCGCCATTTTACTGTTGAGCTCGAAAAGTCCGATAATTGATCCCGACATTCTGCCTCGAAGTATTCTCAGAAATGGAATTTTAAGTTCATGAGCCAACATACTGGCACGATGTGTCCTTGGTTTCTTTTTCTTTCTTAAGCATCCTTGGTGAATTTCAACATAGTAGGTAAAAAATCATTTTCGTAGGCTTTTTCGGAATTTGGTTAGGGGAAAGCAATTGTGTCGTAGCTATTCATTTTCAGGGTATTATAAACGATAGGAGGTTTTTCTATTATGCACCTTCATCGTTTCTTTGGTGTTTTTATCGATAGGACGCCAATGTCAGCCATATTCGGCGTCAGACGTGGTGGGGAGCTGACATGAGGTCGATTTCTGGCAAAGAGTATCTCTCCCTTTTCGAACCTTTCCATTTTGACATGGTTTTTCCGAAGCAAACCTTTCGAAATATTGTTTTGTCAAGAAATTCTGACTGGATGAAGGCCGATGGTTTGAATGTAGCAAAGTTTATCAATGGTTTGGGTTGTTATTTGAAATGATTATGAATAGGAGATTTTCCGTTTTTATGGGGTGTGGTTCAGAAATAAACCCAGTAATTTTGCTGTGAAATTTTTCACAATGTTTTTTTATTCACATTAAAGGAAATATCATGTATAAAATTACCACACATCCCATTCTTGAGGTTCCCAAGGCAGAAAAGGTTACTTTTAGATACGATGGGCACATCATCGAAGCTGAGAAGGGTTATACCATAGCTGCAGCGCTTCATCAGGCTGGATTTCCTGTACACAGTCACAGTTTACGCAATCGTAAGAGGAGTTTGGAATGTGGCATAGGGAAATGCGGTGCTTGTGAAATGCTGGTGAATGGGCAGGTAAAGCGCATTTGCATTACCAAGGTCGATGGAGTGCATGAGGTAAAAGAAATCCCTCATGATTACAGGCCGGGGGTTGTCGAATATCGCAAGAATGAACCCATCGATGTTTATAAAACCCAGGTCGCAATTATTGGTGCCGGGCCGGCAGGTTTGGCTGCCCGTGAAATCTTATGTCAGTTTGGGATCGATAATTTGGTAGTTGATAACAACAGTAAGATTGGTGGGCAATTTCTGATGCAAACCCATCAGTTTTTCTTTTTTGAGAAGGAAAAGAAATTTGGAGGGATGCGAGGTTTCGATATTGCTCAAACCCTAGCTGGGACAGACCATGATGGTATATTTTTGAATTCGACGGTATGGGATATTCTGGAAGGAGGTCGGCTTGCCGTGAAGGAAATTACGACCGACAGAATCTATTATATCGATGCAGAATATTTGGTTGTATCTACCGGGGCTGTTCCATTTATGCCTTCCTTTGAGAATGATGACTTACCCGGAGTTTACACGGCTGCGGTAGTTCAAAAGATGATGAATATGCAGTTTACCCTCTTGGGTAAAAATGTTTTGACGGTTGGAGCGGGGAATATTGGATATTTGACTTCTTATCAGCTTATGCAGGCGGGAGCAAGGGTAAAAGTCATTTTGGAGGCTCAACCCTTTGAAGGCGGATTTCCCGTTCAGGCGAATAGAGTGCGAAGATTGGGAATTCCTGTACTGACCTCGCATATTCTGCTCAAAGCTATACCCAATCGAGATTTGACGGGAATCACGGGTGCTGTAATAGCACTTTGCAAAAATTTTCATCCTGTTGTTGGAACTGAGACTGTAGTCGAAGGTATCGATGCCATCAATATTTGTACGGGATTGGTTTCGGATGATCAGCTACTGATCAAGGGGAACGAGGTTTTTGGACGAAAATGCTATGGTGCTGGCGATACCATTCGCATTGGAGAAGGCACGAGTGCGGTTCTGAGAGGGAAGCAAGTAGCCTATGAAATTCTTATGGAAATGGGAATTCGTTTGAATTATGACGATTATCTTTCACTTTCGAAAGAATATATCGATTCGCAGCAACATCCAATAAGAATCATCGATCGACCTTACATGCCCGACCATGAAAGGATGCAAGCCAAAGGATTCGTGTTGATCGATTGTCTTTATGGATTCGCCTGTAATCCTTGTGCTTTTGCCTGTCCTCAGGGTGCCATTACAAAATCTTCGACCAGTACAGTTCCTTCCATCGATTTCGACAAGTGCATTGGCTGTATGGATTGTGTTTATCAATGTCCGGGCTTAGCTATTTTTGGTTATAATTTGAAACGCGATTGGGTATTTTTGCCCATAGAATATGATGTAAAGGAAAATGCCGAAGTTTTTCTCGTTGACAATTATGGAAAAATTTTAGGAGAAGGGGTAATCGATAAGATTCTTCGGAAACCCAATAAAACCAATATTGCTCGAGTAAAGTCGCTCAGCCTGCATGGAGAAGATTTAACACAAGTGCGTAGCTTCATAGTCAAGAAGAATTATCCAGTGCCTTTAGAGCTACGGCCTTATGATGAACAGATTCCGGTTGAAAGTTATATCTGTCATTGCGATGATGTAAAAATTGAGGAGATTTTAGAAGTGGTAGGTGAGAGGAAATTCATATCCATTGATGAGATAAAGCACACTACACGTTTAGGGATGGGTGCATGTCGGGGAAAACGTTGCATACCCCGATTGAAGTCCAAGATAAAGGATTATGGAATTCAGATTGTAGGCGAAGCCACGCCCCGCGGACCGATGTCGAATCAACTTTCGCTTGGAGAGCTTTATCCCAGGCCAGTTCATGAAAATTTCGTAGTAAACCGTTCTGTAAGAAAGGAGAAAGTGGAAACTCTAATAGCAGGTGGAGGCATGGGAGGAAGTGCCTTATTTCGATATTTATCCGAAGCAGGCAAGAAGCCGGTATTGATTAATTTTGGCCGTGGTTCTTCATGGAGGAATATTGCAGGAGGCCGTCCCAATTTCAGTGTTCCTGAGCTTTCCGATATTGCCGAGCATAACCGCCAGATATTTATCGAATTGCAACAACTGCACAACATCGACTATCATCCCATACAATACGTGAATTTTGCACACGATGAAGAAATGTACAAGGCACTGGAAGCTGCCATGGCATGGAGCAAAGCCGAAATGATCAGTCCGAAGGATTTTACGAAACGGATTTCTCCATTTTTCAACCCAGGTTTAAAAACCTATATTGCTGCACAGATTACTTATAATTGTTGGCAGGCTACTCCGGGCAAAACCATCGATTTAATCCGTCGGATTGGAATTCAGCAAGGAGGTACGATTTTGGAAGATTGCAAGTTAATCGATGTAAGAAAGAATGGTCAGGAATATCAAGTTTTGGTTCAAGATCATACCAAACAATACATTGAATACAGTAGTGAAATCTTCATCAATGCATTAGGGCCAGAAGCCGCATACTTTGCCAGATTATTAGGAATAGAAACGGGTCTCTATCCCGTACGCCATCAGGCATTTATTACGCGTCGAATGCCTATGCTTGGTGTCAACGATATACCACTTCCGATGTTGATCGACAGAAGGAAATACAAGGGTTTCGTGGCCGTTTATGGGCAGCAGCTAGCCGAAACGGGTCAGGTCATAGGCTGTGCTTCTCCGGCAGTAGATCCCGCCGAAACCCTCAAGAATTTGAAAGTTAACTCGAGAGAATTTCTCGAAATTTTCTCAGAAGTTTTCGTGGATTGGTTGCCCGAATTATCCTCGGTGGGTTTTCAGGCGGTCTGGTCAGGTTATTATGTCGAACCACGAATGATCATAGACCCGGATTTAGGATTATTTGTCGGGCTCCGCGGCCAAGGTTTCATGCTAAGTCAGTACCTTGCCAAGATGTATGTCGATAAACTCACAGGCAGGCCTGTACCCGAATACTTTTCACGTTTGAGCATTCAGGGCGATGGATTGCCCGAAAAAGCCTTCAAATAAATATTCGGGTTCATCGCTTTATTTAGGGTTTTCATTTTCGAACATTTTATTTCGTAATTTTGCCCTCCAATTTCTGTGAGAAGTGTTGAATGCATTGAAACCATATCATCTGGGATTCTCAGGCTTGGCGCTGGGTCATCATCATTACGATTTCGACATTGGATCGAAGTTTTTCGATTGTTTCGAAGAAAGCGAGATTCATGCTGGAAAAGTTAAAGTGGATTTGGATCTGGAAAAACAGAAAAAGATGTTAGTGCTTCATTTCGATATCCATGGTGCGGTGGAGGTGGTTTGCGATCGTTGTGCCTACGAATATATGCAACCTATCGCAGGGAAGGAAGAGGTTTACATAAAGTTCGGCCCTGAATATATCGAAGAAGATGATGACGTTTTGGTTTTACCCCAGGGAAGCCATGAAGTGGATATTTCGCAGATGTTGTATGATTTTATTCATTTGATGGTACCATATCATCGTTTGCACTTACCCGATGAGAATGGGAATCCGGAATGCAACAAGGAGAATCTTGAAATTCTGGAAAGACTTGCACCAAAGGAAAATCAAATAGATCCCAGATGGGAAGTTTTAAATCGTTTAAAAACCGATTGATATTTCATAATTCAAACTAAAAATTGTAAGAGATGCCGAATCCCAAAAGAAGATGGTCGAAGACCAGAACGCGTAAGAGAAGAACCCATTACAAAGCCAAGATGCCGGCTGCCTTTGCATGTCCCAACTGTGGCTCACCAGTGCTTTACCACAGAGTATGTCCTTCGTGTGGTTTCTATAGAGGCCGTCAGGTAATGGAAGTCGAAAAGATGAAATAAATTTCTTCATACTTAAAATTTGTATTGATTGAAAGATTCTTTGACAAGAGATTTTTGTGAGAATTTTTTTTACTTATTGCCTGAGGTTAAATCGTTTCGAAGCAGAATACATTACAATCTATTTTAATTGCAATTAAAATGACCAAGATACGTGCTGCAATTACGGGAGTAGGTGCTTATGTACCGGATTATATCCTGACCAATGAGGAGATTAGCAGAATGGTTGATACCTCGGATGAATGGATCATGACGCGGGTTGGAATCAAGACTCGAAGGATTTTGAGAGGGAAAGGCAAAGGTACATCCGATTTGGGAACTCCTGCGGTGAATGAACTTTTACGCAAAACAGGAACAAAGCCCGAAGAGATTGATTTATTGATTTGTTCGACGGTAACCCCTGATCATCTTTTTCCTTCTACTTCGGCAATCATCGCCGATAAGGTTAGGATTAAGAATGCCTTTTGTTTTGATTTGAACGCAGCCTGTTCGAGTTTTCTTATTGGTCTTTCGAGTGCTGCGAAGTTTGTAGAATCGGGGCGATATAAGAAGGTAGTGTTGGTAGGTGCCGATAAGATGTCATCCATTACGGATTATACCGATCGTAGCACTTGCCCTTTGTTTGGAGACGCTGCTGGTGCGGTGCTTATCGAACCCACCGCTGATACCGAAGTTGGCTATATCGACGAAATACTTCATACCGATGGATATGGCCGCATCTATCTGTATCAAAAAGCCGGAGGTTCGGTATATCCTCCTACCCATCGTACGGTTGAAGCCCGTGAACATTACATCTATCAGGAAGGGCAAGTCGTATTTAAGGCCGCAGTAGCCTCTATGGCCGACGTTGCCGTCGAAATGATGGAAAAACATGGATTAACTTCTGAAACTATTCATTGGTTGGTTCCCCATCAGGCCAATAACCGTATCATCGAAGCAGTAGCCCGACGTATGCGCCTGCCGAAAAAAAAGGTGATGATAAATATCGATAAATATGGTAATACCACTTCGGCCACACTTCCTCTTTGTTTGTACGAATGGGAACATCAGATGCATAAAGGAGATAATATCATTCTGGCTACTTTTGGTGCTGGCTTCACCTGGGGCGCTATCTATCTGAAATGGGCCTACGATCCCAGATAAACCAAGGTAATCATAATTGCCTTTCATGAGGAGAATATTTCTGTTTATTGCGTGTGAGTTGATTTTCTTTTAGTAATTTTGTTTAGATAACCTCCTCAGAAATCCTCCCGAAACTATGAAAAAACTCTATCTGGCATTTATCTCTTGTTTGTTTATCGTCGTTTTGAATAGTTGTTCGAAAGACGACACTTCCATCAATATTTTTACCATCGAGGATGATATAGCCTTAGGTGAGCAGGTTTCCAATGAGATAGCCGCAAACCCTCAGGAATATCCCATTCTCGATCCTGTCAAGTATGCTTCGGCTTATGATCATCTTTATCGGATTCGCAATACGATTCTTGCTTCAGGAAAGGTAAAATATGCCACAAAGTTTCGATGGAACTGCAAGATCATCAGGAACGATACTATGATTAATGCGTTTAGCCTGCCTGGAGGCGACATGTATTTCTATACGGGTATCATCAAGTTTTTGGATAATGAGGCGCAGTTTGCGGGAGTAATGGCTCATGAAATGGCCCATGCCGACAGGCGTCATTCTACTGATCAGCTCACAAAAGTCTATGGTTTGGAGATTTTATTAGGAGTTTTACTTGGTAGCAACCCAAACTTTGCCGAACAAATTGCTGCTGAGTTAGCTTTAGGCCTTGGCACGCTTGCCTTTAGCCGTTCTCAGGAATACGAAGCCGACGAATATGCGGTAAAGTTTTTATATGCCACTGAATATGATGCGGCCAGTTTGGGAGATTTCTTCGAAAAAATGGAAGGCGAGCCATATCCACCTACATTCTTAAGTACACATCCTTCTCCAGAAGACAGGCTGGCGAAGATCGAAGAGCATTTTCAGGCTCTGGGTGGAATGCATGGCGCCACTTTCGCAGAACGTTACAAGGAATTTAAAAATGCTCTCCCTTAAAATTTAATTATAGCACTTGAACCCTTTATGGTTTATTTCTTCGAAACCTTTCGAGAGGAGAAGATCGAGGGTTTGCGAAAATAATAATCCAATCTCGGATGGATGATGAGCATCGGCCGATATAACCACAGGGATGCCTAATTCTTTTATGACAGGAAGAAATGTTTCGGACGGGAATAGTTGATCGGACAGTTTCTTATAGAGTCCGCGCGTATTTATTTCGAGGATAGCCCCGCATTGTTGGACCTTCATGAGAGTTTCGATGACAAGATAACGATACCAGGGTTCATTTTCCGAGAAATAACGATGAGCATTATACATCATTATTTTATCGAGATGACCTACAATATCGGTTTTTTCTCGTTCTATCATTTCCTGTATTTGTCGATAGTAAAGATTCACACCCCATTTAACATCGCCTTCCATTACTTCCTCGAGACCCTTGTCCCATATTTCTCTTTTGGGGCCATCGATGAACCATAGCTCTTCCTTTGCAACATTTCTCACGAAATGAACCGAACCTATGGTATAATCAAGATGGCATTCCCTGGCTAATTCTTCGAAGGGTTTGGAAACTCCGGGGATATAATCCATTTCCAAACCTAATAAAATACTCAGTTTATTTTGATACTTCGATTTGAGTGAATTTATTTCTTCACAGTAAGATATAAGTTTTTCGTTGGGTATAGCAAAATTATTGGCGAATGGCACAGGTGCATGTCCCGAAAAACCTAAAGAATAGAAATGAAGCTGAAGGGCATTTTTTACATAGAGTTCAGGAGCGGAAGTTCCATCGCAGAAATAGGTATGGGTATGATAACAATACATCGACAAAGGCTTTAAGGTTCTATCCAATCGCCGTTCTGACGGATTAAATCGATCAATTCATCCACGGCCATTTCTTCTGGAATATTTCTTTTCACAGGAGCATGTCCTTTATAAAGAGTAATTTTTCCTCTACCTGCACCTACATAGCCATAATCGGCTCCGGCCATTTCACCAGGTCCATTTACTATGCAACCCATAACAGCAATAGTAAGCCCTTTGAGATGAGAAGTGCGCTCCTTGATGCTTCGAAGTGTGGGTTGAATATTAAAAAGTGTTCGGCCACACGAAGGGCATGCAATGTATTCGGTACGGGAGATGCGTGCTTTAACCGATTGAAGGATGGAAAAGGAAATGTTGACCAGCTGTTCTGGCTTTAATTTGGGATTTTCGAGCCAGATGGCTTGTCCCAATCCTTCCTGGAATGCAGGTCCCATTACCGCAGCGGATTCGGTAATGAATTTCTCTGGTTTGGCCTCGTAAGAGCTTCTTTTTATAATAATAGGCTGATTCATACCCTGATTCCTCAGATGTATAACTGCTGCCCTCAGGGCAATCAATTCACGAGGATGGTCGGAATGAATCACTATGGGCAATTCTTCCTGAAGTCTTGCAATCTCAAGGTGAGATGGAAACGATTGGGTATGAATCTGATGGGTTCGAAATGGGAGGTCGGATAAAATAACGATATCTGCAGATGATGTCTGACCAATCACTAAAGGAGGATTCATACCGCCGATTTCATGTATTTCATTGCTAACGAATTTTTCTTTCTGAAAGTTCTCATAACGATAGTTTTTTAAACCGAATGCAAGAGGATTTAACGGAAAAACACTGGTCATTTCTTTGAGTATAGAGGCTACTGGAATCTCGGCTTCAGGTTCTTCGGTCAATGACACGCGAATAGTATCGCCAATCCCTTCGGCAAGTAAAGCTCCTATGCCTGCAGCCGATTTTATCCTTCCATCTTCTCCATCACCTGCTTCGGTTACACCCAGATGTACAGGATAAACTTTGCCTCTCTTCAACATCGTCATTGCAAGTAAACGATTGGCTTCAATCATGATGCGAGGGTTGCTCGATTTCATCGATAAAACTATATGATCGAAATCGAGGTCTTCGCAAATCTCAATAAACTCGATGGCTGAGGCTACCATTCCTTCGGGTGTGTCTCCATAACGAGAAAGGATGCGCTTCGACAGCGATCCGTGATTGCTTCCAATACGCAATGCAGTTCCATATTGACGGCATATTTCCAATAAAGGTTTTATATGATCGTATATGATTTCTAATTCCTCCCGATATTCCTTATCGGTATAAGTAATTTTTCCCATGTGCGGGCCAATGTAATTGCCTGGATTGATTCTCACTTTTTCGACAACAGCAGCGGCAATTTCGGCGGCTTTCGGACTGTAATGAATGTCGGCTATTAAGGGCTTTGTATATCCTCTTAGGTGGAGCTCTTCTTTTATCGCTTTTAGATTCGAAGCTTCTTTAGGTCCCTGGGCCGTGATACGCACATAATCACAACCTGCATCGAACAATCGAATGGCCTGAGCGACAGTGGCTTCGGTATCCATCGTAAAAGTATTGGTCATGCTCTGAATACGAATGGGATTTGTTCCTCCAACCGGTATATCCCCAACGGGAATTTCAATGGTCGTTAATCTTTGATAATCTTTTTGAATATAGAATGGATATTTTTCCACAGATATGCATTTTCTGCAAAATTAAAATCATTCCTGTCTAATATAAAAGATTCGACATAAAACCTTCCTGACGACTTGGAAAGAAATAAATTCGAATTGCAGCCTTATTCACATTACCCATTATGTTTGGCTAGATTGCTCACTAACATGTCATTCTTCGTTCAGTGGTCGATGATTGATAAAAATTCTTTTTCTTCTTTTATGACCTTTTTATCTTTAGTTTTGCCTCTCTAAAATTTTCTATATTCTTTTCTGTTTATCGATAAATATTTTAGGTTTATGCCAAGACCCAACGCTTCCGAACTTGTTCTCAGTGCTGATGGGAATATTTATCATTTAAGGATAAAGCCCGAGCAGCTTGCCGATACGGTAATTTTGGTTGGAGATCCTGGTCGGGTATCAATGGTTTCAAGCCATTTCGACCGTTTGGAATTTCAAGGACAGAATCGCGAGATATTGGTTCATACGGGTTGGATAGGCAAAACAGGAATATCGGTTATTTCGACCGGGATGGGGCCAGATAACATCGATATTGTAGTAAATGAGTTAGATGCGTTGGTAAATATCGATCTAACTACTTTCGAAGAAAAACCCCAGAAAACTTTTTTACGACTTATCAGGATTGGAACTTCGGGAAGCCTTCAGCCCGATATTCCAGTCGATGCTTTCGTAGCGGCGGAATATGCCATAGGCCTTGATACTTTATTGCGTTTTTATCGTCCCGAAGGAAATTCATTCGATGAAGAAATAGCCGAAGAATTTATCCGTCAAACACAATGGAAGCTCGACATGGGTAAGCCTTATGTGGTTAGGGGTTCTTCCGAATTATTGAGCTTGATGGGTGAAGAGGTTGTAAGAGGAATTACTGCGACTGCACCAGGCTTTTATGGCCCGCAAGGTCGTAAATTGCGTTTACCACTGGCTATGCCCGATATGGACGAACGATTGATGAGGTTTCGCTATCGTGATCGTTGTATTACCAATTTCGAAATGGAGACCTCGGCTCTGTATGGTTTATCGGCACTTATGGGACACCAGGCTCTGACTATTTGCCTTACCATTGCCAACAGAGCTACAGGAAAATTTAGCCCTGATTATCGTTCTCGCATGAACGAACTTATTCGTTTGGTTCTCGAAAAAATGACTCATTCATAGAATTTTATTCATGAATCTATATTTGAATAGTCCTCCCCCATTTTGCCAGCCCGAAGTTTTGCTCGATATTCCTAAATGTAAGGCCAATATCGAAAAGATGGTGAACATCAGCAGGCAGGAAGGGATTATATTTCGTCCACATTTCAAGACGCATCAAAGTAAGGGAATAGGGCGATTTTTCAGGCAGGCAGGAGTAAGTGCCATTACAGTTTCTTCGGTTAGCATGGCCAAATATTTTGCCGAAGATGGCTGGAACGACATCACCATCGCATTCCCTGTAAATCTCCGCGAATGGGAACAGATTAAGAGCCTTGCCTCGATAGTGCATTTATCACTACTTATTTCAGACGAGACATCTTTACAGAAAATCTCAAGACTTGATTTTTTGAGCTTTCATTTGAATTTTTTCATCGAATTAGACACAGGGCAGGGGAGATCTGGATTTGAATACTCGGCTGAGAAAATTTTACCTCTTATTCGATTGGCCGATGAACTCCAAATACCCATCGAAGGTTTCCTGTTTCACGATGGGCATACTTATAAGGCTCATAACACTGATGAGATTAGAAAAATTCGCGCGGCCACCCTTGCTATGACAGCTCATTTACGTCATGATCTCGAAGTATTCTACCCAGGAAGAAAATTTTTGTATTCGATGGGAGATACACCTTCATGCAGTATTGACAATCGTTATGAAGGCATAGACGAAATGAGGCCGGGTAATTTCGTCTTCTACGATTTGATGCAGTATGATTTGGGTACCTGTACGCAGGATGAGATCGCTATTCGCTTGGTTTGTCCTATTGTAGCCGTATATTCTGAACAGGAAAGAGCCGTGATTTATGGCGGAGCCATACATTTAGGGAAGGATTTTTTAACTTTACCTCACAACGAGATATGTTTTGGGGCTATTTGCGCTCATGGAGATTCTATTGAATGGCAAGGGCGATATCCGATGGCTTGGCTAAGTTCGCTCTCCCAAGAACACGGCGTTGTAAAGGCTCCAAAAGATTTTCTCAAAAAGATTCAGCCCGGCGATCTTCTCGATGTCGTTCCTGTGCATTCTTGCCTGATGGTAAGTGCAGCCCTGAGAATAATAGGAAGCGACGGTACAATTTTTGATACTTTTAACGCAAACTTCATGAAAGATACATAATTTCAATTTATTGAGCCAACAGGAACTTCTTCTCTATACTTATGGAAAAAAAGGAAACTATAAAAGAATTGATAGCATTGATAAGTATGGTAGATGAACCTGATGAAGTAGTGTATGGAAGGATTCGTCAGCGCATTATCGACCTGGGAGAAGAAGCCTTGCCATCACTCGAAAAAGCTTGGGAAAATTCCTTCGAAGAATTTACTCGTTTACGTATCCAAGAATTGCTTGATACGATTCATTTTGAGAGTATTCAGCAGCAGTTGATTACTTGGGTAAATTCGAATCAGGATGATCTTCTCGAAGGAGCAATACTTCTTTCTCGTTATCATTTCCATGAACTCGATATCAACAGAATTACACACAATCTGGGACAGATCATTCAGGATGTATGGCTCGAAATGAACGATAGGATGAACCCGCTCGAAAAAATCAAGGTGCTCAATCATATTTTGTTCGATGTTCATAAATTTACACCTACCAAGCCTCCTCAATATTCCCTTCAAGATTATCTCATTCCCAATTTAATCGATTCGAAACGTGGAAGTGGTACTACTTTGGGCATTCTATACCTTATCATTGCCCAAAGCCTCAAATTGCCCGTTTATGGGGTGAATTTGCCCTATAATATGATAATTGCCTATCTTGAGAATAATCCGGGCATTTATATTTATGACCCTGAAAACGACCCCGTGCTTTTTTATATCAATCCGGTATTCAAGGGAATGATATTCATTCGCAAGGAAATTGACCGTTTTTTGAAAGATAATAAGATTGAACCTCAACCTCAATATTTTACGGCTTGCAACAACGTACAGATTCTTCAACGTTTGGCAAGCGAAATGCGCATGATGTACGATATGGAGGGTGACAGTGAAAAAGCCGAAAGAATGGACCAGATTATTGCCATTTTGAAGTCATAAACGGGGAAGATATTTTTCGATCTTAGGCAATTGGCTTAATTATTTGCATTTTATAAGCCTCCATTTTTATTATGAAATCCTTTCCGTAAATTTGTTTTCGAAACTTAACAAGAGGATGCCTGAACAGAAATTGTTTCTACTCGATGCCATGGCTTTGATTTACCGGGCCTTTTATGCTATGGTGAAAACACCTCGTATCAACAGCAAAGGAATGAATACCGGTGCTGTCTTGGGATTTGCCAATACACTATGGGATGTACTAAAAAATGAAAATCCTACTCATATTGGTGTGGCTTTCGACATGCAAGCCCCTACTATTCGTCACGAAGATTTTGCCGATTATAAAGCCAATCGTCAAGCAATGCCCGAAGATCTTGCCGCTTCGATACCTTGGATTAAGGAACTCCTTAGGGCTTTCAACATTCCCATACTCGAACAAGAAGGATACGAAGCCGATGATATTATAGGTACCTTGGCAGTGCAGGCAGCAGAAAAAGGCTTCAAGGTTTATCTGATGAGTACCGATAAAGATTTAGGCCAGTTGGTAAATGAAAATATACTGCTCTACCGGCCTGCACGATTCGGTAATGGCGCCGAAATACTCGGAATGAACGAGATATGTCAGAAATATGGGATAAAAAATCCCACCCAGCTTGCAGATCTTTTGGGCCTTTGGGGCGATGCTTCCGATAATATACCCGGTGTGCCCGGCATTGGCGAAACTTATGCGAAAAAACTCATTGCACAATTCGATACTATCGAAAATTTAATTCAAAATGCCGATAAGATAGAAAACCCAAAACTCAAGAAGAAAATTCTTTCTCACACTGAAGAAGCCTTATTTTCGAAACGACTTGCAACTATTCGTTTGGATGCTCCCGTAAAATTTGACGAGGAACTTTTTAAACGCCAGGCTCCAGATATAAACACCTTGAAGAAGATATTGGATTTTCTGGAATTTCGTGCTTTTTCGCAGCGAATATTCAAGGATTTGAATCATGATAAACCCAGTGAACAGCTTTCATTTTTTCCAGAAGAAACTTCAAGCAGGCATGAATCCGATACGAATTTGTTTAAAAATATTCATACCACTCCTCATCAATATCTCACCCTTACTTCTTTAGAGGAAATCCGTTCTTTTGCCGATACTCTGCAAAAATCTTCGGAATTTTGCTTCGATACAGAGACTACCGGCATCGATCCCAATAATTGTGATCTAGTGGGTATGTCGTTCGCCGTGGTAGCTCATCGAGCATGGTATATTCCTATGCCCGTACAACGCGATGAAATCCTTGATATTCTCCAGATTTTAAAGCCTGTTTTCCATAATCGAAAGATTTTGAAAATTGGCCAGAACCTGAAATTTGATCTTATTGTGCTACAATGGTATGGATGCAACATATACGGGCCGTTTTTCGATACCATGCTGGCACATTATGTAATAGAGCCCGAACAACGACATAGCATGGATTATCTCGCACGAGCCTATCTCAATTACGATCCAGTTCCTATCGAATCACTCATTGGGAAGAAAGGAAATAATCAGAGAAATATGCAAGCGGTGGAACTCGAAACAATCAAGGAATATGCAGGCGAAGATGCCGACATTACCCTTCAATTGAAGCATGCCATCGAACCTCTTTTACACCAGACAAGCACTTACGAGTTGTTTCAGGAAATAGAAATGCCTCTGATGCCTGTGCTTGTGAGCATGGAAATAGAAGGCGTAAAAATTGACACCGAAGCCCTCGACGCTTATGGGAAACAACTCGAAAATGAGATACATAGGCTCGAAGATGAAATATACTCTCTGGCGGGTGAATCTTTCAATATTTCTTCTCCTAAACAATTAGGAATCATCTTATTCGAAAAATTAAAAATTTCTGAAAATCCTCGGCTGACGAGTACCAAACAATATGCCACAGGAGAAGATGTACTCGAAAAATTAGCACATCGTCATCCTATTGTCGAAAAGATTCTCGATTATAGAGAATTAACAAAGCTTAAATCCACTTATGTAGATACACTGCCCCAGATGATCAATCCCCGAACTCAGCGTGTGCATACAAGTTATAATCAGGCGGTGACTGCTACGGGGAGATTGAGCAGCAATAACCCAAATTTGCAGAATATTCCCGTGCGGACAGAACGTGGCCGCGAAATCCGCAGGGCCTTTATCCCCAGAAACCCTGATTATATATTGATTTCTGCCGATTATTCTCAGATCGAATTGAGAATCATTGCTCACCTGAGTGGCGACGAGGCTATGAAAGAAGCTTTCAGGCAAGGCCTCGATATACATGCGGCTACGGCATCACGCATTTTTAATATTCCTCTCGATCAGGTTACCAAAGAACAACGACGCACTGCAAAATCGGTAAATTTTGGAATTGTTTATGGAATTTCGGCTTATGGCCTTTCACAAAACCTCGACATAGCTAAAAAGGAAGCCGCAGCTATTATAGAAGAATATTTTAGGCAATATCCCGGTATAAAGGCCTATATGGAAAAAAGTATTGCGTTTGCACGGGAGCACGGTTATGTTGAAACCATCAAGGGACGTAAACGTTATTTACCCGATATCAATTCGGCCAATGCCAATATACGGGGATTTGCCGAACGTAATGCCATCAATGCGCCCATTCAAGGCTCGGCAGCCGATATGATCAAAATTGCCATGATTAGGATTCATCAGGCTCTAAGTGAAAAATTCCCCCATTCCTACATGATTCTCCAGGTTCACGACGAATTGGTATTCGATGCCAGAAAGCAAGAAGCAGAAGAAATAAAAATAATGGTGAAAGACATCATGCAAAATGCTATGCCTCTTTCCATTCCGGTTGTGGTAGATATCAATGCCGGCGAAAACTGGCTCGAAGCTCATTAATTGCACAAATCATCGGTATGATCTACATGGCCAGAATGTTGATCGAGTAATGAATAATTCCTGGAGAAGGGGAAATGGTTTGCGTCATGCAGCGAGACGGAACGAACAGCCAGCTTTGCATGAAATAATGAATGAGTCGCGTCTAAAATGGTTTCGGGCAAAGTTGATGATTAAGAATTCTGTTTTTTGAAGGTTAATCTATTTTTTTAGGTTAACTTAAAGTAAATCAATTAATTAATAAATTTATCAACAATTTTGTAAATTACTGTTATTCAATATTTTAAATTTCATCATTTTTATATATTTATCTGGTTATCAAAGAAATATGTTTTATTTTTACTAGGAAATTTAATAAGATTAGTTTCATGTTTAAATCAAACAACCAACAAGAAATATTCAGTTTCGAAGATGAACTCAATCAGAAGCAAGGTGATTTACTGAATAGTTCGAAGGGAAAATGGTTTTACCATATCCTTTTCAGCAATATCAATGAACTGGATTTTCGGGATTTATATTCCCAAAAGGCAAGTCGACCTAATGTACCAGGGAATGTTTTGGTTTGCGCTTTAATTTTAAAAGAACTCAAAGGGATCAGTTATGATGAATTGATTGAAGGAGTAGTGTTTGATTTACATTTTAAAACGGCATTAGGGCTTTCATGGATTGGGGATATCCCTTTTTCAAGGGCAACCCTATTCAATTTTTAAAACAGGATAATAGAATATGAGCGTCGGAAAAGGAAAAAACTAATTGAACAGGTTTTTGATAAGCTGACGCAAGAGCAGTTAAAGGAATTGTTGATAAATACAAATATTCAAAGGAGCGATTCTACTTTGGTTTCTTCCAATATCAAAAAATATTCTCATTTACAATTGCTCATAGAAGTATTGATGCGATTAAACAGGATGCTAAAGAAGGAAGACAAGGAATTTATCGGCCAACAGATAGAACCTTATTTAAAAAAAGGGCAGATAAATACATTTATGGGTTGAAGTCCAGTGAATTACCTCATGAATTAGAAAAGTTAGGTAAGATATACTATACTATATTCGAATGGTTGAGTAAAAAAGAGGAATATCATTCAAGGAAAGAATATATCAATTTCACTCGGGCATACAATGAACATTTTGTTGTGAAGGGAGAGGAAGTGAATCCAAGGTCTGAGAAGGAGTTGACCCGTAGCATGTTGCAATCGCCTGATGATGTGGATGCTACTTACAGGAAAAAGAATGGGGAGCAAAGTAAAGGATTTTCGATAAACATTACGGAAACTGCAAATCCAGATAATCCCATACAATTAATCACTGGCATAGTGGTTATGCCCAACAATGTTGATGACAGCCAGATATTAAACGAAAGGATCGATATAATTAAAGAGAAGACGCCACAGTTGAATGAAATGCACATAGATGGTGATTTTGGTAGTGAAGAGAATGATAAGAAGTTTGAAGAATTAGGGATAAACCATATCACAACAGCAGTTAGAGGGAGAGAAAGAGAGATAGAAATATAGAAATAAAGATAGAGCAGAAATCCAAGACGCCGGAAGTGTATACTGTAGAATGTCCTTTTCAGAAGGTAGAGTCCATGCCCACAAAGAAACGACATAAAGTATGTTTTGCTATGAAAATATGCAAGGGATGTTTGTTAAAAGATAATTGTTAGGCATTTAAGAACAATGGGTGATATTATTTAACACATAAAAGAGTATCTACAAAACAAACGCAGTCGCAATATTTTGAGCATACCTAAAGAGCGCTGGAAACTTAGGCCAAATATAGAAGCTACGGCACGTGAATTTAAGATAAGGACAGAAGATGGGAAATTAAAAGTAAGAGGATTAATAAAGGCGAGTTTATTTGCTTATAGCAGTGGGATAGCGATTAATTTTGGAAGGACATACAGATTTCTGGTCAAAAATGGATGTCCTGATGGATTTAATAGGCCAATAATTGTATTTTTGAAGGATATTATGTCAAATACAGGGGAAATATTAACAAAATGTGAATTTATTGTTGATAATTTTTCCTTGTTTAGGTATTTTTGGTTCTTCTTGATTCAAAAAATTTTTTCAGGTCCAAAAATGTCGAAACAGGAAACTTTAATCCAACTTAGTTTTTAAACCGGACTCAATAATCAAAAATAACAAAATTCGATTCATAATAAGAAGCTTTTAAGGGATGGAGAAGAATAGCGTCGTTATAAATACTAATTTTTTCATAAGTAATTGGATTTAGGTTAAAGATTTATAAATCAATGAATTTTTATTTTGACTTCTTTCGTTTGTAAATGATTACAAATGTAAATATACAAAAAATTATCTTAAAAATTTCATCTATTTCAAAATTTTCGAACATAGATGTGAAAAGATTTGAATCCTAAAAACTGACTTATCTTTGCAAAGACTTCAATATTTTAAAGTTCAGATGTTGAACGCCTTACGTTTACAATTCTCGCTAAGAAACGGCAAGCCTATGGCTCTTTTGCTTATTGCAGTCATACTTTCGGCCAGTTTGCTAAAATCGCAACCTCCGGCGGGATATTACGATGGTACCGAAGGCCTGACAGGCGTGGCTCTTCAAGCTAAGCTGCACGATATTATCGACGATCACGCTTCGGTATCCTATGGTTCGATTTTGTTGCACTTCCAAACCACCGATAAAAAACCCAATAACACGGTTTGGGATATGTATTCCGACGTACCGGGTGGAAATCCTCCCTACATTTATTATTTCAATGAAGATGAATGTGGTAGCTACAAATCGGAAGGGGATTGTTTCAACAGGGAACATTCATGGCCTGCAAGCTGGTTTAATGATTTAATTCCCATGTACACAGATCTCTTTCATATTTATCCCACCGATGGTTACGTAAACGGAAAACGAAGCAATTACCCTTATGGTGAAGTAGGAAGCGCCTCATGGACTTCTATGAATGGAAGTAAATTAGGGAACTGTAATTATCCAGGATATTCCCAAGTGGTGTTCGAGCCTATAGATGAATACAAGGGCGATTTGGCAAGAAGCTATTTTTATGTGGCAACACGTTACTACAATGAAGACAATGGCTGGGCAAGCAATGGAATGGTAACGGGCTCGCAGTTGAAACCATGGGCGGTTAGCATGTTGTTGGAATGGCATCATCAGGATCCAGTTAGTCAGAAAGAAATCGACAGAAACAATGCCGTTTACAATATTCAAAACAATAGAAATCCTTACATCGACCAACCCGATTTTGTTGATAAAATCTGGGGAGAAGGCGCTGGTATCGCGCACGAAATTTCTGTGATTTATCAGCTATATCCCAATCCTTGCTTCAACTTTATAAAAATCGTGTTGCCCGATGACCCGACGGATTCTTATGTTTTCGTCCTCACCGATATCGCAGGGCGCAGAATCTTTTCAACTTCTTTACGTGGTGGAAAGGAAAATCTCATCGATGTTTCTCATTTGAAAGATGGAATTTACATTGGACAGATCGATGAGAATATTCCCATCAGAATCATCAAGCAATAAATGAATTACATTCGTATTACAAAGAAATTTAGGTTTGAAATGGCTCATGCGCTGGTGGGTCATGATGGGCCTTGTCGTCATATACATGGACATTCGTATGAACTGTGCATCACACTGAAGGGCCAGCCGAAAAATGATCCTCGTTCATCCAAAAACGGAATGGTCATGGATTTTGGAGAACTCAACCGCATCGTAAAATCTGCCCTCATCGATCGTTTCGATCATGCCCTTGTATTAAATGATGCTGTTAGGGACGAGATTCCACTTGGTGGTCGTGAGTTGTTTGCCAGAACCATCTGGGTAGAGTTTCAGCCCACTACCGAAAATCTTTTGCTTTATTTTGTCGAAATTTTGCGGCCTCTTCTTCCTTCTGACATAGAACTCTACAGCTTAAAACTAAGCGAAACTGCCACTTCTTATGCAGAATGGTATGCTCCCGACCAAAAAGCTGATTGATTTTTTATTGTGGTTTGTATATCAGCCTAATCAGAACATCTCCTACCATTTGCAATGATTGTGAATCGACATGTTCGAGATTGTCCTGTAAAGTATGCCAGTGTTCGAAAAAAGAACTTCCCTGTGAGTCATTTTCGAGATGAATGATATCTATCATAGGAATTCCGGCATATTTATTCACGTAGTAATGATCGTCGGTAATAAAGCCTCCTTTCTGCTTGGGGAAATACTTACCATAACCCAGGGATGCGGCAATATCCCAAATTTTTTTAACCACATCGGGAGCATAATACATGGAGAATCCTTCCATGAGAAAGGATGGTTGGGGCACTCCCACCATATCGAGCAGTACGCCATATCTGGCATTATAGGATGGAATATGTTTATTGCGGCTCCAATACTGAGAGCCAAGGCCCCACCAATCCTCACCCTGTTGGGATTGCATATCTTCGGGAGGACCATAATCTTCGGCATCAAATAAAATAATATCTACTCCGATATTTGGTGGATAACTATGCATGATTCTGGCCAATTCTAAGAGAACCCCCACACCACTGGCTCCATCATTGGCCCCGTCGATGGGTTTATGACGATTGGCAGGATTGGGGTCATGGTCGGCAAAAGGACGCGAATCCCAGTGCGAAGCCAACAAAATACGCGAAGAAGCTTCAGGACGGAAAGAAGCAATAATATTGCGGCCATTTATTACTTCTCCATTATAAGCCCTTGCCTTGAATGCTTGAACTATAATATCGGAACTATAGCTACCCAGTTTTTGGATGAGCCAGTCCCCACACCGCCTGTTTGCGTCAGAATTCGAAACACGCGGTCCAAAACCAACTTGCTTAACTACGAAACTGAAAGCAGTATCCGCAGAAAAAGAAGGATAAAACGTAGTATCTATTGCAATTTTTGGTTTCTTTTCATGTTGAGGACCTTTACAGGAATACAGAAAAATCAGGCTCATGCATAGCATCCCAAAATATTTACCGATTTTCATCTGTTTAGAAATTTTGGTTTTTATTTAGAATTGATAAGGAATACCAAAATCAGAACCAAAGATAAAACTTTCGAGAGATTTTCGTGTTTTAGGTCCATTTTCCATGGTTCGAAGAAAATCGGGTAGAGTCTCAGGATTACCCATATATCCTACAGCAATGACAACAATAGGGGCAACCTCCTCGGGAAGATGGAAAAGTTCGGCGGTTTTGTCGGTATCGAATCCTCCCATCTGATGGCAGAATAAACCTTCGTAAGTTGCCTGAAGCGTGAGATAAGCCACAGATTGCCCCACATCGTAGTCCCAGTAACGATTATCGGAATTATCTCTGGAGACGTATTTTGTTCTTCCGCAAGCCATCATAAGCAAAGGTGCTTGAATGGCCCAAAGCTGATTAAATTCTACGAGAGTAGAAAAAATTTTTCGATAAGTCTCATCGTCCTTTCTTCCAATGAAGTAATACCAAGGTTGTTCATTCATGGCACTGGGAGCCAAACGAGCAGCTTCCATCATGTTCTGGAGTTTTTCCTGCTCCACTGCCTTGTCGTCGAAACATCGAGGGCTCCATCTCCTGCCTAAAATATCCAGAATTTCCATAATTATCAGGTTTATGCATTTTTCAAATTTTTATTATTCAAACCATTTATAATTCACTTTTTTTCATTTACCTATTGTTTGAAACAACAAAATTCTGATATTTGCGTAAATAACGAAATGATTTTCATTTTTAAATATAAAATGTTAAAAATTAAACAGAAATGAAAAAGTTATTTTGTGTGATTTTGATTATTGCTGCAGGATTTATGCATGCAGAGTTACTTCAGGCTCAGAGGAACTATGGAAGTTATGAGCTTGGGTTGCGGCTCGGAGATACTTATGGAGGTTCGGCAGCTGTGGATGCCATGCTTCCGCTAGCAGGCAACCGTCTTCATGCCGATCTGTCTTTTCATCACGATGGCCTAATTTTGGCCGGATTATACGATTGGGGCTTCCCTATTGCACCTGGTTTTATTTTCTATCCCGGTGTGGGAGGCATCGTATATATTGGAGATGTATTTCGCCTTGGAGTTACAGGAGAATTGGGATTCGAGTATGCTTTCGATATTCCTTTGAGTATTGGATTGGACTGGCGTCCAATAATAACTATCATAGATGAAGGAGGTTTCTCAGGAGACGGTTTTGGTTTGAACATTCGATACCGTTTTTGATTCGTAACATAAGGCCATGAAACATGATGTTTTTGAGTTTGTCGAGAAAATAATCCATGCGGTTAGTTATAACTGATTTTAGCTGGAAAGCTATATAAACAAAAGGAAAACACCCCAATTCCAACTAAATTCAAAACTCAAAATTCTAACATCTCTATCCCATAATCTTTTCAACTTTATAGCCATAGTCGAAAGAACCTTATTTTTTTTCGCTGATTTACGCTGCTTTAATACGCTGATATTAACTAATAACTGACAACGAACAACAAACAAGCCCCCCCACAATCACCATCCACCATCCACCTTGTCTCCCAGTCTCCCTTCGTCCTTTCCTCCTTTATAAACTTTTAACGTTCTACCCCCCATTCTCGATAAAAACGAATTTTTATCCGTCAGTGTACCGATTGAAAATTATCATGTAAATTTGTGGTCTTAAATGAAAGGTAAACAACGATTATTATAATTAAAACATTGAAGATGAAAAAGATGACTTTTATTTTAGGGTTAGCCATTGCAAGTATTATATTCTTGGCTCCCCAAAAGAAAATTTGCGCTCAAACCCTCGAAGACGCAGGAAACACATTTAATTCTGCTATTCAACTGATGCAGAACGATCTGCCAAGCGCTATTTCAAAGTTTGAAGAAGTGATCGGCATGTGCGAGAAAATAGGCGAAAGTGGGAATGAATTGAAAATGCAGGCCCAGAACCAGCTACCCATTCTGTATTACAATTATGCAGTAAATTTACAAGCTTCTCAAAATTATGATCAAGCAATAGAAGCATGTAATAAAGCCATTCAAACGGGCCAGCAGGTGAACAATGCCAATATCATTGCAAAAGCGGTCAACTTGACTGCTCAAATTTATATGGTAAAGGGTAACGAATACTTCAAGAACAAAGATTTTGCGAATGCGCTGGTCAGCTTTGATCAAGCTATTACGCTCGACAGTACCCTATACCGAGCTTATTATGGCAAATTACTGGTTTATAGGGAGCAAGACAAATATGATGAAATGGATGAGATGCTCGAGAAGGTAAAAACCACCAGCACTCAGGACCCCCAATTTGCAGAAAAAGCTCAGGCTCTCGTGGCCAGAGAGTATTCCATTGCCGCTGCAAAAGCCATTCAAGCAAAAAATAGCAGCCTTGCTCTTACCTATTGTGACAAAGCCCTTGCATTGGGCGATGCTACGGCTAACACTTACTATTATCAAACCTTAGCAGCAAATATGGAGAAAAAATACAGCCTGGCAGCAGAAGCAGCTCAAAAGGCACTCGAGCTCGAACAAAAAGATAAGAGCAAGATTTACTTCGAATTGGGCAAGGCATACGAAGGACTTGGTAGGGCCGCCGATGCCTGTGCAGCTTATAAAAATGTTACTGATGGTCCACTGGTTCAAAATGCTCAATACCAAATAAAACAGGTGCTGAAATGTAAATAGAACATTCCACCTTTTATAATCCTAAAACTCTTACCAAATTGCGGGAGATTCGAAAGAGTCTTCCGCTTTTTCTGTTTTTCAGTTAACAACCAGCTCTCATTTTTCTCCGGCAAATTTCCTCTGCTTCGTAAGCACTGACAGGGAATTACCAAACCATCAGATTACAGCCTCTTGATTCGGCCAAGTCATGACGTCCAATAACCTCGAATTGCTCAATTCCCACAGAACGGCCCAAATCTCTCGTGGCTATGAAACTGCATGAATAATAATTAGCCAGGTCCACTATATTAATCAATCCCGATCTCCCGGGTTTGGTAAGTGAAAAAGGATCATCAGCCTCAGTAAGCAAAATCTTCAACCAGGGTGGAGTTTTAAAAATGCCTTCTCCTTGAGAATAGGCTTGAGATAACATCTCCGTCATTCCATACTCGGAATGGATTTTTTCCATTTCAAAACTATGGCTTAAGATTTTATGCAATTGTGAACGGGTTATTTCTTTGCGTCGGCCCTTCATTCCCCCAGTTTCCATCACTATAACCCCCTGAAGATTTTGTGGAAACTTTTCGGCCAAATCCCATAATGCATGAGATACTCCCATCAACAAGACTTTCCCTTCTCGCCATGTTTTCGCTTTCTCTACTCGCTCTGAAAGTTTCTCGACTTCATCGAGAAAGAAGCCATTATATGGGCTCTCACTAACTTCCATCAACCCTTTCATCATAAAAATAAGTGAGGAATTCGGCCTTCCCCTATAAGATGGCAATAAAGTTAGAAAAGTCCAATCTGAAGGGTTTCCATAAAATTGTGCAAACCCCCTTAGAAAGCTTTGACGGTAAAGTTCTACATCGACAACGAAATGGCGAGAAACATTCTGGCCAGTAGTTCCACTACTCTCGAAAACCATCTGAGGAGATTGTTGTTCGACGATAACCTTCTGCGTTCTAAAGAATTCAATCGGTAAACAGATAATTTCCGAATAATGATGGATCGGTATATCGAAATGATGGCTTGCCTTTAAAAATTCTCTGTAAACTTTATTATGTTCTTTTTGAAAATGATAAATCGACAACGCCATCTGGTTGAACTCGTCTTCATTGTCGATGTTGAAAATATCGTATGGATTCATGATGCAAAGATAGTTAACAGTAAAAAGATAGCTGAAGTGAGTGATTACAAAGTTTTGGGGTATTATACTACCCCTTGCAATCAAAAGCGGAGGATTTGATAAAGGGATACCTCTCGGATGGATTTAAAGGTTGGGGATGAAAAGGTCAGAAATTGGGAGCTTTACTTCAGAAAGAAAACGTATCGAATTTTCGATATGGGGATGCATCACTTCATCATATTGAATGAAAGGAACATACTGGCGGTATTTATGGACAAAGTTTTCGATGAGGGGAGAACTTTTTGCAGGACGGCGAAATTCGAGTGCTTGTGCTGCATTGAAGAGTTCGATGGCCAGAATGCGCTGCAAATTATTTACCACTTTCAAAGCCTTGGTGGCTGCATTAGCCCCCATGCTTACATGGTCTTCCTGACCTTGCGAACTTTCGATGGAATCGACCGAAGAAGGAGTGCAAAGCTGTTTATTCTGATTGACTATGCTTGCAGCGGTATATTGTGGAATCATAAAGCCAGAATGCAGGCCAGGATTTACTACAAGGAAGTGCGGTAGATTTCGTTTCCCTGAAATGAGCTGATAAGTGCGACGTTCCGAGATATTTCCTAATTCGGAAAGGGCAATAGCTAAAAAATCGAGCGCAAGGGCAAGAGGTTGTCCGTGAAAATTTCCCCCTGAAATGATAAGGTCTTCATAGGGAAAAATGGTAGGGTTATCGGTAACTGCATTCATTTCGCACGAAAAAACCTTTGCAACATATTCAATGGCATCTTTACTGGCGCCGTGTACTTGCGGAATACAACGGAAGCTATAAGGATCCTGCACATGATTCTTGGGTTTGTTCATCAGCTCACTGCTCTCGAGAAGATTGGCAATTCCTTTTGCAGTGGAAATCTGCCCTTTATGGTTTCTAATTTCATGCAAAGGCAAATAAAAAGGTTCTATTCTGCCATCGAAGGCATCGAGCGAAAGTGCCCCAATCAAGTCAGCAAGAGTAGAAAGGCGAAAACTTCTCAAAAGACAATAAACTCCATAAGCTCCCATAAACTGAGTACCGTTCAAAAGAGCCAGCCCTTCCTTCGATTTCAAATCAACAGGACTCAAACCGGCTTCGAACAGGGCTTTGCTGGCAGGCATTTTTTCCCCTTTATAAGTTACTTCACCCAATCCTAATAAGGGTAGCGACAAATGAGCCAGAGGCGCCAGATCGCCCGACGCTCCCAAAGATCCTTGCTCATATACCACAGGGTAGATTCCCTTATTGAAAAATTCAACGAGCAATTTCACGGTATCTAATTGGACACCGCTATGCCCATAAGATAAATTCTGAATCTTCAACAGCAACATGAGTTTTACGATCTGTTCGGAGACTTCATCCCCTGTTCCACAGGCATGACTCATTACTAAATTTCTTTGCAGATCTTTCAGTTGCTCTTTCGATATCTCTATCTCGCATAGCGAACCGAAGCCCGTATTGATACCATAAACTGGCCCGGCATGCATGTCAAGTTTGTTATCGAGATAATCCCTGCAATGTTCGACTTTATGGATGGCTTCATCCGATAAGGCAATCTGCCATCCTTCCTCCATTAAATGTTGTATGTTTTCGTAAGTAAGTTCCTTCGAAGAAATTTGATATACCGGCATTTTATCGTGTTTTTAAAAAATCGATGAATGAGATTTCGTTAGTCCCTCGCCCGCAAAGCGCAAAAGAGGAGAAAAATGAATGATAAATCTTAAAGATAAGGTCGAAGACAAATCCAAAAACGACATTCCTCCTATCAAATGGCTTAAAAAAGACCCGCTCGATTGATTTTTATCTTATATGTCAGAAAATAACCGTACATGATGCGGCAAAATTACGCTTTTTATTGTTTCTCGGACGAATTGCAGCTTATTTCATACACCAATTCTTACTTTGTATATCTGCACAGTAAACTAATGAAATGATAATAAATGGGTCATGTTTTTTAGCGAAGCTATTCTTAAGACTATGCCGGTAAAATGAAATGTTTATTGCAGTATTTTTCGAAAGAATCGGATTCTATGCTCAGCAATTTCTAAATTTGCATGAGTCTTGAAATGCATCGAGGAATTTGCTTTGAAAGAAAATAAATAAAAATATGTTTCAGAAATATATAAGGCGTTTCGGTATTGGAATTCTATGGAAGTCTATAATGCGTTCTTTCTTTGTTTTTATCCTGCTTGGTTTCATGCTTTCGACTTATTCAGGAGTAAGGGCTCAGAAAGTATATGGAGGTTTGGTAGCAGGCGTCAATGGCAGCCAGGTAGCAGGCGACGTAGCATCGGGTTATGATAAGGCAGGAATTCATGTTGGTCTTTTTTCCTATACCCATATCAGCGAAAAGTCGGTTTTTCAGATGGAACTGGTTTATAGTCAGAAAGGTGCACGAAAAAACCCGAGTGAAAAGAATGGATATCAGCAATATATTCTGCGTTTGAATTATATTGATATTCCTTTTATTTACAAATATTTGTACAATGATCGTTTGAGTTTCGAAGGCGGTCTATCGTATGGTTATCTGCTCCACCATTACGAAGAAGCCAATTTCAGTTTGAATGTCGGTGATGCTGGATTTCATACCCATGCACTCAACATTTTGGTGGGTCTAAATTATAGATTTGCCGAGAAATGGGCGGCAGGTTTCAGAAGCACCAATTCACTCTACCAGATTCGCGATCATACCTCGGGAGCCAGTCGTTTCCCAAACTACGGTCAATATAACGATGTACTTACCCTCACCATTCAATATCTTTTGTGGAGAGAATAGATTCAGCAAGTTGCCCTTCTTCCTTTTATCAAAGATGTTACGGCAAGACTCAGTCAATAAAATAGAAAATAAAACAAAGAAGAGCTCGAATAATTTTTCCATTCGATGAGTCAGTAAATGACCTTCGAAATTTGTTGAACCCTCAAATAACCAAAGCTTAATGACAAGAATATGCAATAAATTGAAGAGTAGGGATCGGTTAAAAATTATAAAACTTAATGAAGTATTTGCAAAGATTTCGAAAAATTCGTTTCTTCGCTGTAAGAAAAACCTAATTCTATGGAATCATTAATTGTAAATGGCGAGGGGTTAACTATAGAAGATATAGTAGCTGTAGCTCGACATCACCAGAAGGTAGTTTTGCATCCCGAAGCAATTGAGAAGATCGTGCAATGCCGCGCCATGCTCGAAAAAAAGATCGAAGCTCGCGAAATCATGTATGGAGTGAATACTGGAATTGGCGAGTTTTCTGAAGTGGTACTGACCGATGATCAGGTTAAGGATTTTCAAAAGTATTTAATATACAATCATGCAGCAGGGATAGGGGAACCCATGCCTGAGGAGTGGGTCAGAGGAGCGATGTTGGGTCGCATCAATGTGCATGCACATGGCAATTCGGGATGTCGTCCAGAGATTACTCTTACGATGGTAGAGATGCTCAACAAAGGTGTTACACCTTATGTATGTACGAAAGGTTCGGTAGGTGCCTGTGGTGATTTGGCTCCCATGGCACAGATAGCTCTTTTGTTGATGGGAGAAGGTAAAGCCTATTATGAGGGAGAATTATTAGATGGGAAGGAGGCCATGCGAAGGGCAGGCATAGAAGTACCGGGCTTAAAGGCAAGGGATGGGCTGGCGGCCATAAATGGGAGCAATGTACTTACGGCCATGAGTGCAATTTTTTTATATGATGCAAATCGCTGGCTGAAGCAAGCAGAGATTGCCACTGCCATGTCGCTTGAAGCGCTAAAAGCCAACCTGAAACCTTATCATGAATTGATACATCAGGTAAGAGGTTTCCCGGGTGCCATGAGAAGTGCCAGAGCCATTCGAAAAATGGTCGAAGGAGGCGATCTGGCCGAAGGCCGATTAAAATGTAAGGTACAGGATGCTTATTCGATGCGTTCGACGCCACAAGTGATTGGAGCGGCTCATGATGCACTTGCTTATGCACGTTCACAAGTCGAAATCGAATTGAATGGTGTAGGTGATAATCCCATTTTCTTTCCCGAACTCAATCTTCAGCTTTCGGGAGCTAACTTTCAGGGCAGTCCGGTTTCATTACCCATGGATATGGCAGGTGCAGCCATCACAATGGTTTGTGTGCTTTCTGAACGAAGGCTCAACCGACTCAATAATCCTGCCCTGAGTGTTGGTTTACCCGCTTTTCTTACCAAAGGTGCCGGAATGTTCTCTGGTCTTATGCTTAGCCAATACACTGCCGATATGCAGATTGTGGAACAACGCATTCTTTCGATGCCAGCTTCCATCCAGTCTATTCCGGCAGCCGCCGATCAGGAAGACTTCGTGTCTATGGGCATGAACACGGCTTTGAAGAATTTCCAGATAATCGATAATGCCTACGGAATTCTTGGTATTGAAATGATGGCTGCAGCACAGGCTCTCGATTTTAGAGATTATAAATTCGGTACTGGTACAACCTGCGCCAAGGAAATCGTACGCCAATACGTTGAATTTCTGGATGTGGACAGGCCTTTATTCAACGATCATAATACCATGAAAAAACTGGTGGAATCATGCGAAATCCTCGAAAAAGTGGAAAATAAGATAGGAAGCCTGAGTTAGTAATGGGGGTTTTTATGGAGATTCGGGAAAATAATACCCCATCACAGGAGAAACGGCCAAAAATTCTCACCATCCTTTGTATTCTATCATTCATTGGAAGCGGGATGGGAATGATAGCCTACCTTTTCTATGGATTGATGTTCAACGAGGTTGAAACAATGATAGAAGAAGGACAATTTGCTTTTCCGGGAATCGAAATCCTGATGAGTGGAGGAAATAAATATTTTCTGATGGGCTCTTTACTTTATTTGATCTCCTTTGCGGGAGTTCTTTTCATGTGGAAAATGCGTGCAATAGGATTTCATCTTTATACAGCAGCCCAGATTCTAATGCTTATTCTTCCTTTTTTAGCACTCGAGAATTATCCTGTGCCATTCGTCGATTTTATCATTACCCTTATCTTTATTCTTTTATATCGCAAATTTTTGCCGATGATGAATTAAAATCATCCGTAATATATGAAATCTGAACTTATTAGCGCATATCCTATCAATTTTTTAATCTATTTAGAAAATACTATAAGATAAAATTTTATGGAAATATTTTATGGAAATGGTTCAATTTTGTAAAAAATGTTATAAATTGCACCCCTGAAATGAAAAATTGAAAATAACACCAAGAAATTTTAGTTTCCAAAACCTTATCAAACGTTCTTTTCAAGTTCATTGACCTAAACTTTATTACTAACCAAAATCTAACCGTTATGAGAAAGATTCCTTTTTTACTTGCTTTCTTAGCTTTGCTAGGATTGCAGGTACAGGCTCAAAGGCAGGTTACTGGTACCGTAACTAATGCTGAAGATGGTTCCAGTATTCCGGGCGTTTCTGTTCTCGTAAAGGGGACACAGGTGGGAACGATTACCGATATCAACGGTAAATACTCCATCAAGGTGCCCCTCGAAGGTAAAATCCTTCAATTTTCTTTCGTAGGCATGCAGACCTTAGAAGTAACCATTGGCAATCAATCGGTTATCGATGTACAAATGCGGCCTACTACTACTGCCCTCGAGGGTGTTATTGTTACTGCTTTAGGAATTTCACGTGAGAAGAAGTCATTGGGTTATGCAGTGCAAGATGTGAGCGGAGATGAAATTTCACAGGCGCGTCAGCTCAATGCCATCAACTCTCTTTCAGGCCGTGTAGCAGGTTTGCAAATAACCAGTGGCTCAGGAAATATGGGAGGTTCTTCACGCGTATTAATTCGCGGAGTAAACTCCATTTCGGGCAATAATAATCCTCTTTATGTTATCGATGGTGTTCCTATCGATAACAGCGATTTCAACACGGTGAATACAGCTAGAGGTGCTGGGGGTGTGGACTATGGTAATATGGCCCAGGATGTCAATAGTGATGATATTGAGTCTATCTCCGTATTAAAAGGTCCAGCTGCTGCTGCTCTTTATGGCTCACGCGCTGCCAATGGCGTTATTCTTATTACTACAAAAAAAGGGAAAGCTGGAGCTGCTAAAGGGATTGGCGTTTCTATCAATTCCGGCATTTCGATCGAAAATGTAGCTTATCTTCCTAAATACCAAAATCTTTATGGTGGAGGTACAACTTTTACAGGAGCAGGGACAAAGGACGGTTTCTTAGTACAAGAAATCAATGGTATTGAGTATTTGCTTCCCGACTATGCTACTGATGAAAGCTGGGGCCCGCGTTACAATCCCAACATTTATTATTTGCCCTATTGGAGTCTTTATGACTGGGAAGCCTTGGGCAAGCCTACAACCAATGCTGATGGTACACCCTATCGTTTAGAAACTGCTCCCTGGGTAGCTCCTAAACACGATGTTGAAGACTTCTTCGAAACCTCGGTAGGATATACTAATAACATTGCTTTGACCAGCGCCAGCGAAAATGGTTCATTCCGTCTGTCGTATACCAATTTCTCTTCCAATGGATATATGCCCAACTCTACCCTCAACAGGAATACCTTCAATTTTAACGGAACATCGAAGTTTGGGAAGAAACTTATGGCATTCACTTCATTTAATTATATCAAGACTTATGCTCTGGGAAGGCCTGTTACTGGATACGACGATAACAATGTACTGCAGAAATTTACCCAGTGGGGTCAGCGTCAACTCGATATGGAAAAAATGAAAAACTATATGAACCCCGATGGAACCCAACGTACATGGAACCGCAGAGCATGGTTTGATCCATTGCCTAATTATTCGGACAATTTTTATTGGACACGTTTTATGAATTACGAAGAAGACTGGCGTGATCGTTATTATGGGAATGTTGGCCTTACCTATCAAATTTTTGATTGGTTAAAATTGACGGGTAAATATAATATGGACACTTACACATTTCGTATCAACGAGAGAGTAGCCATAGGAAGTCAGGCCTTATCTTACTATCAGGAAGACGTTAGACAGCTGACCGAAACCAATGCTGAGTTTTTGCTGGAAGCCGATAAACGTTTTGGTGATGATTTTACCACTAAACTTACCTTAGGAGGGAATCGCATGCACCGCCAGTACGAGCTCAATGGTGGTATCACACAGGGTGGCTTGGTTATCAGGAATTTCTATAACTTGAGAAATTGTCTTTCTCCGGCACTCGTTCATGACGAAACATCACAAAAATCCATTAATTCTCTCTATGGCAGCTTGAATCTGGGTTATAAAGGCCTGTTATATCTTGATGTAACCTTACGTAATGACTGGTCATCTACATTGCCTAAAAATAACTGGTCATATCCTTATCCTTCCGTAACCCTTAGTTATGTATTCAGTGAAATGCCAGGATTGCAGAATCAAAACTGGTTCGATTTTGGCAAGTTGAGATTCGGGTGGGCTGAAGTAGGTAATGATACTGAGCCTTATCGTTTAATCACCTTGTATGAAAACATTCAGAATTTTGGAAGTGATATTATTTACACACTTCCCGGCATGCTCAACAATGCTAAATTAAGGCCTGAAAGCACGAATGGCTGGGAAATTGGTACTGAATTGAGGTTCCTTAACAATCGTATTGGTCTCGATTTCACTTATTATTACAAGAAAACTACTGACCAGATTTTCAATACTCCCATTTCTGCTGCCAGTGGTTTTACCTCCGCCATGATTAATGCTGGCAGTATTTCCAACAAAGGGATAGAATTCTTACTCACGCTTACCCCTGTAAAGGTGAAAGATTTTACATGGGATATTCTTTTAAATTTTGCCAAGAACACCAACAAGGTTGAAGAACTCATCGAAGGTGTCGAAACCCTTCGTTTAGCCAATGGGCCCTTCAACATTTCAGTTGAAGCTCGCGTAGGTGAAGCTTATGGACAGCTTGTAGGTACTGATTTTGTCTATGATGCAAAGGGAAATAAGGTGGTTGGAACCAATGGACGTTATCTTAAAACTACGGTAGTTCAATCTCTGGGAAGCGTTCTCCCCGATTGGAATGCTGGCATAACCAACGCTTTCAAATTCAAAGGCTTCGACTTCAGCGCTTTGATAGACATCCAGCATGGTGGCAAAATATTCTCCACCTCATACATGTGGGGTATTTATAGTGGTATGCTCGAAGAAACGGCTGCTATCAATGCCAATGGGAAAAACATCCGCGATGCGGTTGCCGATGGCGGTGGGGTTCTGATAGACGGGGTTTATGGAAAACTCAATGCCGACGGAAGCGTTACTTATCTTGATAAAGATGGCAACCCTGTGGATTCTCCTGTAAAGAACGAAACCTATATCTCCGGCGTACGCTGGGCTGCTGACCATTACTCAGGCCCTGCTGCACAGAATGTTTTCGATGCCTCTTATGTAAAACTCCGTGAACTGCGCTTAGGTTACACTATTCCTAACAGATACACGGGGCCCATACAGAATCTTCGAATTTCGATCTATGGTCGCAACCTCGCCATTTGGGGCAGAGACAATAAACACATAGATCCGGAATATACTACCAGCTCAGGTAATACTCAAGGCATTGAAGGTGGGCAACTCCCCTCGCTTCGCTCCTTTGGAATTAACCTAACATGCAATTTCTAACTGTTTCTAAAAAATTTAAATTCAAATGATTATGAAAACATTACATAAAATTGCCGTTGTTTTCAACCTGCCTTTATTCATTCTCGCAGGTTGTACAAAGGATTTCGAAGAAATCAATACCAACCCCAACCGTCCTATCGATGTGCCTAGCTATGCCTTTATGACCAGCGCTCAAAAGCAACTATGCGACAACATCTTCGATGAATGGTGGGGTGGCCGTCAAAGCATGCTCTGGGCTCAATATTGGGCTCAAAATAACTACACCGATGAAGATCGTTACAATATCCGTCAGAATGTAAACGATGGCTATTGGAGAACAATTTACACCATTATGGTAGATCTCAACGAAATCATCGAGTTGAACCAAAATCCCGATAAAAAGGATCTGCTTTCGGCTTATGGAGCCAATGAAAATCAAATTGCTTCGGCACGAATCCTCCGCGCTTGGGTGTTCCAACATCTTACCGACCTTTATGGAGATATCCCCTATTTTGAAGCCCTAAAAGCAAAATCAGATAGAGTATTTCTACCACCTTATGACAAGCAGAGTGATATCTATCCTGCTATTATTCAAGAACTCACCGAGGCTGCCGCACAAATCGATGTTACAAAAGCTGGTTGGACGCAGGGTGATATTATTTATAAGGGTGATATGACAAAATGGAAAAAATTTGCCAATAGTTTGAAGCTACGTATGGCGTTGAGAATGAAAAAAGCCGATCCTACCAATGCACAGAAGTACATAGATGAAGCGATTGCGGGAGGAGTATTTACCAGCAATGGGGATGTTGCAGCCTTTAAATATCTTCCATCTGCACCCAATACTGCACCCATGTATTCTGCCTATTACATCGATAATCGTACCGATTTTGCGGTTACAGCGCAGTTTGTAGATTTACTTAAGGGAATCCCTGTAGGTGGTGCTCAAAAACCCAATCCTTTTGCTGGGTTGGAAGATCCTCGTCTGCCAATTTTTGCTGATCCCGTGAAAGATTCTACTATGCTTGGACCCGGTTATCAGGGAATGCCTTATGGAATGCCTGACGAAATCACCAAGGCTATAGGAGCTCAGGGTTCTTCATGGCCAGGGGAACTCATCCTTGCCCCCGATTTCGCTACAATCTTAATGGATTATGCTGAAGTTGAATTTATTTTGAGCGAAATCAATGGATGGGATCAGACTCACTACATCAACGGAGTAAAGGCTTCACTCGACTATTGGGGAGTGGATGCCGCTATACGCGATGCCTTCTTGGCAGCCCTCCCGCCGGCTTCACAAGAAACAGTCCTCACCCAGAAATATATTGCCCTTTATACCCAAGGTTATGAAGGCTGGAGTGAATACCGTAGAACAGGTTATCCAAAAACCCTCGTTCATCCAGGTGAAGTTACTTGGATCGATCTTAGCAGTAACCCCGTTAAATTTGAAGCCCTTACAGGTGATGACATTCCACGCCGTCTAACTTATCCACAGGAAGAACAGAAAGTAAATGTCACCAATTATAAAGCCGCTGTTGCTCAATTTGGTGAAGATGTCTTCTCAACCCGCATGTGGTGGGATAAACCATGATTCCATAAAGGAACAACAACTTTTATTAATCGAGAGGGCGGCTCTTTGGGCCGCCCTCTCGTATTAATTATCTTCTATAATTCATTAATTAATAATTAGTAAGAAACGAAATCCTAGCGTATCAACTATCCATTCATCCTAATATCTTTTCTTGAATTTCTCATAGAACTCAAATAAAACCTCAGGATTCCATGTTCGTTTTACATGCTACTACATTATCCGTTAAGCCATTTTATTTTCGATAATGTTTCGAATTTTCTTTAATCATTGTTGGATTTTCCTATAAATATTAATTTTGCTTCGATTTGTTCACAATTATATGTGATCTGTTTTTCATTTCTCAACAAAGAAAAATAAAATTTTAGAGTGTGTAAAATTTAGATAAAATGATAAAGGTAAATTCATTGTGAAAGACATGAGAAGTGAATTGCAAACTGATCGATTAGCTCTTTAATTCATCATAACCTATGGATTGCACGATGTTTATACAAAATTCGTTAGCTATTAATCAACATAAATTCAGAATATAAAATGATTACTCCATCTGTTTCTAATGATCAAACTACTTCTTTTACAGAAAGAGACTTACAACAAATGTTCGATAGGTTCGATTTTACCGATGAAACCCGAAATATCGTAGAGCAAGAAAATTTACTTCCGTTAGGTTTAATTCGCCGACTTCATTGTGCTTTCCCAAAGTACTCTGCTTTCAGAGAAGAGAGACCTTTTATGTTCAAACAGAAAAGGCAATATATAGGGCTTGAGGGGTTTAGAGAAATCGTCAGGATTCTTCAGTCGAACGGAGTTAAAATGGATCATCTCGAAGAAAGGGAATTGTTCATCAAGGTATATCGTTTTATGGCCACTCGCCATGTGCTCAATATCATCAACTGGGACAATCCTTCTATGGATTCCCTGTTTCAACTGGTTTTTCCTCAACCGGGGATGATTAGGAAGGAAATAGTAGATGCATACTTCGCAGCAGGTACCGATGCCGAAAAGGAAAAAATAATCTCTGACTACATTCGCCATACTCACCCACATGATGGTAAGCAATTGCTTAATAAGCCTGTATTCGAAAACGAAGAGGGCAAAATGGAAGTGCTCGAGGGATGCCAACACAAATATCCACAGTGTGAATTGATTTTTGATGTACAAACCCAAAACTGCTTTGCTTTCTGTACTTATTGTTTCCGTCATGCTCAGGTTAGAGGCGATATTGACATGTTTCTACAGAGAGATATTTCGCAGATTCATCGTTATTTACGCAAACACAAAGAAGTTACTGATATTTTGATTACCGGAGGAGACGCCGGATATCTGAAAGCCGATCGTTTCGAAAGCTACATTACGCCAATTATTGAAGACCCTGAATTAAATCACATTCGGACGGTACGTATTGGCACACGCGTGCTTACTTATTTTCCTGAAATGATTCTTACTCACGATTACGAAAATATGTTGAATTTATATCGCCGATTGATAGACAATGGGATACAGATTCTTTTCATGTCTCATTTTTCTACTCCCCGTGAAATCATGAATCCAACGACTGTGGCTGCTATTCGTCGGTTGCGCAATTATGGAGTAACTATGAAGAGCCAAAGCCCCATCATGAATCATATTAGTCTGTTTACCGACGAAAATGGGAAAGTGGATATAGACCGTTCGGCTCAAAATTGGATAGATTTGGGCAATTTATTGGCTATGCTGGGTGTTGGCTTCCATTCTATGTATATGGCTCGTCCAACGGGCGAACATCATTATTTCACAGCTCCTTTGGCCGATATCAATAACATTTTTCAGAAAGTTTATCGTTCTCTGGCATCCATCAATCGTCCGTCGCGTTTTATTACTATGACATCTTCAGCAGGAAAAATCTCGATGTTGGGTACGATTGATATTGAGGGAGAAAAAGCCTTCGTACTGAAAATCAATGAAGGCCGCAATATGGAATGGATGGATAAAATATTTATCGCTAAATATGATGAAAAGGAAACGGTGATCACTCGTCTGAAACCTTTCTGGGGTGATAAATTCTTCTATGAAGACGAGCTGGCCGAGATCGAACATCAGCTCGAAGGAAAACTGCATTTTCATCTTGAATAGATGATTTTCTAAAAACATGATGAAATGATCAATAAAGTAGTAGTTACTGCTGCAGAGGCAGTCGCAGATATTTTTGACGGTGCTAAAATTATGATTGGTGGATTTGGCGAAGCAGGTAGCCCCATCGAACTGATACATGCCTTGATCGACCAGGGAGCTAAAAATCTGACAGTCATCAGTAATAATACAGGTAATGGGCATGTGGGATTGGCTGCATTGATCGAAAATCTTCAGGTAAAGAAGATGATTTGTTCCTTTCCACGCACTGCCCAATCGGTAGTTTTTCCTGAATTATATGCTAAAGGGATGATAGAACTGGAGCTTGTGCCACAGGGTACACTTGCTGAACGAATACGCGCGGGCGGGGCCGGAATACCGGCCTTTTACACCCCCACCACCATTGGTACTCCACTAGCAGAAGGCAAAGAGATACGACATATCGATGGGAAATCCTACGTTCTGGAGTATGCTCTCAAGGCCGATTTTGCTCTAATCAAATGCAAAACCGCCGATCGTTATGGCAATCTGCTCTATAACAAGACAGCCCGAAATTTCGGCCCTATTATGTGTATGGCCGCTAAAACAAGCATTGTTCAAACTTCGAGTTTAGTCGAACCTGGCGAAATAGACCCCGAAAATGTAGTTACACCTGGCATCTTCGTGAAACGAGTCGTAAAAATTTCAAATCCATTGAGTGAGAACCAATTACTCAGGGAGAATAGGAGGTATCCATGGTAAATATAAAAGGATGGAGCAATGATGAAATTGCTCGCAAAATTGCCATCGATATTCCCGATGGTTCTTATGTAAATCTGGGCATAGGACTTCCCGAACTGGTGGCTGCTAATATTCCCGAAGGAAAAGAGATTATCTTTCATACAGAAAATGGATTATTGGGGGTAGGACCTCCACCACCTCCCGGACAGGAAGACGACGAACTCATCAATGCTGGCAAGAAACCCGTAACGGCTATCCCAGGAGCATGTTTTTTCCATCATGCCGACAGTTTTGCCATGATTAGAGGAGGGCACATTGATTACTGTGTATTAGGTGCTTTTCAAGTATCGGAAAGTGGTGACCTGGCAAATTGGAGCACGGGCGAGCTTAATGCCATACCTGCCGTGGGCGGCGCCATGGACCTTGTGGCTGGCGTTCCTAATATTTTCATCATCATGCAGCATATTACAAAGACCGGCCAGCCTAAAATAGTGAGACAATGCACCTATCCCCTCACCGGAAGGCAAGTGGTTAAAACCATATATACCAATCTGGCTGTGATAGATGTAACCCCTCATGGACTCGAAGTGAGGGAAATTCATTCCGGCATGGATAGAGAAACTTTACAAAATCTCACCGAAGCCAGTCTTAGTTTTCGATCATAGTTTTATTCATAAAATTTACGATTATCATGGATTCATTGAAAGAGGAAAAAAATTTAGAAGAAAGCCTTTATGAGCGTGCCCTGAAGGTTCTTCCAGGAGGTATCAGCCGAAATGTAATCTTTCGTCAGCCACATCCGCACTATGTGGCTTCGGCTCATGGCTGCTATGTCGAGGATGTCAATGGAATAACACGTATCGATTTTGTCAACAATATTGCCTCTCTCGTTCATGGTCATGCACATCCTGCCATTGTAAAAGCTGTTTATGAGCAGCTTCAGAAGGGAACTGCATATTCGATGGGAACCGAAGCAGAGATTCGTCATGCCGAAACACTTTGTCATCGAGTTCCAGGATTCGAAAAAATCAGGTTCATGAATAGCGGAACCGAGGCTGTGATGTCGTTGATAAAAGCATCAAGAGCTTACACAGGAAAACATAAGATTGCTAAAGCCGAAGGAGCTTACCATGGAAGCTACGATTTCGCTGAAGTTAGTGAATCGGCTTCTCCTGATAATTGGGGACCTGTTGAGCAACCCAACAGTGTACCTCACGTAAGGAATACTCCGCCCAGTGTGCTCGACGAGGTAATTGTCTTTCCCTATAATGATGTGGAAAGAACCTTGGCCATCCTCGACCGGCATGCCGATGAAATTGCCTGTGTATTAATCGATCCCGTGCCTCACCGTATAGGAATGATTCGGGCTACAGATGAATTTGTGGAAGCAGTGTATGATTGGACAAGAAAACACAATACATTGATGGCTTTCGATGAAGTGGTGTGTTTTAGAATAAATTACGAAGGAGCTCAGGCACTTTATAGAGTAAAACCCGACTTAACGGCTTTGGGAAAATTGATAGGGGGTGGTTTCCCCGTTGGAGCATTAACTGGTAAAGCTGAAATTATGGATGTTCTTAATCCTTTACAAACCCCCTTGCGGTTTTCTCTTTCTGGCACCTTCTCGGCTAATCCCATCACCATGACCGCTGGCCGCGTAGCAGTGGAAATGTTCGACAAACAAGCTGTAGATAAGGTAAATCATCTGGCTCAGGAAGCCAAAGAACAATTGATGCAAGCGGCTAAAATTGCCGGAATTCCATTATCCGTCGCCGGTGCAGGCTCTATGATGAAAATGCATTTTAGAGAAACACTACCCTCAAATTATCGCGAGTGTTATGAAGATGCCAACCATAAAAAAACCGTGAATACATTTCTCGATTTTATGTATGATCATGGAATTATTCTTGTCTATTCCAATTCATGTTTCTTTAGCACGGTAATGAAACAGGAACATATCGATAAGCTTTCGGAAACTGCACTTGAAGGCTTTAAGTTCATCAAGCCCCTGTTGAATGTTTGATTAAACGACGAAGCATGAAAGAAGCTTTCATCTGTGATGCTATTCGCACGCCTATAGGACGCTATGGAGGAACATTGGCCTCCATTAGAACCGATGATTTGGCCGTGATTCCCATCAAGGCCCTGATGGAGAGAAATGCTTCGGTGAACTGGGAAGAGGTAGATGATGTAATTTTTGGATGTGCCAACCAGGCTGGTGAAGACAATCGTAATGTGGCGCGAATGGCCTTGCTTCTGGCAGGCTTGAGCGAAAGAATTCCCGGCGTAACAGTCAATAGATTGTGCGGTTCGGGAATGGAGGCCATAGGACAGGCCATGCGCATGATACGAACGGAAGATGCCGATTTGATAATAGCTGGTGGAGTAGAAAGCATGTCAAGAGCTCCATTTGTCATGGGTAAGGCATCGGAAGCCTTTTCGAGAGATGTTCAAATTTATGATACTACTATAGGCTGGAGATTTATCAATAAAAAAATGGAACAACTCTATGGGGTGGATTCCATGATTGAAACCGCCGAAAATGTAGCGGGAATGTATCATATTAGCCGGGAAGATCAGGATATTTTTGCTTATCATAGTCAGCTTAAGGCACATCAGGCCATTCAAAGTGGAGCTATGGAAAGGGAAATTACGCCAGTTGAAATTGTTCGGCCTAAATCTGAACCTTTTGTTTTTTCAATGGACGAACATCCACGTTTATCTTCCTTAGAAAAAATAGGAACTTTAAGACCTGTATCGAGGCCTGGTGGGACAGTTACGGCAGCCAATTCATCTGGAGTGAATGATGGAGCCGCCGCCTTATTGATTGCTTCTGAAAATGCTCTGAAAAAATATAAGCTGCGTCCAATGGCCAGAATCGTCGGCGTGCAAGCCGCCGGGGTTCCTCCTCGTATTATGGGAATTGGTCCTGTACCAGCTACGCAAAAACTCCTTTTCAAACTTCATTTTTCTCTCGAGGACTTCGACCTTATTGAGCTGAACGAAGCGTTTGCCTCACAATCGCTTGCCTGCATGCGATTGTTAGGGCTAAAGGAAGATGATCCCCGGATTAATCCGCAGGGAGGAGCCATATCCTTAGGGCATCCTTTAGGAATGAGTGGCGCCCGCCTGATTACTACAGCCGTACATCAAATGTCAAACAACAATCTTCATAGAGCTTTGTGCACTATGTGCATTGGTGTGGGGCAGGGAATTGCTTCGATTATCGAGAAAGTATAAACGAAAATTCTTTAAATACTTTTTTAGAAGACGGTTCATGAAAAATCTATTATAAAAAACAAAGAATGGAGACCTATCATGGACTTTTCAGATACGATCGATTCGAATGAAAAAATAATGGGCATTACCACTTATGTCAACTTCCGCATGTTCAACGATTACCATGAAAACAGAAAACTGCTGCCCTGTTTACCGAACTATCTGTCTGTAAATCGATTTAACATACGAAACAAAATAATAAATTGCATGCGCGATAGCAATAAATTGCCCCTATCGGGTGTTTCCTCTTCGGTTGGACTTATAGATTTAAAATTTTATTAAATTTCATCGAGAATTTTTATGAAAAGAACAAAAAACCTGATAGATCTTTTAGTCGTTGCAATATTAATTTCAGTTCCGTATTTAGTGAATTCACAGAATTTCGTTCCCTATTCGACTACCCTCCCTAACGTTGCTCAGGGCAGTTGTGACTGGGCAGATATAGACAATGATGGCTATCTCGACTTGGCAATGATGGGCGCAAATTCTATTGGCCAACCTTTAACAAAAATCTTTAGAAACAATGCCGGTGTGTTTATTGATATCGATGCCAACCTAATTGGATTGAAAAATGGCTCGCTACGATTTGGTGATTATGATAGAGATGGCGACTACGACCTGTTGGTTTGTGGAAGCGATTTCAGCTCAAAGCCTCATAGTTTGCTTTATAAAAACGATAATGGTAGCTTTTCGCAATCATCCAATACATTCCAAGGCATTTATAATGGAATGGCCATCTTTGTGGATTATGACAATGACGGCCTTCTTGATATATTCTTAAGTGGAGATACGCTTTCTTACAAAGGATTTACACGAATTTATCATAACTTGGGAAATGATAACTTCGAAGAAGTAGATTTTGGTTTTCCTGGAGTCATCAGTTCATCGCTTAGTTATGGAGATTATGACAATGATGGCGATTTCGATCTTTTGCTAAGTGGAGATATTGGAGGAGCTTATTATACCAAACTATTCCGCAACGATATGGGTCTATTTATTGAGATCCCAACCAATATAGAAGGTGTAGGCGCAGGGTTCTCACTGTTCATGGATTTCGACAAGGACGGAGACCATGATATTTTGCTGATGGGCAATGACTTGACGCTGACTCCAATTTTCAAAATATACAGAAATGATGGAAATGGTAGTTTACAGGAGGTGTTTGTTGGAATTACGGGTTTGGCATTGGGTAACATTTCAATTGCCGATTACAATAGCGATGGATATCCTGATTTTGCCACAACGGGCAAGGCGCCCGGTTGTGGAGCCATGATGAGCGTCTTGTTCTACAATAATCAAATTGGTTCTTTTTGGCCTTCCTCTCAAAACCTTGTAGATTTGTCATATAGCTATTCTAGTTGGGCCGATTTCGATAATGACGGCGATAGCGACCTCCTGTTGATGGGAATTTCTACCAGCGGGAATCCTGAAACCGTTCTTTACTCTAATACCCTGAATTCGAATGGATTCGTTCCAAATTTGCCCCCCTTCGCTCCTATTGACTTGTCATCGGAGATGAATGGAAATGAGTTGATATTGAAATGGAAACCATCTCCATATAATACTAATGGTAAGAATATATTTTATAATGTAAGGGTAGGGCTTAATCCGGGTAGCTCCGAAATCATGTCGACGGCGAGCAATGTACTGAGCGGGCAAATGCTTTTGCCAAGTTTCAGCAATGTAACTCAGGATACATTCTGGATTTTGCAAGGGCTACGCGAAGCGGATTATTTCTGGAGCGTACAGACTATCGACCCTTCCTATTCGGCTTCAGAATTTGCCCCAGAAGAAACTTTTTCAATTGCCTATACAGGCATTGCTCCAATCCAAGAGAAGAAACAGTTTTTCGACTATAGGGTCTATGCGGATAGAATCGAGTTGATTTCACAAAATCAGGGGAAGTGGTCGCTCTTTTCTGTCGATGGCATAGAAATAAAGAATGGCAATTTGGGGTTTGGAAAATCGAACGTAAGCTTGTTGGGCATCGCGCGGGGCATTTATATATTAAGAATAGAAACTGAAGATAACCATGCTGCTCTGAAATTTTTGAAAAGATAAAATAAATTCTGAAAGAATTATCGATCGATTCATGGCAAGAACCCTGATGTTTTCCTTGGGAAATTCAGGTTATATCGATAATTTTTCTTTCTTTTCGAGGGAGAATAAAAAAATATTGAATTAGATATCAATGCGCGTAGCGACGTTTCCGCAAGGAATACTTGATGAGGCCAAAAAGCAGGACTAAGGCTACAGGGGACACAATATTGAGGGTTTGCCAGCGCAAACGTTCGTTTTGCAGTTTTAGAGGATCGAGAAGGCGCATTTTTATTTCTCTCGAACGAATGGTAACCAATTTCGAGTCGTCGAGCATATAATTCAAGGTATTCAGAATAAACTCCTTATTTCCAAAAGTTTGTCGCGTATCTTGGTCGTAGCCCAAAGGTAAGGGATATGCATTTTTACGTTCGAGCTGGTTACGGATAACGTCTCCATCGCTCACCACAAGCATTTGAGTTGGTTTGCTTTCGGCAAGGAATCCTATTTCGGGGCTATCGCTAATATTAGCTGGGATACGATGTTCATATAATGAAGGAAATTTTCCATCGAGAAACACGGCCAAAGGAATATAAGGTTGATTGAACAACTTCAGGTCGGGTTCTTGACGGGCTATATTGAGATCAATGATAATCGGCGCAATAATTTTACGCGAATATTGCCCGCTCGAAAGCATGATGGTTTTTTTAACTCCCTTGATGGCTATTGTATCTATACTGCTAATAAACTGTGTTTTAATAGGATTTAGGTTGTTAACGATGGGATGTTTTGTAGCTGGATTAGCCAATGGGGAAAAAATCCATGGTACAAAGCTAAAGCGAGGCTGATTGCCAATAGTTCCTGTAACCATCATTATCGGAAGGCAGTTGGCATCTAAAACAAGATCATTATTGATACGTACTCCATAGCGAAAAAGCATATCCTCGAGATTTATGTCGTGTGCCAAGCCCAAAGTACTGCTTTTGTTCTGGAGGCTGTCCATTTCTGCATTTACTCCATCTATAAACCACAGAATTTTTCCACCTCGCATCAAAAATTGATCGATGATAAACTTGTCTTTTTCGGTGAATGCAGAGTCGGGCTTGGCTATGATGATGGCCTTATATTTATTGAAAATGGAAATACCTCCTGAATCGGTTTTGTGTTCGGTAAGCGCATTGATCTGGCCATCGAGTTTGATTCTTTCGACGGTGTAATATTCGGCCATGCTTTGAGAAATATCGTAGATAAAAGCCTCTTCGAGTTCGCCATGACCATAGATAAAGGCAACTTTCGGTTTATAGGATACAATGAGTTTTCGTATGGTATTGGCTAAATTATATTCCAGGTTTTCGACCGAGAGATTCAAGATTTCTTCAGGCCTTGCCCCCATTTGACCCGTAAGGAGCTGAACGGGAGTTTCTTTCCCCCGATATGAGGCAATGGCACCTGGGAAAATGATCTGCCGACTTTCGCCTTCCTTATCTTTAACTTGTAAATCGGTAGGATTAAGTCCTTTCTCGATCAATTGCCTGTATATGTTTTGCCGGTCTTTGGGATTACTACTTGCATTAGGATTAATAAACTCATAATTAATGAATTTGTTATAAGCCCTCATTTCATCGAGCATCTCACGAGTTTCGTTTCTCAATCGCTTGAATCCAGCTGGAAAATCGCCTTCCAGATAAATTCTAAAATAAACGTAATCATCTACTTCTTTTATAAGCTTTTTAGTAGATTCGGAAAGTGTGTAACGTTTTTCCGAAGTTAGATCGAAGCGCGTAAATGAATAAGAACCAATGATGTTGACAAGGATAACGATGAGAATTCCCACTAAGAGCTTCGAAATTGCCTGCCGTGCAATTTTCTTTCTCGAACTGCTGGTTGTATTGTCTTTAGGTGGAGCGTTCATAAAACAAAAACGAATGGCAAATTTAAAAAATTCCAGTAGTTTAGGCCGAAGTGCAAGACTCAATCATCGATAGACTTATTCTAACTTATGGTAGAGCGATGATTTGAAGGTTTCGATATCGAAGGCATCTTTTACATCGAAATTTCCGATTCGGGTACGGCGCAGACTTTTCAGATAGGCTCCACATCCCAAATATTCGCCAAAATCGCGTGCTATAGCACGTATATAGGTTCCTTTACTACAAACGATCCTGAAGTCGACTTCGGGAAATTCTGTACGAATAATCTCGAATTGATAAATAATGATGGTTTTGTGGTCAAGGTTGATTTCTTCCTGTTCTCGAGCGTATTGATAGGCTCGTTTTCCTTCGATTTTAATGGCTGAAAATAAAGGCGGTATTTGTTGTTGCTCACCGGTAAACCGTAAAGCCGCTTCGTGTATATGTAAAGGTTTAAGAAAGGAGATATCTTTGAAATTTCCGGGTTCCGATTCGAGATCGAAAGTAGGAGTAGTAGCTCCAAGATGAAAGGTGCCTGTATATTCTTTTTCGAGTGCTTGATATTTTTCAATATTCTTGGTTTCTTTTCCAGAGCATATTATCAGCAGCCCAGTGGCCAAAGGGTCGAGAGTGCCAGCATGTCCAACTCTCAGATGTTTCTTTCCCGTAAATTTTTTGAGGGTGTAACGCACACTGTTTACAACATCGAACGAAGTCCATCCGTAAGGTTTATCGAAAAGGAGTATGTTGTCTTCTTCCATTCGAATCATCCGATGATATTGAGATTGATGCCCAAGGCCATAAGGACAAGAATAAGACCGCCTAAAAAGATGCGGTACCATCCAAAGAGTTTGAAACCATGACGCGTGAGGTAGTTGATAAAGGTTCGTATGGCCAGAAGAGCAATAATGAAGGCTATTACGTTCCCAAAAACAAGTATAGGAATATTGTGAATGTTGATTGACTTGTAATTTTCGATGAGTTTATAAGCCGAAGCTGCAAACATAGTAGGAACAGCCAGAAAGAATGAAAATTCGGCTGCGGCTTTTCGGTTCAGTTTCTGGGTCATTCCTCCAATGATAGTAGCTGCTGAACGCGATATTCCAGGAATCATGGCTATACACTGGAAGAATCCGATTTTCAGGGCCGAAGAATAGGTAACATCATTTTTTCCCTTCTCGGCAGTATTTTTGAACCATTCTTCAATGAATAAAAGCACGATTCCTCCAACAACCAATGAGATAGCCACTACCAATACACTTCCCAGCATGCGGTCGATGAGGTCGCCAGCCAGATATCCAACTACCGCAGCAGGTAAAAAAGCCACAAATAACTTGTAGTAAAAATCAAGTGAAGCGAAAAAATTCTTCCAATACAGAACAATTACCGACAGTATGGCTCCAAATTGTATGTTGACGATAAAAGTCTTCGAAAACTCACTGGGTTCAATGCCCAAGACGGCCTCGGTGATAATCATGTGGCCAGTGGAACTGATGGGTAAAAATTCGGTAATGCCTTCTACAATAGCGATAATTAGAGCTTGTAGCCAGGTCATTTTTTAACTTTTTTCCCAGGGTTCCACATGATGGCAAAGATTTCGATGATGAATCCAGCAATAATCAAGATGGGTGAAAGTGTAAGTCGCCTGAAATTGAATAAATCGTAATTAAATACTTGAGGGTCATCACTTCCTCCGCCTATCATCAATAAAAAGCCAATGATGAGAACGACTATGCCAATAACCATCAGAATATAGTTCTGACGTTCAAAAGCAAATCCGGCTTGAGGTTTTTCTTCTTCTTTTGCTTTTTTAGAGGTAACTATCGTTTTTTTTTCCATAAGAGAAAAGTTATTACATATACAGCTTGTCAATATTCATATTGAGGAAACGCGTAACGGCGATATAATTCGAAATTACCGAGATCAATGCGCTGGTAACTATCATAGCTCCAGCAATTATCATTAGAATATGAAAGTCGGCCAATGTTTTAAGTTCGGGAATTTTCAAATAAGCAGCATAGAGCAAAATTGAAAGCAAGATGATAGCAAAAATCGCACTGAGTATACCATGCCACAAACCCTTTTTAACAAATGGAGCTCTTATGAAACCGCGAGTGGCTCCCACCAGCATCATACTTCTAATGATAAAGCGTTTAGAATAGACTGAAAGTTTTATGGTATTATTGATCAAACCAATTGAAATGAGAAACATCAAAAACGATAGAACGGCAATAATGATACTGATGATATTCAGATTTTTATTTACACTGTTGATGAGGTCTCTTTGATATTCGATTTGGGCCACTTTAGGATTTTGCTTAAGGTGCTTTTCGATATATTGGATGGAATCGGGATGGGTATAATCCGCATTTAATCTTATTTGCAGGCAAGGCAAGAGGGGGTTATAGCCGAGGAAACCAATAAAATCCTCTCCAAGTTCCTTTTTTAGTATTTGCTCGGCTTCTTCAGGCGATATATAATGTGTCGAGGTAACCCACCTCGTGGTATCCAAGCTTTTTTTTAAACGCAGAATTTCAGTTTCACGTGCATTCTTCTGGAAATAAATGGTTAAACCAAGATTCTCTTTTACATACCTCGATATTTTGTGTGCATGAAGCCCAATCACTCCCCAAAGCCCAAGCATGAAAAGTACCAGTGTTAGACTCACGATGGTAGTAATATATGCTGAGCGTAAGCGTTTGCGTGTAAGTGTTTCTTCCTGCGACAAAGAAATAATGTTTAAAGATTCTGCAAATTTAGGAATTAAAGCCTTTAGAAAAGGATTAGGATTTTCTCATTTGTTTCACCTTGTGAATCAATTGGCGAGTAGAACCATCATGTGTTTGAATGGGATCATCGTGGGCCAGTTCGGGAATGATATTGTTGGCAAGGCTTTTCCCGAGTTCAACACCCCACTGGTCGAAACTGAAGATATTCCAAATGATGCCCTGTACGAAAGTTCTATGCTCGAAAAGAGCTGTAATGGCTCCGAGATTATAAGGCGTAAGTTGCTGATAAAGCAAGCTTATCGAAGGAATATTTCCTCTAAAAACGCGGAATGGAAGTAATTTATTAATTTCTTCTTCATTAAAACCTTTCGACAACATTTCAGCTCTCACTTCTTCGGCTGTCTTGCCCTTCATCAAAGCTTCGGGCTGAGCAAAGAAATTTGATAACAAAAGCTGATGATGTTCACTTAATGGAGTTAAAGGTTTGGCGGCAGCCATAAAAATACAAGGAATCATTTGAGTTCCCTGATGAATGAGTTGATAGAACGAATGTTGACCATTTGTACCAGGCTCACCCCAAATTACCGGACTTGTTTTGTAGGAAACAGGCAATCCGCTGCGGTCGATCGACTTGCCATTACTTTCCATAATGGTTTGTTGCAAATAAGCAGGAAATCTTTCGAGATACTGGTCGTAAGGCAAAATGGCTTCTGTGGCACAATCGAAGAAGTTGGTGTACCAAATGCTCAAAAGAGCCAGCAATATTGGGAGATTGTTTTCGAAGGGAGTTTCTCTGAAGTGATGATCCATAGCTTCAGCACCTTTTAATAGTTCTTCGTAACTTTCATAACCAATTTGCAATGCAATGCTCAACCCTACGGCTGACCACAATGAAAATCGACCGCCTACATAATCCCAGAAATGAAATATGTTTTCAGGATCGATCCCAAATTCCATTGCCGCCGGGGTATTTGTTGAGATAGCCACAAAATGTTTGCTGATGTCTTCCGCTTTACCGCCCTGATTAATGAACCATTGTCGGGCAGTTTTTGCATTAGCCAGTGTCTCCTGAGTCGTAAACGACTTCGAAACGATAAGAAATAAAGTCTCTTCGGCATTCAAATGGCGAAGAGTTTCATAAATATGACCTCCGTCAACGTTCGATACGAAAAATACCCTTAATCTTTCGTGACCATAAAACTGCAACCCTCTGCAAACCATAGCCGGGCCAAGATCGCTACCACCAATTCCAATATTGACGATATTCCGTATGGGCTTACCGGTATATCCTTTCCAATCACCATTTCTTACCTGAGTGCTAAAAATTTTCATCTGATTACGTACGGTTCGTATTTCTGGCATTACATCCCTGCCGTCAAGAAAAACTGGATCATCGCCAAGGTTGCGTAAAGCAAAATGTAAAACAGCTCTTTTTTGCGTTTGATTGATTTTTTCCCCTCTAAACATTTGCTCTATGGCTTCGGCGAGATGGCACTCCCTGGCAAGTTCTATAAGCAATCGCATAGTTTGTTCGTCGATATGCGTTTTCGAATAATCAACGAACAAGTTCTGCCATTGAAGAGAAAATTTTTGTGCTCTGTTGTTATCACTTTCGAATAATTGATTCAGACTTTGCTTGCCGATGCTCGTGAAATAATTACTTAATTTTTTCCAGCTTTTGGTTGTTGTAGGATCTATCGTTGGTAACATATCGAAAAAATATATTGATGAGTTAGAATAACATTTATCATGATGCAAAAATAAAAAATCCCAGCGCTATTCACACCGGGATTTTCAATGCCTTCGGACAAAGATGTGGGATTCTACAGGGGGTGTACAGTAAACTGGATACTTTGATTCAACTGTATGGTAACATTTTGAGCAGGCAACAGCGAGGGCTCTATGGTGTAATAGATTCTGCCAGTATAATGCTTCATTTTGAATAACGAAGTAAGATCGGCAGTATCCAGAATCAATTCAATTTCAGTGGCATTGGCATTGATATTGCCAGTATGAGCCACTTGCATCTCCTGATTGCTGCTGTTGAACAATACCAAACGAGAGTTGATCAAAAACTGAAAATTTGCTCCTGCTGGATAAATGATGCGCAAGGTTGCTTTCGTAAGTTTCCCATTTTCGATGGAAAACGAATTCAATGAATGAGCTTCCTGAATACTATCGAGATTTAAATAAACATTGAAATCTTTGTAGTATTCCTGAGTTGAGGAGTTTTTAGCAGATGCCACTAAATTAAAATTAAGGGATGGTAAATCCATCTTAACATCGAATTTGGCAAGATTTTCCACTTTATCGCACGATTGCAGTCCACCTAATAAAATGACACCACACAAGGCCATTCCTAAAAAACACACTACTCTTTTCATGGGATTTTGGATTATTTGATTGCAGGATTTTAATCTTACAAAATTACAGGATATCTCACTCTTTTTATCATCTTTTATAACAAACAGACTAAATTTTTTAAAATTTTTCGATTTTTTTAGAAGATTGCGAAAAAGGCATAGAATTTCGATGGTCATTTGATTTTCAGTTAATTTTGTAACGAAAATGAACAGACGTATTCTCGCTATTATCATCTTTTTAATGGGCTTTGTATTGGTGGTCCTATTGTTTATTCAGGTTTACTGGATCAGGAATGCTCTCATGCTGCGTGAAGCTGCATTTACGGCAGGGGTTGAAGAAGCCGTATCGAATGTTGTGCTTTCTTTAGAGAGGATCGAATCTGGCAAGCGTTTGCGCAGCTTCAAGGAAAGTGCCCGACTTTACCGAAAGATCGATTCGTTGAATTATTTAATCGATAAGCGTTACCATGAGCTAACTGGGGAAGATGGCAGTTCGGCAGCCGATGTAAAAGCACGTCGAAAAATAATTCAGGATCGTAAATCATGGCGTACTCTGCGTGATTTAGACACAACTTCAGAATTTCGTGAAAATAGGAATATTCAGGAAGAACTCGATTCTTTAATCGAGCCAAAACAAATTCAAACTATACAAACTCGATCTGTAAATATCGAAGATGATCCTGTTTACAAAAGACTGCAAAAACAAAGAGAAAGCGTAGTGGAGGAGCTGATGAGCCGTTCCCTTATCTATGATGCAGCTCTTGGTCGTTTCGACGATATCATCGAAATGCCACTCGAAAAAAGAATACAACCCGGTGTAGTAGATTCTATGCTGGCAGTAGAGCTTCAGAATAAAGGCATCAAGACGGAATTTGAATTTGGTATATACGATACGAGACGCGATAGTCTCATTTATCAAAAAACTGGCAAGTTTACTCAGGAGCTTCTGAATAAAGCCTTTGCTGTTAATCTGTTTCCCCGTCAACCTGGCAAAGATAAAGCCATCCTGCTGGTTTATTTTCCCTACGAACGACAGTATATGGTTCAACAGATATGGTGGTTGCTTTTACTTTCCATTCTTTTGGTTGGTACATTTATTGCCATATTCTATAAAACCATTTCAACTATTCTGTATCAAAAGAAATTATCGGATATGAAGAACGATTTTATTAGCAATATCACACACGAATTCAAGACTCCGGTTTCAACGATTTCGCTTGCGTGTGAAGCCTTGAACGATCCCGATGTGGTAAAAACACCCGCTATGGCTTCGAACTATATTCAGATAATTACCGACGAAAACAGACGTTTAGGTACAATGGCTGAAAAAATTCTCATAGCATCGGTACTCGAGCAGGGAAAACTCGAATTGAACATGGTACCTTGTGCGATGCATGAAATAATTACAGAATGTGTCCAAAAGGTTGGTATACAGGCAGAAACCGCCGGAGGCAGCATACAAACATCCCTCCAAGCCCTACACGACATGGTGCGGGGCGACCGCCTGCACCTTACAAGCGTCGTAGTAAACTTACTCGATAATGCCATTAAATATTCTCCCATAAGGCCTACCATCAGGATAAATACTTATAACCGCGATCAGAATTTTGTATTCGAAGTGATTGATAATGGCATCGGAATTAGTAAAGAAAATCAAGGAATGATTTTCGACAAATTATACCGTGTTCCTACAGGAAATATTCACAATGTGAAAGGATTTGGATTGGGCTTGAGTTATACAAAAGCCATCGTGGAGGCCCATCAGGGAAATATTTCAGTTAGCAGTGAATTGAAAAAAGGAACTACCTTTACGGTAACCTTGCCCAATTTTGAACCATAACTACACCACCCTTAGAAGACTTTTGCTTTGAAAATGTCAATTTTATCCGAAAATGAAAAAGTTAAAGATACTGCTGGCCGAAGACGACAAGAATTTAGGAACCGTATTGAAGGCCTATCTGGATGCCAAGGGTCATGACACTATCCTTGCCATAGATGGCGAAGAAGCCCTCAAATTGTTTTATGCAGAGGATTTCGACTTCTGCATATTGGACGTGATGATGCCTTTGAAAGATGGATTTGCTGTGACAAAACAAATCCGCAAATCCAACAAAACCATCCCTATTTTATTTTTAACGGCCAAATCTCAACCACACGACATTATAACGGGTTTCAATACAGGAGCGGACGATTATATTACCAAGCCATTCCGGATGGAAGAACTGATGGCACGCATAAAAGCCATCATGCGAAGAACTACTTCTGGCCTTCAGGACGACCTGACCCACCAAGTATATCATATAGGTAACTATAGTTTCGACTTTACCAGTCAGATTCTAAAAATTGGAGATACTGAATTCAATCTTACGGCCAAGGAAGCAGAACTGCTGAAAATCCTGGTCGAAAATGCCAATGAAGTTATCGATAGAAGCATCATCTTGCAAAATGTCTGGAAAGATGATTCTTATTTTACTGCTCGCAGCATGGATGTATACATTTCACGATTGAGGAAATATTTACAGGAGGACCGTCGTGTGCAAATCATTAATAGCCATAAAGTGGGTTTTCGGCTCGTGGTTCCCGAAGATTAGGAAAAACTTTCGATGGCTTTGATCCCTTTGCGATTCAATACGATACGGTATCTGCGGTAGGTAGTTTCATTTTCATAGGTCATTTGCATGATCATATTGATATAATATATTCGCTCGCCATTAATGATAGCATAACCCTTATTTTCGTCGGGTATAAAAAGAGGCACGGCAGGATCATCCATCTTCTGCATGAAACTATCTACATTCAATCGCAATATTTCGTTGATACCCAAAGTAGAATAAGGGCTTACTTCATCGAGTTTTTCACGGTCTAAGTGAATTATTTTACGGTACAGAATGATTTTTTCGGTATCATAACGGTTGTTAACCTCCAGAATAGGTGATCTACCTCTCATCTTCATTACGTTAGGCAGAACCTTTTTCTCGGGAATAAAATCCATGCCTTCTTTACTTACGCCAATCTTTATGTTGTTGAGGGAAATTTCGGTTTTATGATCGAAATAGCGATGTCCCAGGCGCGTAGCAAAATAATACCTGAAAAGTTCCTTTATCCTGTCTTTCAGCATGTAGCTCACCACCAAAGCCACAAACAAGGGCATAGTCAGATTGCCATATTTGATTTGAAAAGTAAAAGCCACCGCAGTTGCAAAAACCATCGAAAGCCCTGCCGCCAGGCTAAAATATATTTGTTCGACCCAAATACCCTCTTTCTTTTTTTCTCCTGTGAGGAAGAGTTCACTTTCGGCAAATTTCTTCAATAAATTTAAACGGAAAACTAACTCTCGATTTCGCGTAGGGCTTTTTTCCTCAACTACAAGGTAATTGTGTTCCTTTTTATATTTAATCTCCTCCTCTATTATCGCCAGTAATTGCCTCTGCCAGCTTTTGCTGAAGCTAGGATGGCTTTCTTTCAAGCCAGACAACAATTTGAAGGCATGCTCTTCGATTAAGTTGCTCATGAATTCATCTCCAAAGGAATAATAATTCATGAGGTCTTCGCTTATGGTAGGAGCGTTTATGATGTAACGCAAATCGCGATAGCGCCGAGTGATATGCAGGACATTCTTACAAAATTCATCTATCAGGTAAGAGGTATCGGCAGGAAGTTTATTGTTGAGAATATGTTGAATTTCTTCTCTTAATGAGCTTTTTAAGATAGAAAGAAACATTTTGATATGATATTCATATTCAGCGGCCAGAGTGCGGGTAGGCAAAGAAGCCACCTTTCGAAAAGCCGTCGTGAGAAATTCCAATGGAGAATTTTCACCATCGGCGATATCTCGTAATAAATACACTGGAGTAATCAGCCGTATATTGGATTTCAAATCGTGATAAAAACTGTTTTTACTATAGGTAGAGTGATTAATATCAAGTGATGCAGGAATAAATAACCATGTGTTTACAGCAAATTCACTCTTTTTGGCTTTGCGCCTTGCAGCCAGCCGCAACTTTATCTCGACCGAGAATTTATCGTGAATTTTTACTTGTTCTTCTATCATCTCATTCTTAAATAATTATTTGTACTTAAAATAACGATAAAATAGTGATAGCTCGAGGTTGTATCAGAACTCTATATTAAAATAATCCAAAGAGGCCATTCGGTGTAATTCCCATCAATCTAAACCATGTTTCGCCCGCCACGATGTTCAGAAACCATGCAATGGTCATCATGGTAATGCCATAGCGGAAAGTATCGGTCAAGCTGTAATGCCCGGTTTCATAGAGCAGTGCCGCCGGTTTCGAGTTAAACGGGAGTACATAAACATGTTCAGTCATAAAGGCCACTGGCAATGCAAGACTTTCGATGCTGTATCCGAAGCGGGTAGCTACTCCGATAGCGATAGGAACGAAAATCATAGCCCGCATGGTTTTTGATTCGAATAAGAGGGCGCTGTATACCATAACGCCCGTCAGCAAAAGATAAAGAGCCCAGAAAGGAGTATTTTGTGTCATGCCCAGATGATCGAAAAAAGCATTTACGCTAATGGCAGGAAGATCGGTAGCAGAAAATCCAGCTCCAAGAGTATAAGCTCCGGCCGAGAAAAGCATCAGATGCCAGGGAATATCGACCTCATTCCATGTAAGGATACCAATACGGGGCAATAGAGCAACGATGGCACCTAAAAATGCAACTGCCGTAGGGCTAATCCCATGCAGCCGATCGGTTGACCAAAAAGCCAGAATGGTTATAAAGAGAATGATAGCTTTTTTTTCTTTTCGGCTCATAGGGCCAAGTTCATTATAAACCTCTCGCAAACGATCCATCCCACCTTCGATTTGAGGGAGACGTTCTTCGGGTTTCAAGGGGAAAAATACTCTCATAGCCAATAAATATCCTATGAGCATCAAACCAATGGCCATGGGAAACATCGCCATAAGCCAATCGGAGAAAAATATCCTTGCGCCCGTTGCACCCGCAATAATAGAAACTGCCAGTAGATTGGCTCCCGAGCCCGTAAGAAATCCACTAGCCCCTACATTAATGTATAAGAGGTTTTGCAACACTATACTTCGGCCGAAGTTATTGCGCTGATCTCCTCCTCGAGCTCCGTAAATTGCAGCTATAACCATGAAAATAGGCAATAAAATGGCAGCCTTGGCCGTAGTGGCTGATATGAAGGCCGATAAAACCACGTTGATTACCAAAAAACTCAGAAAAATTCCCGATGCACTTTGTCCAAATTTCAGTAGAAACCACAGAGCAAACCTCTTGGCAACCCCCGTACTTACAAGCATACTGGCCAAGACAAACGACATGATGTTCAGCCACATCACAGGATGACCCAACTGCGCAAAAGCCTCCTTTTCGGGCAAAACCCCAGTAAGAACTATAGAAATGATGACTATGAGCGAAGTAAGGTAATTTGGAATAGCTCCAGTAATCCATAAAATAAGACTGGCAGCAAAAATAGCCAGCATATAGCAGTTGTTCCTGTAAAAAACCTTACTCCCCACCCTATCGAAAACTTCCTTAGCACCTTTTGTGAGTTTCTCCGGGTCGAAGCTTTGAAGAAATGAGGGCTTCAACACGAAAGCCAATAATAGGAAAACGATCAAAGCCAAAGGTGGACCTATAAACGATAAAAATTTTTCGGTCTTATTTTTTTCACGTTTGGGGAGTTTTTCGATCTTATACTGATTCATATCGAGCGGATCGAAAGTCTGCTCTATGATATCCATTTCTGAGTGATTAAGAATTCAACGAATCAATGAATACATTTTAAAAACTTAGATAAAAGTGAAAGATCCAGTCCGAAGAGACATTCCTCTCCGGACTGGATCTTCGAGGGTGGAGTGGTTTACCAGCACGAATAAGGATTTTTCATCAGCATGGAATTGAAGTAACGAGGGTCGCCGGTTACTTCTTCGCCTAACCATTCGGGCTTTTCGAAGGGTTCGTCTTCACGCTGCAATTCAACCTCAGCTAAAACCAATCCTTGGTTTTCTTCATAAAACTCATCTACCTCATAGGTATGCTGCCCAGCCTTGATTAGATAGCGGGTTTTATCTATTACCCCAGGTTCGCATATCTTCATCAATTGCTCGGCATCCTCGAGTGGAATTTCCATTTCCCACTCAAAACGGCTAGCTCCTGATTCATTGCCAATTCCTTTTACGGTGATATAGCCTTTGTTTCCTTTGATCCTCACTCGTACTGTTCGCTCAGGTACTGAAGAAAGATAACCCTGAGTGATACGGGTAGCTTGATGAGCAAAGGGTTTAAAATCACCTTTTACAAGGAATTTTTTTTCGATTTCTTGTGCCATAATTTATTCGTTTGCAAGGGGTTTATGAATCATTCCTATTACCCGTTTGATAGCTTGAAGATAATTGATATTTTCAACACCTTCGAGTTTTAAATCGCTAATGGTTTTCAAGATATCGTCTATTTCGGTGGATTCGGAACTTACGCTTACGACTCTTGCCCCGTTGATGAGTACAACGGCATATTCGCAAATCGTATTGTTCACCATATAACCGAAACGTTGTTTATGCACGCGTACTGCACCTAAATCAGGATGTTGGTAAACGATTTGCAAAAATTCGTCGAAAGTATATTCTTCTTTGTTAAGATTAGGCAAAGGGAGCTGAAAAGACATGAAGACCTCCGAAAGAAGTGATGAAGTTTTCATAGGAAACTCGCCTTTCATAAGTGGATTCCATTGTTCGAGTCCATGCGAAATATTTACCAGAGTCTTGATATCCATTTTTCCATCGCGGATCTTGGTATTGTTCACATCGTTGGTGCGGGAAATGATGTAGATTTCGTCGGAGTGTCGTTCCCAAACATTTTCGGGAACGGGTACCGACAGACGCGACATGCGAAATGCAGCATTATCGAAGTTTTGACCAAAACTGCGGAATTCAAATCTTGGTTTGGATATTTTTCCGATTTCGAGGTTTTCAGCCATAGAAATTCATTTTAGTCGGTTAGTTTATTATTTACGTTTTGGCAATGTTGATGCATTGTTATTCGAGCTGCCACGAGTAATTTCGGTAAAGATGAAGAAATTATCGCTGCCATCAGGTTTTCTGCCATACGATTGAGTTACATCGAGTGCTGGAAAAGTAACTTCGTCTACCACCGTTCCTTCGGGATTTTCGAGCCATACAGTTTCGCCATTGCTGCTCAGGCCAAAAGCACTTGCAGCAGCATCATCTGTTATAATTACATAAAACCCATTCGCAGGTATAACTTCGCCCGCAGGAAATTCTTTCTTGGGTTTCGTTCCCGCCTGTCCGCCATTATCGTATATTTTCCAACCCGTAAGATCTACATCCTGAGTTGCTGCATTGTAAATTTCGATCCAATCGGGATTCGTATCATCACCTCTCGAAAATATCTCATTGATTTTCAGAATCACAGAAGCCGGAGGAGTGGAATTATCATTTGGGGCCCCAGGTGTTATTACGTACAAAACCTGAAGATTATCGCTTCCATCAGGATATCGGCCATACGATTGACCTACTTCAAGGGCTGGGAAGACTACTTCATCCGCCACAGTGCCATTTGGTTTTTCGAGCCACACCGTTTCTCCGCTACTGCTTAAGCCAAAGCCACTGGTAGCCGTATCATCCACTATAATTACATAAAATCCACCAGCATCAATAGTTGCTCCCGATGGAAATTCCTTCTTGGGTTTGGTCCCAGCCTGACCTCCATTATCGTAAATTTTCCAGCCAGTCAAATCGACGGTTTCAGTTCCAGCATTATAAATTTCAATCCAATCGGGGCTTATAGCATCCCCACGTGAATATATTTCATTAATTTTCAATACTACTGCTGCTGGAGGAAGAGAATTATCGTTGGCTGTTCCGGGAGTAACCACATAAAATACCTGGAAGTTATCGCTCCCATCGGGATATCGTCCATAAGATTGTCCGGTTTCGAGAGCCGGGAAAGTTACATCATCGCCTATGGTTTCATCGGGTTTTTCGAGCCAAATTTCTTCTCCATTGCTGCTCAGTCCAAAACCACTGGCAGAGCCATCGTCCACCGTAATTACAAAAAATCCTCCCGCAGGAATACTTGTGCCTACAGGAAACTCCTTTTTGGGTTTCGTACCTGTTTGGCCGCCATTATCATAAATTTTCCATCCACTAAGGTCAACAGATTGATTGCCGGCATTGAAAATTTCGACCCAATCGGGAGTAGTGGCATCACCCGTAGAATAAATCTCATTGATTTTTAGATTCGCTACCGGTCCAATACCTGGTGAGTTTGAGGTTCCTTTGGTAATAGTACTGAGTATCTGCCAGTTGGGGCTGCCATCTGGGAAACGTCCATAGCTTTGAGTGGGTTCTAAAGCTGGGAAGGTTACGTCGTCGATGATGGCTCCTTTATTGTTTTCGAGCCATATTTCTTCGCCTCCGCTACTTAGGCCAAAACCACTCTCGGATGCATCATCCACAACAATTACCAAAAAACCATGAGCCGGAATGACAGAACCTTCGGGAAAAGCCTTCTTGGGTTTGGCTCCCGACTGACCGCCTGCATCATAAATCAAATATCCACTAATATCCATCTGAACATCAGAATTATTGTAGATCTCCACCCAATCGGGATCTTCAGGTACTCCACGAGTATATATCTCGTTGATAAGAATAAATATAGCCGGTGCACCTACTTTATACGAAGCTGGCATTTGAGGTGCACTCGAAGGATAATACGACTTCATGCCATTGATGTTTTCAGCTTCAATATAATAGGAAACCGTAATATCCTTGTTTTGTCCCGGTATCTGGCCCTTGTAGAAATTTGCTGTATCAGCCTGCATGGCAACTTTTGTAAAATCGGCAGTGGTTTTATAATAAAGATTGACCGATTTAACTCCAGCGTCGTCGGTAACTTTGGCCATGACGGTAACCACCTGTCCTTCACCAGGTGAAACTGGATTGAGAGCAACCGATTTGATTTTAGGAGGGCCTTGAAATACCTCATCTTTTACGCAGCCTTGTATAAATCCCACCAATGCTGCCATTAAAATTAAAAAGCATGTTCTTTTCATATTTCAAAAAGGTTAAGAGAGTTGAACAATTAAAAATCGATTTCGAAACGAATGGAAAACATCGAAAAATCTTCCCCAGCTTTCCCTTCGGCTTCAACCACATCGGAAGGATTTTTTGTAAGATTGCCTAAAATATCATGTCCTACGAATAGTTTTCCTTTCCCGTTAGCGTATCTGTCGTGATTGAGATAAGCATAGTTGAACATAACCTTTATGCTGGAATTTACATGATAATTGATACCTGCTGTAATTCCCTCGCCAGCTCCGCCCATTACGCCATCCATGCGACTGTTGAGGTCTAACATATCGTAGCGAAGGGCAAGTTCTATATCACCCCATTTCCTTCCTCTCGAAGGTTGGGTAAACTCGCCATCACTTTGATTATATCGATATTCACCTCCAAAAAGCATACAGCTTCCCATGACATAAAATCCGTTGAAGTTTTCGGTGGGCAAATCATTTTTGCGATGGACATCAGTCAATAGGTATTCTCCCTGTATCCTGAAATTATGATAGTAGGCCGCCAGCTCGAAACCATTTTGCCATGTATAATCCACATTGAGTATGTTATCGGTATCGAGATATTTCTTGCGATTGATACTAGTAAGAGAACGCGTACTGAAACGAACACTCCCCGGAATCTCGGCGTCGGTTTTGGGAGTACGGTAAGAAGTTGATGCGCCTAAATGAATCCCATAGCCAGATTTATTGTTAAGGGGCATGAAGACAAGTTTACCCGTAAGGGAATATCCCTCGTCTATACCAAGGTTCTTGTTATTGTCGACCGAATAAGTTCGTTCTTCCAGATCACTTACGTCCTGAAAGTAGATGCCTCCAATAGCCAGTAACCAATTGTAATTATATTGCAACGCCATACCAATATGACGTGAAGGAGCAAAAGCCGATACAGCCATTGGCCTTTCCATGAAAGTTAAGTAGCGAGAGGTGGTAGTAGATTCCATCGAAAAGCTTTCCTTGAAGTTACCAGTTCTTATTATCCAATGCTCGTTAGGAATGTATGCTAGGTAAGCATCCTTGAGTTCGAGTTCAGAATTGGCAAAGTCAAGGTCTAATTCCCCATACCATTTCTCGTTTAATTCGGTTTTCATGGCCAGACGAGCCCGGCGTATCGATGTGCCATTCCCTATCTCATTGTAAGTATCACCGGTAAATATAGCGCCATCTACCTGAACGCGTGTATCGAACCAGATTCTCTGCTTCTGGTCACGACTTTCGAATACAAGTACTCCACCTCTGCGTTCTGCAATCAGTGGAATACGATCTACAGCAACACCATACTGATTGTATCGAATGGTGTCAGCCTCCTTTTGAGCCCACAAGGGAATTCCTATAAGCATGAGAAGGGCAGAAAATAAATAAGAGAGTTTTCGGTTCATAAGATTTTATTTTTAAAGTGAGGGATTCATGATGGCAAATTTAAGTAAAATAGCAGATTATTAGTAAGATAATGCTTATTCCGATAAAATATTTCCATGTAAGGTAACTTCAATTTTAAGAAAAGGTTCCGAAAAACAACACGATATTCTTTTCATCGGATTTTCAAATTTACGGTTATAATCATTATCAATACTTTAAAGACCAAATATCAACAATTTTTTACTCCCCAAACAAGGTATTTTCATAGCATAGACAATATGGCCGTTCTATTCGAAAATTATTGGTAAGTGTTAGCAAGTTGTAATCCTAAGACGAAATATCAACCATCTTTCCCCAATTGATTGATTAACAATATATTTTCAAAATTTCAAACTTTTACAGGCTACTAAAAGAAGCTTATTATTTAACACTTTTTTTTACGCCGATATATCCAATTTTTTATGAAACCATTGATATACATGGCGACTTCATCCATAATGGTTTGAAACAACAAATTTCATTTTCTATTTTCGACAAGGCGTGGAATACTAAGTGGTACGCGGTGCTTAGTACATGGCGAATGGGAGATGGTGGTGAGTGAAAAAAGGCGAAAGATGTTGCGTGTGGCGGGGCATTTTGGAGGTTGGTGTAAAAAATGAAAGTTGTGTAAGGGGTATAATGCAATGTTATAGTTTAAGGTATGTATCGAACAGCCGAACGAGAATGAATAAGGCCGGGATATTTTTAAAAAATTTCCAAATTGCAAACAAAAAAACCGGCTCTGATTTTATAATGAGTCGGTTTTGGGTGACTATGCGAATAATAATTTTATTGCAGGGTAAACTTTATGGGCATGTTAAATTGTACACGTACAGGCTTTCCTCTTTGATTACCAGGAATCCATTTTGGCATCATTTTTACGACTCGAATAGCTTCTTCATCACATCCGCCTCCTATACCTCTGATTACCCTAACATTACTTATGCTACCATCGGGTTCTACGACGAAAGTTACATAAACCACTCCCTGTATCCCTGATTCACGTGCCATTTGAGGGTATTTAATATTTTCGAGTAAAAATCTCGTACGGGCTTCTTCACCTCCTGGAAATTCGGGCATGGATTCTACTATTGTAAAAATTTCTTGCTCTTCGATATGTTCTTCTTCTTTGCTGATATTTTGTACAGGTATGTATTCTTGTACAACAGTACTTTGCGTTGCTTCGGCATCAATGGTAAAATCTGTTTCGATATTGGCATTATCGTCAACGATATTCAGAACCGTAACCTGTTGAGGTGGTGGAGGTGCAGCTTGAGGGGTTTCCTGTTTGGTAATTTCGACCATTTCTTCTGGAATATCTATAGCCTGGCGCTGGAATACTTCAACTTGCTTTTTCTCATAAGTTTTCCATTCGAAGGCAACTAAAATAAGCCCCAACGCAATCACCAGACCAATTTCTACAAAAATTCCTCTTTTTTCTTCTAAGTCGGCTTTGGGCGATTTTTTCTCAATCATAAGACGAAATTTTTAAATTATCTGCTAAACAAATAACGTGCTAAATTACTCACTATTTCTTTTCAATGAAGAAAATTTTCGAATTTTTCACTTTTTCTTTGATCATAATAGGATGAGAGTTGAAAAATTCAACCCCATAGAATAGGATAACAAGAAGCTCTGGTTCAGAGAGATTCGATGAATTCCTTATAAGACTGGCTGTCGAGCAGATCATCCAGTTCGCTGGGGTTAATCAGAGTGATTTTTACGATCCAGCCTTCGCCATAAGGGTCTTTATTCAACAAATCGGGTTTTTCGATGAGTTTTTCATTAAACTCGACAATTTCACCCGAAACGGGCATATAAATATCTTCGACAGTTTTTACTGCTTCGATGCTTCCGAGGCTTTCTCCTTTGTTTAGAATTTCACCCTCAGTTTCCACCTCTACATAAACAATATCACCCATCTGGCTTTGGGCATAATCGGAAATACCTATCCATGCCGAATTGCCTTCCACCTTAATCCATTCATGATCACGAGTGTACTTTAGGTTATCTAATATGTTCATTTTATTGTTTTTTGATTTTCGATTTGCTTGCAAATATAAAGTTTTCTTTCAAGTGGTGATACAAGAAATAAAATTTCCCAAAAATCAAATAAAGAAGCATGAAAGGTTCAAAACTTCATAAACATAATTTCTGTAATCTGTAGAAAAAACAAATTTGGATTCAAATGGAATGCAAGAAATCTGCGACCAGGTGAATGGCTTCCTGGATAGCTTGCTGCAATTGATCGTTCACGATAACAGCGTCGAAGTAAGTGGCGAAGGTAAGCTCGTAGGCAGCCTTGCCCAAACGTCGAGCAAGCGATTCTTCGGTTTCGGTGCCCCTGTTGCGCAGCCTCTGTTCCAAAATCTGTAACGAGGGTGGCTGAATAAAAATGGTCAAGGATTCTGATTGGAAAATATTCTTCAAATTGAGAGCTCCTTTCACATCAATGTCGAACACAGGATTTTTGCCTAGGGCCCAAATTCTTTCTAACTCGCTTTTCAGAGTTCCATAGTAAATTCCGGGATAAACTTCCTGCCATTCGATGAATTCCTCGTTTGCAATTTTCTTTCGAAATTCTTCAGTACTGATGAAATAATAATCCACACCATTGATTTCATTTGGGCGCTGTGGCCGGCTTGTGGTGGAAACCGAAAAAGCCAGTTCGGGGAATTGTTTCAAAACAGCCTTGACGATGGTCGTTTTACCTCCACCCGAAGGAGCTGAAAATATCAGCATCTTCCTGTTCATGACTTCATAAGACATTTAAAAGTTGTTCCTTGATCTTTTCGAGTTCATCTTTCATAGATATGACGATTCTCTGTATCTCGGCATGATTGGCCTTCGATCCCAATGTATTGATTTCTCGCCCAATCTCCTGGGCAATAAAACCAAGTTTTTTCCCCTGTGATGATTCTTCTTCGAGCGTTCGAAGAAAATGATGCAGATGCTTGGAAAGACGGGTTTTTTCCTCTGTAAAATCAATTTTCTCGAGCCAATAAATCATTTCCTGCTCAAAACGGTTTTTATCATAAGATGGCTGAATGGGCAAAGCCATCAATTCCTTCAAAATTTTGTTGCGCACCAAATCGATGCGTTCCTCCTCGTAGGGTTGAATGCTTTGAAGCAATTTTTCTATACATCCAATTCGCTGGCCAATATCTTTTTCAAGAACCGAACCTTCTTCCTTTCTAAAGCCAATTACTTGACACAAGGCATCCTTCAGACCTCCTATCAAAAGATCCCATTCTTCTTGATTTATCTCGGAATCAATCATTCTAAATACTTCAGGCATTCGCGAAATAATACCAATATAATCGGTTTGAACTCTATCAAGGCCGAGTTCCTTTTCGAGAGTTTTTAACTGATCGAAATAATTTTTAGCCACGGCCATATTCAGGATAGCTGCATGTGAAGAATTAGTAAAGTCAACATTGATAGAAACATCGATTTTCCCTCTTTCGAGAGAATCAATGACGGTATTTCGAATTTCATATTCTTTTTCGCGATATATCACAGGAAGTTTCAAGTTTAAATCAGCTTGCCTGCTATTGAGTGAACGGACCTCGATGGTAATGTTTTTTCCCTTGGCCAAAACCTGAGTTTTCCCAAAACCCGTCATGGATTGTATCATTTCATTTGAGCTTTATCTGCAAAATTAAAGGGAATTATATTAAATAGTATTATTAACCGACAAAATTCTAAAAGTTCCTAAACATTTTTTATATACCACTTATTCAGTTAGTTATACATTAGCTTTTCCTTCTTTAAAAAACCTACCCCTTATCAAAATAAGGACAACTGTACGCTTGTCGGACTCTTATTCCGGCTTGAAATACGTTTAGCATATGCCCGCCCGCCCTCGGTTACAACCCACATCAAGTCCAAATGGCTGATTAGGTGTATCCGCACTAATGCAGCGATGGCAGAGAACGCTTTCTTGCTCTTAGATAAAACACTTATCACCTGGAGTAACAAATGTGCTATCAAAGTACACCAAATCTGAGTTTTTATGCCATTTTCTGTCTCAGAATAGAAAAAATGTAGCTGAAAATTCTGTTTCAACTTTTTGAAAGTGGTCTCAATCGTCCATCTATATTTATAAATCAACGCGACCTCCTCTGCCGTAATGTCCCAAATATTGGTGAGGAATTTGTACTTTCGACCTTTTTCGTCTTTATAATAGACCAAACGCAAACAAAGTGTTTTTTGTTGTTTGTTTTCCTTGTAATCCAAATGTATGTGCTCCACCCTGTAAACACCAAATTCTTCTTTTGAAAACGCTTTTTCAAACAAAACTTCCTGTAACTGTATCTTGGCATTGTCTTTCAAACGACATACAAAATTTACTCCTTCTTCAGTC
>Ga0208460_10000064_pt1 | contig 78665 bp, 80 predicted proteins | sample AD_STIC10_MetaG_FD_184436 | JGI IMG/M metagenome (GOLD analysis project Ga0208460, IMG submission 184436) | Active sludge microbial communities of municipal wastewater-treating anaerobic digesters from USA - AD_STIC10_MetaG (SPAdes) (version 2) | ecosystem: Engineered > Bioreactor > Anaerobic >... | reverse complement strand
AAGACTTATGCCGAGTTTCTGAAAAATTTCAAACTAAACGATCAAAGAAGTCTTCTTGTTGTGAATGAACCCGATCAGAATCTGCTGCTTGCCTCACGCAACATCCCCTATGCAAAAATCATGCGCACAGTTGATTTGAACACCGTTGATATCCTCAAAGCTAACCGGATGATCTTTTTCGAAAGCTCATTACCTGTTCTGGAAAACCTTTATGCAGAATCAGAAAATTAACACAAAAAATCTGCCTCAATGAGTAGCATTATAGTAAAACCACTGATTACCGAGAAAATGAGCATCCAAGGCGAGAAACTCAATCGCTATGGATTTATTGTGAGGCGCGAAGCCAATAAGATTCAAATCAAAAAAGCCATTAAAGAACTCTATGGCGTAGATATTTTGGAAGTCAATACCATGATCTTTACAGGCAAAAACAAATACCGCTATACCAAGAGCGGAATTATTGCCGGTCGTACCAGAGCTTATAAAAAAGCTATAATTACTCTTGCCGAAGGCGAGAAAATCGATTTTTACAGCAACATTTAAGACAAATGGCCTTAAAAAAATTCAAACCCATCACCTCGAGTCAGCGCTTTAAAGTAATAAGTGCTTTCGACGAGATTACCACCCAAAACCCTGAAAAGAGTTTATTGACTCCCGTGAAAAAATCGGGTGGTAGGAACAATACAGGGAAGATGACCATGCGCTATCTTGGTGGTGGTCATAAACGCATGTATCGTATTATCGATTTTAAGCGCGATAAGGAACTTGTCCCTGCTATTGTTCAGAGCATAGAGTACGATCCTAATCGTTCTGCTCGCATAGCCCTGGTTGAATATCAGGATGGAGAAAAGCGTTATATTGTTGCTCCCAACGGGCTTAAAGTCGGTCAATCCATCATGAGTGGGAAAGGTATATCTCCCGATATCGGCAATACATTGTATTTAAGTGAAATACCATTAGGTACCATTATACATAATATAGAATTGCGTCCTGGACAGGGAGCCAAAATGGCTCGCAGTGCAGGTAGCTATGCCCAATTGATGTCGCGCGACGGGAAATATGCCGTTATCAAATTACCCTCTGGAGAGACTCGCCTTATATTGCAATCCTGCAAAGCTACCATTGGCATGGTATCCAACCCCGATCATAGTCTCGAAGTTTCGGGGAAAGCAGGACGGTCACGCTGGTTAGGCCGCCGGCCTCGTACACGCGGTGTTGCTATGAATCCCGTTGATCATCCCATGGGAGGCGGAGAAGGTCGCGCTTCGGGTGGACACCCACGCTCGCGTAAGGGAATTCCGGCTAAAGGCTACAGAACACGTAAACCTAAGAAAGCTTCTTCTAAATATATTATCGAACGCAGAAAGAAATAATAGTTTCAAAATAGTTTAATTATGAGCCGTTCACTGAAAAAAGGTCCTTATATTCACTACAAGCTCGAGAAAAAAGTTCTGCATCAGGTTGAAAGCAAGAAAAAGAATGTCATAAAGACCTGGTCGAGATCTTCGATGATTTCTCCTGATTTTGTGGGTCAAACGATTGCTGTGCATAATGGAAATAAATTCATTCCGGTATATATTACTGAAAATATGGTAGGTCATAAGTTAGGAGAATTTGCGCCAACGCGTACATTCCGTGGCCATGCAGGTAGTAAAGCAAAAAAATAATAAACCATGGGAGCAAGAAAACGTAGATCCGCTGAATTAAGAAAAGCAGAGAACAAATTAAAAACCTCAGCCAGGCTTGCCAAAGTCTCTGGTTCTCCAAGAAAGATGAGGCTGGTAGCTGATCTTGTGCGTGGCATGCAAGCAGAAAAGGCTCTCATCGTTTTGCATACGATGAAGCAAGAAGGAGCCAGCCAAATATATACCCTTCTGAAATCGGCTATCGCAAATTGGCAGCAAAAACATGAAGGTATGCGCATGGAAGATGCACAGTTATATATTCAAACTATTACCGTGGACGGAGGCCGTATATTGAAACGCTTACGCCCAGCACCTCGCGGCCGTGGCTACAGAATTCGTAAACGCTCCAATCACATCACTCTCGTTTTGGGCGATCAGCTATCGAATAAAAACGAAATCGAAGAAATAACCGATTAAAGCAATAACTATAAATTCATTCATTGAATGGGACAAAAAACTAATCCAATAAGCCTTAGGCTTGGCATTATCAAAGGATGGGACTCCTACTGGTACGGAGGTCGTCAGTTTGACCAAAAACTCATAGAGGATTTCAAGATAAGGAAGTACCTCAATGCGAGGCTTTCTAAAGCTGGAGTTTCTAAAATCATGATCGAAAGAAATTTGAAACTTATCACAGTTACTATCCATACAGCCAGGCCAGGAATTATCATAGGAAAAGGTGGACAGGAAGTAGATAAGTTGAAGGAAGAATTGCACAAGGTTACCGGCAAAGAGATTCAATTGAATATAAGTGAAATAAAGCGTCCGGATCTGGATGCCTATCTGGTGGCCAATAATGTAGCACGTGACCTTGAGCGGCGTATATCTTACCGCAGGGCTATCAAAATGGCAATTTCCAATACCATGAGAATTGGGGCTGAAGGCATCAAGATTCAAATATCGGGTCGTTTAGGTGGTGCTGAAATTGCACGTCGTGAAATGTTCAAGGAAGGCAGAATTCCACTGCATACCCTTAGAGCCGATATTGATTATGCCAGAGACGAAGCCCATACAACTTATGGACGCATTGGCATAAAAGTATGGATTTGCCGGGGTGAAATTTATGGAAGGCCTGATTTTTTTGCCACATCGTCGGCTACCCGTCAACAACGATCGCCTGTTCCCGGAACTAGCCGCCCCCGATCCAGAGGTAAACGCAAATAATCTATCAGTAAAAAATTAAAACCTGTAATACAATGTTACAGCCAAAAAGAACTAAATACAGAAAAATGCAAAAAGGCCGGATGAAAGGCAATGCCCAGAGAGGGTATGAAATTGCTTTTGGATCATTTGGCCTCAAAGCACTTGAACAAACCTTCATTACCGGACGACAAATCGAGGCTGCCCGCCAAGCCCTCACACGTCACATGAAACGTGAGGGACAAATCTGGATACGTATTTTCCCCGACAAACCTATTACCAAAAAACCAGCTGAAGTACGTATGGGTAAAGGTAAAGGAGCAGTAGAATATTATGTTGCTCCTGTAACCCCGGGAAGAATCCTTTTCGAAGCCGATGGAATCCCACTGGAAATTGCCCGTGAAGGAATGCGACTGGCAGCTCAAAAATTGCCCATCAAAACGAAATTTGTTATACGTCCCGATTATCTTGAAGAATAAACCTCAAGCTTTGTAAACATAAAATTTTTAAAGATGAAACAGGCAGTTATAAAGGAACTCTCCACCAACGACCTTGTTGAAAGGCTCGAGGAAGAAAGGAAAAAACTGACGCGTTTGCGACTCAGCCATACAGTTTCTCCTCTCGATAACCCCATGAAGATTCGCCAAAATCGGAAAACGATTGCTCGCATTCTTACTGAGTTGAAAAAACGTGAACTCGAAAAGAATAAAAAAACAAGTTAAATAATGGAAACCAGGAATTTACGTAAGGAACGAATTGGAGTGGTAGTAAGTAATAAAATGGACAAAACCATTGTTGTGAAAGTCGAGCGCCGCTTGATGCATCCTAAATATGGAAAATTTGTAAAGCGAAGCACCAAATTCAAGGTACATGATCAAAATAATGACTGTAATGTGGGTGATGTGGTTCGGATAATGGAAACCCGCCCACTTAGCAGAGAAAAATGCTGGAGACTAGTTGAAATTATTGAAAGAGCAAAATAACTATGATACAACAGGAAACTCGTTTGAATGTTGCCGATAACAGTGGAGCCAAGGAAGTGCTATGTATCCGTATTTTGGGCGGTACAGGGCACCGATATGCTACGGTAGGCGATAAAATCGTGGTTACCGTCAAAAAAGCCCTTCCTTCGGGTACCATCAAAAAAGGTACAGTAACCAAGGCTGTTGTTGTGAGAACGAAAAAAGAAATCAGGCGGGCCGATGGATCATATATCCGTTTCGACGACAATGCCTGTGTTATTCTGAACAATACCGGTGAAATGGCTGGTACGCGTATTTTTGGCCCGGTAGCCCGGGAATTACGTGAAAAACAATACATGAAAATCGTATCTCTTGCACCTGAAGTGTTATAATATTGAAATCAAATAAACTATGAAGCCGAAACTTCACATAAAAAAAGGCGATGTGGTGATGGTAATTACAGGCGAAGATAAAGGCCGTCAGGGTAGAGTCCTCGAGGTACACGTCGAAAAGCAGAAAGCCATCGTTGAAGGAGTGAATCTCGTTTTAAAACACTCCAAACCCAATGCAAAAACCCCTAAAGGTGGCATTCTAAAACGGGAAGCTCCCGTTCATGTATCCAACCTAATGCTCATCGGGCCAGGAGGTAAACCTACACGCATCGGCTACAAAATTGACCCCAAAACCAATAAAAAAGTTAGATATGCTATAAAAACAGGGGAGGTAATCAAGTAATGGACTATATACCACGTTTACAAAAAAAATATCGGGAAGAAATTATCCCTGCATTAGTGAAACAGTTTAATTATAAGTCTGTTATGCAGGTACCACGCTTGGTCAAGATTTCACTGAACCAAGGTTTAGGTGACGCTATAGCCGATAAAAAGCTGATCGACGTTGGCATCGAAGAGATGACCCTAATAGCTGGCCAAAGAGCTATAGCCACCAAATCGAAAAAAGATATCTCCAACTTCAAGCTGCGTCGCAATATGCCCGTTGGAGTGAAAGTAACCCTTAGAGGCGCTCGTATGTATGAGTTCCTGGATCGCTTGATCTCCATTGCCATTCCACGTATTCGTGATTTTCACGGCATTAGCGATAAAGGCTTCGATGGGAGAGGAAATTTTAGCTTCGGCATTTCTGAACAAATCATCTTTCCCGAAATAAATATTGATAAAGTCAATAAGATTATGGGCATGGATATTACGTTTGTTACTTCTGCCGAAACCGATGCCGAAGCTTATGCATTGTTAAAAGCATTTGGATTCCCATTTAAAAATGAAAAATAATCAGGCTTATGGCAAAAGAATCAATGAAAGCGCGAGAAGTAAAACGAAAAATGCTGAATGAAAAGTATGCTGCCAAGCGAGAAGCTTTGAAGAAGGCCGGTGATTATGTAGCCCTTCAGAAACTTCCTCGCAATGCTTCTCCCGTAAGGCTGCACAACCGTTGTAAGATTACCGGACGCCCTAAAGGCTATATGCGCGATTTTGGCCTTTCGCGCATCAACTTTCGAGAAATGGCTTCGGCTGGTCTTATCCCAGGTGTGAAAAAGGCAAGCTGGTAACCATCAATTTGTAATAAAAATAAATAGATATATGACTACCGATCCCATTGCAGATTATCTGACCCGATTGAGAAACGCAATCCACGCCAACCATAGGATTGTTGAAATCCCTTCTTCAACGATAAAGAAAAGCATGACACAAATACTCTTCGAAAAAGGATATATAATCAACTATAAGTTCGAAGACGATAAATTCCCTTCTACCATTAAAATCGCCTTGAAATACCATCCTGTAACAAAGGCTTGCGCTATAAAGGAACTCAAACGCATAAGCCGTCCTGGACGTCGAATTTATACCTCTGCCGATAAAATGCCTCGTGTTCTCAATGGCCTTGGCATAGCAATTATCTCTACCTCACAAGGTTTGATGACAGATAAGGAAGCCCGCAAATTAAATATTGGCGGTGAAGTGATTTGTTATATTAGCTAATTAAAACCAGTTAAAATGTCGAGAATTGGTAAAAAACCTATTGAAATACCTTCAGGAGTGAAAGTTTCGCTCAGCCCCGATCATTTCATTACTGTACAGGGCAAACTGGGAGAACTCTGCCAGAAAATTGACCCCGCCATTAAGGTGAATATAGAAGGCGGAGAGATTCGACTCGAAATAGACAACCCGGATGACAAGAATCTGCGAGCAAAACATGGACTTTACCGCTCTTTGATAAATAATATGGTGATTGGGGTTTACGAAGGTTTTACAATTCAACAGGAAATTGTTGGAGTAGGCTATAAAGTTGCGGTCAGCGGGCAACTTCTTGAATTTTCGTTGGGGTATTCGCATAGCCTTTTTCTGGAACTTCCTCCCGAAATTAAGGCCGAAGCCGTTACCGTAAGAGGGAAAAATCCTATACTAATCTTAAAATCGCATGATAAACAATTGTTGGGAATGGTTGCCCGGAAAATCCGTTCCTTCAGACCACCCGAACCTTACAAGGGGAAAGGCATACGTTTTGTGGGTGAGGTAGTAAGACGTAAAGCTGGTAAATCAGCCTCATCGAAATAATTTTTAAAACTTCGAACGCAATATGTCAACTAAAAATAGAAAACTGAAAAGACGCCAACGGATAAAAACGAGTATCCGCAAACGTTTAAGAGGAACACCCGAAAGGCCAAGATTAACAGTATACAGGAGTAATAGCCAAATTTATGCTCAAATTGTAGATGATACCCAAGGCAAGACTTTGATTGCTACCTCGAGTTTACAAAAAGATTTTTCAAGGGAAAAGATGACCAAAACACAACAAGCTCGCATAGTAGGAGTTGAAATTGCCCGTAAAGCTCTCGAAGCAGGTATCACAGCAGTTGTTTTTGATCGTAATGGCTTTCTTTATCATGGTAGGGTCAAAGCTCTGGCCGATGCCGCAAGAGAAAATGGTTTAATTTTTTAAATTTTGAATATGGCTAACGCAAATATAAGAAGAGTAAAATCGAGCGAAATCGAATTCAAAGATAGACTGGTAAGCATTCAACGTGTGACAAAGGTTACAAAGGGTGGTCGTGCTTTCAGTTTTTCTGCCATTGTTGTGGTAGGAAATGAAAATGGGGTTGTGGGATATGGGCTTGGGAAAGCCAAGGAAGTTACGGCTGCTATATCTAAAGGTATTGATGATGCTAAGAAAAATCTCATTCGAGTACCGATAATTAAAGGCACCATTCCTCACGCTCAGGAAGGGAAATATAGCGGAGCCGTAGTGTTTCTCAAACCAGCCGCTCCCGGAACGGGTGTCATTGCTGGTGGCGCCATGCGTGCCGTGCTTGAGAGTGTCGGAATAAAAGACGTACTGGCCAAAAGCAAGGGATCTTCCAATCCCCATAGCGTGGTGAAAGCTACCATCAATGCTCTGTTGCAACTGCGCGATCCCTATACTGTTGCTCAGTTGCGCGGTGTGGATCTCGATACTGTTTTCAATGGTTGAACTACTATAATGCTTTAAACATTATGAAAAGAATTAGAATAAAACAAGTTCGAAGCTGGATTGGAAAACCCATCGACCAGAAACGTACACTCAAGGCGTTGGGACTTGGCCGTTTGAACCGTACGGTTGAACATACCGCTACACCGCAGATTCTAGGAATGGTCAGAAAAGTTGCTCATTTAGTTTCTGTTGAAGAAATTTGATTAATTCATTGATATTTATCTAAAACTGAAAAAAATATGGATTTAAGTAATCTGAAACCTGCCAAAGGATCAGTAAAATCGAAAAGACGTTTGGGAAGAGGCCAAGGTTCAGGCCGTGGTGGAACTTCCACTCGCGGAAACAAGGGAGCTCAATCGCGCTCGGGTAACAAAAGAAAGATTGGTTTCGAAGGCGGTCAAATGCCACTGCATCGCCGTGTTCCAAAAGGTGGATTCAAAAATTTCAATCGTGTGGAATATACCGGCATCAATCTCGACCTTCTACAAAACCTGTCGGATAAATGGGCCATCACCGATTTTGATCTCAATACTTTTATTCACCATGGACTCATCAGTAAGAATGAAAGAGTAAAAATCCTTGGTCGGGGCCAGATTTCTTCAAAGCTGAATGTTACAGCACATGCTTTTTCCAAAAAAGCACGCGAAGTCATTGAATCATTGGGTGGTACAGTAACTTTGATATAATTCCAGATGAAAGCCGATCGTGAAATTATCAATAGAAAGGAACATATAGACAATCCGAAAGTATTCACTCAGCCTGAATTAAACAATTAAATTACAGATGAAAAAAATTATTCAGACACTTAGAAACATATTCCAGATAGAGGAACTTCGACAAAGATTGCTTTATACCCTGGGTATCATCTTGATATATCGTTTGGGTGCTTATATTACCATTCCGGGCATCGATCCCAATCAATTGACTGCCATTAGAAACCAAACTAAAGATGGCTTGCTTGGTCTGTTGAATATGTTTTCGGGTGGAGCATTTTCGCATGCTTCAATCTTTGCTCTTGGAGTAATGCCATACATCTCGGCTTCTATCGTTATTCAGCTTTTGGGTATCGCTGTTCCTTATTTTCAGAAACTGCAGAAGGAAGGTGAAAGCGGGCGAAAAAAAATCAATCAGATTACCCGCTATCTTACGATAGCTGTTACAGCCCTTCAAGCCCCTGGTTATATTGCCAACCTCATCAATCAAAGTCCTGATGCAGTTTTGCTCGTCAATCCTGCAAGTAATTCACCCACGACTTTTTTCTGGATATCAAGTGTCGTTATTTTGGTAGCAGGTACCATGTTTGTGATGTGGTTGGGCGAGAGGATTACCGATAAAGGCATAGGCAATGGAATTTCACTTATCATTATGATTGGTATTATAGCCAGATTGCCTTTTGCGCTAGCCGGGGAATTTGTATCGAGAATGGAAGAAAAAGGCGGCGGGCTGGTGTTCTTCGTTATCGAAATCGCCGTATTGATCGGTGTAATCTTAGTTACAATTATGTTGGTACAGGGAACCCGTAAAATTCCTGTACAATATGCCAAACGTATCGTTGGCAATAAGCAATATGGAGGTGTACGTCAATACATCCCTCTGAAAGTGAATGCTGCCGGTGTAATGCCCATTATCTTTGCTCAGGCTATTATGTTCCTCCCCCTCACCATAGCTGGTTTTGCTCGTTCAGAAACCCTTACGGGTTTTGCAGCTGCATTTACCAATATTAATAGCTTTTGGTACAACTTTGTTTTCGCAATTCTAATTATAGTGTTTACTTACTTTTATACAGCAATTACCGTAAACCATAATCAGATGGCTGAAGACATGAAGAAAAACGGTGGATTCATTCCCGGAGTAAAACCCGGTAAGAAAACTGCCGAATTCATTGATAACGTCATGTCGAGAATTACTTTGCCCGGTTCTATATTTCTGGCTTTCGTTGCTATTATGCCTGCCATCGTCAGGCTATTCGGAGTAAGCTCGCAGTTTGCCCAATTTTATGGAGGAACTTCTTTGCTTATTCTAGTAGGAGTTGTTCTGGATACATTACAACAAATCGAGAGCCACCTGCTGATGAGGCATTATGATGGATTGATGAAGTCGGGAAGAATAAAGGGACGTACCTCCTTTGCTATGTAAATTCGAGTATCATTATGAGTCTTGTAAAATCACCCGAAGAAATAGAGTTGGTACGTCAAAGTTCTTTGCTTGTTGGTAAGACCCTTGCGGAAGTTGGCAAACATATCCGGCCCGGGATAAAAACCATCGAACTTGACAAGATTGCCGAAGAGTTTATACGCGACCATGGAGCTTTCCCGGGATTTAAGGGATACAACGGATTCCCCAAAACCCTATGTATTTCGGTTAATTCCGTCGTTGTACATGGAATTCCGGGAAATTATGAATTAAAGGAGGGCGATATCGTATCAGTCGATTGTGGGACTATCTTGAATGGATATTGGGGTGATTCGGCTTATACCTTTGCTGTTGGCGAAATTGAACCGAGGATTCAAATGCTTCTGCAACGTACGCTCGAATCACTTTATAAAGGCATTGAAGCCGCAGTGGCAGGAAACCGTGTTGGTGATATAGGCCATGCCATACAATCGTACGTCGAATCTTTTGGTTACTCCGTTGTAAGAGACCTTGTAGGCCATGGCTTGGGAACTAACATGCACGAAAAGCCTGAAGTTCCTAATTTTGGTCGTAGAGGAACCGGACAGAAACTCCAAGAAGGCATGATTTTAGCTATCGAACCCATGGTAAACTTGGGATCATGGCACATCATCCAAGATCGGGATGGCTGGACCATCAGGACGAAAGATGGGATGCCATCGGCTCACTTCGAACACGATATCGTCGTTTTGAAAGGAAAGGCACAAATTTTGTCGACTTTCGATTTTATTGATGAAGTCTTAACAAGTCGAAAAAATTGATATGGCAAAACAAGTATCTATCGAACAAGACGGTACGGTGATCGAAGCTTTGGGAAACGCAATGTTTAGAGTAGAACTCGAAAATGGACATCGAATCATTGCTCATATTTCGGGAAAAATGAGAATGCATTATATCAAAATTCTTCCCGGTGATAAAGTAAAGGTTGAAATGACCCCTTATGATCTGACAAAAGGTAGAATCATTTTTCGTTATAAATAGTTGAATAATAATCAATAAAATATCTGACCCATTATGAAAGTAAGAGCTTCAGTGAAACGCAGAACTCCCGATTGCAAAATTGTAAGACGCAAAGGAGTAGTGTATGTGATTAATAAAAAGAACCCTAAGTATAAACAGAGACAGGGTTAAGAAAGAATTTTATAATTTTGGAATTCAATTAAGTACAAAATATGGCAAGAATAGCTGGTGTAGATTTACCAAGAAACAAAAGAGGCGAAATTGGCCTCACCTATATTTATGGTATTGGTCGCTCTACTTCGCGAAAGATTCTGAGCGAGGCTGGAATCGACTATGATAAAAAAGTGGCTGAGTGGAACGACGAAGAACTTTCCAAAGTACGGAACATAATTACCAATCATTATAAGGTGGAAGGAGCTCTTCGTTCGGAAGTGCAAATGAATATAAAACGGCTAATGGATATTGGTTGTTACAGAGGCATTCGTCATCGCCTGGGATTGCCCGTACGCGGCCAGGCAACCAAAAACAATGCCCGCACACGCAAAGGCAAGAAAAAAACCGTTGCCAATAAGAAAAAAGCTACAAAAGGATGATATCATAATGGAAATTGATTATAATAAAGTAAAATAAAGGAAATGGCAAAGAGCACTAAAACTGTGAAATCCACCAAGAAAAGAGTCGTAAAGGTGGATGCAACCGGAAGAGTATACATTCATTCGTCGTTCAACAACATTATTATTAGCCTTACCAATAACAATGGTGAGGTTATATCGTGGGCTTCGGCGGGAAAGATGGGGTTTAGAGGTTCGAAAAAAAATACACCCTATGCTGCTCAAATAGCTGCACAGGAGTGTGCCAAAGTAGCTTACGATTTGGGATTACGAAAGGTAAAAGCTTATGTAAAAGGACCGGGTGCAGGTCGAGAATCTGCCATACGAACCATTCATTCTTCGGGCATCGAAGTTACCGAAATCCGCGATATTACTCCATTGCCACATAATGGCTGCCGGCCTCCTAAAAGAAGACGCGTTTGATTCTTCGAATATAAAAATATGTTAAAATATAATCCTTATGGCAAGATACATTGGTCCAAAGACTAAAATAGCAAGAAGATTCAGGGACCCGATCTATGGTCCTGATAGATATTTCGAGAAGAAGAATTATCCTCCTGGCCAGCATGGTCAAAGCCGACGCCGTGGAAAACAAAGTGAATATGGTATGCAATTAGCCGAAAAACAAAAGGCAAAGTATACCTATGGAATTCTCGAGCGCCAGTTCAGAAATATATTTCAAAAAGCAGCCCGTATGAGAGGAATTACCGGCGAGAAATTGCTTCAGCTCATAGAGTCACGTCTCGATAACGTTGTATTCAGATTAGGCATTGCACCTACGAGGGCTTCGGCTCGCCAACTGGTTTCGCACCGTCATATCATGGTAAATGGCAAAATCGTGAATATCCCTTCCTATTTATTGAAACCAGGCGATATAATAAGCATAAGAGAAAAATCAAAAACTCTCGAAGTGATTACCGACAGCCTTTCACATAATACACGACCCTATCCATGGTTGGAATGGGATTTGAATTTGATGAGCGGGAAATTCATGAATTATCCCAACCGTGAAGATATTCCCGAAAATATCAAAGAACAATTGATCGTGGAGCTATACTCCAAGTAGTTTTTTTTATGTTTACTTTTAAAAATCAGATAACAACCACTCTATGGCAATATTAGCATTTCAAAGACCCGATAAGGTAATCATGCTTCAAGCCTCCGATACCAAAGGAGTGTTTGAATTCAGACCGCTGGAGCCTGGTTTCGGCATCACTATCGGGAATGCCCTGCGCCGGATATTATTGAGCTCCCTCGAAGGATATGCAATCACTTCCATAAGAATAGAAGGTGTAGATCACGAATTTTCATCGATCCCGGGCATAGTTGAAGATGTTACCGATATCATTCTTAATCTTAAGCAGATACGCTTTAAATATCGGGGAGACAATAACCAAGAAGGCGAAGATGTTCATGTATTTATTGGCGGTCAAGAAACTTTTACTGCCGGTGATATTAATAAATTCCTATCTTCATTCCAGGTATTGAATCCCGATGTTGTTATATGTAACATGGAAAAATCGGTAAAATTGAATATTAATTTGACCATCCGAAAAGGAAGAGGTTATGTCCCAGCCGAGGAAAATAAAATGCTCAATGCTCCATTAGGAACTATTTCAATGGATTCTATCCATACACCCATAAGGAACGTGAGCTATCAGGTTGAAAATTTCCGGGTAGAACAAAAAACCGACTATGAAAAGCTCCTACTGACTATTGTTACGGATGGTTCAATTCATCCCAAAGATGCCCTTCGTGAAGCGGCTCATATCCTCATTCAACATTTTCTTCTTTTCTCCGACGATAAAATTACCCTTGATCCCGAAATGAAGGCGGCAGCTGAAGAATTCGACGAAAATATTCAACAAATGAGGGAACTACTTAAAACTAAACTCAACGACCTTCATCTTTCAGTTAGAGCTCTTAATTGCCTCAAAGCTGCCGATGTTGAAACTCTTGGCGATCTGGTGTCTTACACCAAAAACGACTTGCTGAAATTTAGGAACTTCGGCCGCAAATCCCTCCAGGAACTCGAAGAACTCATCGCCAGTAAAGGTCTCGAATTCGGGATGAAAGTAGATAAGTATAAATTAGATAAGGATTAATAAAATGAGACACGGGAAAAAAATTAATCACCTTGGCCGAACAAGTGCCCATCGTAAATCCATGCAAGCTAATATGGCTACTTCGCTCATAAAGCATAAGCGGATAGTTACTACCCTGGCTAAGGCAAAGGCACTCCGCACTTATGTCGAACCCTTGATCAACCGCTCCAAACTGGATACTACTCATAACCGTCGAGTTGTCTTTAGTTATCTTCAGGATAAGGAAGCCGTTACTGAACTCTTCCGGGTTATCTCCCCAAAAATTATGAACCGACCAGGAGGTTATACCCGTATTTTGAAATTAGGTTTCAGAAAGGGCGATGGAGCAGAAATTGCCATGATGGAACTGGTTGATTTCAACGAATTGATGTTGACAGGAAAAACTCCAAAAACCGGCAAAACTCAGCGTACACGCCGAGGAGGCCGCAAAAGAGGTACTACCGGCACATCTGACGAGCCAAAAACTCCGAAAAAAAAGGAAACCATTAAGTAAAACCGATCGAAATTAAATGCCAGATATCTCCATCTTTGTGAATTTTTTAGGGTATTCAAACATAAAATAAATTAAAAACAATGAGTAATATTGCCTTTATCAGTGCTCGTCAAATCCTCGATTCGAGAGGGAATCCAACTGTTGAGGTAGATGTGATTACCGATGATGGAGTTTTAAGCCGAGCTGCCGTCCCTTCAGGAGCATCTACTGGAATTCATGAGGCTGTCGAACTGCGCGATGAGGATCCTTCTTATTATCTTGGCAAAAGTGTTCTGAAGGCGGTCGAAAATGTGAATACTGTTTTACGCGATGAATTGAAAGGAATGTACATTTTCGATCAGAATGAAATCGATGCCCGAATGATCGAAATAGATGGAACGCCCAACAAAGGAAAGATAGGAGCAAATGCCATTCTGGGTGTTTCACTGGCTGTGGCGAAGGCTGCCGCCATCGAGGCCAATCTCCCCCTTTTCCATTATCTCGGTGGCCCGAATGCAAATACCCTCCCTATCCCCATGATGAATATTCTAAATGGAGGTTCTCATGCCGATAATTCCATCGATTTTCAGGAATTCATGATCATGCCGGTGGGGGCGATGAGTTTTAATGATGCACTCCGCATGGGCTCCGAAGTCTTTCATCATCTGGCCAAAGTTCTGAAGAAGGCAGGTTATTCTACCAATGTAGGCGATGAGGGCGGTTTCGCACCTAATTTGAAATCAAATGAAGAAGCTATTCAGCTTATCCTTCAGGCTATCGAACAAGCTGGCTATAAACCCGGTGAAGATATTTGCATAGCCCTCGACCCTGCATCTTCCGAATATTACATCCCTGAAGAAAACGTTTATCATCTTAAAAAATCTACCGGAGAAAAGCTTTCCCCACAACAAATGATTGATTTCTGGACCACTTGGGTGAATAAATACCCCATTATTAGCATTGAAGATGGAATGGCCGAAGATGATTGGGATGGATGGAAATTGATGACACAAAAATTGGGCGATAAAATACAACTGGTTGGCGATGACCTATTTGTCACAAATACTGAACGACTTGCAGAAGGAATCAGCAAGGGAGTAGCAAATTCTATTCTTATTAAAGTAAACCAAATTGGTAGTCTCACCGAAACTATAGATGCAGTCAATATGGCTTATCGTTCTGCTTATACCGCCATTATTAGTCACCGCTCGGGTGAAACCGAGGATACTACCATAGCCGATCTGGCTGTTGCCATGAATACAGGATTGATTAAAACCGGGTCGGCTTGCCGTACCGATCGCATTGCTAAATATAATCAACTTTTACGAATCGAAGAATTGCTGGGAAATGTTGCACGTTATCCAGGAAAAAATTTCAAGTATTATCGTGTGGCATAAGGATTTCTAATCAAAAAATCGATACATCTCCCAATATTTTGGAATAGGTATAAAAGACTTATTTGTAATACTCCGAGCGTTTGATTATTCTGTTATAGCAGTTAATTCAAACGCTTTTTTTATAATTTCAGTATTGGGCTTATTATCAGCTCATCTTTTGTTTGACCAGTTTTTTCAAACCGATAGAAAAAATTTCGATAGGTTTTAAAAATTATTCCCTTGGTAATTATAATGAAACGAAGGGGAATGGTCAATAATTAAAGATAAAAAAATCCCAATTTTATGGGATTTGATAAAAATAGGAGGCTTTTAACCTTATGATGATTCAGCAGGAATTTTCTTGAAACTTGTTATAGAGTATTGACTTTGAGCATCAATTTGCTTTTCAAATTAGCAGCCTTATTTTTGTGAATGATTCCTTTCTTTGATAGCTTATCAATCATTGAAACGATTTGTGGGAGTTTTTTCTGTGCCGTAACTTTGTCCTCTATCTTGCGGAAATTCTTTACGCTATTACGCATGGTCTTCGAATAATATCTGTTGGCCAGTCTTTTCTTCTGATTGGTTTTAATGCGTTTGATCGCAGATTTATGATTTGCCATGTTTCTCCTAATTTTACTTCTTCAATTTTGGGCTGCAAAGGTAAGAGTTTTATTTTGATTGCAAATGATCCTTTTAAATTTTTTGTAAAAATAGCTCCATGTATAATTTTGAACTGGGGTGCAAACTGTTGGAAGAATTTTCTTGTCAAAAAGCACCAGCTTGTTGAATGGATGAAGTTTATTTAATTTTACGAAAAGTTTATGTGGAATTATCTGGATCTTATTTATATACTAAGCTATTACTTTTTCAATGGGATTGTTTCTGGATATTTAATACCTGGATATTGGGTAATTTCGGTTTTGGGTATGCTGGCCTTATACTGCTTGTTTATGGCTTCGATAAAATAATTGGCAACAATTGCTGCACCTTGAGGGGTAAGATGGATACCGTCGAGTGAAAAAATCCCTCCACTGATGTATTTGATGTCAAAATTCAGTCCATCGTAAGTAATCCCCGATTTTGCCTGTTGCAACAAGTTAGCTACATCAACAAGTGCGAGATTTTTTTGTATGGCTAACTCGTTGATGATGGCGTTGTATCGTTTAACTGCGTTTTGAATTTGTGCGATTTCTTCTTCATCGAGCACAAACTGTTGCGGAATGCCATAAGGACGCTGTTTTTCAATATTATACGAACCCATACCACCGCATTTTAAAGAATCCTGAGGGATTGTAAACAAAATGAGTTCATCAGGTTTGGCTTGCCTAACCCTCAATGCTTTAGGAACCTGGTATGGAAAATTACGGTCTTCAATAATAAAGGCATTATATCCGGTTTTGAATTGGAAACCATAACCAAAATCGGGGTAACCAAGACTTTGAATGAATATTTCTACTTGGTGATATGCTTGGTTGAGAGAAGAGGCACTGTTTTCATCAAGATATAGACCCATTGTGGGGACAGTATTAAAAAACGGAATGGACGTAATGTCGGGTATATTGGCTAAGGCACCCTTTGCTCCATTTGAGGTCAAAGTATTGATGAGGGTTTCATAGGCAAAGTGGAAGTTGCCTTCTAGAGTTATGGATTCATCGGCTGTATTATTCTCTCCACCAGAAGTAGCATAACCTAACACATCGTTGTTGCCGATCCATAGAGTAAAAAAAGTCGGATTTTGTTTCATGGCATCAGCTAAGACAGAAGTACCAGTATCGCTGGCAAATCTGACGAAGTAAGGGTTGGCGGTGGGTGGATTTTGCTGCAGACGCTGTGGATTCCCATATCCAGGGAAGATAAGATGTGCTACTTTGGCACCTGGAACGCCGAAATTATCTACCGAATAACCAACAGGTCGGATTGCCAAGGGATAACCTATGGGATTTCCGCTTGATATAACTGGCGAAAGGGAAAATTCTCCATTACAGTCTAGACTGTAATCAAGAAATAATTTTCCAGCAAAAAGGCCATCTTCGTTGTCAACTACGGGTTGAGTAAAATTGCCTCCACCAACCTTCTTGAGTTGTTCTGATAGAATTGCAGGATATGACATTGCCTGAGCAGATTTATATAAAGCCCCATCGGCATAACCCGAAGTAAGGGAATTCCCAAGTGCTACATAATGGTAGAAATCTGCTTCACCTCTGCTGGGAGCAAATTCTTCGGTTTTGGGTTCACACGCCCCCATCAAAACTGAAAAGAAAAAAATGGAGTAAAGAGCTTGTATTTTCATCGTGGAGAAATTTTTAATTTAAAAACTATAAGAGATTCCTATACCCGGTATAGAGGCCGATGATCGATACTTGCCTGCAAAATTACCCGGACTATACTTCTTTTCGCCTTCTATACCCATTAATTGTACAAACGAAAAATCAAAATTCAAATTTTCAATTGGATGATAACTGAGCCCAAAAGTAAATCCAAGAGTATTCAGTGTTACGGTTTCGGGAGTAAAGTACTCATCGTTGGCTGGAGAATTGTCGTAATAAGCACCCGTACGAATTTTTAATTTGGGCTGAATCCGATATTCCAATCCAAATCGGGGAATGATTGAATTACTATATAAACGGGGATTTATACTATTCAACATATCACCATTTTCGATAAAAGTGAATGTCAGTGAATCGTAACAATTCCACAACACCCAGTTGATTTCGAATGAAAAAAGTAACTTCTGTGTTATCTGCCATGATAATCCACAATCGAGATTCGCTGGCAGGGGGAGAGAGGAAGAAAATTTATTTTCTATTGTGATAATAGAAACAAGAGAAGCAGGTATTCGAAAGTTTGCATCGCCATCGTCCAATTTAACCTCAATCTTTGAACGGTAATCTATTCCAATATGCATTGATTCTGCAGGCTTGAATAGAACGCCAATGTTAAATCCAAAAGCCGAAGCATTTCCATTGAGCTTGACAAATGATCGATCGTTATATGGCAGTGCTCTCTGCAGGTCAACCGAACCCATCACATAGGCCAGGCCAGCGCCAATACTTAGATTATCTAGAATCTGAAAACTTATAGAAGGTTGAAAATAAATGGAGCTCAGTGCAATATTTTGAATGAGAAAGCGACCGCTCCAATCATCAGGCCAGTCTGTCTTGCTGCCGTAAGGAGTATAAATACCTAACCCTGCAGTTATCTTATCGGTAATCTTACCAGCTCCATAGAAAAAAAATGGCAGACTCACAGGATTGTTAGTCTTGGCAACATAATCTGATTCTAAGGAACGAAACTCGATTTTGGAAAAAATGGCATTGGTACCAGCGGTAAATTCAAATTTTTTCGATAAAAAACTTAAACTACCGGGATTATAGAAAATATCGCTTGCCCCTGAGATGAGCGAAGTACCCGTAAGGCCCATTCCTGATTGACGGGCTCCCTGCAACCTGACCTGATATCCGCCTGCAAGCAGGCCTATACTGCTCGTTATTAAGATAATAAAAAGAAGACTAAATTTTTTCATTCGAAGGGGAATTAATGGATCAGAAGGCAAAAATATCAAAAAAAATTCCAGCAAATTTTCATAGAACGCGGTATGGGTTATGATATGATCTCAAAAATAATGGAGGTCTCCATACACCGCTCGCTTCGCTCGCGGCACTCGACGTCCGGGGTGGTTTAATTAAATAAAGTTCTGGTATATTGACTAAAATGTTAAATTGAAGTTCTTTGATTTTGGATATATAATCATATTAATGAATGATATAAACTTCTGGAAAAGTGATAAGATATTTATCTTTTATCAATCCATTCATTAAGTTTTAGGACATCGAAGCTACCTTATCTTTCTAAGTATACCTAAAACCGAATCGAAATATTTATATACTGAATTTCAATGTTTTACAATTATCTTTATAATATTTTTATAAACACTGTTAAACCATAAGGAGGTTATTGCCTCAAAAGAAGTGATGTGTTAAAAGAACTCATGGTTTTGGTTACAACAACTAACCGTTGTTGTGGAATTTAGACACATCAGGATGGAATACATACCTGTACTTTTTTCTTACAGGATTTGGTTAAAGACTACTTAACTACCCCCCAGTTGCGAAACTCGGGGGTTTGTTTTTATCATCTTACGATAAATTAAATATTGTTATTGGATAATTTTAGCAAGTATAAACCTGTTTCTATATCGTAGAATCTGACAAGAGGACGAGTGAGCTTGCAAACTATTACTTCGAGGGTGGGATTCACAATGGCACTTTTTAAATGCCCTCCATAAGAGCTTAAGTCATGATCGGTGAAATTGATGTGTAAATGCAAAAACACCTTTTCCCCTATCTGACTGATATTTCCCGTTAGGGGGACAATTTCATGCACTCCTTCGAATTCTTTCCAAACATATTCTTTCCTGATAAAATCATAATAACCTGCAATAATTTTTTCGGCTGCACCAATTCCAGAAATCCAACCTGCCTTGATTTGGTGGCTGTTACAAAACTCAGTCAGGGACGATAGAATCTCCTCGTCCTTCCAGAGTCTTATCACAATTAGCTCATTATCTTGTTCAAATTCCATTTTTGAAAATAATTAAGGGTTAATGCTCATTTGTTTAATCAATAAATCTAAATCTTTCTGTCGTTGTTCGAGTATGGTCTTATATTTCACAGCTTCTGCGGTGTGGTATTTTTCGAGGGCTCTATCTATCCAGTAGAGGGCAATATCGAGCCGACCTTCCATTTCGCTTGCCAGAGCCATGTTAAAAGCTGATAAATATGCCTTGCGTTTGTTTTTATTATCGGTCAACTTTATCCAGTATCGGGCAGCGGTAGCCCAAAGACCCTGATTGGCGTATTCGTGTCCTTTTTGAATGTCTTTATCATTAGTGAGGTAATAGAATCTTTGATGCTTTTTTAGTCCTGGCGTGAGACGCCATGCATATTTTTTCCCAATATCGTAAGCAATGTCTTGGTAAAGTTCTGCTCTTCCTGGCAGAGTGGCGATGGTTTTTTCCCATGAATAACCATAAGTCGAATATGAAAGAGTGTCTATCGAAATATATTGGTCGACTAATTGTTTGTTTTGCAAGTCGTAAAACTGGAAACCTATTGCTGCCAGAGCAGTTAATTGCATATAATACAATCCGTTATCCATCAAAAAATAGTCGAAATTATCGAATATACTCATCTTATCGATGATCAATGAAGCATCGGCAATGTTGGAAGGGCAAAAAGAATCCATCATTGTATCGGAAATGAATGCAAAAGTTTCCTTTTCAATACTGCTACGTAGCCATAAAAGAGGTTCCCCTGATATTACCAATCGCTGCGAGGTTGCAAAACCATCGGTCAAACCATCCATTACCGCCCATGATATTAAGGTATCGTATTTGGTCGAATCATAATATAGTTGTCCGGCAAATCCATAAAAAACTCCATTCGAATCCTCTGGTTCAGAAATACCATGATTAATCAGACAAACTTCCGATATTTCAGGAGATAGGGTAATTTCGGCAGGTGTCAAAGTCGAGAAGCTGATTTTGCGCTGTGTAATACAACTTTGTAAAGTAAGCCCAATGGTCAGAAGACCGAAAATCTTAAATCTCCATTGGAAGCGATTCATCGAAAACATGAAACAATTTTTAAGCATAATGAAGATGCAAGTGAAATTTGTTTTATACGAAGTTAAATGTAATTTTGATAAACAAAGGAATAAAACATTGCATAATTTTGCGAATTAGTATTTAAAATACTTATTTTGAATACATTATCGATCGTCCTTATTTAGAATTCTTTTAAATTACTGTTATTTTATTAACATTGTTATTTTTTTAACAAATAAAGAAAACTTCTAATTATCTTTGCACAGGAAATTTAAGTTGAAGATTTAGCAATTAAGAAATTGATTGTGTTAATTTTAACATCATAAACCTTAAAAATATCCACCACATGTCTCAGATAAAGTCATTTGAAGATTTAAGGAAAATAAAGGAAGATTTTGGGAAAAGGATTCAATTTCGTGAGAAGAGCTTCGATCCATCAAAGGTAGTTCAGATAAAAGTTGGATTTGGCACAAGCGGGATTGCTTCGGGTGCGAAAGAAGTGATGACCTTTTTAAGGGATGAGCTTGAAAAACGAAACATCGAAGCCGTGGTTACTCAAACCGGAGATATGGGTTACAGTTATGCTGAACCTACGATAGAAGTAAAACTTCCCGGTCAAGAACCGATCGTATTTGGCAAGGTTAACGTCAGGAAAGCCGATGAAATCATCGAAAGATACATTAAAAACGGCGAACTCATCGATGGGATCATTCCCGTGAATTATCACACCATATAACATAAGTAGTAAAACACCATAAAAAATGGCAAAATACAGAATGCATTTACTGGTTTGCGGAGGGACAACATGTCGCTCGTCGGAGAGTGAATCTATACGAAATGCTCTTGAGGAATCCCTTGAACGCAATGGCTTAGAAAATGAAGTCAAAGTAGTGTCAACGGGCTGTTTTGGGTTCTGCGATAAGGGTCCTATTGTGAAGGTGATTCCCGGTAATACTTTTTATATTCACGTGAAGCCTGAAGATGCCGAAGAAATTGTGAAAGAACATGTTTTAAATGGTCGTCGGGTCGAACGTTTGCTTTATCTTGAACCTGAAAAAGAACTTCTTGCTACAGGTAGCAAAGAGATCGGTTTTCAGAAAAAACAGATAAGGATAGCTTTACGAAACTGTGGTTTTATTGATCCGGAAAATATTGACGAATACATTGCTCGCGATGGGTATGTAGCTCTTTGCAGGTGCCTTACTGAATACACTCCACAGCAGGTCATCGAAATGATTAAGAAGTCGGGATTACGTGGGCGTGGAGGTGGTGGTTTCCCCACAGGTTTGAAATGGGAAATTACGGCAAAAGTAAAATCAGACCAAAAGTATGTGATTTGTAATGCTGATGAAGGCGATCCGGGTGCATTTATGGATCGTTCCATTCTGGAAGGCGATCCTCATTCGGTCATCGAAGCCATGGCTATCAATGGGTATTGTACAGGCGCCAGCAAAGGGCTGGTTTATATTCGTGCAGAATATCCTATGGCCATTAAACGTCTCAGAATAGCTATTAATCAAGCTAAAGAATATGGTTTACTTGGTAAAAATATTTTTAATTCGGGGTTCGATTTTGATATAGAATTAAGATATGGGGCTGGAGCTTTTGTTTGCGGAGAAGAAACCGCGTTGATTCATTCCATGGAAGGGAAACGAGGTGAACCTACCTTCAAACCCCCTTTCCCATCTGAACATGGTTTTCTGGGAAAGCCGAGCAATGTGAACAATGTAGAAACTTACGCCAACATTCCGGTTATTATCAATAAAGGGCCTGAATGGTTTGCTTCTATTGGAACGGAAAAATCGAAAGGGACCAAGGTATTTGCACTTGCCGGTAAGATCAATAATGTAGGCTTGATAGAAGTTCCCATGGGAACGACCCTTCGAGATGTAATCTTTAAGATTGGTGGAGGCATCAGGGGAGGAAAGGGGTTTAAAGCCGTCCAGACGGGTGGTCCTTCAGGAGGTTGTCTTACGACTCGTCATCTCGATACGCCAATCGATTACGATAACTTGTTGGCTGCCGGCTCGATGATGGGCTCGGGCGGGATGATCGTAATGGATGAAGACGATTGTATGGTTTCCATTGCTAAGTTTTATCTTGGATTTACAGTGGATGAGTCGTGTGGGAAATGCTCTCCATGTCGAATTGGGAATAAACGCTTATACGAAATCCTCGATAAGATTACTAAAGGAGAAGGCACCACGGAGGATCTGGCCAAACTCAAGAATCTCAGCGAAGTCATTAAGGATACTTCCCTTTGCGGATTGGGTCAAACTTCACCTAATCCCGTACTTTCTACCCTCGACAATTTCTGGGATGAATACGTCGAGCATGTAATCGACAAGAAATGCAGGGCAAGTTCATGCAAGGGCCTCATGAAGTATGTAATCGATCCTGAAGCCTGTACGGGATGTACGGCGTGTGCAAGAGCCTGTCCCGTAAATGCTATATCTGGCGAACGTAAGGGGCCTCATACAATCAATCAGGAAATTTGCATCAAGTGTGGAACTTGTATGGAAAAGTGCAAATTCAACGCCGTTTTACTTCAATAAAATGTTGAATCTTTAACAAATTTCGAAACATGGAACTCGTAAAACTAACCATAGATAAAAAATCAGTCGAGGTAGAAAAAGGAACCAGTATTTTGAATGCTGCCCGAAAAGTGGGCATCGAGATCCCAACACTTTGTTATTTCAATCTGGAGGGAATGAATATCGAAAACAAACCAGGTGGTTGCCGTATTTGTGTGGTTGAGGTTCAGGGCCGTAGAAATCTTGCTCCGGCGTGTGCTACTGAAGTAACCGAAGGTATGGTGGTCAAAACCAACAGCACTCGCGTATTGAATGCTCGCCGTACCGTAATGGAACTCATCCTCAGCGACCATCCTTTTGATTGTCTGGTTTGTCCAAAGTCGGGCAATTGTGAACTACAAAGCTTAGCTCATCGTTTGGGAATCCGAGATATTCCCTATCAAGGCGAACAATCTACTTACCGCAAGGATACATCTCCAAGCATAATTCGCGATGTGGATAAATGCATCCTGTGCAGACGGTGCGAAATGATGTGCAACGATATTCAAACCGTAGGTGCCCTTTCGGCCATTAACAGAGGGTTTATGGCAGTTGTAGCACCGGCTTTCGAAATGAATCTCGAAAAATCTCCATGTACCTATTGTGGCCAATGTGTAGCAGTTTGTCCAACGGGTGCACTTACCGAGGTGGACAACACCCGTCAGGTAATTTCGGCTTTGGCTGATCCAACCAAAACTGTGATAGTACAAACTGCTCCGGCTGTTAGGGCGGCTTTAGGAGAAGAATTTGGCCTCGAACCCGGATCCCTGGTGACAGGGAAAATGGTTTCCGCACTGCGCGAATTAGGATTCGATTATGTTTTCGACACCGATTTCGCCGCTGATCTTACGATTATGGAAGAAGGCAGTGAGCTCCTCGACCGTCTCACCAGATATTTATCAGGCGACAGAAATGTACGGCTTCCTATACTTACTTCTTGTTGTCCTGCATGGGTAAATTTTTTTGAACATAATTTCCCTGAATTGAAGGATGTTCCTTCCACGGCACGTTCACCTCAGCAAATGTTTGGTTCAATAGCAAAAACTTATTTCGCCAAAAAACTGGGCATCGATCGTAATAATCTGGTAGTAGTATCCATTATGCCTTGTTTGGCTAAGAAATATGAATGCCAGAGGTCAGAATTTTTGACCGATGGAAATCCCGATGTTGATTTTTCGCTTTCTACTCGTGAACTGGCTAATTTCATTAAACTGGCCAATATTGATTTCAACTCGCTTCCCGAAAGCGATTTCGACCGTCCTTTGGGGGAATCGACGGGAGCTGCAGTCATTTTTGGAACCACTGGAGGAGTGATCGAAGCGGCCGTTAGAACAGCTTATGAACTTTATACGAAAAAGCCTTTACCCAGAGTCGACTTCGAGGAGCTGAGAGGGCTCGAAGGAGTGAGAGCCGCTACCGTGAATTTCGACGGTTTGGAACTGCGTATAGGCATTGCCCATGGATTGGGGAATGCACGCCAACTGCTCGAGGAAGTAAGAGACGGTAAGTCGCAATATCATGCCATCGAGATCATGGCTTGCCCGGGCGGATGTATTGGAGGTGGTGGTCAACCTCTTCATCATGGTGATGCTTCAATACTTAAAGCCAGACAAAAAGCTCTCTATGAAGAAGACCGCAACAAAGCCCTTCGTAAATCTCACGAAAATCCTTATATTATTCAATTATATGAGGAATTTCTCGGACAACCACTCAGCGAAATGTCGCATCATCTACTGCATACGCAGTATTTCGATAAAAGTACCCAAATTGTGATCGAATAAATATTCTCTTATTCACTAAAAAACATTACACAAAATGGCTGTCATTAAATTACCCGAATCGAAAGTCCAGCAACTGAAAAATATCTGTAAATCCTTCAATAACGATAAAGGTGAACTCATCAATGTTCTACACAAGGCTCAGGAAATTTTTGGTTACCTTCCGGCCGAAGTACAGGAAGTAGTAGCTAAGGAATTGAATGTCTCGGTAGCCCATGTGTATGGTATTGTTTCCTTTTATTCGTTTTTCTCGATGGTACCCAAGGGGAAGTTTTCTATTTCTATATGTCTGGGAACGGCTTGTTATGTGAGAGGGGCAGAGAAGGTTCTCGATGAGTTTCGCAAACAACTGAATATTCAGGTGGGCGAAAGTACACCCGATGGTCGCTTTTCTTTGTCTTGCCTCAGATGTGTGGGAGCCTGCGGTCTGGCACCTGTCGTCATGATAGGCGAAAAAGTTTATGGACGTGTAGCTCCCGAAGATGTGAAGGGAATCATCAACGAATACGCAAATCTCTAAGTGTTTTCATAATTTTAGGTTTTGGTTAATCAAAAAGGCTGTATCTGGAGTGATATGGCCTTTTTTAATTTATTGTCATTTTTTTTGCATACTTGAAAGGTCTTTTTCAATAACTTTATGCCTTCAAATTTTTAAAGCTTTTGAAATGAGAAAAATTGCTAACCTGTTGTTCGTTTTCCTGATATTCATCACATTTGGATTGAAAGCTCAGGAAGAAGGAAGATTAATGAGATTTCCAACCATTCATGGAAATCAGATTGTTTTTAGCTATGCAGGCGACCTTTATACTGTAGATAAATCTGGGGGTATTGCCCGTAAACTTACTTCCGATGCTAATGGCTATGAAATGTTTGCACGCTTTTCACCCAATGGGAAATGGATCGCCTTTACCGGACAATACGACGGAAATACCGAAGTTTACGTTATCCCTGCCGAAGGTGGCGTTCCCCGTCGCTTGACTTATACGGCAACTTTACAGCGCGATGATATCTCTGACCGTATGGGGCCAAATAACATCGTAATGACATGGCGCGATAACGAATCCATTGTATATCGCTCACGCAAACAAAGCTTCAACGATTTTAAAGGACAGCTTTTCGTGGTAAATATTCAAGGAAGCCTGAGCCAGGAAGTTCCACTGCCCTCGGGTGGCTTTTGCTCCTACTCTCCCGATAAGTCACAATTAGCCTTCAATCAGGTATTTAGAGAATTCAGAACTTGGAAATATTATAAGGGCGGCATGGCCGATGATGTCTGGATTTATGACTTTAAAACTAAAAAAACTCAAAATATTACTAATAATATCCATCAGGATATCTTCCCCATGTGGAAAGATGATTTTATTTATTTCCTCTCCGATAGAGACAGAACTATGAATCTTTTCTGCTATAACATAAAAACCAGTCAAACCGAGAAATTGACAAATTATACGGAATTTGATATTAAATTTCCAAGTCTTGGCGACGATGCCATCATATACGAAAATGGAGGATATATTTATGTTTTTGACTTGAAAACCCGCCGGGCACAAAGGGTAAATATTCTTCTGGGAGATGATTTTCTTTTAAGTCGTGATACTTGGAAAGATGCTTCGAAAAGCATCAACTCATGGGACATGATGCCCGACGGAAAGAGAGCATTTTTCGATGCTCGTGGTGATATATTTTCTGTTCCTGCCAAAGAAGGTGTAACATTCAACCTTACTTCTACCTCGGCAATTCACGAACGTGATATTGCTTGCTCTCCCGATGGGAAATACATCGCTTATATCAGTGATAGAAACGGTGAAGACGAGATATATATTCAACCGGCCGATGGAAGTGGAACAGCTGAACAACTTACACATTTAGGGGATACTTATAAATATTCTATGCTTTGGTCACCCGACAGCAAAAAGATTTTATGGTCGGATAAACTGCAGCGATTGCAATACATCGATGTAAATACAAAGAAGATTACGCTGGTTGACCAGACCCTTGAAGGTGAATTCAATTCATTTACATGGTCACCCGATAATCGCTGGATTGCCTATACTTTACCTTCTACTCGCACATCGTCTCGTATTTTTGTTTATGAAGTTGCTACGGGCGAAAAACATTTTGCAACTGATCGTTGGTACGACGCCACCTCTCCAGCTTTCAGCCCTGACGGGAAATATCTGTATTTCGCTTCCAACCGTGAGTTCAATCCCATTTATTCATGGACAGAATGGAATCATGCTTACATCGACATGCAGAAAATTTATCTGGTTCCTTTATCAAAACTTACAACTTCTCCCTTTGCCCCAACCACGGAATTGAATGCTTCTGCCATAGAAAAGAAACCAGAGCCTCAGGCAAAAAAGGACGAAACTAAATCGCCTAAGGCCTCCCCTGAGGTTAAGATCGATTTCGATGGGATCGAAACCCGTTCTATTGCCATTGAAGTCGATCCCGGTCGTTTCTGGAATCTTGCACCTACCGAAAAAGGGATATATTACAATCGTACTAATTCTAAGGAATCGAAAGCCTTGCTTTGTTATTTCGACTTGAATAATAAGAAGGAAACCGTTATTGGAGAGTACCATGCCTTTGTTCTTGCTCCAGATGGTAAGAAGATGATGATTGCTGCTCGAGGGAAATATTATATTATTGACGCCCCTCAATCAAAGATTCAACCAGAAGAATCCCTCAATTTATCAGATATGAAGGTTTTTGTGAATGTGAAGCAGGAGTGGGCCGAGGCTTTTAAGGAGTCGTGGCGACAGATGCGCGACTTTTTCTATGATCCCAACATGCATGGCGTAAATTGGAAAGCCATCTATCAGAAATATGAACCCATGGTAAAGTATGTTAACAATCGCAATGATTTGAATTATATTATTGGTGAAATGGTTGGTGAGTTGAATATTGGACATGCTTACGTGGGGGGTGGCGACAAACCCGAACCTCAAAGAATAAAAACTGGGCTTCTGGGGGCGCGTTTGAGTAAGGATGCTTCAGGTTATTTTAAAATTGATAAAATACTGTCTGGAGAAAATTGGGATCCTTCTTTGCGCTCTCCCCTTACCGAGCCGGGCTTAAATATTCAGGAAGGCGATTTTATTCTTGAGGTGAATGGCCAACCTACCAATCAAATGCTTGATATTTACACTTCTTTGGTAGGTAAGGCAGGGTCCTTGGTTGAACTGAGCGTTGCTTCTACTCCCGATCCTTCAGCAGCCAGAAAAGTGATTATTAAACCCATCGAAAGCGAATCGGGTTTGTATTATTTTAACTGGGTTAGATCAAACATCGAAAAGGTTAACAAAGCTACCAATGGGCAAGTTGGGTATATCCATATTCCGGATATGGGGATTGCAGGATTGAACGAGTTTGCAAAGTATTTCTACCCCCAACTGGATAAACGCGCCTTGATTATAGACGACCGTGGCAATGGAGGTGGAAATGTTTCTCCTATGATTATCGAAAGATTGAGGCGAGAAGTGGCTACATTCAGTGTTCAAAGGAATGGAGCGGTTACTACACGTCCTTCACAAATGATTTGGGGTCCAAAGGTTTTGCTTATTGACCGCTATTCAGCCTCGGATGGCGACCTTTTCCCTTATCAGTTTAAATATTATAAATTGGGGAAAACCGTTGGACAGCGTACATGGGGAGGTGTAGTCGGAATTCGTGGTACTTTGCCCATTATAGATGGTGGCATGCTCAATAAGCCCGAATTTGCTCCTTATGATGTGGAAGGAAAATCCTTCATTATTGAAGGTTATGGTGTTGAACCCGACATAGAAATATGGAACGATCCGGCTAAAGAATACGAGGGAGTAGATGAGCAATTAAATAAGGCTATCGAGGTAATACTCGAGGAATTGCAAAACTGGCCCGAACAGTTCCCACCTGTTCCACCTTATCCAGATAAATCGAAATAAATAAATAAATAAATGAAACGCACTGCGTGTTGTAAATTGATAACGCGCAGTGCGTTTTTAATAAGCTAATGGAATACGTAAAACGCCTATTGACAAATTGATAACCAATTAACAACTTATAACACACAACTTACAACTCACAAACTCTAACCGCCATCCACTAATCACCATCCACCGATCTCTCATTACTGTTGTGTCAAGTCGTCATCTTTGGTATTTTTAGGTTTAGCGGGTGGGGTGGCAATGCTTTCGCGCATTTTCGTATCTGCTTTCAGGTTTTCGAAACGGTAATAATCCATGATGCCCAAGTTGCCGTTGCGGAAAGCCTCGGCAATGGCTTTAGGGATTTCCGATTCTGCTTCGATGACCTTAGCGCGGGCTTCTTGTGCCTTTGCCTTCATTTCCTGTTCGAGTGCTACTGCCATAGCCCTTCTTTCTTCGGCCTTGGCTTGAGCGATGTTTTTATCGGCATTGGCCTGATCCATCTGAAGAACGGCTCCAATATTCTTCCCTACATCGATATCGGCAATATCGATAGAAAGGATTTCGAAGGCCGTGCCTGAGTCCAGTCCTTTTTGCAGCACCAGTTTAGAGATGGAATCCGGGTTTTCGAGCACGATTTTATGGCTTTCGGCCGAGCCAATGCTCGAAACTATGCCTTCTCCTACTCGGGCTAGTATAGTTTCTTCGCCTGCACCCCCAACCAGTCGCCTGATGTTTGCTCTCACGGTTACTCTGGCTTTGGCTATAAGTTGAATCCCATCTTTCGCAACGGCCGTAACTGGAGGAGTATCGATTACCTTGGGCTGAACCGACATTTGTACGGCTTCAAATACGTCTCTTCCAGCCAAATCGATGGCTGTGGCCGTCTTGATGTCCAAACCCATGTTGGCTTTTTCGGCAGAGATCAAAGCATTGACCACTGATTTTACGCGTCCTCCAGCTAAATAATGTGTTTCAAGATCATTAGCATTGATCTTCAATCCAGCTTTTGTGGCAGCAATCAAATTATTAACAATGACCGAGGGAGGTACTTTTCTCCATCGCATCAAAATAAGCTGTATCAAAGAGATTCTAACTCCGCTCACCAGAGCTGAAAACCATAAACCTACAGGAATAAAGTAAAAAATAATCCATAAACCGAATAGAGCTACCAGCCCTATAATAATAATTAATAGTGTACTAGACATAAAATGTTGATTAAATTGGTTTTACATAAATTTTATTGTATTCTATCTTTACGACTATCACCTTTTGGCCAGGATCGACATATTCTCCGAATGTATGAGCTTCATATTCCTGACCTTCAATTTCGATCTTTCCAGCAGGTGCCAGTCGTGAAAGGGTTAACCCCTGTATACCGGGTTTTACGATGTCTTCATTGATGACATTCACCTTGGCCGTATTTTGCTGGGTTAGCATGAGCCGCTTCCATGTATTCGACTTCAAAGAAAAATAGAGCACTATGAAACTGACAGCCAATGTAATACCTAAAGTGATCGAACCGGCTATCATTCCATGGGCAGCAAAACTCTGCCATATAGCAATGCCTACACATGCCAGTGCAATAATACCTCCTACCGAAGTTCCGGGAATCACCAGAATTTCGAGGACCATAAATATAAGCCCTACTACAATTAAAATGATGATAATACTCCAACTCATGGGATTATTTGATTGCGACGGTTAATTTACGTCGGATCAATTCATCGCATATAGGCTTAAGTTCCTCATAACATCCCATTTTTATGGGGCATTTCCCCTTCAAGTGTGCAATAGTAGCGCATTGTTCCGCTTGTTCGAGGGTGTGCTGGCAAACTTCCATCAAACATTCTATCACATATTCAAAGGTGTTCACATCATCGTTGAATAGGATCAGATCCTTGACCCCTATTACCCCTGTTACCTCTTGAGCAATAGTTTTTTCCTTGGTTTCTTCCATATAATCCTCCCAAATCTTACCGGCCATAAAAGTACGGAAAAATTCAATGTCTCGAACATTTTCGATAAATGAAGTTTTATGTTCGGATGACTTCACTATCGATTCATGTCCGAGTCCGGCAATAATGAAGAGAGAAATTTCTGTTCTCTCATTATTCCTGATGAAGAAGAATAGGACAGTATTTTAAGGTCGAGAATTCTTTTGTTATAAAGATACCATCCTGTTCTATTGTTTATTGAGGATATTGTTCGTAATTTTACAAATATGTATTATTTGCAACAAAAGTGTATTTTGTGTTGTTAAAAATAGGAATTAATTACTCTAAGGTTTTCTGGAATAAAGAAAGTAAATCGTGAAAAATTTTACACTCGATATTGATGAGTTGCAGGGAAGGCTTTCGTATCATTTACCTGGCTGGGAAGCTCAGAAAAATATGGCACCAACCGGGAGAGTTCATATTCCTCCTGCAGATATGGTGCCCATCGAGAGTGCGGTTTTATTGCTTTTGGTTAAAAACTCAGCCGATTATGAAATTGTTTTCATTCAACGAACTGAAGATGATGGGCCGCATTCGGGTCAGATTTCGTTTCCTGGCGGACGTCGCGAACCTCATGATAAAACATTGCTGGATACTGCTTTGCGCGAAGCTACCGAAGAAATTGCTTTAAAATGCAATCATTTGAAGGTTTTGGGTCAGCTTACCCCCTTATACGTTCCCACGAGCAATTTTATGATTTATCCATTTATAGGATTTGCCGATGGCTGCGATCATTTTCGACCTCAACCCGACGAGGTACAGAAAGTGATCAGGGTTCGACTCAATGATATTTTGGATAGAAATCACCGGCGCATTGAAGTTTTTACTTCATCGGCAGGGGATAGCTATAAAGCTCCAGCTTATTTTATAGAAGAGGTGAGGATTTGGGGTGCTACTGCAATGATTGTGAGTGAGTTTTGCGAAATAATCTCCTCACTCGATCGAGAAAATAGATAAATTTTTGCCTTAAATCGATTATTCTGCCTCAAATGATGATTCAATAAATCTTGAAGTAGCTAAACTTTTCTTCCAGAGGAGCGTTGTTATGGTAAGATATTTTATGACAAATAGTTGAATTTTGTAGTGAATTTGCTTTTTTAAATGCCCCCAAATGTCATAGATTGAGGATATTTCTTTTGTAACTGAAGCAGTGGATTGTTTGCCAGGAAGAATTTATGCACCCCGTTTTTTACAACATTATTTTGCGTAGATCGAAGAAATATCGTAATTTTGCATGCGAACGAAGAATTTTAGAATCATCTCAAGAATTTTAAAGAGAACGAGCCAAGAATACCCTTACGATAATTTTATTTTTGTAGTTTTGCCCCCGAAATGGGGTTTGTAATCAGTGGAGATATATTCGAGTAATTTTATAAAGCCTTTACAATGCGTATCTTATTAGTTACAGCTACTTGGCTGGAAGCAAAGCCCTTGATGGACGGGTTTACCTTTTTACGCAAGTATTCTGGAAACAATTATTCTTTTCGATACGGTGAGCATCGCATCGATGTATTAGTAACGGGTATGGGCATGGTAGCCACTGCTTTTGGAGTAGGAAAAGCTCTGCGAAATACTCAATACAATTTGGTGCTCGATGCAGGAATATGCAGTTCTTTTCGAAAGGAATTTTCTCCGGGTACGGTGCTCAACGTAAGTGAGGAATTTTTCCCAGAATTTGGGATGAGTGATGATGCTGGATTTAAGTATTTACAGGACATGGGGTTCGATACCAGTTTGCCTACCGCATGCAAGAATACTGTGTTGCAGAATCCTCATTATAATCAGGTAATGGGGTTCAAGAATCTGGCAACGGCTCGCGGAGCTACGGTTAATTTGGTAAATCTTACGGGAAGGCGTCTCAATACTTATCATTCCAATATAGAGGCCGATATCGAAACTCAAGAAGGAGGAGCATTTTTCTTTAGCTGCCTTGCCAGTGAAGTGCCTTTTATCGAATTAAGAGCAGTTTCGAATTATATTGGCCCTCCCGACGAAGAAGGATGGGACATCGAAAAAGCTATTCAAAATCTCACCTATTCCGTTCACGAAGCCCTAAATGTGCTTCCGCGCTAAAGTGTATAATTTTTTGATCTGATAGATTGATTCATTTTTTTCATCGAAATGCAAAAAAAAATTATCGTTACGGGAGCTGCAGGCTTTATAGGAAGCTGCCTTGTGGGTAAATTGAATGAATTGGGTTACGAAAATCTGATTTTGGTAGATGATTTTTCCTCAATTTTAAAAGAACCCAATTGGGTAAATAAAAAATATGAGATGTGCATACCCAGAGAAGATTTTTTGCAAGGGGTTCATGAGTGTTCGTGCGATATCGAGGTTGTTTTTCATTTGGGCGCCCGTACCGATACTACCGAAATGAACGAAAAAGTATTCGATGCCCTCAATCTCACTTATTCCAAACAGATTTTTAATTTTTGCAGCCAATATCGGATTCCTTTATTATATGCCTCGAGCGCAGCTACTTATGGTGCTGGAGAGTTGGGTTACAGCGACGATCATCATCTTATTCCTCTTCTTCGGCCATTAAATCCTTATGGCATCTCGAAGAACGAATTCGATAAATGGGTTCTTCAGCAGAACATCACTCCTCCTTTTTGGGCTGGTTTTAAATTTTTTAATGTTTATGGGCCTAACGAATATCATAAACATCGGATGGCATCAGTAGTTTTTCATTCGGCAAATCAAATCAGGAATACAGGTAAAGTAAGGCTGTTTCGTTCGCACAGGCCTGATTATGCCGATGGCATGCAGAAAAGAGACTTTGTTTATGTTTTCGATGTGATAGAAACCCTGATTCGGTTCTGGCAACATAGACCCGTTTCGGGAATTTATAATCTGGGAACAGGTAAGGCTGAACCATTTCTCAGAGTTGCGGAGGCTGTATTCGAGGCACTTGAGTTTTCACCAGCTATTGAATTTATTGATACTCCTATAGATATTCGGGATAAATATCAGTATTTTACTCAGGCCGATATTCGCAAAATTCAGGCAACAGGTCTTACTCCAGATTTTACTTCTTTGTACGATGGAATTATCGACTATGTTGGGAGATTCTTGAAATATCAAAAATATTACTGAATCGGCCCTTCGCAAATCCTCATTGGGTTCCTTAATCTTCTAAAATCTTTGGAGTTTCTTTTCGTGCTTTCCTTTTGTTTTGATAGTCACGATAATTAAGGATGATAGATATGACTAAAGATAAAATAAGACCACTCACGGTAATGATATCTGCAACGGGCGTACTGAGGTTTATGCCTGTAAGTCGATGTGTAATGAATTGGAGATAAGAATTTGGAAGGTTTTGATAACCCAGTAATCTCAAAACATCATAATGCCAATCGGTAAGCGGGCAGTAACCCAAGCCATACCAAATGCCTGCAATTGTCCACATTGAAGCAGTAAGTAACAAAGTAATGAGGTTCAGCTTACGCAGTTTAGTAAAACACCATCCTATAAGATTGAATATCATCAGAGACGAATGGAAAATGGTAAAAAACCAGTCGAGTAGATGATAAAAGGACATAGAACACCTTAAAGATTATTGCGAAGCTGGATAAGAAATTCCCTGATATTTTTCAGGGTTTCGACAATGTCCATGTTTCTTAGGACATGGCTTCGACTGGTTTTCAGGTAATCGCGTGCTCCTGCAATAGTAAATCCTCTTTCTTTGAGTAAATATTTAATTAATCGAAGCGTTTCCACATCTTCCGTATGATAGAAACGAGTTCCTTTACGGTTGCGATATGGATGAATACCATCGAATTCCTTTTCCCAATACCTCAGCGTACTTGGATTTACGTCGAGCATTCTGCTTACTTCACCAATCGTATAATAAAGATGCTGTTTTTTTTTCTGATTGTTTTGGGAAGTCATGAATAGAGTAAGAGATAAAGATGAAAGGGAATTATTCACCCACAGGTATATTTGAAGATTCTTTGTAATCCGATGATTGACGGATAATTTCCTGGAAGGTAGCCGGATCGAGGTCGAACATAAAATAGGCCGGGTTTACTTTCTGGTGGTTGTAAATGACTTCGTAGTGCAGGTGTGGTCCAGTTGAAAGCCCGCTGGTTCCCACAGTGGCAATTATATCACCGCGTTTTACCTTTTGACCAGGTTTTACATTGAATGAATTCAGATGAGCATAAATCGTTTGATAACCAAATCCGTGTTCGATGATAATTTTTTTGCCAAATCCATCCAGATTGATTAAAGAAGCTTCTTTTACCACTCCATCACCCGTAGCGTAAACTTTGGCTCCTTTGGGAGCGGTAAAGTCAATGCCTTCATGAAACATCACGGTTTTATAGAAAGGATGGATTCTGTAACCAAAATATGAAGAAATATATTTCAAATCACGTTTGCTTACCGGTTGTATTGCAGGAATAGCCGTAACCATAGCTTCCTTTTTCTTGGCCATTTCAAAGACCTCATCGAAGGATTTCGACTGCACATAGATCTGGCTCTTTACCCGGTCGAGTTTTTTAGCGGTTTCTAATAGCAAGGCAAAATTATCACTGCCTTCGAAATTCTGATAACGGTTTGCCCCGCCTATTCCTGCTTGTCTTATACTGGCCGGAACTGGTTCTGTTTCGAAAATTACGCGGTAGATATTGTCGTCACGGTTTTGAAGGTCTGTCAAAATCTTTTGCATCTGGTCGAGCTCATAGTTCATGGCTTGAACCTGAACCTTGTATTGTTCGATCTCACGTTGAAGAATTCTTTCTTTTGGTGAAGATAAAAATTTGAAGGCAAGTGCAATAACAACAGCTGAGAATACCAGACCCGTTGCCAGAATGTAAAGAATTCTTTTTAAACGATCGCGAAATCTGACAGGGATGATCTGATACGTTAATGAAAGTGGATCAAAGTAATATCGTATTTTTCGTCTCATAATGCTTCAGATTTTTTTAATTATTGAATGATTTAAAATCATCTTCGATCGCAAAAATAATATTTTCACGTAAATTTGCGCCCTTTAAAGGGAAAATTTTTATATATAAAGTATTTTGAAGGTTTGATTCTTATGGATGTTCCTGTTTTGGCACATATATTTATTTATGAGTTTTTCAAAAGATGATGGTTTAATTGAAAGGAACGAATTAAATAATGAAATCAGCGGATATACGTAAAACTTTTCTGGATTTTTTTGCTGAGCGACAGCATCAAATAGTGCCTTCGGCACCAATGGTAGTCAAGAATGACCCTACCTTAATGTTTGTCAATGCAGGCATGAATCAATTCAAGGATATTTTTTTGGGCAATCGGCCAGTTGTTTTCCCCCGTGTGGCAGATACACAAAAATGCCTTAGAGTTTCTGGTAAGCACAATGATCTGGAGGAGGTGGGTCATGATACCTATCACCATACCATGTTTGAGATGTTGGGAAACTGGTCGTTTGGTGATTACTTTAAGGAAGAGGCCATTGCATGGGCATGGGAGCTGCTTACTGAAGTTTTCAAAATTGATGGGAGCCGGCTTTATGTTACGGTTTTTCAGGGAGATGATGCCGACTATTTACCTCCCGATCAGGAATCATACAAGATCTGGCAACATTATCAGACTGAAGAAAAGATTCTGTTCGGAGGGAAAAAAGATAATTTTTGGGAAATGGGTGACACCGGCCCTTGTGGACCATGTTCGGAAATTCATATTGACGTTCGTTCGGGAGAAGAAAGGAATGCAGTACCCGGATATACTTTGGTCAATAAGGGGCATCCTAAGGTAATCGAGATTTGGAATCTGGTTTTCATCGAATTCAATCGTATGGCTAATGGTCAACTGCAGCAACTTCCAGCCCGCCATGTCGATACAGGAATGGGTCTCGAACGATTATGCATGGTATTGCAAGGCAAGCAAAGCAACTATGATACCGATGTTTTTCAACCTATTATTCGAGAAATTGAAAAATTATCGGGCAAGTATTATGGTAGCGATCCCAGAATTGATGTTGCTATGCGAGTCATAGCCGATCACTTGAGGGCGGTGGCCTTTGCAATAGCCGATGGTCAGCTTCCATCCAACAACAAGGCAGGATATGTGATTAGGAGAATTTTACGACGCGCAGTTCGTTATGGCTATAATTTTTTGGGATTTCGTCAACCATTTATGGTTTCTTTGGTTCCCATTCTGAGAGATCAAATGGGATCGTTTTTCCCCGAATTAATTGCCCATGAATCACTAATTAGCAATGTGATGGCCGAAGAAGAAGCCAATTTTTTACGAACTCTCGAATCGGGAATTCAAAAATTCAATTCCTATATCTCAAATAATCAGTCGAAAGGCATCATCGATGGCAACTTTGCCTTTGAACTTTACGATACTTATGGTTTCCCGATCGATCTAACCCAATTGATGGCTGCTGAACAAGGTTGGGAAGTAGATATGCCTTCGTTTTATCAGCACCTCGAAGAGCAGAAACAACGTTCGCGTGCTGATGCTGCAATAAATACCGATGATTGGATAGAGGTAGTTTCGGGCCTTGGTGAAACTACTTTCATAGGATACGATACACTGGAGGCCGAAGCCGAAATCATCAAATATCGGTATGTGTCCACGGCCAAGAAACAATATTTCCAGATTGTTTTCAACCATACTCCTTTTTATGCAGAATCGGGCGGACAGGTTGGCGATCGTGGATGGATAATCGCTGGAGATGAAAAAATTGAAATAGAAAACACAATCAAAGAGAACAATCTTGTAATTCATATCGTTTCACGTCTTCCGTTGGATGTGAGTCAACCAGTGCTTTTAAAGGTAGATGAAGTAAAACGCCGGCTTACGGCTAATAATCACAGTGCTACTCATTTGCTTCATGCAGCCTTACGAAAGGTTTTAGGAACTCATATAGAACAAAAGGGATCATTGGTGGACGAAAATCGCTTGCGCTTCGACTTTTCTCATTTTACACGCTTAACCTCCGATGAAATTCTGAAGATTGAAGCCATGGCCAACGGAAAAATTTGGGAAAACCTGCCATTGAAGGAATGGAGAAACCTTCCAATGGAAGAAGCTCAGAAAATGGGAGCCATGGCACTTTTTGGAGAAAGATACGGCGAAATGGTTAGGGTGGTGGCTTTCGATCCAGAGTATTCGGTCGAATTGTGTGGGGGAACTCATGTGAAAGCAACAGGACAGATTGGATTGATAAAAATTATTTCTGAAACCGGTATAGCTGCTGGTATCCGCCGAATCGAAGCCGTTACGGGCACAGTAGCCGTGGCATTTTATAATCAACAGCTGCAAATTCTCGAAGAAATAAAAACCCTCGTAAAAAATCCTGTCGATGCATTAAAGGGTGTGAAGAATCTTCTGGAAGAAAAACAAAAATTAACTCTTGAAGTCGAAAACCTGCGCCTGTATAAAATAAATTCGCTTCTGCAAATTCTTTCTGAAAATATTAAAAAGGCCAATGGGATCAATTTTTTGAGCATAGAGCTCGATGTGGATGTACAAATGGCTAAAGATTTGCTTTTCGATTTAAAACGGCGTTTTTCTCCCTTTGTAGGCCTGATTGCTTATATAAATCAAAACAAACCCGGATTTAGCTTGATTGTTAGTGATGAATTAATCGAGACGGGGAAGGTGGATGCCAGGGAACTGGTCAAAGTCTTGTCTCCCTGCATCAAAGGAAGTGGAGGAGGCCAAGCTGGGTTTGTAACTGCCGGAGGTTCGTTTACAAAAGGCGTGTCAGAACTTCTTGACAAAGCCAAACAATTATTCGCTCAAATCGATTCGTAATACACCATCCAGAGGTACTGCATGATAGGATACATCGAGTTCCTTCAATGTTTTTTCCCATTCTGTACAAATCCACCGGGGTACGCTTCCGTCCATGATGATCATCTGAGGATGAATATGACTCAAAAATTCCTGAACATGAAAGGCAGGATTCCCTGAAATGATACAGTAATCTGGTTTTACCGGGCTTTGATCTGCATAAGTGGTCCCATCGGGAATATAGTAAATCAATTTACCGTTCCATCTTAGTAAATTGCTTTCTGAAAGAATCTGTATATTTTTGATTTTCAGTGATTGTTGAATCTGTTGACTTTCACTGTATCCTTCGGAAGGAGATGTAAAAAGTAGACCATCAATACCGTTGACTAACCATGGCCCTTTGATGCGTGGCGAATTCATTACATACATACTCTGCTGCCTACTACGATAGAGTCTATCGGCAGTATCTATGAAGAAAAATAGGAAAATTCCGGCTAATGCTGCTTGGAAATAAGACTTGATGTTTTTGGAGAAGAATAGAATCAGCATGATAATAACAAAGTAGAGAACAAGATATTGAGCGGCTGTTATGTAGATACCTGATGCAACCGCTCCTGGCAAGCTTTCTACCCAACCTACGCTCTGGTTCATCAGCCAGATAGAGCCCGAAAGAACTTTGCCGGCATAAAATCCTGCATGACCAAATGGTAGAATCATAAAGAAGGCAACGCCAAGCATCATAATAACATAAGAAATTGGGATTACCAGTAGATTAGAAATGATGAAATATACAGGGAATTGATGAAAATAAAATAAAGCGAGGGGAAAAGTGGCTATTTGTGACGCAATAGATACACAAATCAGTCCCCATATTTTATCGGCAATTTTGTTTTTGAAATTTAGCATTCGATAGATTCCGGGTTGGGTAACCACAATTCCTAATACCGCCAAATAAGAAAGTTGAAATCCGATTTCCTGAATAAGAAATGGATTGAAAATAAGAATAAAGCAGGCCGAGGCAGCAAGAGTATTGAAGATGGGCGTTCTCCGTTTGAAGATTTCTCCCATCGAAACAAACGAAAACATCGTAGCTGCTCTTGTAACCGAAGGACTTAAACCAGTAATAAGGGCGTAAATCCAAATGGCAAAAACCACTATAATTGACCTAATAAGCCTCCCATGCGGAATTTTGGATAAAAAACCCAGCAAGTAAAACAGAATCAGGTAGATAATCCCAACATGTAAACCTGAAACGGCTAAAATATGCATGGTTCCCGAGCCAGAATATTTTTGCCTTAGTTCCTGGTCTAGATAATCACTATTGCCCAATAAAATGGCTGCTGCTACGCTATATTCATCTCCGCTCACACCGCTATTTTTCATCATCTTGAGCAATTGCATTCTGGCCTTTGCAGATAGGGTTTTTATGCTGAAAGCATGAGCATCACCAATGACTTTCCAATCGTTTTGACTTAGATACAATTGATGATAAATTCCTCTGCGAGCCAGATAACTCTTATAATCAAAAGCTCCTGGATTACCAGAATTAGCGATTTCGAAATAATTGCCTTTGAATAATATGCGTGTACCCGGCTTCAATTCACCAGCTTCGGGAGTTTTTTCGAGATAAGTCATGATCTTCCCCGAAACTGGCTTCCATCGAGCAGAGTCGTATAAACCATAAATTTTTACAATTACTTTATACGATTTTGCCTTGGCTTGAGGATAATCTTCAATTATAGCCTGAAAATATTCCGATGTTTTGTCCGATGAAAAATGTTCATGTTTGAATGATAATTCCCTAAGGCTAACTACGGATACTCCAGATAGAAACATCAAAATATGAATCATAAGTCCATAGATCCACTGATTCTTGTAAGAAAGCCGGATGTAGAAGAAAAGCAGATATATAGCTGCAATTAAGAATATTATTCCACATAAAATGGGAGAGAATCTTATTCTCGAGAAATAAATACTTAAAAGAATTCCTGTTATCAGAGGGATAAAAAGCTTTAATATAGGATTCTCTCTTAGCATGGTTTCAGGTTAATACATCAACGAAAGTATGAATTTTTTATTTAAATATTCAGAGGGCGTAAAATTTTGTTTTTAAGAGAGATATTTTTTAATAAATGAAAAGGTTAAATTTGAAGGAACCTGAAATTAAGGTATTGTTAATCATTTATTTATGAAAGAGAGGCAAAATCACATGAACGATAGAAATGAAGTTGTTATCTTTGCAGCGAAAAAATTAAAATCATATAAAAATGGCTAAAGCAAGAATTGCAATTAATGGATTTGGCCGTATCGGAAGGCTCACTTTCAGAGCTTTGCTCGAAAAAGAAGAAGTAGAAGTTGTAGCTATAAACGACCTGACTGATTCAAAAACACTTGCCCACTTGTTGAAATACGATTCAGTTCATCGCAGGTTTCCTGGTACAATCGAAGTGGATGGTGATTATCTTGTAGTTAATGGAAACAAGATACGCATATATGCTGAAAAAGACCCCTTGAATTTGCCATGGAAAGATTTGAGCATCGATGTAGTTGTTGAATCGACAGGTGTATTTCGTACACGTGAAAAGATGTCGAAACATCTCACTGCGGGCGCTAAGAAAGTGGCTTTATCGGTACCAGCCGACAATGCGGAAGATGTCGATATTACCGTGGTAATAGGAGTGAATGATCATCAAATCAGGCCTGAGCATAAACTCATTTCGAATGCTTCGTGCACGACGAACTGCCTTGCCCCCGTGGCTAAGATTCTGCATGAAAAATTCGGTATCGTAAGAGGATTGATGAATACAGTTCATTCTTACACGAATGATCAGGTTATTCTGGATGCGCCACATAAAGATTTACGAAGGGCACGTTCGGCTGCCATGAGTATTATTCCTACAAAAACAGGTGCTGCAAAAGCTGTTGCACTGGTTATTCCTGAATTAAAAGGAAAATTAGATGGATTTGCTATGCGAGTTCCCACACCGGATGCTTCTATTGTTGATTTAACGGCTGAACTGGCGGTTAAAACCACGAAAGAAGAAATCAATACTGCCATGAAGGACGCTGCAGAAGGAAAGTTGAAGGGAATATTGGAATATTGTATTGATCCGGTGGTAAGCAGTGATATTATCGGGAACAAGCATTCCTCTGTTTTCGATAGCTTGCTCACTCAAGTCATCGAAGGCAATTTTGTAAAGATAGTTGCCTGGTATGATAATGAAATGGGCTATTCGCAGCGTTTGGCCGACCTTGTCATTAAGATGCTCTGAGTCGGAACTCGAATTTGGTGAATAAAAATGGCCGTTACTTGATCAAGTAACGGCCATTTTCGGTTTTTACCATCCCGATGGAAGGACTTATTGTCCTAAATAGGCTTTTAACAAACGGCTTCTCGAGGTATGCTTCAACTGCCTGATAGCTCTTTCCCTAATCTGGCGAACCCTTTCGCGGGTCAGATTGAATTTAGCTCCTATTTCATCCAAAGTAAGTGCGTAATTTTGCCCAATGCCGTAGTAGAGACATATAATCTCACGCTCTTTGGGTGACAAAGTCGAGAGCGAACGATCTATTTCGGCTTTCAGCGATTCATTGATCAAGTTTTCGTCGGTAGCAGGAGTATCTTCTGCGACGAATACATCAATAAACTTGGTGTCTTCATCGTCTTGCAGAGGTGCATCCATTGATACATAACGTGTGTTTACTTTCAGCACGGCATCTACTTTGCTTTCCGATAAATCCATGGCTTCGGCAAGCTCTTCCGCTGAAGGTGGCCTTTCGAGTTTTTGCTCTAATCTTGATGCTTCCTTTTTGATCTTATTGAGCGAACCTACCTGGTTCAAAGGTAACCTTACTATGCGCGATTGCTCGGCTAAAGCCTGAAGAATGCTCTGTCGAATCCACCAAACAGCATACGAAATAAACTTGAACCCCCTGGTGGGATCGAATTTTTGCGCTGCCTTGATTAATCCGGCGTTACCTTCACTAATCAGATCCGGCAAGCTTAAACCTTGATTCTGGTACTGCTTGGCTACCGAAACTACAAATCTTAAATTGGCTTTGCATAGCTTCTCCATCGCCTTCTGATCGCCTTCCTGGATCATTTGGGCTAATTTCACTTCTTCTTCCACCGTAATCATCTCTTCCTTGCCAATATCCTGAAGATATTTGTCAAGTGATGCATTCTCGCGGTTTGTAATCGATTTTGCAATTTTAAGTTGCCTCATTGTATATATTTACGAATTACGAATCCTAACGTAACAATTGACAGTTTTATTGGTTCAATGGTTACATCTATCCTTGAAATTTGTTAAAATTTATTGAAACCTCTACATGCGCCGTTTCTTAGCAAATATTATGCCTGAATTCGTTTTCCTCACCTTTGAATTAAATTTTTAACCTCTTGAAATTCATTTCTGTATAAAAATTCGATGAAAATTGTATTGATTTATGATTCATATTTCGAGTAAGAAACTATAGCTAATCCCTCAAAGAAAGGAAAAATGAAATTCGACTTATATTTAGTGAATAGATGTGTTTCGAGTTCCCCTTTTTGAAAAAATTAGATTTCAAATGGAATACTTGATATAAATCAAATGTTTTACAGTTTGAACTGAAAGAGATTTACGATGTAAAATACAATGGCAAAGGGTTTCTCTGTATAAGTCAAGAAACCCTTGTTATATGATTGCAAGGTGAATCTATTTATTTATAATCCGAGTCCATAGTATGCTCTTACGCCATTTGGATAAATACCTTCGATGAGTATGCCTCCGCGTTTGTCTTTCAAGGCATCCTCTATATCTTTTACTGAGTTCACTCTTACCCTATCGATTCGGGTAATAATGAATCCTTTCTTGATTCCAATGGCAGACAGAGCTCCGGGACGTAATTCAGTTACTTCGAGTCCCGATTGTATGCCCAATTGTTTCTTTATTTCATCGGGAACAGGTCGAAAGGAAGCACCAAGATTTTCAATGAATGAAGCTTCTTCATGTTTTATTCTTTCGGTAGTTCCTTTTTCATTAGTCAAGGTAATGTCGTAAGTTTTAGGTTCACCATTTCTTTCGATGGTCAGTTTGATTTTATCGCCGGGACTATATTGACCAATAATTTCCAACAGTTCCGAATTGCTATTGACCTCTCTGTTGTTAATAGCCACGATAACATCGCCGGGTTTGATACCTGCCTTTTCGGCCGAGCTATTTTCGGTTACACCAGAAACATAGACTCCCTTGATCTTGTCGAGTTTTTTCTTCTTAGCCAATTCTGCATTCACTTCCTGAAATTGAACACCAATATAACCTCTCTGGACTTCGCCATATTGCAGAAGGTCTTTCACAACCTTGCGAACAAGATTGATAGGAATAGCAAAGGAGTAACCCGTATAAAACCCGTTGCCGGATGCAATAGCAGCATTGATACCAACCAATTCACCTCGTGTATTGACGAGTGCTCCACCACTGTTGCCACGATTGACTGCGGCATCGGTTTGTATGAAAGATTCGATGGTTTGACCCGTTCGATCGCCTAAAATATTGATGTTTCTTGCTTTGGCACTAACGATCCCAGCCGTAACTGTACTGGTCAGATTAAATGGATTTCCAACTGCCAAAACCCATTCCCCCACCCTTAAATCATCACTATTGCCATAAACCAGATAAGGAAGGTTGTTTTCGTCAATTTTTATTAAGGCTAAATCAGTCGAGGGATCCGTACCCACGATTTTAGCCTTGTAAACTCTTTTATCGTTGAGGGTAATTTCTAAATTGATGGCATCCTGTACAACGTGGTTATTGGTAACAATATAGCCTTCAGGTGAAATGATTACGCCTGAACCTGTCCCAATAATAGGTTGCGAAGGTTGAGGTCGGCTGAAAGGAGTGAAAAAGTTTTCGAAAAAATCTTCATAAAGAGAGTTTTTCCTCGCAAATTCTGCTTTAATATGGACTACGGCATGAACCGACATGTTGGCTGCTTCGACAAAATCGGGCAGAGGCATGGCATGCGCATCCGTAAGGCTAACTTGCTGCACCGGAATTATTTCTCTATTTTGGAGATCCGATTGCTTGGGTTCAACAGCTTTATAAATACCTACCGCCATCATCCCACCTATAATAGCTACAAGCAACAAGGAAAGATATTTTTTCATGTCATTGATTTTTAAATTTTTAAATATAACTTTCATACTTTTAACTATTTTTTTATTCTACAAATTTCATTCAATTTTTATACCTTGATTCATTTTCATACTAATTTCGCTTCGGTAATTTTGACAATATTTTCATTTCTGTTTAAATTCGAGGCTTTTTAATATAAGTTTAATGTGGTTTAATTGATGTGAACAAATGACTGTAAATTTTGCCAAATATCATGGAACTGGGAATGATTTCATATTGATAGATAACCGAACTGACTTTTTTTCAGTGAATAAAGAATTCATTTCTAACTTATGCCATCGCCGTTTTGGGATTGGAGCTGACGGCCTGATTTTACTGAACAAGGCTAATGGATTTGATTTCGAAATGCTTTATTTCAATTCTGATGGCAACCAAGCTACCATGTGCGGCAATGGAGGGCGATGTATCGTGGCTTTTGCTCAAAAGCTGGGGATTATTCAACAAAATGCAATTTTTAAAGCAGTCGATGGACTTCATACTGCGAGGATATTAGAAGTAGATAAGCATGATACCCTAATAGAGTTATCGTTGAATGATGTGGAATTATATCATTTCGTTGGGGCTGATTGTTTACTCGATACAGGTTCGCCACATTTGGTACGTTTTATGGAATATTCTGATCTTCGAAAATTCAATGTGAAAAAAGAGGGCAGGAAAATCCGTTATCGATCTCCCTATACGAACGAAGGAATCAATGTAAATTTTGTATGTGAAACTTCGGAAGGTATTTTCGTTAGAACTTACGAAAGAGGCGTAGAAGCAGAAACTTTAAGTTGTGGAACTGGTGTTACGGCCTCGGCTTTAGCCTGGAGTCTTAATAAGAATTTGCTCAGAGGTCCGGTAGAGGTTTTTACGAGAGGAGGTAATTTGACAGTGGATTTTGAAAAGGCAGATGAAAAATTTATTCACATTAATCTTACAGGGCTTGCCACTTTTGTATTTACTGGAAAATATTCGATATAATCATGATACAGGGAGATAATATTCGTCTTAGGGCTTTGGAAATGGAAGATGCTGACTGGATTTTTCATTTCGAAAATGATCCTTCCTTATGGAGGGTTACGCAAACGGTTACACCTTATTCACGCTATGCCATCGAACAATATGTTTTGAATGCAAGCATACAGGATATTTATGGTAGTCGTGAACTCCGCTTGGTGATAGAAACTCTTCGCGATAAGCGCCCCGTAGGTTTGATAGACCTTTTCGAGTTCGATCCCTTGAACCGGAGAGCTGGTGTGGGTGTTGCCATCGAACAGAAAGAACGAAGACAGGGCTTCGCTAGCGAAGCACTTCAGCTATTGATCCAGCATTGCTTTCGGGTTTTAGCGCTTCATCAGCTATACTGCAATATCCTCGTCTCGAATGAAGCCAGCATCCAACTTTTCGAAAAATTTGGATTCGAAGTCACCGGCCGGAAAAAAGAATGGATCATCAAACACAACCAATGGGAAGATGAGCTTTTCTTGCAATTATTCAATCCTCAAACCATTTAAGATATGGCATATTATGTAAAAAATAAGTATTCTTCGAGGCGGAGGCGAACTTCAGGGCAAAAGATCATTTTTGGAGTATTGATTGTTTGCATTGTTTTAGCACTCATCATAGCTTATGGTCTTTATTCTGCCCTGTTTAAGCCGAATGTATGGACAAAGGGCGAAAACATAGTTTATATAAATATTCCTACGGGCTCTAATTTTGAAGATTTGAAGAATATGATGTATGAGAGAGGCCTGATTGTCAACAGGAAAACTTTCGAATGGTTAGCGCGCCAGCGCAAGCTCGATAAGCATGTTATTCCCGGGCGCTACCCTTTGACCAACCAAATGAGCAATCTCGAACTTATACGCATGCTCTCGGGAGGACATCAGGTGCCTGTACAACTTGTATTTAACAATATGCGCTCGAAAGAACAATTGGCTTCACGAATTTCGCAGCAAATCGAAGCCGACTCGGCAACTCTCATACGTTTAATGAATGACAATGAGTTTTTGAGAAAATATAATTTAAACAGCGATAATGTGTTTGTCTTGTTTATCCCCAACACTTATGAGTTTTGGTGGAATACTTCGGCTGAATCGTTTATGGATAGGATGTATCGGGAACATAAGATATTCTGGGACAGTACACGGTTCGAAAAAGCCCGCAACCTTGGATTAAGCATCACCGAAGTGGTTACTCTTGCCTCAATTATCGAACAAGAAACCAATAAAAACGATGAAAAATCTCGTATGGCCGGAGTATATCTCAACCGTTTGAAACTAGGTTGGCCCCTCCAAGCAGATCCTACTCTCAAATATGTCATTGGCGATTGGTCCATCAAAAGAGTGATGGGAATTCACAAAGAAATCGATTCGCCTTACAATACCTATAAATATAAAGGTTTACCTCCAGGACCTATCTGTATTCCTTCTATTGCCTCAATTGATGCTGTGTTGAATGCCGAAAAGAACAATTACCTTTTTTTCTGCGCACGAGAGGATATGTCGGGATACCACTATTTTACTGCTTCGCACGAACAACACCGAAAAAATGCGGAGAAATATCGCCAGGCCTTGAATAAATTGGGTGTTTACTGATTTCTTGTTATTGCAGCAAGCGTTTTTGGATTTCGAGTATTTTCTTCGAGAGGAAACCACGACCTGAGTTTAAAACTTGAAGTATGGAGAAGGAGAATAGCTATCATCTGCCTGGAAATATAACTTGGTTTATCAAGAGGTTGGATATAACCTGATAGCTGAACCTGCTCAAATCCTCCTTATTTTTTATGAGGAAATTACATTATTATTTCTATTATAATATAAATTTGGAGATGAATCGTTATTTATTAATTATCGGCTTTTTAGAGATAATGGGCACCAGCATTTCCTCGCGCTGATTTTCAATGCCAATGATTTAATTCGCTGATTAAAGCTGATTTTCTGTGAATATCTGCGATTATATGAGTGAATTTTTCTCTCGCATCCCCCATGACTAGCTTAAAAAATGGTCGACATCATTTAGGTATTGACACAATAATATCGAAGGCTTTTTCTTTATCTCGGGGTGGAAAATCATAATTGATGTGGAGTCCTTCGGAGGTGTTCGTATCTTTGTAGAATATTTTTATGATTGAAATTTTTTCGACGTTCGAACTAAGAAGTCTCGTACTGGTTGATAAGATGATTGAGTTTGCAGATTGAATCTTGGGTAGAACAATGAATAGGGAAACTCGATAGACTAATGAAAGTGAACATTGATCCCAACAGTGGATTTTGTTTTGGAGTAATTAAAGCGGTTGAGACGGCGGAGGAACACTTGCAAAGGGGTCATGAATTATTAGGCCTGGGTGAAATGGTGCATAATGAGGCCGAATTAGAGCGATTAGAGAATTTGGGTTTAAAGACGGTTTCTATTGAACAGTTTCCTGATTTAAAAGGGAAGGCAGTGCTTTTGCGTGCTCATGGCGAGCCTCCTTCGACCTATCGAATTGCGGCCGAAAATAGTGTTCAGCTCATAGATGCTACTTGTCCAATCGTTAAGCGACTTCAGGAAGAAATGAAGAAAGCATGGCAAAGTGGGAAAGATCAAGGAGTACAAATGATCATCTTTGGCAAGCCTTTACATGCGGAAGCCATAGGATTGAATGGTCAAGTCGATAATAATGGGATTATTGTGGAAAATCTCGACGATTTGCAAACTATTGATGCACGACGTCCGGCACATTTATTTAGCCAAACTACCATGGATGCAGGAAAATTCGAAAAAATCGCCGAGAAATTGAGGGAAATGTATACCGAAACGGGTCAAAATCTTATTATCCATAAAAGTTTTTGCCGTCAGGTAAGTAACAGAATGAAGAGTATTAAGGAGTTTGCAGCTTCTGTGGATGTTTTGTTTTTCGTTGCCAGTAAAAATAGTTCAAATGGCAAGGTGCTCTATCAAACTGCCCAAAGTATCAACGAACGAACTTTTTTTATTTCTGGAATTCAAGACATTGATTTTCAGAAAATAGGAATTGATTGGGGAAAGGTAGAGACCATAGGCATTAGTGGAGCTACAAGTACACCCCCATGGCTTATGCACGAAATTGCAAGGTTAATCGAGAATGCCTTCGACCTAACTTAAAGTATCGTATTTTTGCAGCATGTGGCTGAGGCACTTAAATCTGATTCAATTTAAGAATTTTGGTGAGCTGGAAGTTGATTTTTCTCCAAAGATCAATTGTTTTATAGGAGAAAATGGAGCCGGAAAGACCAATATCCTCGATGCTATTTATTATCTTTCGTTTACTCGTTCATGTTTCAATTCGATGGATGTTCAAAATATCCTCCATGGTGAAGAATTTTTTGCAATACATGGAGATTACGTGATGGATAGTAGCCTTGAAAATAAAGTACATTGTATTCAGAAAAAAGGGCATGCCAAGGAGTTCTCGCTCGATGAAAAACGTTACGAACGGATGGCCGATCACATAGGATTGATTCCTCTGGTGATGCTTTCTCCTTATGATAATGATTTGATTTACGATGGAAGTGAGGCTCGTCGTAAATACATCGATGGAGTGATCTCCCAATTCGACCATCCTTATCTCGATGATCTGCTCATTTACAACAAAGCGCTCGCCAATCGTAACTTATTGCTTCGTCAGTTTGCCGATTCTGGCCGTTTCGATCCCGAAATGCTCGAAATATACAATCCTCAATTGATTGGCCCGGGAAATCGTATTTTCGAAAAACGCCAGAAATTCATCGATCAATTTGTCCCGATTTTCGAAAAGTATTACAACCTTATATCAGCCGAAAAGGAAAAAATAAGCCTTCACTATGTGAGTCAACTTGCAGAAAAGCCTATGCAAACACTGCTTTGCGAAAATTTCGATCGCGACCGCCTGACTCGTTATACCAATGGAGGTATTCATAAAGATGATCTGGAGTTCATTATCGAAAATTATCCTATCAAGAGATTTGGTTCACAGGGTCAACAAAAATCTTTCATTGTAGCCATAAAGCTAGCACAGTTCGAATTTACCAGAGAATTGACCGGCATCAAGCCAATTCTTCTGTTTGATGACATCTTCGATAAGCTCGATGAATGCAGGGTTGAAACAATAGTTCGCCTTGTAGGAAGTGAAAACTTTGGCCAGGTTTTCATTACCGATACACAGGCAAATCGAGTTTATAATATTTTCATCGAGAATCCCATCCACCATAAGATATTTATGGTTAGAAATGGAGAGCTGGAAGAAGTTGACCTGATTTGAACTTTTAGAGTGTATTTCCCTTTTTGTGGTTTTTCTATATTCAATACTTCAGGATTTTTCCTGTAAATTGTTGGTCATCACATTGAATATTTAAGATGTAGAAACCATTTTGAAGGTTTTTGACAGAAATTTCTATAGGTTGCTCGTTATTAGTAAGTATGAGTTCCGAAACGATTTGTCCTATAGCGTTCAATATGGTTAAGCGGGTAGGATGCAATTCGGCCAGGAGTTCGATCCAGATTATATTTTGAGCAGGATTAGGGAAAATTCTCACATGATGTTCCAATTCATCTTTTTGCCCTACAAAATAGCTTTCATAATAGCCCTCCCAACCATCATCACGTATGGTGTTATTGCTATTGAAGGTGATATACATTTTTCCGCTGGGTGAGAGAACGGGTGGGGGAGGGGAGTTGGGATCGTAATGTCCGGAATATTCTGCCAGTAATTGGCCAGAGGAATAATCGAAGATTTTTACCTTGTCATGATCGGCTTCCGTGAGGAATTTCGTAAAATAAATAGCGACCTGTTGAGCATTAGGCGGGATAATTTTATAAAGGCAGATGCTTCGGTTTCGGTACCAGAATTTTCCCGAACCATCGCTGATGGTTCCGTAAGGTTCGGTATATGTGGTAGTTCCACTACACCAAATAGGCTGAGTACTCGAGTAAGTTGCAAAGAAACCATCATGAGAAGATTGAGGTGGGCTCAAAAATTCAATATAAACCTGATTGGACGAAGAAGTGAGGGAAGGTGGAAGTACATTTCCACTGAACGAACCTAAAAGAGAATCATTAGAAGTGGGACCATCATAAATATATAGAAAGGCCTGTCCAGGGTCAAGGTCGAAACGATGAAAATTGATGGTGATGCTCGAAATAGAATCTATCTGATTTTGCGGAGAAATGAGCCATTGCTTCGACATCACTGCATGTGGATAGCGTGGCCCACTCCCATCGTCGATGCTTCCCATCCTGAAGGTAAGATTTTCGGGCTCGTTCGAAGGATTGGGATAGATATAATCGACTGTATCAGGATGGCAATTGATGATGATTTCCTGAGCTAAATTGAAGTTGCTGCCTCCGGGTGTAAGGTTATTGGTATAATAGTAGCCATTGAATGAGCCTCCCCAACCAAAATTAAAATGGTAATATCCAGTTCCCTGATAACCATCACACACAAAAGCATGACCATTGATATCGGGCACCGACCAGCCTGCATAATATAAGGGCATCTTTCGGTCGAGATGCGTGGTTAACAAACTGTCCCAATCCATAGTGGTGCTGTCTCTATAAACGTATTGTGTTTCAGGAGAATATTTAAAATGTGTTCGAAAGGCGTTAGCTGCCTTGTGATTATACATTCCCGAGCCATAAGGTCCATAAACCAGATCACACGAAACACCGATATGATAGAGCAATTGTGCAATGGCCGAATCGGATTCATTTATACTATTGGTCATCTTTTCCCATGCGTAATGGGTATTACCAAAATCGGCTTCCAGGAGACCATAAGGTGATTGAGTGTAAGAATAATAACCTACGCCAGTATCAGGCCAGCGATAGTAATACATAATTAAACCTATGGCTGTTGATACACATCCTGCATAACAATGTCCGCCGGGTCCGGCGGGATCGACCGGGCACATCTCGTTGTAAGGCCAATCTTGGTTCCAATCAGCACAAGTAAGAGGCTCGACCGATTTTCCACTGAACTTGATTTTCGATCCTTGCTCTAAATCTAAGAGCCTTTCCCATTGCCGAGCAGCTTCCTGATTAGGAATGGAGCTCGTCCGATGGGCATACACTGCCTGATGAATATATTGTTCGATCCAGGCTTTTGCATTCTCAGGTTGGTTTTCTGACGTGTACCATGACTCGAAACTATAGGCAGGTATGGGATGCAGTTTTTTAGAAGCACTTATCATGACAAATCCCTTTGGATAGAAATTAACGGCATAAAATAAGGTATCGCCTTCATTAATGACGGGAAGTGTTTCTTTGATCGAAAATTCTGGAAAATCACTGGGCAGTCTTTGTTGAAACCATGTTTGAGCAACCTTTTGCACTTGTTTTAGAGAAAGAATTTGGGCAAATCCATAAAGTGAGCAGATAAGCACGGTAAAAAGTAAAGACAAACGTTTCATGAGTTAGAAATTAGGATTTTCGAGTAACAAAAATACAAAAAATGAGAGACAGGTGCAGTGGAAGGAAATAATATCTGGACATACGTGCCTATAGACAGACTCTATATAAACATCTTACCAAAATATTCATATAAATATTTTATTGATTCAAAATATATAATATTCTTCTTAAATTATTAAAAATTATTGAAAAAACAAAAATCATCATCCAGCATAGTTTGTAAATTAATCCCAATATTAATTCTATCCTTTTCAACAACAAATTTATGACTTTTTCGCGCATGACCAATTTTAACCAACGAAGGACACCTTCGGATAATGACCTTTAACTACAATTATTTTAACAAAAAGGGGCAAAAAAACAATGGAACTCTTCAATAGTTTGTAAAGTATTGCTCAAAACAAAGAAGATTTACCCAACTTCGAAGAATATCTCCATGCTTACATTATTGCAGCCCCTCTCCAACGTGAGGGGAAACCGAGCAATATAAACTTTGAATTTATGACCGACTGTCTGGCTTTACAAGCAATTTTTCGAAAATCCACTGTTTAAAAATGGCTTGCAGACACTATTTTTGGAATGACTTATTATTCATAGATTTTGGCTTTTTTCGCTTTTACCATACGAGCCTGAAACTGTTAGATTTTTATTATTAACTGTAAATTTTGCGATAAGGAATAAGAACATACCCACAAGCATAACTTAATTTCAAAACATTTAAATCAAGGCAATTATTTTTAATAATTTTGCATAAATTTTTCAAAGAATCTGATTATGAATGAAAGTTTTGGTTCACAGCGATATACGAAGATCACCACTCACGTACTTCAGGAGATGAAACTAAAGGGCGAGAAGATAGCCATGCTTACGGCCTATGATTATTCGATGGCTGGAATTCTCGATGCTGCCGGGATAGATGTGATTCTGGTTGGCGATAGTGCTTCCAATGTAATGGCAGGTTATACAACTACTCTTCCTATTACGCTTGACGAAATGATTTATCATGCCAGCTCGGTAGTGCGTGCCGTACAAAGAGCATTAGTCGTTGTAGATTTGCCTTTTGGTACTTATCAGGGAAATTCTAAGATGGCTTTGGCTTCGGCCATTCGCATCATGAAGGAAAGTGGTGCCAATGCCATTAAGATTGAGGGAGGCAAAGAAATCATAGAAAGTGTGGAAAGAATACTTTCGGCTGGCATTCCCGTGATGGGCCATTTAGGATTGACGCCTCAATCTATTCATAAGTTTGGTACTTATGTAGTTAGGGCCAAAGAAGAAACCGAAGCCAACAAACTGAAAGAAGATGCCCAATTGCTCGAAAAAGCGGGTTGCTTTGCTATCGTGCTCGAAAAAATTCCTGCTGCTTTGGGTGCCGAAGTTACTCAATTGGTAAAATGCCCGATTATTGGCATTGGTGCTGGTTCTGGCGTGGATGGACAGGTATTGGTTTTGCATGATATGTTGGGTATTACTATCAAATTTTCTCCTCGTTTTCTGCGTCGCTACCACAACTTGTATGAAGAAATAAAAGGAGCCATTCAAACCTATATAGAAGACGTGAAAAACCTCGACTTTCCCAATGCCCGTGAACAATACTGAGTTTGCAAGGATTTTCATCTATGGCGAAATTTATCGATCTTTCGCAACGTATCTTATATGAAGATAACCACCTGCTTGTTATCAACAAACTTCCTGGCGAAATCGTACAGGGAGATAAAACAGGAGATAAACCCCTCGTTGAAATTGCCAAAGATTATATAGCCCAGAAATACGATAAGCCAGGAAATGTATTTCTTGGGGTTGTTCATAGACTCGACCGTCCCGTAAGTGGAGCTATCATTTTGGCCCGCACAAGCAAAGCCCTCGAACGGCTCAATGCTATGCTTCAGGAAAGGAAAATTATGAAAACGTATTGGGCTATTGTTAAAAATAAACCTCCAAAAGAAAATGATACACTCGTCAACTATGTTTGGAGAAATAAACAGAAAAACAAAACCATCGTATTCGATCATCCTATTAAAAAAAGTTCTGAAGCATCTCTAACTTATCGTATTGTGGCACAAAGTGTCAATTATTATCTTCTCGAAATAGGGCTCCATACTGGCCGCCATCATCAAATCAGAGCCCAATTAGCTCATATAGGTTGCCCCATCAAAGGCGACCTCAAATATGGTTTCCCAAGAAGCAATGACAGTGCTTTTATCCATTTGCATAGTCTCAAACTCATTTTGATTCATCCGGTAAAAAACATACCCCTTGAGCTGATCGCACCTCCGCCTCATGATGCTCTTTGGAATTATTTTTTTGAATTGTTCTATCCTGACTTATCCCATAAAAACCTGTAATTTTTTTATATCTCTTTTATAAACCTTTTCCATCCAACACTCATTATCGAAAAAGCAAATTCATGAACCAACTCATCTTGATTAATTTATAAAATCATAAAAACGATATCCGTATAAATAAAAAGTACCCAATATTAGAAATATTACATAATTCACTCGGAACCAAATACCACCATGTAAACTTTTTTAAATACAACCATGAGGCATTCTCGAATGAGGAAGGAATCTTTCAGCAGGATTTGCGACATTCCCATTTTTCAGGGGAAGAAGAAATAATCTGGGATTATAGAATATTAGGTAGTTTCGCTGTTAATTTCTTGCCTATGCATTCAAATCATTGCATTCCTGCCTGTTTTTTCATGATATTTTCGTTTTTTCTTCATGAAAATTCTGAAGCTCAGTTTTTTTATAGTGGAGAAGACCCATCATATATCCAATGGCAGCAAATCGAATCACCTCAGAATCGGGTAGTATTTCCCAAAGGTGAAGAAGAATTAGGAAGAAAATGCAGCCAGGCATTGAAAGAAGTGCTGAGCAACAAATATTATACTCGAAATTTGAAGTTATCCCGGCTCGATGTTTTATTACATACTCGAACACTCACTTCGAATGCGTGGGTTTCATGGGCTCCTGCCCGTATGGAGATATTTACCACACCTCCTCAGGATTTGTCCACTATTTCATGGCATAATTATTTAGCTTTACACGAATCCAGACATTTTGTTCAGATTAACAGTTTGAATACAGGTTTCACCAGGGTCTTATCGTATTTATTTGGGCAACAAGCTCATGGCCTTGTACTCGGCTTGCATTTGCCATTATGGTTTATAGAAGGTGATGCTGTTTGGGCCGAAAGTGTATTTTCTCATTCCGGCCGATTGAGAGATCCTTTTTTCTTTCTTCAGCAAAATGCTCAATGGAGCGCAGGAATCCATTATTCCTATGATAAATCTTATTTTGGCTCATATCGCGACTTTGTTCCCGATCGTTATGTTTTGGGTGCTCGCCTCATTTCGAACGCAAATTTAAAATACGGTGACGATATCTTTTACAAAGGCCTTGACAAAGCCGCCCATCAACCATGGCGACCACGGGCTTTTACACATGGATTCAAAAAAGAGACTGGAATAACCCCTTCACAACTTCTAAGAAATTCCCAAATGAAAGAATACGCTCATTATAGCAACGAATATATAAAATCATCCATCTTTAAAATCTCTGAATATACCAACTACATTCCTACCGGTTTCATAGGAAACAGTATAATTTGCATCCAGCAAAAGTTGGGTGAAATCGATCGATTGATCGAGATAAATTCCGAGAGTGAGCAAAAGGTTATATTTATTCCGGGTTATTACCTGCCTGAATCAGTAAGTACCTGCGATTCAATTACAATAATGATAGTGAAGCAACCCGATGGGCGGTGGCAGCATAAGAGTTCCTCAAATATTGGAATTTACAAGCACGACAAGGAAAAATATTCCGAAATAAAAACCCATAACCTTCTTTTTTCGCCTGATGTGTCGCTCGACAAAACCAAAATGGCATTAGTAGAAATTAAAGAGAATGGAATTTCTGTTTTAAATGTCATTGATTTGGGCACAAATCAGATAATGAGTACTATTGATGCTCCAATAGACGAAACAATAGAATGCCCACGTTGGCAAGTGAATAACCAGCAGATAGTTTTCTGGTTGGCTGGAGATCAAGGTAAGGCTCTTGCAATGGGAGATATCCAACTTAAATCAATCCAACAACTCACGAACTATACCTTTAACCCTGTTTACAGGCTTTTTGGAAAGGGAGATACTATCTTTTTTTCGGGGGCTTACCAGCAAAAACCACAAATTATGGCCTATTCAATTAGTTCCCAAAAAACTTTCTGTCTTACACAAGCCCAATATGGCGCTGATTACGCTGTATGGGATTCTCATAGAAAACGTTTAGTCTATGCCGATTACACCCTCGATGGCTATAAACTCACAATTGTTCCTTCCGATTCTTTACTATGGGAAGAAGTTAGAGGATACTGGATGAGTGATAATCAGCACAGCCTTCCATGCATGGACTACACCTACACTTTTTCTAATAATGAAGATACAAACTCAACTCGGGATCAGATTACACCATATAAAAAATCTTCGCATCTATTTAATTTTCATAGTTATGGTCCAGTCTCCATTTCACCTGATGATGCCACCATAAATCCAGGTTTCACCCTTATGTCGCAAAACCTCCTAAATACTTCTATACTACGAGGTGGCTATGAATATCTCATCCAAGAAGAAACCAATCAATGGTTCTTGAATTATCAATACAGAGGTTTTTATCCGATTTTTGGACTCGATGCATTTTATAAGACAAATAATCATAGTATCAACCACAATGAGCTACCTCAGGATCATAATGAAATTTATCCGGCTCAGGTGTTAGAAATGAAGGCTAATCTTACTTTCCCGTGGCATTGGTTGAAAAGACTTTGGCAACAAAACATTTCATTTCGCATGGGTCTCTCTTCCATTTGGGTAGATGAATATAAAGATGGCCCTTCACTGAGGCTCGATGATTCTTTCTTCACTATGAATTTTGAATTTTTCTGGTCAAGGATTTTCAAATCAACCTCACAACATATTTATCCACAATGGGGACAGACTTTTTACGGTCTACTGCGTCTGGCTCCGATGGAAAATATTGACAGACTGCAAGGCTTAGCCGCCGAAGCCTCATTTTATACCCCTGCATGTGGAAAGCACGACGGATTTAAATTTTATGTCGGATTCGAAAACCAGAATTTAAAACATTATGTTTTTTCGCATTCTATTTCAATGCCAAGAGGATACACTAATTTGGGTTATGGATCTATATTTTCATCACAGTTTTCTTGGCGAACTCCATTGATGTATCCCGATTTGAATTTTAGTTCATTATTTTATTGTAAAAGAATATATGGTGGCCTTAATGGCGACCTTGCTTATTGGAATGAAAAATGGTATAGAAGCATAGGCATAGAATTGACAGGAGAATTTTATATTTTGAGGTTGCCCATGCCTGTATCTTTTACTATTCGATCGAGCTATTTACCTCAACAAAAATCTTGGCGGGTGGATGTCATTCTAAGGGCCGATTTCAGCTTTTGAAATTTCAGGAAACAAAAAAACCTCCTTATAACATATTCTAAAAAATTAATTATTCATACAACCTTCTTTTTAATTTTTATGTCTCAATTAAACAGGAAACTTTCATGAAAGATGAAACTCTTCTGATTAAAGGATGTTTGGAAGGCAATGCAAAGATGCAGAAGTGCCTTTATGATACTTATGCATCGAAGATGTTTGGGATATGTTTAAGATATGCAAACAGCCACGCAGAGGCCTCCGATATTCTACAAGAAGGTTTTATCAAGGTTTTTACTAAACTACAGGATTTTCGTAATGAAGGTTCCTTAGAAGGATGGATTAAAAGAATTATGATCAATACAGCTATCAATTTTTGTATAAAAGAAAAAAAACACTTTACGACCGATTTGGACAATACCGGTGAAATTATCGAGCAGGCTGCGATGAATTATGATAGCCTGCATTTGAAAGACCTTATGAGACTTGTTCAGAAATTACCCTCAGGATACCGTACCGTTTTTAACCTTTACGAAATCGAAGGCTATACACATAAAGAAATATCAGAATTGATGGGTATTTCTATCAATACTTCGAAGACTCAGCTAATGCATGCCCGCCGCTTCCTTCAGAAACAACTTTTAAGTATCGAAAAACAAACCAATTCGATTAAACGATGAGACAAGAAGAAGAAATAGGAAAGTTTTTCAAGGGAAAATTTGAAAATTATGCCGAAACTCCTCCTAAAAGGGTTTGGGAGAATATCGCTTCGTATCTTGGTCATCCTAAGCCAGTGAAGAATATTTTCCATCAACGTTTCTTTATTATAACCATTACATTAGTTGGCATTGCTACATTGCTCTCCATTGTGTTTCTGACTCGAAAATCGAACCAAACATTACAAAATGATTTCGTACAGAATACAACAACGATTAGTACTTCAACTGAAAATAAAATTACGCAGCAAGCCCAAACATTTGCCTTTGATTCCTCGAATAATAAACCTGATCGAAAAAACGAAATTCCAGCATCTATACATTCAAGCGCATTACTGACAAGCAAACCTTTTCCCTCTCAAGAATCTTCGATTGTAATAAATGAAAACCGTAATCTCCCAGTGAAGTCTATCTCCGAGGCTATAGAAGCACAACCCGAACTTCCTATACAGCCTGAAATCACAGAACCTTTAGAAATCGAACCCGCTATGGATTTTGCTGAAAGCCTTCAGATACAATCTATCGAAACCGAAATCCTTAATTACCAAGTGATTTCCGTATGCAAAGGAGAGGAAGTATTTCTGAATGCCGGGGACGGTCAGAATTATAAATGGAACAATGGAGCACAAACTCAAGCTATTACTTTTCAGGCACTCGAAAATAGTCTCTTCGACGTAAATTTCGTCAATCCCGACGGGAAAAAGGTAAAACAAACTTTCGACATTCGCTTACTTAATTGTTCTATATACATTCCTAAGGCTTTTTCTCCTAATAACGATGGTTTTAATGACATTTACAAGGTAGAAGCCGAAGGTTTAGCAGAATTTGAAATGAAGATATTCTCGCAATGGGGTGAATTGGTCTTCCAGTCTAAGGACATTCATTCTGGGTGGGACGGCCGGATTCATGGCAGTCGTGCCCCTTCGGGTATATACATTTACCAAATACGATATACTGATCCCATTTCACATAAAAGGGCGTTCTTCGGTACACTGACATTACTTCCTTAAAGCCCAAAAATACCTATTTACTGAGATCAGAGAAAGGTTGCCAGCAGTGATGCTCGCAGCCTTTCAATCTATTCTGCACATAGGAAGTATTTTGAAAATTTTATCGATGACCATTTTTAATGATATATTAATTTTTAGGTATTATTTTTTTGTTTTTAGTATATCGCGGATTTCGGTTAGTAGTTTTTCTTCATTAGAAGGAGCAAGAACGGAGGCAGGTTTTTCTTTCTTTTTATGAAATTGGTTCATCGCCTTGATCATCATAAAAATGGCAAAAGCAATAATAATGAAATCAACCAGCGTTTGAATGAAGCTGCCGATATTCAATGTTACGGCAGGAATTAATTGATTGCTTCCATTGTAAGCGGCTGACTTAAGGGTGATTTTGATATCGGTAAAATTTATCCCTCCGATTAGAAGACCAATAGGTGGCATAATTACGTCATTTACAAGTGAAGAAACAATTTTCCCGAAAGCTGCACCGAGGATAATTCCAACGGCCATGTCTATTACATTGCCACGCATGGCAAAGGTTTTGAATTCTTGTAACAGGCTCATAATCGATAAGTTATTATTAGAAATTTATTCGACAAACCTATTCAATTTTTTGGTTACCTGCAATAAAAATTCACCAGCTTGTGGATGGTTCTCTGCAGGAGCCCAGGGAGCAAATACCTTGTCGGTAGTTGGATCGTAAGGACCGTGTTTTACTTCATAGATTACCGTCCCAGACTCGAGGGCGATAATGGAATGCCATGTGCGAGGAGGAACTTCGGCTCCAAAGTGTCCTTCCTCCCGGTCAAGAATGATAAAATCATCGATTTCACCCGTATCATCATAGATAATTACAGCTATCCTCCCTTTTAAAATAATGAAAACTTCCGACTTATCTGGGTTTTCGTGTTTATGAGGTTGTACATACGAACCTGGTTCTATGGCATTCAACATCCGTTGCACAGGATCTGCAGCATAAGTGTGATAATTGAATATTATACGTCCACGTTTGCTTTTTTGTGCTGCTCTTATAAGCTCTTCGATATGTGGGTTGGTAATTGCTATTAAACTCATAATGGAATGAATTTTCAAAATTAAAGGAAGTAGATGGAATATGCGATAAAACAATTTAAAGTAAGGTATTGCGAAATAATTTTCTTATCGAATTTTTAGGATAGTCTCATTGCAGTTGCCATTACGCTCAGTTTATCGAAAAGCCATTAACAAGAAAATCGTTCAAAGTGCTTGAAAAATTTATCATATATTCAATTTTCTTGTTCATTTCGTTGGTAGGGTGTCTTTTTTGAAATTCATTAAAAAAACCCTGTCAAAGAATCCCAAAATTGGTGAATTTTGATAACCTTTGCTCTGACAGGGTTTTGTTAAAAGCTGAATTCGGTCAGAGTATTCTATGATGAAAGAATTTCATCGAGAATAACCGCCTCTTGATATGGTTTACTGAATAAGAACAGGATAAGTAACCGTTTGAGTACCCGAATAAACTGTCAATAAATAATACCCTGATTTTAAAGAAGATGTATTAATGGAGAGCAAATGAGTTCCGGCAGTTTTATTTCCGTAATCACAACGTTTTACGATTTGACCGGCAAGGTTGGTAAGTTCTACTGAAACATTAGCTGCAGCCTTTTGGTCGACAGATACGAAGACTTTATCGGAAGCAGGATTGGGGTAAGGTTTCGAAATGTTAGTCAGTTCTATATCATGGATGCCCACACCGAGCTGATTTTTAGGAATAGATACAAACAATTGGTGATTATCAACCGGATCGTGATCTCCATCAAGAGCAAGACCTGGATGCGGGTCAACATTGTAAACCAAATACACATTATCGTCGGAGAGTTGCCCTAACTGAGGCCAGATTCCTTCGTCGAAGATATGCGAAATGTCGCTCATAATATCGATAAATTTGCCTGACCATAATTCACCTTTATTAGATGCTACCCTCATCCAGATATGTTTGAAATTATTGGTTCCATTATCATAACCTTCGGTAGTAGAGGCATAAGCCACATAAACATTATCCTGATCATCCACGTAAATGCTTGGCATAGTAGAAAGTCCAATAGACCTATAATATAATAGATCACTCTGAAAATCTAATTGTCCATTACCATTCAAATCCTGACTCCAGCCGATAAGATTGTAATTTTCTATCATTTCCGAACCTTCGAAGCCATAAGGGCAAAGAGCCATTTTGTTATCAGAAAAGGGAGGGCGAGATTCATTCCAGTATCCGATACCGTCTACGTAAGGATATAAATAATAGGTTCCATCACTATTTCCTTGAACTTTATTGATTCCGAAGGCTACATGTACCATGTAGTCCTTATCGATAGTCAAGGCAATGGAGTTGTCCACACAATAGAAGGTATCAGTGACATAGGTAAAATCATAGAATGGATAGGGATGTTGCCAGATGACGGTTTTGTGCCAGGTTTCGCCATTATTGTTTGATTTCATAAGAACGAGGTCCATCCATGGTCTCCCAATGAGATATGCTACGGTTTCTCCCCGAGATGCCATTACGTATGCATCGGCTCCTATTTCGTAATAATATTCAGGGCCTAATTCTTCAATGATAGCATTTTGGATTTCCCAGGTTTGCCCCCCATCCAATGAACGAGAATAAAGCAAAGCCATGCCCTGACCGTTATATTCGGTATAGCTATTTACTATATAGTGGAGATACTGGTTATCAGGGCCAGAAGCAATCATACGTGGCCAGGCAGGTTCGGTTCCTATAGGGCCAGCTATGGGAGTCTGAATCCACGAGCCCGAAAAACGGTTTTCTCGATAAGAAAAAAGAAGATCGGATGATCGATGGGCAATCACGGCTTCTCCGTTGGCTCCTGCTGGTGCATATCCTGGCCAGCCTGTACGCGAACTTTCGATACGACTCGTAGGTGCTGGCTGCCATGAAGTACCATCCCAATAATTATAACCAGTTCCTCTGTCGGGATAACTGGTTGGAGTCATTCCTATAGTCCAAACATGAACCATCTGACCTTCGGGATACATGTAAAAGCGATTGCCCAAAGTGGAGTTAGTTTGAAGATCATATTGAGTAACACCTAAATCGGCTTCCGGGTAAGCCACTATACTTTTTAAACCAGGATTCTCTAGCATCCCATATATGTTGTCAATATTTTTAATAGGACGCTGGTGTTTGATTTTTACTGACTTTTGCCTGATTTCTTTCGAGGGAATAACCCTGGCGGTTGACCATGCCTGCAGGCCAATGAGTAAGATGAACGTGATAGTAAAGAGTTTTTTCATGGTTGAATTTTTTAGTGGGTTGAATGTTTGCCAACAAAAGTAAAAAATCTCTTATAAAGTACAAAGTCTGAAATTAATCTTTAGAGATATTACATATAAATTATTCTTATTCCATTTAGCTAACTGGCTTAACTTCCTATTATTCAAACAATCGTATAGAAAGTTTTACAAAATTTAAAAAATTAAAGAACTTTGCATCGACAATGAACAACCGACAGTGATTGTTATACCGATGATGGTTGTGGAAATGTTTCAACGTCAGACATTACTTTTTCTAAGTTCTCATCCTCTATTCCATCAAGGGATTTCGGATGAGAACAAGGAGAACTTCCCTCAAGCTCATGTTTCTCGATAATTGATAATTACGTATCTTAACCCAACTTGAGCATTTTACCCTGAAAAAACAAGGGAAAATAGGGTTTTTGCTATGATTTTAAATGTTATGTTACTGATTATTAAATATTTAAATTTTTAATAATTTTTGTAGTCCCAGAAAGTTTGCCTATTATTTGGTTCTTATTTTTCCTTGTTATATCTTTGCCGCATCTTTATCAAAATATCTTTGTAACATGTTTATCAAAACAGCAGATAAGAAAGATAAAAATACCGGCAAGTTTTACCACTACTACAAGCTTTGTGAAAGTTACCGCATTGGCAATAAGATCCGTCACCGCATTATCCATATATTGGGTAAACTCGATGAGATTCAGTCGGATAAGGGAAAAAAATGCTTGCTGACCGCATAGAGCATTACCTGAGCGGCGGTTAAAGAATATTCGTAATGGATGTACCAGATCGTGTAGAAAAGCTATTTTTCCCCTTAGTCGTGCAAAATAATTTCTCTTTATCTCTTATTTCCCCTGAAAAAGTTGCATTAATTACTTGAATTTACATGATGCCATTTTACAGGAAAGAATTTGTGTTCCCCGAAAGTTGAAATTCAAAAGGTCAACTTGCTGTATACAAGGAAGTTACAACCCTAAGGCGCTCAAGTTGGGATAAGTGCATTATGTAGCAAGAGCAGATTTCGAGACTTTTGCTCGTTATATTTCCAATCCATAATGTCTTTGATAAGAGGATGTGATCAGAGAATAATCCATCGAACATCACATTCAAAGCGGGTTTGGAGCATAAGAAATTAATGCTGTACGCCCAAAATAAAACGCCTAAAATCGACGAAACAAAAAATACAGTAGGTTTGCACAAAAATCGGTAATATGCTGGCTTACATTTACTGGAATCCGAGTCCTGTAGCTTTCTCGTTAGGTCCTCTTCAAATTCGGTGGTATGGTTTATTATTTGCCCTACCCTTCGTAATCGGGTATTTTTTAATGCGTGATTTCTACAAGAAGGAAAAACAGGCCTTTACGTATCTGGATACTCTGTTGACTTATGTAGTCTTGGGTGCAATTATCGGGGCGCGTTTGGGGCATTGTTTGTTCTATGAGCCCGAGGTTTATCTTCGCGATCCTGTTAGAATCCTTAAAATATGGGAAGGAGGCTTAGCCAGTCATGGCGGTGCACTTGGAGTCATTCTCGCCTTATGGCTTTATTCCTGTAAAACACATCAGAGTTTCTGGTGGACTACCGATCGTGTGGCTATTTTAGTCGGCATGGCAGGAGCGAGCATACGTTTGGGTAATGTCATGAATTCCGAGATAATAGGCAAACCCACCGACTTACCTTGGGCTTTCATTTTTGCGAGAGTGGATAAAATACCCCGACACCCCACCCAGTTATACGAATCTTTGGCTTATCTGCTGATCTTCTTCTTGATGTTGTATCTCTATCATCGTTTCCTGTATAAAAATAGAATCATTCCACCGGGATATTTCGTCGGACTGTTTCTAATTTTGGTATTTACAGTTCGTTTCTTCATAGAGTTTTTGAAGGAACCTCAGGTAGGCTTCGAGCAGAATCTGCCCTTGAATATGGGACAATTGCTCAGTATCCCGTTTATTATCTTTGGATTATGGCTTGTGCTTCGAAAACACAAAACGGTGGCAAATAAAATTCAATCCTCATGATATTCGATCTTACTCATCCAATTGCAGAAGGTATGCCGGTATGGCCAGGAACGCCATCACCAAAGCTCGAAAAAGAATGTACAATAGAGAAAGACGGTTTTCTGGAAACCCATCTCGGTCTGAGTTCGCATACAGGAACGCACATAGATGCACCTGCTCATATTTTGCCCGGGAGCTACACTTTAGATAAGTTTCGGCCTGAATATTTCATCGGCAGAGCAATCAAAATCAATCTTACACATTGCCATCATACCATTTTGGAAGAAGAATTTTTATTTCTCGAAGACTTTCCCGAAGCTTTCGATTTTGTATTATTACAAACGGGGTGGAGCCGGTATTGGGGTCATCCGGCCTATTTCAGGAATTTTCCGGTACTTTCGCTCCAGTCAGCCAGGTTTCTCAGTTCTTCACAAATAAAAGGGATAGGTTTGGATGCCATTTCTTTCGATCTGGCTGAAAGTAACACCTTCCCTAATCATCATATTTTCATGGGAAAAGGTATACTTTTGATAGAAAATCTCACAGGGCTGGAGCCTTTACCTTTGGGAAAGAGTTTCGAATTGTTTGCTCTTCCTCTGTATTTTCGCTCTGCCGATGGTGCTCCGGCCCGCGTGATTGCACGCACCTAACCCCGAAAGAATCATTGCGCATTCATCACTCGCATCAGGTTACCACCCCATATTTTCTGGATTTGTTCAGGAGAACATCCTCTACGGATAAGCTCGACGGTAATATTGGGTAATTCGCTCACATCCCTGCAATCGGTCAGGCCGCCTCCCCCATCGAAATCAGTCCCTATTCCAATATGGTCAATACCCGCCACTTTAGCTATATGATCGATATGATCTACTAAATCGCTCACAGTGGCTAACCGACGTGGATAAAGCTTCTGAAGACTATCAATATCTCTACAAAACGATTTTTTTCATCGGGAGTGAGATTCTCAAAATGATGATACCGTTCTCTGAGAATATTATATGCAGAATCGTAACGAGAATCGGGAGGTATGTTTTTTACATAATCACTTAAAATACATACTTGTACAACGCAACCATTTTGTGCAATTGCCTTCAGCATATCGTCGCTCAAGTTTCGCGGATGATTACAAATAGCTCTGGCAGAGCTACGAGAAGCAATAACGGGTTTGGTTGTAATGGAAATGACATTCCAAAAGGCCTTGTCCGAAATATGGGAAACATCCACCATCATTCCCAAACGGTTCATTTCACGCACTACTTCCTTGGCTAAATCACTCAAGCCCTCTTCCTGTTCCATATCGGTAAAGAAGTACAAATCTGGTTGTTCTTCGAATGGCACAAAGTAATGTACCTCACTCCCAAATCGTAAAATTCTTTTACTCTGTTTATTTTATCAGCTATGGGGTATCCATTTTCCATCCCCATCAAAATACTCGATTTGCCCTCTGAATGATTTCTTAGGATATCTCCGCACTAACCGCTAGACCGAGCTTTTCCGAATTATGAGAAACCAGGGAATCGATATGAAAAATCATCTTGCGAGCCATGGAATATGCCTTATCGAATGAGGCGCTTTCGAGTGCGCCCTGGGGTATAAAAACCGCAAAAAACACGGCATCGAGTCCGCCTTTCTGCATCTTAGGATAATCCACTCTGCTATAAGGATTAGCGCTATTATCCTGCATGAAATCAGTTCCCGGCCTTAATAACATTAAGGGAGTATCTGGGTGGGAATCAATGGTTAATAAGTTATGATGGAAATGTTTGTCAGAAGGTAAGTTCTGAGCCGGACAATTCAAATGGAAAAGTCCCCCGCAAACTATCAGCCATACAGTAAGTCGTCGCATGTGAATATATTTCCGAGTTAGATGATCATCGAAGGAAATGATGCCTTAATCCTCGAAGAAGGTCAGATCATTTCGAGATTTCGGGTAACAATTTCATAAGTATCGGAGGCAATGACGAGTTCCTCGTTGGTTGGAATTACCATGACTTTTACCTTCGAATCCTCACGGGTAATTATGTTTTCTTGGCTCTTCACGCTACGATTTTTCTCGAAGTCGAAATCTATTCCCAGCCACTCCATGTCTTTCATAATTTCTTCGCGCGAAGCAGCATCATTTTCTCCGATTCCACCCGTAAAGACGATAGCGTCGACGCCACCCATAGCAGCGGTATATGCTCCTACATATTTTTTCACGCGATAGCGGAACATATTCAGGGCGATTATGGCTCTTTCATGGCCTTTGGCGGCAGCTTCTTCCAAATCGCGCATATCGCTCGAAATGCCTGAAATTCCCAGCAAACCACTAAATTTATTAATGAGTTTGTTGAGGGTTTGAAACCCTATTCCTTCCTTTTCGGCTATATGAAGCAATGCCCCTGCATCGACATCACCCGTACGTGTACCCATGATCAGGCCTTCGATAGGTGTCATTCCCATAGAAGTATCGAATGATTTCCCGTTCTTGATAGCCGCTACACTGGCTCCATTTCCTAAATGACAGGTAATCAGCCGCAATTTATCATAATCCTGTCCCAAAATCTTCGCAGCACGTAAGGACACATATTTATGACTGCTACCATGAAATCCGTATCGTCTGATTTTATACTTTTCGTAGAGCGAATAGGGTAAGCCATAAAGATAGACATAATCGGGCATGGTTTGATGGAAAGCCGTGTCGAAAACGCCAACCTGTGGAATTTGCGGAAGAAGTCGGGTAATGGCATAAATTCCTTCGAGATTGGGAGGATTGTGCAAGGGTGCCAGATCAATGCATTCTTCCAATGCACCGACTACGTCCTGATTTATACGTACACTTCCACCAAACTTTTCACCCGCATGAACCACCCTATGCCCGACAGCATCCACTTCGTGTATTCCTTTCAAGCTACCATACTCGGGGTGAATCAAGATTCCAAGAACATATTCGATTCCTTTCTGGTGATCGAGTATCTCTCCTTCCACCTTGAATTCCAATCCATCGTTGCGTTGGTGTTTTATAGAAGCTCCCTTGAGCCCTATCTTATCTACCAGGCCTTTGGCGTGCACTTCGGCCGAAGGCATATTGAACAGCTGATATTTAATGGAAGAACTTCCGCAATTCAAAACAATTATTTTCATAAATATAATTCGTTACGTATTAAAAAATGATTCTCTTCCCAGAGTAAAAACTGGCCCTTCCTTAATTTGTTTCCCCTTTGGAGTCCATTTGTAAAATCCTTCACCCACGCGTTGTCCAACTATTCCGGCACGAACCATTCGCTTGAGCAAGGGCGAAGGTTTATAGCGAATTTCACCAAATTCGTTGTATAAATTTTCCATCCAGCGCATGATCTTGTCTAAACCTATGGTATCGGCCATTTCGAAAGGGCCCATCATGTGTCCGCTGGCTTCGCGCATGGTTTCATCGATTTGATCTACCATGGCTACCCCCTCCATCAAAATGGAACAGGCTTCATTGATAAACGGTATGATCATGCGAGTGCTGATATTGCCAGGTGATTCATTCACGGGAATTACTTTTTTCCCAATCATCCTGATATACTTGCAGGCCAAATCCCATGTATCTTTCGAAGTACGCATAGACCGTACGGTTTCTACAATCTTTACTTCCCTTACAGGTGAAATGAAATGCATGCCGACAGCCCTGCTGGGGTCTTTCAGTACAGATGAAAGATCAGAAATCATCAAGGTGGCAGTATTACTCGCTATAACAGCATCATGACGCAATACTTCTTCTAATTTGTGAAATACCTCTTGCCTCATACTAAGGCTCGTACCAGGCTTTTTCGATTTAATCGTCTCGATTGCTATATCACAGTCGTTTAAATCTTCGTAATGGGTAGTAAGTGTAATCCTCGACAAAATGAGCTTTTTCTCGGCAGCCGTCATACCCCAATGATTAATGATTCGATTGAGCTCATCATCCAAACATCGTGTAATCTCTTCAATTCGAGTCTGATCAACATCTAACCCGATTACATCGATCCCATACTGACTCGTTTGTAAAGCTATTTGCTGCCCCATGATGCCGCAGCCTACAATCCCAACTTTCTGTAATAAGCCTTTTTGCGATTCATTTTTGCTCAGGCTAAATTCTTCTAACTTTATATCCATCGAAATCAGTTTGAATAAGTTGACAGTACCATCTTTTTCACTGGCAAAAGTACAGTTTTACCATGGGGTATCAAAATGATTTTATAAGTTTCTATTTCAGTACTAACTTTGTCGGTTGGCTCTATAAAATATTCTGAAATTTAACATTTTCGATTTTCGAATAAATCATAAAAACCTTAAACTTATGTCGAATCATCGTTTTACAGTTTTTCTCTTTCTTTTTTGCTCGATTTTTTCACAAAATGTAAAAAGCGAAGACATTCGCTTCAGCGATTATTTTCAAAATAAAACCATGCGGGTAGATTATTTTCATACCGGAAATAATGTAACGGAAGTATTTGCCATCGACCGCATCGTGAATGATGGTGATTGGGCTGGCAGTCTCACACAGCTTCAAGACAAGATGAATCTGGGGTTGTATTTCTTTGAAGTAATCGATAAAGGAAAAAATCAGGTAATTTACAGCAGAGGCTTTGCCAGCATTTTCGGCGAATGGCAATTAACTCCCGAAGCTTCGGAATATGGCTCTTTTCATGAATCCATCCGATTTCCATGGCCTCTCGAACCATTCACACTGGTCATCAGCAAAAGAGGATCCGATAATTTTTTCCATAAAATCTGGGAAAAAGAAATCGATCCCAATTCTCGATTCGTAAATCGAGCAGAACCCGAACTTCCCTTCAAATCATGGACAGTAATCGAAAATGGCGATCCGCATTATAAAGTAGATATCGTCGTTTTAGGCGATGGTTACCGCTATGATCAGATGGAAAAATTCAGGGCAGATGTCAATAGACTGGTATCCGAATTATTTGCCGTAGAACCCTTTCAAAGCCGGAAATCCGATTTCAATGTCCGGGCTGTTTTTACACCTTGCCAGCAAGCTGGCATCAACAAACCCCATCCCGGTGTATATGCCCGCACCCCTCTTTCACTGACCTACGGAGCTTTCGATTCGGAAAGATATGTTCTGGGGTTCGACAACCGAAGCATTCGCGAAGTGGCTTCGTTGGTTCCTTATGAATTCATGATCATCTTGGTGAATGAAAGAACATACGGAGGTGGAGGCATCTACAATCTCTATTCTACGGTTTCGGCCGACAACAAATTTGCCGATTACATAATGGTCCATGAATTTGGGCATCAATTTGCGGCTTTGACCGACGAGTATTATAGTTCTTCGGTATCATACGAGGGTCCATCCATCGAAATCGAACCCTGGGAACCCAACATTACCGCACTCAAAGACCCCAATAACCTCAAATGGAAACATCTGGTAGATCCTTCCACTCCAATTCCAACCCCATGGAACAAAGAAACCTTCGATAAATTCAGTTACCAGATACAGATCGAACGGCATGAAATCCGTGCTCGCAACGAACCAGAAGAAGTCATGGAAGCCCTGTTCGAACGGGAACGCAAATTCGAAACTCAATTGATCAACAATATGGAATACATAGGCAAAGTAGGTGCATTCGAAGGTGCAGGGTATAACCAATATGGAATGTACAGGCCCGAAACCGACTGTATCATGTTTACCCGCAACCGGCAGGCATTCTGCAAAGTATGTCAGGAAGCCATCAGCAAAATAATCAATCTATATGTTCAATGATGCGTTTACTCGATGAAGTGTAGAACCTTTGCTTGTTTGTTTCTCTCCTTGTTACCCATTTTTCTCTATGCAGAAACCGAAATAAAACTGCCCGATACTCTCGAAAAGCGACTTGGAAAAGTTAGACATGATACTGTCAGAGTAAACATTCTAAACGAGGCAGCCCATGTTTATCTGATGAACAATCCGGATCTTGGCCGAAGGGCTGCACAACTTGCACTCGAAATAGCAAGCAAGAATAATTATACATTAGGACAGCACGAAGCAATGCTGTTGCTGGGAGATTACTATTTCTATACGGGAAATTACACTGAAGCTCGTAATTGTTATTTGCAATGCCTCGATTTTTCTATGGGTTTGAATTCCCTGAAAATTGCTAAGATATATAGCCGGTTGTCCAACATCAGCCTCATGGGAAAAAATCTGGATACGGCTATTTACTATGCAAAGATCAATAAAACGTTGAACAAAAAATATGGTTCATGGTTCGATTATATTCGATCCATGCAGAATTTAGGATTGTTGTATTTTCAGAACCGTATGTATGATTCGGCAATTCAAGAATTTGCAAAAGCCATCAGCATTTCCGACGAAATGATAAAGAATCAGGAACCACAAAGCCCCGAATATTATCGACTTTTAGAACAAAATGCCGACCTTCACCGCTTGCTGGCCTTGGGATGGCAGAACAAGGGCAGATTCAAACTGGCTCTGCAGGAAATGCAAAGAGGAATTACATTGGCCATTATGTGCAATAATACGCAGCTTCAAGCTAGTTTATATTCCGACATGAGCCAGATTCTTCAAAAACAGGGGATTTACGAAAAAGCGCTCGAGTATTTGATTAAAGCCGTTAAAATCTACGAAAAACTCGGCGAAAAACTCATGATAGCCAATGCTTATCAAACCATAGGCAAAATATATATCGAAAACAGCGACTACATCAATGCCTACCGCTTCTTCAAAAACTCTTTGCAAGTACATAAATCTCTCGACAATAAAGCAGGCCTCGCTACCATATACAACGATTTTGGCAATTTAAAACGGATATTCAACGAAACCGACTCGGCTGAATTCTATTACAAGAAAAGTCTCGAAATTAATAAATTACTCTCCAACAAGCAAGAAATGGGCATAAACTATCTAAACCTTGGCATTTTATCGGAAGAAAGGGGCAAGCACTCACATGCCCGCATTTATCTGGAAGAAGCAAAAAAAATTTTCGAACAAATCGACGACGAGGAAAATCTTGCCCGAGTTCTACTTGAACAAGGACTCTTGGAAGCAAATCAAAACCATACATCCCTTGCCATCGACTTACTTCTTAAAGCAGAGAAGATGGCCTCGAACTATGGCATGATTCCCATTCGAAAATCAGCCGCTAAATATCTTTCCGATATCTATGAAAGAACAGGAGATTACTTCAAAGCCTTTCAATACCAAAAACTGTATTCAATCTTGAGCGATACACTGAATAATATCGAACGTCAGAAACAAATCCTCAGCATCCAGGCAACTTATGATTTCGAAAAACAGCAAAACGAACTGCTTCTTGAACAAGAAAAACGAAAGACTCTCGAAAAAAATCAAACCTTGCAAAGAGTAATTTCTATTTCATCATTATTAGCTCTCATTTTAACGGGCCTTATTACCTATCTGATCTTCAAACGAATCAAAGAAAAGCAAAAGATAGAAGCTGAAAAACTATTGAAAGAAGCGGAAATCAGTAAGGCAAAAGAAACTCTGATAGAAACACAGTTAAGAAATCAAGATCTCGAAAAACAACGACTTATCGAGGAATTAAAATACAAGAGCAATCATCTCACCAACTTAGCACTGATTATTGCTCAAAAAAATGAATTCATCAACGAATTGAAAAACCTCTTAAAAGAACTGAAAAACAGCAATGAAAGCCAAAAGGACAAAGTGATGAAGGAACTCTGGCAAAAAACTACCCAACAGGGCAACATCAACAAAGAGTTGGATAAGTTCAAGAAAGAAATAGATGATGCCAATCGAAGTTTCTACGAAAAGCTAAATAATATCTGCCCTCAGCTTACTTTGCACGAAAAGGAGCTCGCTGGCTTATTACGTATCAACCTTTCATCGAAGGAAATTGCATCACTGCATAATGTTTCGGTAAAAGCCATAGAAATGAGCCGATATCGTTTGCGCAAAAAACTCCAGCTCGAGAGCAATGATAAATTGGTAGATTTTCTTCAAAAGCTCGATTGATAATTCTGTTGCCTATTCTAATGTTCGCAAATTCACTTTTGTAGAATTTTTTTATATGAATATTAATTGATTTTTAATAATTTAGTTAAATTAATTGTAGAGGTAAATTCACTCAATAATATGCCAAAATCCAAGACTTGTAGAAGTATGATAGAATATAAAAATACGTATGTGGGGTAGGAAACTTGTATTTTTGTTCTGGAATTTCCCGTTCTTCAAACAAGGTTGGCACAATGTGCTTCCTGCCAAAAACAACTTGTTCAAACCACTTTTAGTAAATAAGATGGAAGACATGACCGGCAAAACGAACAGGATTTTGGTCGAAATTTTGCATAAGAACGAAAGATTATGCTTTGTTCAATCGTTTACCGGTCAATCTTCCATCGAAACTCCACCCAACAGATTCTCATGGAAAGTAATTTCGAACATCTGATTAATTATACTCATTCAATACTTTAACGCCATGAAAAACATCGTTCTGATTGCATTATTTTCCTTATTGTTTTTAAATATGGAGGGACAGGACCCAAAGCAATCTTCGAAAGGTCGTTCCTTGCCATCGGTTGAATTGAAAACCTTAGACAGAAAAACCCTACTTACGGATACTTTGAGCAACCATGGCAAACCCATGATCATCAGTTTTTGGGCGCTTTGGTGTAAACCTTGCATCAAGGAGCTTACCAACATTGGCAACGTTTATAAAGAGTGGGTCGAAGAAACCGGAGTAAGACTCATCGCCGTTTCTATCGATGATGCGCGTTCTTCGTCCCGCGTAAAACCTTTTGTCGATGGGAAAGGCTGGGAATTCGAAGTTTTGCTCGATCCCAACAGCGACTTCAAGCGCGCCATGAATGTAAACCTGATTCCTCATACCTTTCTGCTCGATGGCAACGGCAAAGTAGTCTGGCAGCATACCTCCTACACTGAAGGAAGCGAACTCGAACTCATCGAAATGGTCAGAAAACTCAATCAGGGCGAAACCATCCAATAAATTAGAATAATCCAATATTGACCAGAATGTTCGAAAAATCGAGGAATCATCTAAGTAATAAAAATTTATTTCTTTTTATTATCGATATGAAAAAATTACTGAGAATCACTTTGCCCTTCGTTCTATTGTCATGTTCTCTATATGTAAAGAGTCAGGATTTTATTCACAATGCACAGGTAAGTGGAACTTTTCAGGCCGATGCCAATGCCTATGTCAATGATAAATTACTCCACATCAACGACAGTACGTTAAATGGCAAGAGATTGGGAATAAATGGTTTTGCTCTTATTCATTATGATTACAAGAATTTTTCGGCAGGCTTGCGGTATGAAGCCTTTTTGCCTCCCTTGCTCGGATTTTCGCCCGATGCCGAAGGAAGTGGAATAGCCAACTGGTTTGTCAACTACAAGGTCGATAATTTTGAAGTAACTGCTGGAAATTTCTATGAACAGTTCGGTTCGGGTATGATCCTTCGTTCGTATGAAGAATGGACACTTGGCTACGATAATGCACTCGATGGATTCAGAGTAAAATTCAAACCTTATCATGGAATTTATCTGAAAGGCTTGATGGGCTATCAGCGCAATTACTGGGTAAAATATTCCGAAGGAAATCGAGGGTTGGTAAGAGGCATCGATGGGGAGTTGAATTTCAACGAACTGATCGAAAAACTGGGAAATAGTCCTTTTCGATTGAGTTTGGAAGCAAGCTTCGTAAGTAAATACGAAAAAATGCCCCTAAAAACCATAATACGGCCCATTCTTCCCGAAGGCAGCTATGAGGTATATCAATACAAATTGCCCGAAAATGTGGGAGTTTGGTTGGCAGCCATTAATCTTGGCTATTCTAACTGGAATCTGATGACGGAATATGTTCGCAAAAGCGAAAATCCATCCGCCTTGAATAATTATATCTATCGCGAAGGCCAGGCTCTATTGAGCGTACTTACTTACTCGAAAAAAGGCCTGGGAATTGAACTCTCGGCCAAACGAATCGATAACATGGGCTTTAAATCGAGAATGGAAGAAAAGGAGAATGTTTTGGATATCAACTTCCTGCCACCTCTTAATCCCTTGCACCTTTATAGCTTCGCTACAATGTATCCTTATGCAACTCAACCCAATGGCGAAATGGCCGTTCACACCGGAATCGAATATACTTTCCCCAAGAATACCTTACTTGGAGGCAAATATGGCACTAATCTCAGCCTTTCCTATTCATTGATCAAAGATATCGAAAAACAACCTGTTTCAGCTGATATTCCCATCGACAGCACCGGCACCCTGGGCTATACCTCTGATTTTTTCGCCTTCGGAGACCGCAAATTCTACGAAGACTTGAAGATACAGCTTACAAAAAAGTTTTCACAGCGGTTAAAAATGATTGCAGCCTATTTCAATCAAGTCTACGACAAAGATGTAATCGAAGGACACACGAACGAATATGGAAAAGTATATGCAAACATTGGAGTCGTGGATATGACTTATCGTATCAACAATCAGCATTCCATACGGCTTGAATTGCAAACTCTATTTACTGAGCAGGATAAGGGAAATTGGATGGGAACCACGATTGAATACACACTCGCTCCAAAATGGTTCTTTTCCCTCATGGATGAATATAACTATGGAAACGATAATCCCGATGACCGGATACATTATTATAATATATCGTTTGGATATACACATCAATCTACCCGCATTTCTCTTTCCTATGGCCGACAAAGAGAAGGTTTACTGTGTGTAGGAGGTATTTGCCGATATGTACCCGCTTATACCGGTTTCGGACTGACACTTTCGAGCAATTTTTAAATCGTTTTGAAATGTTTGAAGAATCGAAATATCTAGAAAATTTTTTCAAAACGAATATTTTCAATCAACATAATAACAACTTATAGAACAATATGAAAAAACACCACCCGACTTCAGTCATAATTATTACATGGATTTTTACGATGATGCAAATTGCCTGCGATAAAGTGGATGCTCCCTACCTCGAACATATTCAAACATATCTTGATACGGCACAAACATCGGATACTTCCTATAAGAGAATCGCGCTATTAGAAGATTTTACCGGTCACAAATGTGTGAACTGCCCCCAAGCCGCACAACTGGCAAAAAATTTACAGTTGGCTCATAAAGGTCAGATTGTCGTGGTGGAAATTCATGCAGGTTTTTTTGCAGTTCCCGATCAATCAGGGCTCTATATTGCTGACTATCGCTGTACGGAAGGAACTTCATTGAACGATTATTTCAACATCATGCAATATCCTACCGGCCTGGTAAACCGAAAAGCTTACGAAGGAAAGATAAGATTGCTTCCCACAAGCTGGGAATCGGCCATACTGGCGGAGCTTAAGCAAGAACCATTGGCCTTCATCCAACTCGAAAACACATTTAACCCTCAAAATCGCAATCTTCGAATTGAAACTGACATTAAAATTTTACAAAACCTCGAAGGAGAATATACCTATACGCTTTATCTAATCGAAAACCATCTCATTTCGTCTCAAAAAAACAACAATTCTTTCGTTGGTCCTGTGCCCGATATAACCGATTATGTCCACAATCATGTACTTCGGACTTCCATTAATGGAATTTGGGGCGAAACCTTACATCCTGGGAATGGATTCGTTAAAGATGAAACCATACAATTGATTCACAATTTTATTATGAGTGAGAATTGGAATGCCAGTCAATGCCACGTGGTTGCCCTTATGAGCAAGGTGGGAACCAATGAAGTGATTCAGGCTGCTGAAGAAAGCATTGAATAGCAAAATCCTCGAGAATATTAACAAATTGAATAATAGCAATCTATGAATAGAAAATTTCTTTTATCCTTGCTTGGAATTTTTTTCTTTTTGACGCAGCTTCCTCAAGATTACGCCCAGGTGCTCGATCCAGTAAAGTGGAGTTTTTCGTCCCAAAAAATAAATTCCGATGAATATGAGTTAATTTTTACTGCTAAAATAGACAAGAACTGGCATCTCTATTCTCAATATGTTCCAGAAGGAGGGCCTGTTCCTACCAATTTTATCTTCGAACCTTCTTCCAATTTTAAATTAATAGGAAAAACAACCGAGCCAAGACCCCATAAGATGTACGACCAAAATTTCGAAATGGAAGTACAGTATTTCGACGGGCAAGCCATATTCAAACAAAGAATCAAATCACTCACTCAGCAGAGCTTTAATGTTAGAGGAACGGTGGAGTTCATGGCATGCGATGATTCTCGTTGCATTCCTCCTGCCGAAGTGGATTTCGATTTTGCCATTTCTCCTTCTGCTGAACCGGACAAAGCAGTTACCGGCGTTCAGAAAACTGAAACGGCATATCAGTTAAATACCGATTCGTCTTTTGGGGAGATATCAGAAGAAAACATTGCAACCAGTGCTAACGATAGTGTCGCATTGAATACCAGCCTTGGAGGCGAACAGAAGGAAAGGCATTCGAACTTATGGGCCTTTTTCTGTTTAGCTTTTCTTGGAGGATTGATTGCCATTTTCACTCCTTGCGTTTTTCCAATGATCCCTATGACTGTTAGCTTTTTCATGCATGACGAAGAAAACAAGAAGCAAGCTAGACGGCAGGCGCTTATTTATGGTCTGAGCATTATAGTTATTTATACAGTTATAGGCACTTTAGTGGCTTTGACCTTAGGACCGAATTTTGCAAACTTTCTGAGTACTCATTGGTTACCCAATCTGTTCTTTTTCGTCATCTTTATGGTATTTGCCGCTTCCTTTTTTGGAGCTTTCGATCTCACTCTTCCCCATTGGATGGCAAATAAAGCCGATCAAAATGCGGAAAAAGGAGGGATTTTGGGTCCATTTTTCATGGCTTTCACCCTTGTATTGGTTTCCTTTTCATGCACAGCTCCTATTGTAGGGACCATCCTTGTAGCTTCTGCAAGCGGTGAAATCCTCAAGCCCATCATCGGTATGGCAGGCTTTGGTTTAGCCTTTGCTTTCCCTTTTACCTTGTTTGCTTTATTCCCCTCCTGGCTGGGTACTTTACCAAAATCTGGCGGATGGTTGAATTCGGTGAAAGTTGTCTTGGGTTTTATCGAAGTGGCGTTTGGGTTGAAATTCCTGAGCGTTGCCGATCAAACTTATCACTGGGGTATCCTCGACCGCGAAATCTATATCGCCATCTGGATCGTAGTATTCACATTAATGGGTTTCTATCTCTTGGGTAAAATCCGTTTCAAACATGACGACGAAGTCCATCATATTGGAGTATTTCGCTTAACGCTTGTAATTGCAACTTTCTCGTTCGTAGTCTATCTATTGCCCGGCATGTGGGGTGCACCACTCAAAGCCCTTTCGGGCTATTTGCCGCCTCAGTCATCACACGACTTCGACCTTAACCAGATTATTCGAGAAAATGTAAGCGCCAACCTGAATATATTACCCCAACAAAGTAATCCTTCAGTCCCCACTGAACAATGCGAAAATCCCAAGTATGCCGATATTTTCCATTTACCGCATGGATTGAAAGGATATTTCGATTATCAACAAGGACTAGCTTGTGCAAAACAATTGAACAAACCCATCTTTATCGATTTTACGGGACATGGCTGCGTAAATTGCCGGGAAATGGAGGCCAGGGTTTGGTCCGATCCAAAAGTCTTGCAAAGATTAAGAAACGACTTCGTGATTATTGCTTTATATGTGGATGACAAAACACCTATACCTGAAAATGAATGGGTTATCTCGTCATATGACGGCAAGGTGAAAAAAACGATTGGTAAAAAATACGCCGATTTTCAAATTTCGAAATTCAATGTAAACGCTCAGCCTTATTATGTTATTCTCGACACAAATGGTCAACCTCTGATACAGCCTAAGGCTTACGATCTAAATATCGACAATTTCATTCAATTTCTCGATGCAGGCAAGCAGGCCTTCTATCGAAAAGACTAACCTATTGTCAGTTTTATTATCAAACTCTGATTATTTCCTGACTTCGACAATGCGTCACCCTAAAAATTTTTCCAAAACTTTTCATCAAAAAGAGGTGCGATTAATTTGTGTTTTTTAGTTATCAACATTGTCTTGGTCATTGTTTCACCGCTCTTTGGTAGT
>Ga0208460_10000060_pt1 | contig 80528 bp, 67 predicted proteins | sample AD_STIC10_MetaG_FD_184436 | JGI IMG/M metagenome (GOLD analysis project Ga0208460, IMG submission 184436) | Active sludge microbial communities of municipal wastewater-treating anaerobic digesters from USA - AD_STIC10_MetaG (SPAdes) (version 2) | ecosystem: Engineered > Bioreactor > Anaerobic >... | reverse complement strand
GGGTTTTTCATTGGGAAATTCATCGGCGCGAACGTTCCGTCCCGAACTCGGAAGCGCGGATGCAAATTCGGGAAATCCCACGTATTCAGCCGAGCAAGCTCGGCTCTACGCAGGTCGGTAGAGCGGAGCTTGCTCCGCTCGCGGGCGGGACGTCTCGCGCATTGGCCGTGCAAGCAGGGCTTTCGAAGCCGCTGCCATAAACATGGCACTCTTCTGTCGTTCCTGGTTCCAGCAAGGAGAGGCTGCGTCTTTGCAGGGCGACGCGAGTTTCGCGTCACTCCAGCGCGTAGCCGAACTGCTGGCGAAACTGGTCGGCGAATTCGTCGTAGTCGAAGCGCTGGTTCTGCGTTCCCGGATGCTCGACCTTGAGCGCGCCCATCAGGTTTCCGATGCGACCGATGGTCATCCAGTCGTAGCCCTTCATGATGCCGTGGATCAATCCGGCCCTGAATGCGTCTCCGCAACCCGTCGGATCGGTTACGCGACGTTCGTGGGCTGGAGGCACGTCGATGGTCTTGCCTTCCGCATGAATCTTCGCGCCCTTTGGACCACAGGTTGTGATGTACGCCTTTACGCGGCTGGCGATCTCGGATTCGTTCCAGCCGGTGCGTTCCTGCAGCAGGTTTGATTCGTAGTCGTTGACTGTGACGTAGTCGGCTTGCTCAATGAAATTGCGCAGTTCTGCTCCGTTGAACAGGGGCATCGCCTGTCCTGGGTCGAATATGAAGGGGATGCCGCATTCGAGAAACTCAGCCGCATTCTGCAGCATGCCTTCACGGCCATCGGGGCTGACAATGCCGAATGAGACCCCGCTGACGTCGCGCACATGGTTTTCGTAGGATCGCATCATCGCGCCTGGATGGAATGCGGTGATCTGGTTGTTGTCGAGGTCGGTGGTTATGAAAGCCTGCGGCGTGAACAAGTCGCCAATTTCCCGGACCTGATCGAGGCGAATTCCGAATTCCTCGAAATGCTCGCGATACGGAGCAAAGTCCTGGCCAACCGTGGCCATCGGTATCGGATCTCCGCCCAACAGTTTCAGGTTGTAGGCAATGTTCCCCGCGCAACCGCCGAATTCCCGGCGCATGCGCGGAACCAGAAAAGACACATTCAGAATGTGCACCTTGGTCGGCAGGATGTGGTTCTTGAACTGGTCTGGAAAGACCATGATGGTGTCGTAAGCGAGGGAACCGCAAATCAATGCCGACATTGAACAAAACCCCTGAAGATCGAGATGGCTGGCGGGCTGGCGGGTCGGATCAAGTTCGCCAAGCCGTGGCATGCAAAGGGTGGAATCTTGCCCGAGATTCCCGGCCCGCGCACCTGTTGATGCTCACTCGCGGCGGCGTGCTTCCTTCACGCGCTTTCAGCTGCAGCGAGCACCCGCTTTCGGAAGATGTGCTTCGGCGCCCGGCAAGCACTTCTTAACGGCCATTTGGCTTGCTTGCAACCAAGGCCGTCTCTACACTGTCGCGTTCTTTGCAGCCCCCAATTCAGGCTCTCACAGCTCATGTTCAAAGGTTTGCGCGGTCTTTTCTCCAATGACCTGTCGATCGATCTCGGCACGGCCAACACCCTTATCTATGTCCGTGGCCAAGGCATTGTTCTCAATGAACCATCGGTCGTGGCCATTCGCCAGGACCGCGGTCCCGGTGGCCCGCGCAGCATTGCGGCGGTGGGATCGGATGCAAAAAAGATGCTGGGTCGAACACCCGGCAACATCGTAACGGTCCGGCCGCTCAAGGATGGCGTCATTGCCGATTTTTCGATGACCGAAGAAATGCTCAAGCAATTCATCCGCAAGGTGCATCGCTCACGCATGTTCCGACCCAGCCCGCGCGTTCTGGTGTGCGTTCCCTGCGGTTCCACCCAGGTGGAGCGCCGCGCGATCAAGGAATCGGCAGAAAGTGCCGGTGCCCGAGACGTGTTTCTTGTCGAAGAACCGATGGCCGCGGCGATTGGTGCGGGCATCCCGGTCGGCGAAGCTCGTGGTTCCATGGTTCTGGACATTGGCGGAGGCACGTCCGAAGTTGCGGTGATTTCGTTGAACGGCATCGTCTATTCGCAGTCGGTTCGCATCGGTGGTGATCGCTTTGACGAGGCCATCATCAATTACGTGCGACGCAATCACGGCACCCTGATTGGCGAATCAACCGCCGAGCGAATCAAGATTGAAGTCGGCTGTGCGTTTCCGCAGACCGAAGTCAAGGAAATTGAAGTGTCCGGACGCAATCTCGCCGAAGGCGTTCCGCGCATGTTTACCGTCAACTCGAACGAAATTCTCGAAGCCCTGCATGAACCGCTTTCCGGCATCGTCAGTGCCGTGCGCAGCGCACTTGAACAGACACCGCCCGAATTGTGTTCCGACGTGGCGGAGCGCGGCATCGTGCTGACGGGTGGCGGTGCCATGCTGCGCGATCTCGACCGCCTGCTTTCCGAAGAAACCGGACTGCATGTCCATGTTGCGGATGAGCCCCTGACCTGCGTTGCGCGCGGCGGTGGCAGGGCGCTGGAACTCGTGGACCAGCACGGCGGCGACTTCTTTGCTCCCGAGTGAATGCGTGTGATTTGCGCGCATGCCGGTGACTTCTCCTGACAAGGTTTCCCTGTTTGCCGAGGGTACGGTCAGTACCCTGCGCCTGATCGTTTACCTTGCCGCGGCCATGATCATCATGGTGATCGATCATCGTGGCGGTTATCTGCAAGGTTTCCGCAATATGGCAAGCCTGGTGGTCGAGCCGGCATATCGGGCTGCGGCATTGCCGTCGGAAGTGGTCCGTGCCGGAAAACTGGCCATTGCCACGCAAAGCCACCTGGTGGATGAAAACCGGGCGCTCAAGGAAGCCCTTTTGCTTGCCCAGGTCCGGCTCAATCGCATGTCGGCATTGACGGCGCAGAATGATCGCCTCAAGCAACTGCTCGACGTGCAGAGGGATCTCGGGCTGGGCGTGCAGTTGGCACAACTGATCGACATCGATCTTGATCCGTTCCGCCACCGCGTGGTGCTCAATGCCGGCAGTGTGCAAGCCATCGTGGTTGGTCAACCGGTGCTTGATGCATTCGGCGTCATGGGGCAGGTGGTGGAAGTGATGCCCAACACGTCGGTGGCGATGCTGATCACGGATCCTGCGCATGCGATTCCGGTGATGGTGGCACGCACCGGGCTGCGTACCATCGCTTATGGCACCGGTTCCATTGATCGCCTGCAACTGCCCAACATTCCGATCAGTGCCGACGTCAAGGTGGGCGACGCGCTCGTTACGTCTGGACTCGGGGGACGATTCCCGGCCGGTTTTCCGGTTGGCGAGGTGCTTGAGATCAGCAATGACGAGAGCGGCATGTTCGCGGCTGCGGTTGCGAGGCCTGCCGCTGCACTTGATCGCAGTGGTGAAGTGCTGCTCTTGCAGGATCTTCCGCAACCCATGGGGCCGCCAGTGCCCGAGCCTGCCTTGCAAGCGCCGGCAGGGGACAGTTCCGCAATCTCCACGCCAGGCGGTCGGCCATGAGCAACCGGCGGCGGGCCCATGCCCTGATTTTTGCGGGCAGCATCATTTTTGCCTTCCTGCTGCAATTGACGCCGTTGCCGTTGGCGCTGGCGGCGTTCAAGCCCTACTGGCTCGCCCTCGTCATGATCTATTGGGCAATCGAAGCACCGCACAGGGTTGGTTTGGGATTTGCTTTCCTGATCGGGCTGGGCGGCGACTTGCTGATCGGGCAAGTGCTCGGCGAACAGGCGCTTCGTCTCGTCGTGCTGGTGTTCATCGTGCTGCGTTTTCGCTCGCGCTTGCGCTTCTTTCCGATCGGCCAGCAGTCGCTGGCGGTGCTCGCCTTGCTGCTGAACGACCGCATGGTCGTGATGATGATCCGCGGCTTCGCGGGCGATCCCATGCCGCCGCTGGATTTTTGGGTGGCGCCCGTGGTCGGCATGTTGGCCTGGCCCTTCGTGTTCCTGCTGCTTGATGACTTGCGCGCCCGAATTCGCGCGAAGCCGACATGAAGACACGAACAATCCGGGATACGCGCCAGGAATCCGCCGTGTTCGTGCGTCGGGCAATCGTCGGGTTCCTGCTTATCCTGGTTGCCTTGTGCGTGTTGGCTTCGCGCTTCTGGTTCCTGCAGGTGGTCAAGCACCGCGAGCTTCAATCGCGTTCGGATGAAAACCGCATCCTTACCCGGCCCTTGGCGCCTGCGCGTGGATTGATCTATGACCGCAATGGCGTCCTGCTCGCAGAGAATATCGCCGCGTTTCGCCTCGAGGTGGTTCCCGAGCAGGTGCAGGACATGGAGTCGCTGCTGGCGGACCTGAAACTGACCATCGGCATCAGCGAAGACGACCTGGATCGATTCAGGTCGCTGGTGAAGTCCAAGCGCAGCTACCAGAGCATTCCTCTTCGCCTGAAATTGTCGGAAGAGGAGATCGCGCGATTTGCGGTGAGTCGTTGGCGCTTCCGCGGTGTCGATGTGGTGCCCTACCTGACCCGCTTCTATCCGCGCGGCAAGAAGCTGGGACACCTGGTTGGCTACGTCGGGCGAATCGATGCTGCGGATGCCGAACGCCTGGACGCGTCCCGCTACGCAGGTACGACGCATGTGGGCAAGACGGGGATAGAGCGCTCGTACGAAGAACTTCTGCATGGCGAGCCAGGCTACGAGCTGGTTGAAGTCAATGCCGACCGACGGCCGCTGCGCGTGCTCGAGCGTGTGGCGCCCAAGCCCGGTCGGAATCTTTACCTGACGGTTGATGTGCGCATCCAGGAGGCCGGGGAACTGGCGTTCGCGGATCGCCCCGGCGCATCGGTGGCGATTGATCCGCGCAATGGCGAAGTACTGGCCATGATCAGCGTGCCGAGCTTCGATCCCAACCTGTTCGTCAACGGCATCAGTCAGACCGACTACAACGCGTTGCTGAATTCGCCGGACAAGCCGCTGCTGGATCGAGCCTTGCGCGGCAGCTATGTACCGGGATCGACGATCAAGCCGTTCGTCGCCGCAGCCGGGCTGGAGCTGGGGCTGCGCAAGCCCTCGGACACGGTCATGTCGACCGGCGAGTTTTTCATTCCCGGCCAGCAGCGAGGCTATCGCGATGTGCGTGCAGGCGGTCACGGTCGCGTCGACCTGGTGCAATCCCTTGCACAGTCCGTGAACACCTACTACTACGCGCTGGCGCTCGAGTTGGGTATCGATCGCTTTTCTTCCTACATGGCACGGTTCGGATTCGGCAAGCCGACGGGCATCGATCTGGAAGGCGAGGGCAGTGGCGTGCTTCCATCCAAGGAGTGGAAGCAGGGGCGCTTCGGCAAACCGTGGTATCCGGGAGAAACGGTCATCAGTGGCATCGGCCAAGGCTTCTGGGTGGTTACGCCCGTGCAACTGGCGAGTGCCGTCGCAACGATCTCCGTCGGTGGCGTTGCGCACCGGCCGCGCCTGCTTCACGCAACCCAGCAGGGAATTGGCGACGCACCCGAGCCGGTTGCGGAAAGCCAGGCTCAGCCCGCCATCTTTCGTGATCCCGCCAATTGGAACGCCATTCGCGAAGGCATGATTGCGGTGGTCAATGGCCCCACCGGAACGGCGCGAACCATGGGCATCGGATTTCCGTACGTCATCGCTGGCAAGAGCGGCACGGCGGAGCGCTATTCGCGGACAACCGAAGCCTGGCAACACATTTCCCAGGTGGCCATCGAACGTCACCAGGTCCTGTTCGAGGCGTTCACTCCGGCCGAGGCTCCGCGCATCTCGGTGATCGTCGCGCTTGAAGCCGGGCGTGGCGGCGGGCGCGACGCTGCGCCGGTTGCACGCAAGATGCTGGATGCCTGGCTGATCGGCGAAGGACAAGTGCCATCGACTGCCCAATCCGGGGTGGATCCCCCATGAATGGTGCGCTCGCCAATCTGGGCTATCGCTTGAAGTCGATGTTGCGTCGACCGCGTTTCGACCTGCCCCTGGCAGGAGCATTGCTGTTGCTGGCCCTGGTGGGGCTTGCAACCCAATACAGCGCGAGCGATCTGGACGTGGACCAGGCCATTGCGCAAGGGCTGCGCCTGTTGCTTGGCACGGTGTTGATGATCGTGATTTCCAGAATCCCGCCATCGACCTTGCGCAACTGGACGCCTTGGCTGTTTGCCGGCAGCGTGCTGTTGCTGATTCTGGTGACCCTGCTCGGCGAAGGCCGTGGTGCCAACCGCTGGCTTGATCTGCGCGTCGTGCGCTTCCAGCCCTCGGAGCTGCTCAAGCTGACCATGCCGATGATGGTGGCCTGGACCCTCAACCTGCGCCCCTTGCCGCCGAGCTGGTCTACCCTCGGCCTGGTGTCGGTGTTGATTGCGGTGCCCGCATTCCTGATCGCGGAACAGCCCGATCTCGGAACGGCGTTGCTGGTTGCGGCCAGTGGCCTGTTTGCGGTGTATCTGGCGGGCATTGCCTGGTGGCGGATCGGCCTGGTCGTGGTGAGCGCGGCGTCGGTGATGCCGGTGGCCTGGCACTTCATGCACGAGTACCAACGCAATCGGGTGCGCACTCTGCTCGATCCGGAGTCGGATCCGCTTGGCCTCGGCTGGCACATCATCCAGTCCAAGATCGCCGTCGGTTCCGGAGGGCTCTGGGGCAAGGGTTGGCACAATGGCACGCAGTCGCGCCTGGAGTTCCTGCCCGAACACACCACCGACTTCATCTTCTCGGTGTTTGCCGAGGAGTGGGGTTTGATCGGCGTGCTGCTCCTGCTGCTCCTGTATGCCTTCATCATCGGCCGCAGCCTGTGGATTGCCAGCAACGCCAAGGACACCTACTCGCGCCTGCTGGCTGGCGCCATCAGCATGGCGTTCTTCGTCTATGTGCTGGTCAACGGCGGCATGATCTCCGGCATCCTGCCGGTGGTCGGCGTGCCCCTGCCCCTGGTGAGCTACGGAGGGACGTCCGCAGTCTCGCTGTTGGCCGGGTTTGGTGTACTCATGTCCATTCATGCGCAGCGACGGCGGGTGGCGACGTGAGTACGCCGCGCGATAAAGTAGCGCCGATTTGCAGAGGAAGAATCGAGTGAAACACGCTTGCTGGTTGGGCGCGGCTGCTGTCCTGGTTGCCGGATTCCTGAGTTCCGGATGCCTGGGCACTGCCAACGCCAAGGTCTCCGCAACGACCGCCGCCGAAACCAATCCCGACTACGTGGCCTTTGCCGAGGAACTGGCGCAGGAGCCCGGCTTGTCCAAGGCCGAGGTGCTTGCCACACTGTCCAAGGCCCAGGTGCAAAAGAGCATTCTGGATGCCATCGCAAGACCGGCGGAAAGCAAGGAATGGAAAGACTATCGGCCGATTTTCCTCACCCAGAAGCGCATTGCCGACGGGGTCGCGTTCTATGCGGCCAATCGCGAGCTGATCGACCGCGCGGCAAGCGAGTTTTCGGTTGCTCCGGAAATCATCGTTGCCATCATTGGCGTGGAAACCAATTACGGTCGCAACTATGGCTCGTACAAGGTGCTGGATGCGCTGGTGACCCTGGCCTTCCACTATCCGCCACGCGCCACGTTCTTTCGCGGCGAGTTGCGCCAGCTTTTCCTGCTCGGCGACAGCCACATGGCCTATCCGATCGACCAGTTGGTGGGGTCGTACGCCGGCGCAATGGGTTGGGGACAGTTCATTCCCACCAGCGTGGCGAATTTCGCCCGCGACTACGATGGTGATGGTCGCATCGACTTGTGGAATTCGCTGCCCGACATCATCGGCAGCGTGGCCAATTATTTTGCCGTTCATGGCTGGCAAGCCGGGCAACCGGTCGCTGCTCCGGTTGCGGTTGCGGCCGATGCGCGCGCCATCTCCCCGGACGGCCTGTTGCCCGTCTATCCGGTCAGCCAGCTGCGCGATTGGGGTTACACCAGCGACCAGGCCCTGGATCCCGACCTGACCGCCACCTTGCTGAAATTGCAGGGCGCGGATGGCCCCGAGGTCTGGATGACATTCCAGAATTTCTACGTGATTTCCCGCTACAACCGCAGCCCGCTGTACTCGATGGCCGTATGGCAACTGGCCAGCGCCATAGCGTCGGGCGCCAACGCGGGCGCGGCAGGCCAGTGAGAGTGCGCTGGTTCATCGTGCTGGCAGCCCTGCTGCTGGCCGCCTGTGCCGCTCGCAAGCCGCGGCCGACGACACCATTGCCCGAACCGCAATTGCCAAGCCCGGTGGTCGACGACACCCGCTTGCCGCAAGCGCAACGCTACCGTCAGCAAAAGGATGGGGAGGCGCCCGGTGCCCGCATGGACGTTTCCACGCTGGTGGAACCGGTGCCGAAAGCGGAAGCGCGTGCCCGTTACGGCAACAAGTCGCCCTACACCGTGCTCGGCAAGTCCTATCGCGTGCTCGAGCATGTGGACAACTACCACGAGCGCGGCATTGCTTCCTGGTACGGCAACAAGTTCCACGGCTACATGACATCGAGCCTGGAACCCTATGACATGTACCAGTTCAGCGCGGCCCACAAGACGCTGCCCCTGCCGAGCTATGTGCGGGTGACCAATTTGGAGAACCGCAAGAGCGTCGTGGTGCGGGTCAATGATCGCGGCCCGTTCCATGAAAATCGCCTGATCGATCTCTCCTACGCGGCGGCTGTCCGCATCGGCATCTGGCCCAAGGGCACGGGTCTCGTCGATGTCCAGGTTCTGCAGCCGGGGCGGGAGCACGCGGCCGAAAATACGTCGGCCACCGTGCAGGCAGCGCCCCTGCATGCGCGGATCTTCCTGCAGCTGGGGGCATTCTCGGATCGGGCCAACGCACAGCGCATGGTCGAACGGATTGAACGCGAGCGCCTCGGGCAGGTCTCAATCCTCACCGCCCGCGTTGAATCGCGCGAAGTGCATCGGGTTCGCCTGGGTCCGCTGGAGTCCGTGGATGCTGCCGATCTGCTGATAAAGCGCATCAAGCGACTGGGCCTTGGAATGCCACGCGTGGCCATTGATGAATGAACGGGCGACAATGCCCAAATTGGGTGTCGCAGTTCAGCTGCGATACCACCACTGTTGAGGAAACCGTTTTGTCGATCAAGCTCTCAAGCTCCATCCTGGTTGGGTTCATGTTTGCCGCAAGCGTTTGCGCACAGACGCCCGCCGCCGTGCCGACGCCATCGGCAACCCCGGCACCCGTGGCTTCGCCAACGCCACCGCCGCCCACGCTGAACGCAAAAAGCTGGGTGCTGATGGACTATGCAACCGGACAGATCCTGCTCGATGGCAACGCCGACATGCGCGTGGAGCCGGCCTCGATCACCAAGATCATGACTTCGTACGTGGTTTCGGCGGAACTTGCACACGGCAAGATCCACATGGAAGACAAGGTGAAGATCAGCGAGAACGCATGGCGTTCCGGTGGCGCCGGCACGGACGGTTCCACGAGCTTCCTCGAACTGAACAGCGAGGTGCCGCTGCGGGAGCTCCTGTACGGCATGATCATCCAGTCCGGCAACGACGCAGCCATTGCCCTGGCCGAGCACACGGCCGGTTCGGAAAGCCTGTTTGCCGACCTGATGAACCAGTACGCGGCGCAGCTTGGCATGAGCAATACCCACTATGTCGATGCCAGCGGATTGCCCAACGAAAACCACTACACGACCGCGCGCGACATTGCCGTGCTTTCGCGTGCGTTGATCCGAGATTTCCCGGCCGAATACGATATCTACAAGGTCAAGCAATTCGAATGGAACGGAATCACCCAGCACAACCGCAATACCTTGCTCTGGCGAGATTCAACGGTGGATGGCATCAAGACCGGCCACACCAGTTCCGCCGGCTTCTGCCTGGCCACCTCGGCCAAGCGCGGCGACCAGCGACTGATTGCGGTGGTCATGGGATCGGCAAGCGAAAAGGCGCGCGCCGATGCCAATCTGGAATTGCTCAACTATGGATTCCGCTTCTTTGAATCGCATCGACTTTACGAAGCCAACAAGGCGTTGGCTACGCCGGAACTCTGGAAGGGCGAAGCAGACAGCGTGGCCCTGGGTGTCACCGAGGATGCCATCGTCACCGTGCCGCGCGGCCGCTATGCCGACCTCAAGGCCAGCATGGATCTTCCAGCGCGCCTGATTGCGCCGCTGCAAAAAGGCCAGCAGGTCGGCACGCTGAGGGTGGCGTTGGATGGCAAGCCCTTGCTTGAACGGCCGATTGTTGCGCTGGCGGATGCGCCGGAGGGTGGGTTCTTCGGTCGCCTGGTGGATGGCGTGATGCTCTGGTTCAAGGGCGATGGCGAGGCGGCCCCAGCAAGCGAGCCGGTGCCGGAAACCAGGTGATGCGCAATCTGGACGATATCCAACCGCAGAACCCGGACCAGGGATTCCAGTTTCCCGGGGTCTTCGAGGTGACTGCGGTGGGCAGGGCGGATGCCAATCTGCCGCAGCGCATTCCGGAAATCATCCAGGGCATCGGCTTGAGCGTGATGGCCGGCAGCCTGCGCACACGGCCGTCACGGGAAGGGCACTATGTTTCCGTCAGCGTGACCTTCACCTGTCCGGATCGCGCCACCCACGAACGGGTGCACGAACTGCTGCGGGCGGAAGAGGCGATTCGCTGGATCCTCTGATTCTCGCCCGGGCGTTCGTTGCCGGCGGGGAATCCGGCTCGTCGGATGCCCTTGCAAGTTCCGCTTGCGAACGCCATTGTCAGGCTTCGGCCCTGTCCGTCCGATTGCGGGTTGCTCCTGCCCATGTCCCATCAGGTAACCGTACGCCGCCTTGGTCTCCAGCCCTATACGCAGGTGCTGGAGTCCATGCGCGCATTCACCGATCAACGCGATGAATCCACCGCGGATGAACTGTGGATGCTCGAACACGAGCCGGTGTTCACCCTCGGCCAGGCCGGGCGCATGGAGCATGTGCTCGCAGCCGGTTCCATCCCGGTCATCAAGGTCGAACGCGGCGGACAGGTGACCTATCACGGACCCGGCCAGATCGTGGCCTATCCCCTGTTCGACCTGCGCCGACTCGGAATGGGCGTGCGCGAGCTGGTCAACCGCATCGAACAGGCCATCATCGACACCCTCGAGCACTGGAACATCGTGGCAGTGCGCCGTCCGGGTGCGCCCGGCGTGTATGTGGGGGACGCCAAGATCGGCGCCCTCGGATTGCGCGTGCGCCGCGGCTGCTCGTTCCATGGCCTGGCATTCAACGTGAACATGGACCTGGAACCGTTCTTGCGCATCAATCCCTGTGGCTATCAGGGTTTGCGGGTGACCCAGGTGGTAGACTTGGGCGGCCCGGGCGCCCTGGCCACCGTTGAAGATGCCCTCGTCGACGAAATGGCCCGCCAGTTCGGGTTTGTCCCGCGGCAAAGTGCTGCGGAATCCCCTCATCCTGCCGTGCAATCCACGGCATCCCGTGTGGCATGAACGATCCCATCAAGTCCATTGCGCTGACCATTGCCGGCGAAAAACAGCTTGCCGCCGACAAGATTGCCCGCAACCGCGCCACGTTTGGCGAAGCGCCGCAGTTGCGCAAGCCGTCCTGGATCCGCGTGCGCATACCGCCCGGAAATGCGGTGGCCCAACTCAAGGCCAAGTTGCGCGAAAACCGCCTGGTGACCGTGTGCGAGGAAGCCTCCTGCCCGAACATCCATGAGTGCTTCAGCAAGGGCACCGCCACCTTCATGATCCTCGGCGAGGTGTGCACGCGGCGTTGCTCGTTCTGCGACGTCGCCCACGGGCGACCGAATGCGCCTGATCCGCTGGAGCCGGCCAAGCTTGCCGGCACCATCCGCGACATGCGCCTGCGCTACGTGGTGATCACCTCGGTGGACCGCGATGACCTGCGCGATGGCGGGGCTGCGCATTTCGCGGCGTGCATCCAGGCCGTGCGCTTTGAGAACCCGGGTATCCAGATCGAGATCCTGACCCCGGATTTCCGCGGCAAGGGGCGCATGGATCGGGCCCTTGAAGTGCTGGCCCAGAATCCACCTGATGTGTTCAACCACAACATCGAGACCGTGCCCGATCTTTACCCTGATGTTCGCCCCGGCGCCGACTACCAGTGGTCACTGGAGTTGTTGCGGCGCTTCAAGCAACAGCACCCGCATATCCCGACCAAGTCCGGCATCATGCTCGGCCTGGGCGAAACCCTGGAGCAGGTGCATCGAACGTTGAACGATCTGCGCCAGCACGCGGTCGACATGATCACCATCGGCCAGTACCTGCAACCCACGCCGCACCACCACCCGGTATTGCGCTATTGGACGCCGGACGAGTTCAAGGCCCTTGAGCTGTTCGGAATGGACCTCGGCTTCCAGCATGTCGCGTCCGGACCCATGGTGCGCTCGTCCTATCATGCGGATGAGATGGCCCATGCGGCCGGTTACGCGTGATCGAAAGGCATTCATGTACAACCCGTTGTTGATGGAGAAAACCATGCGTCGCACCCTGATCATCCTCACGCTGCTGGCGGCATCGGGCATTGCGTTGGCCAAGCCGGTTGCAGAAACCGCGGCGCCATTGCTGCTCAAGCCCACGGCTGATCAGACCGAAGCGGCGATCTGGGCGATGCGTTTCCTTTCGCGATTCCACTACAAGCCGATGCCGCTGGACGACGCGATGTCGGAAAAGATCTTCAAGAGCTATGTGGAATCCCTCGACGCGGAACACCTCTTTTTCACCCAGGCCGACATGGATCGTTTCGCCGAGGCCAGGGACAAGCTTGATGACGCGATATTCGAGCGTGACCTCTCGGCTCCGTTTGCGATGTTCAATCTCTACGAGCAGCGCGTGGCCGAACGTCTTGAGCATGCGCGCGAACTGCTGGCCAAACCCTTTGATTTCACCAAGGACGAAAGCTACGAGCTCGACCGCAGCAAGGCCGCCTGGGCTGCCAACAGCACGGAGCTTGACGAGCTGTGGCGCAAGCGCGTGAAGAACGACTGGCTGCGCCTGAAGCTTGCCGGCAAGGCCGACAAGGACATCCGTGAAACCCTGGACAAGCGCTACGCCAATTATCTGGACCGCATCCGCGAGCTCAACAGCGAGGATGTGTTCCAGACCTTCATGAATGCCTATGCGACGGCCATCGAGCCGCACACCAACTACCTGAGTCCACGCGCATCGGAAAACTTCGACATTGCCATGCGCCTTTCGCTGGAAGGAATCGGCGCCCAGTTGCAGCGCATGGACGAGTACACGGCGGTCAAGGAAGTCATTCCCGGCGGCCCCGCCGCGCTGTCCGGAAAGTTGAGCGCAGGTGATCGCATCGTTGGCGTCGGCCAGGGCGAGAGCGGTCCGATTGCCGATGTCATCGGCTGGCGCCTGGATGACGTGGTCGACAAGATCCGCGGTCCCAAGGGAACCGTGGTGCGCCTGGAGATCCTGCCGGAAGCGGCCGGCCCCGATGGCAAACATGAAGTCCTGACCCTGGTGCGCAACAAGGTCAACGTCGAGGAGCAAGCTGCCAAGAAGTCGATCATCGACGTCGACAACGACGGCGTCACGCACCGCATCGGCGTGATCACCTTGCCGACCTTCTACCAGGATTTCGATGCACGCAGGCGCGGCGATGAGGACTTCAAGAGCGCCACGCGCGATGTGGAACGCCTGCTGGGCGAATTGCGCGAGGCAAAGGTCGATGGCGTCGTGGTTGACCTGCGCAACAACGGCGGTGGCTCGCTCGATGAGGCGACCAACCTGACCGGTCTGTTCATCGATCAGGGGCCGGTCGTGCAGATCCGTGACGCCAGCGGTCGCGTCGAGGAAAAAGCCGACCTGCGTGCGGGTGCGGCCTGGACCGGTCCCTTGGCCGTGCTGGTCAACCGGGCTTCGGCTTCGGCCTCGGAAATCTTTGCCGCCGCGATCCAGGATTATGGTCGCGGCGTGATCATCGGTGAGCCGACCTTCGGCAAGGGCACCGTGCAGAACCTGCTCAACATGGACAACATGGCGCGCAACGAAACTCCGGTCTACGGTGATCTCAAGATGACCGTGCAGCAGTTCTTCCGCATCAACGGCGGATCGACGCAGCTTCGCGGCGTGACGCCGGAACTCAGCTTCCCGCTGACCGTGGCCAGCGACGAGTTCGGCGAGTCCAGCTACGAGAACGCCCTGCCGTGGACCGCGATCGCCAAGGCCGACTATCGGCAGGTTGCCGACCTCAAGCCGATCCTGCCGATGCTGTTGGCCAGGCACGAGGCGCGCACCAGCAAGAATCTGGAATGGAAGAACTTCGAAGCCGAGATCACCGATGCCAAGACCTTGCGTGCGCAGAAATCCATTTCGCTGAATGAGGCCACCCGCGCCAGCGAGCGGGACGCCGAAGAAGCCAAGCGCAAGCAGCGCGAAGCCGTGATCGCCGAGGTGGAGGCACGCGAAGACGCGGCCGCTGCCGTCGCAGACAAATCCGGCAGTGCGGCCAGCGGCAAGCCCTTGCTGGATGCCGATGCCAAGCCAGCCGTTCCCGCAGTTGACGATGCCGATGATGTCGACACCAGCATGGTGCTGGCCGATGATGGCCTGCAGCCCGGCGAACGCAGCATCCGCAGTGAGCGTCAGCGCGAGGAACAGCGCAAGGCCCGACGTGATGTCGTGCTCAGGGAGGCTGCGCACATCCTGTCCGACGAGATCGATCTGATCCGCAACAACACCAAGCTAGCCGCGCGGCTGCTGCCCCAGCAGCCCGCGACGGATGCGGTTGATTGACGCCCCGCCGACTCAGGCCGGATAGCGTTGCTTGAGGAAGTCGATATAGGCGCGCAAACCCTGCGCCTCGCCGCCGCGCGGACGACCCGGGCGCGCGGAGTCGTTCCATGAATAGACGTCCAGATGGCACCAGGGGAAACGCTCGGGCACGAAACGTTCGAGGAACAGGGCCGCACTGATCGCACCGGCATGGCGGGAAGATCCGGAGTTGGCGAGGTCAGCCACGTGCGATTCGAGCAAGATCAGGTAGGGACGCCACAGGGGCATGCGCCAGAGCGGATCCTGGGTTTTCGTGCCGGCTTGCAACAGGGCATTGGCGATCTCGTCGCGGTTGCAGAACAAAGCGGGCAGGTCGGCACCGAGGGCAACCCGGGCCGCACCGGTCAGGGTGGCGAAATCCAGGATCAGATCGGGCGACAGTTCGGCGGCATGGGCCAGGGCATCGCAGAGGATGAGTCGGCCTTCGGCATCGGTGTTGTCGATCTCGACGCTGATCCCGCCGCGCGTTTCAATCACCTCGCCAGGCCGGAATGCATCGGCGGAAACCGCGTTCTCGACCGCGGGTATCAACAGGGTCAGTTGTACCGGAAGCTGCGCGGCCAGAACGAGTTGGGCCAGCGCAATGGCATGTGCGGCGCCGCCCATGTCCTTCTTCATCCAGCGCATGCCATCGGCTGTCTTCAGGTCCAGTCCGCCGGTGTCGAAGCAAACGCCCTTGCCGACCAGTACCAGATGCGGTGCGTCCTTGGGTCCATGCCTGAGCATGGCCAGGCGCGGCGCGCGTGCGGCGCTGGCCGCGCGCCCGACCGCGTGGATGGTCGGGTAGTTGTTGCGCAGCAAATCATCGCCCACCCACTCGCGGTAGTCGGCACCGAAGCGTTCGGCAAGTGCGCGAACGACGCCGGCAAGGTCTGCCGGCCCAAGTTCCTGGGTTGGGGTGTTGACCAGGTCGCGCAACAGGTAGGTTGCCTCGATGATGTCGGCAATGCGATCGCGCACGGCATCATCGAGGACCAGTCGCGCAGCCTTTCGCGAGGACTTGCGGTATCGCGAGTAGCGATAGGCACCCAGCGCCCATCCCAATGCCAGCTGATCCGGATCCAGGCTCACACCGCGAAGATCAAGGCGGTAATCAGCCTCGGGCAGGCGATGAGGCAGCGATGCCAACGCATGGATGCCATCGTCCGGATTGCAACCGGCCAGCATCACCGGCCCGCCAGCTTCGTCGGCCGGCAAGCCGATGAATTGTCCAGCCTCGCCATTGAATCCATTGGCCGTGCAGCAGCGTTGGGCGAGATCTCCCAGTGTGCCGACCACGCCGGCAAGGCTGGCCTTGTTCACCACGATCAAGGTGGTGGCATTGCCGGCTTCTTCATTGCGGACGAAGGCTTCGATGGTGGTGTAGCTCATGTCGGGGACTTCCTTTCCGAATGGTTTGCCCGTTGTTGCAGCCAGGCAGCGAGTTCGCCGAGGTTGCCGAATTCGAGGTCGGGGCGCGCCTCATGGTTCCACGAATCCTGCTTGCGGTTGAGCCAGGCCGTGCGCATGCCGGCCTCGCGCGCCCCCTTGATGTCGGCAACGGGATCATCGCCGACGTGCAGGACCTGGTGCGGAAGGATTCCAAGGCGTTCGCAGGCGTGCCGGAAGATGGCCGGGTCGGGTTTGGCCACGCCAATTTCGCTGGCGCAGATGCTGAAACGGAAATGCCCATGCAGGCCGATGCGGCCGAGGTCGGCGGTGCCATTGGAGATGCTGACCAAGGGCAGGCATGCGGCCAAGGCCTCAAGCGCGGCCGGCGTATCGGCATAGCACTCGACCTCGTTGCGCACGCGCACATACACCTCGTACGTGCGGTCGATCCAGTCCTCGCCCAGGCTGAACGGCGCAAAGGCGCGCTGCAAGGTCAGTTTTCGCTGGATACCGAAGTCATGGTTGAACTCCGGATGCTGCCGGGCCACCTCGTCGCGCAGTTGGCGCATGGCCTCGATAGGCCAGGCCGCTGCCACTTGCGGGCAATGCGTGCGCAACCAGGCATCCACCTGCTTCTCCACGCGATCGATGACCGGCTGGATCGGCCACAAGGTGTCATCGAGATCAAGAGAGACGGCGCGGATGTCCATGCGGGCGGCAATGACTCAATCGGATTTTCCGGAGTTCTTCGCATCCTTGTCGCGCGCGGTTTTTTTCGCTTCAGCGCGATCGACTTCGGCACGTGCGCGCTGCGTTGATTCGGAGCCTGGTGCGGTGGCAATGCCGGCTTGCAGGGTGGCACGCGGCGCGGATAGCGGTGGCCTCAGCTCGCGCTCGCGCGGCATGGCCGCGACATCCGCCGGCGTGACCGCGACAATGGCGGCATCGATCACGGCAAGACGTGCTCCGTCGCGGCTGTAGACATCACCGGCTTCGGCATACGGAACCAGCTGGTGGCGTCGCATCACGTCCATGGCCGGTGCTTCGCCCAGGAAACGCACGAAACCCTCGATGGCTGCGAGATTGGGTGAATCCTCGCGCTGCACGACGTACAGAGTCGTGAACAAGGGATAGCTGCCGTCGGCAATGCTCTGCGTTGACGCGTAGATGCCCTCGACCGCGAGCAGCTTGAGCGCACGGTTGGCATAGGCGCTGGAAAGCGTGCTGAGGCCCAGGCCATTGGGATCGAGCGCGATGGCTTCCTCAAGCTTGCCGGTGTTCAGGTACAAGCGCGGCGCGGCAATGCGTTGCTCGCCACGCTTGTAGATCAGGCGCCGGAAACTGAACTCGACGCCATCCAGCGGAGCGGCAATGGAATAGAGATTGATCGGAGCATCGGCTCCACCCAGCTCCTTCCAGTTGTTGATCCGTCCCAGGTAGATCTGGCGCAGGTGGGCAAGGCTGATGCTGGCCACGGCATTGCGCGGATGCGTGATCGGCACGATCGCATCGAGGGCGATCGGCTGGAACACCAGCGGTATTTCCGTGTCGCGCTTGTTGTTCATGGCGCGTGCACTGCCGGCGACATCGGCGCTGCCGCTGATCACCGCGTCGATTCCGGAAATGGTGCTGAACGGTTGTACGGTCAACGTACCCTTGAGTTCGCGTTTGTAGATGCCGACCAGGTCGTTGACGAAGCCGCGTGCCGAGACAATGTCGCCACGCCAGACGATGGATGGTTTGGCCGTCGCCGTGCTGGCTGCCGTGGTGCGCGTTGCTGCCTGGACTTCGGCTTGCGCGGCATGCAGCGGCGCGGAATCCAGCGCAAGAGCCGCAACCAGCGCGCAGACAGCCACCAGCATGAGGTGGCGAAGGTTTGAAACGGGCGTCAAGGGCATGAGCAAGATCTTATGAAGGAGGCGAACGCCTGGCAGCGCGGGATTTTATCATGCGCGCAGCGGCCTCCTCGGGTTGTGCGCCAATCGAGCGTCCCGCCACGGCGCGGCGCGCGGAAAGTTACGGCTGGCTCCACGCATCTCGTACAATCGCGCAGATTGCCAGGACCCATCTGCATGCCCGATCGCCTGATCATCCGCCTCGACGCCCAGGGAGGCTTGCACTGGCTGCGCCAGAGCGAGGACGGTCGTGCCTTGTCCTCAAGCCAGCCCGGTGCTCCGCCAGCACAGGCGCTGGCCGCTGCCGGCGAAGTGCTGGTGCTGGTGCCGGCCGCCGATGTGTTGTTGCTGGAAACCCAGGTGACTGCGCGCAACCTCAGCCAGTTGCAAAAAGCGGTTCCGTTTGCGGTCGAGGATCAATTGCTGGGTGCGGTCGAGGAACAGCATTTTGCGATCCAGGCCGGCCCCGGTGGGCGGGTCGGCGTGGCCGTGGTTGCAAAGTCGCGCGTGCGCGAATGGCTGGGCAAACTCGCCGCGACCGGGATCCGCCCGGATCGCATGCTGCCCGATTCACTGGCCATGCCGATTGCTCCGGAAACCGGCAGCCTCATGGTTGAACAGGGACGGGCGTTGGCGCGGCTGGAACCGTGGTCCGCAATGGCCTGCTCGCTGGCGCAGTTTCCGCACTGGCTGGCGCAGGCGCGCGCGGCCGGAGTTGGACGGGCGCTGGAAGTCCACGATTTCGGCACGGATCCATTGCCGGCATTGAGCGGACCCATCCTCGCCACGCATCGGCGCCAGGATGCGCTGGCTTTCCTGGCCAACAACCTGCGCGGCAACGGCATCAACCTGCTCAGTGGCGAGTTTGCCGCCAGCCATCGCAGTGGTCGCGCCGTGCGCTGGTGGCGACGCGCGGCGGTGCTCGCTGCAGCCATGATCCTGCTCGTTCTGCTGCATCACGGGCTCGAAATCCGCAGCTTGCAGAAGCAGGTGGATCAAGCCGACGCCAACATGCGCGAACGCCTGGGGCGGACATTTCCCGACCTGGGTGCCGCGGAGCGCGTGCGCGCACCGCAGGATGTCATGCGCCAGCGCCTGGATGGCTTGCGTGGCGGTGGCGAGGACAGCGGCTTTCTCGCCATGCTGGGCACGATTGCGCCGGTGATCGGTCGCACCACGCGCTCGCAACTGCGTGGCCTAGAATATCGCAATGATACGCTGGAGCTGGGCTTGCGCTCGCCCGATGTCGCCACCCTTGATGGCTTGCGCGAGCAGTTTTCGGCGATTCCCGGACTCAATGCGGAAGTCACGGCTTCGATTCCGGTCGAAAATGCCGTGGATGGACGCATCCGCATCAGCAAGGAGGCGAAATGACGGGCTGGTGGACACAACTGTCGGATCGCGATCGCCGCGTGCTGCTGGTTGGTGCCGTGCTCGCAGGCGTGCTGCTTGCATGGGCATTCATCTGGCAGCCCATGCAGTCGCGGCGCAGCCTGCTTGTCGAACAACTCGACAATGCCCATCGCGATCTTGCCTTTGTGCGCGTGGGCGAGGCCGAGGTCGAGCGCTTGCGCAGTTCCGGCGTGCAATCGCGTGCCGACCGCCAGGGCAAGTCGCTGCTTGCACTGGCCGATCTCACGGCGCGTGGCGCCAATCTCGATGGCGTGCTGAAGCGACTGGAACCGGTGGGATCGAAAAGCGTGCGCGCCACTTTCGAGTTCGCCCCCTTTGATTCCATCGTGGCCTGGCTGGAAGGCCTTTCGCGCGACTACGGCGTCAAGGTGAGCGATTTTTCCAGCGACCGTGTCGATGCCACCGGCCTCGTCAATGCTCGCATAACGCTTGATGACGTACCTTGAGGCATCGCCGCGGGATCTCCCTTGCCAGCCAACCGCACATTGATCAACCCCCAATTCGCAACCCATGATTCAACGATGAAGATATTCAAATGGTTTCTCGGCCTGCTCGTTCTGGCGGGCCTCGTGCTCGGATTCATCCTGTGGACCCTGCCTGCGGACGTGGCCTACCGGCATTTCGCCGACAAGCTCGGGCCGGTGTCGCTGGTCGGCATTCGCGGGACCGTCTGGAATGGTCATGCCGACGGCATCAGCGTATTCGGCCGTGATCTTGGCGAGCTGGACTGGCGCGTCGAGAAATGGCCGCTGCTGACCCAGGGCATCCGTGCCGACCTGCGCATCCGCGGTGCCGACATCGACACCTCGGGTCTGCTTGAGCGCGACTATTCCGGCGTGATGCGCGCCAATGACGTGCGCTTCCGTGTGCCAGCCAGCCTGTTTGCCGGCGCTGTGGACGTACCTTCCCTGAAACTTCTCGGCCAGGTCAGCGGAACCTTGACCCAGGTGCAGCTCAAGGACGGCTTGGTGGCGATGGCGAACGGTCATGCGCGCTGGTCCGATGCCGGTGTCAGCGGCGCCGCGGAAGCGCGTTTCTCCGACATCCTGGCGGAATTCGCGACGCGCCCCGATTCCAGCATGGCCGGCACCCTCGCCGATGACGGCAAGGGCAATCTCGAAGTCAACGGCAGCTTCAGCGCATCGGCCACCGGCTTCCAGGCCGAAGCGTTCCTGTCTGCGCGCAACGATGACGCGCGCGTCCAGGAGGCCTTGCGTTACATCGGTGAGGCGCAACCCGATGGCAGTGCGCACCTGGTCATTTCCGGCCAGCTGTTCAAGCTGCTTTGAGCGCGTCGATGCCGGCGGATTTCCTCGACGCGGCGCTGCATGCGGCGCAGCGGGCCGCGGATGCGGCGGCGGCAGTGATCATGGCGCACTATGCCGCGCAGGATTTCTCGGTGACCACCAAGGAGGATTCGAGCCCGGTCACCGAAGCCGATCGCGAGGCCGAGCAGGTCATCAAGCAGGTTCTGCGCGAGGCGTTTCCCGGGCACGCCTTCCTCGGCGAGGAGTTTGGCCGCGAAGGCGAGAGCCGATACCTCTGGCTGATCGATCCCATCGACGGCACCAAGTCCTTCGTGCGCGGTTATCCGATGTTTTCCACCCAGATCGCCTTGATGGTGGATGGCGAACTGGTGCTCGGCGTTTCCGATGCCAGCGCCTATGGCGAGCGTGCCTGGGCGGTACGCGGCGGTGGTGCATTCCTGCGTCGCCAGCAGGGTTCCTGCGTCGCACTCAAGGTTTCCGCCGCCGCGGAGTTTGCTCCCGCCACGGCGGTGTCCACCGGCAACCTCAAATCGATGGCGGGTGATCCGTCGCGCTGGAATGCGCTCGCTGGCCTGATCGGGCGCGTTGGCCGCATCCGCGGCTATGGCGACTTCCTGCACTACCACCTGCTGGCGCGCGGTGCGATCGATCTGGTCATCGAATCGGACCTCAACATCCTCGATATCGCCGCGCTGGTGGTGATCGTGCGCGAAGCCGGTGGTGTATTCACCGATCTTGATGGCGGGCCGATCGGTCTGCAAACCCGCGATGCACTGGCCGGTCCGGCCAGCCTGCACGCACAGGCGCTGCGGCTCTTCTCGCGCTGAACGGGGCACCTGGCCACTTGCCAGCACCGGCTCCGGCCTCCGACACTGGCATATCCGGGCCAGAGCGTCAGCCAGGCATGAGCGCAGACACCGACTATCCGCGTGACCTCAAGGGCTACGGCCAGCATCCACCACAGGCGCATTGGCCGGGTGGTGCGCGCATCGCCGTGCAGTTCGTGCTCAATCTGGAAGAGGGCGGCGAGAACTGCATCCTGCATGGCGATGCCGGCAGCGAACAGTTTCTTTCCGAGATCATCGGCGCGGCCAGCTATCCGGCTCGCCACATGAGCATGGAGTCGATCTACGAATACGGAACGCGCGTGGGTGCCTGGCGCATCCTCGGTGAGTTCCAGCGACGTGGCCTGCCACTGACCGTGTTTGCCGTGGCCATGGCCATGCAACGCAATCCGCAATTGATCGAGGCCTGTCTCGAACACGGACACGAGATTGCCTCGCACGGCCTGCGCTGGATCCACTACCAGGACATGCAGATCGAGGAAGAGCGCGCGCACATCCGGCGCGCCGTGGAAATCCACAAGGCCATTACCGGCAGTGCTCCGCTGGGCTGGTACACGGGCCGCGACAGCCCGAACACGCGAGCGCTGCTGATCGAACACGGCGGCTTTGCCTACGACTCCGACTACTACGGCGACGACTTGCCGTTGTGGATGCGTGTGGCGCGCGCCGACGGCAGCGAATGCCCGCATTTGGTCGTGCCTTACACGCTCGATGCCAACGACATGCGCTTTGCCACGGCGCAAGGCTTCAACACGGCCGATCACTTTTTCCATTATCTGCGCGACAGCTTCGACGTGCTGTATGCCGAAGGCGAGCGCGTGCCACGCATGATGTCGGTGGGCATGCATGCGCGCCTGCTGGGGCGTCCCGGCCGCTTTGCCGGGTTGCAGAGATTTCTCGATCACATCGCCAGGTTCGACAAGGTCTGGGTGTGTCGGCGCATCGACATTGCGCGGCACTGGATGGAGCGGCATCCGGCGTGATTGCCCTGGCCCGTCTCAATGAGCTGTCGCAGGCTGAGTTTCGCGATGCCCTGGCTGACATTTTCGAGCACTCGCCATGGGTGCCCGAGCGCGCCTGGTCGCAACGACCGTTTGCCGGAGTCGATGACCTGCACGGTGCGCTGTGCGCCGTGCTGGCGAAGGCCGGCGACGATGAAAGGCTGCGCCTGATCCGCGCGCACCCGGAACTGGCCGGCAAGGCGGCCATGCGCATGGAACTGACCGAAGCCTCGCAGACCGAACAAGCCGGAGCGGGGCTTGATCAATGCAGCCCTGGGGAATTTGAAACACTGACGCGCCTCAATGCCGAATACACACGACGTTTCGGCATGCCCTTCATTCTTGCCGTGCGCGGCCACACGCGTGGGAGCATCATTGAGAATCTGCAACGTCGCCTGCAGGGCGATGCCGCAGGTGAATTTGCCGAGGCCTTGCGGCAGATCGAGCGGATCGCCTTGTTGCGCCTCAAGGACCGCATCGCAGAACCGCAGTGAGCACACGGACCCAGCCCATTCCATCCAGGTACCCCGCATGAAACCCATCACCCAGGAAGCCGAGATCGTCGAGTTGGTGCGCAACCACGTGAACCTGGCCGACGAGCGCCTCGGTGCCGAGGCCGTGGCTTGCAGTGATGACTTCTTTGCACCGATGCAGCGCATGCTCAATCCGCAGCCCGCGCAATTCATCCCCGGCAAGTACGACGACAACGGCAAGTGGATGGATGGCTGGGAAAGTCGCCGTCGGCGCGGTCCGGGCCATGACTGGTGCATTGTCCGCCTGGCCTGTGCGGGTGTGGTGCGGGGCGTCGATCTCGATACCTCGCATTTCACCGGCAATTTCCCGCCGGCGGCATCGCTGGAGGGCTGCCGTGTCGGCAATGGTGAAGCCGATGCGCAGAGCGACTGGTTTCCATTGCTTGCAGCCGTCGATCTCGGCGCCAATCGCCACCACGTGTTTGCGCTGGACACTGCGCGCACCTGCACGCATGTGCGGGTCAACCTGTTTCCCGATGGCGGCTTGGCTCGCCTGAAAATCCTTGGTACGCCGGATGTCGGTGCCGCGCGCGTGGACGCCAATGGATGGGTCGATCTGGCCTCGGCATTGAACGGCGCGCGCGCACTGGCTGCCAACAACGAGCATTTCGGTTGTGCCGCCAACCTGCTCTTGCCGGGGCGTGGTCGCGACATGGGCGATGGCTGGGAAACCCGGCGCCGGCGCGAGCCCGGCAACGACTGGTGCATCATCGCTTTGGCCGATACCGGCATCATCGAAGCCATCGAAGTCGATACCGCGCATTTCAAGGGCAATTTCCCGGAGCGCTGTTCCATCCAGGCCGCCCAGGTCGCTTCCGCGACGCGCGATTCCATCGTCACCCGCTCGATGTTCTGGCCCGGCTTGCTCGATGAGCAGCCCTTGCGCATGGATGCCGAACACCGCTTCCGCGCCGAGATCAAGGCGCATGCGCCGGTCAGCCATGTTCGCCTCAACATCTTTCCCGATGGTGGCGTGTCGCGACTGCGCCTGTTCGGGCGCCGTGCATGAAGGCGGAGTTGCGCGCACTGCCGCTTGAGGCGTTGGAGTCCGGGGCGTTCGCGCCCTTTGGCGAGGTGATCGAAGCGGGATCGGCGGCGACGGGCTATACGGTGAATGCCGGTACCGCGCAGCGATTCCACGATCTTGCGCACATCGACACAGACCATGCGGGTGGGCGCAGCGTGCTCAGCCTGTTCCGCGCCATGCCGCGAACAGTGCCGTTCGAGATCCGCATGCTTGAGCGCCACTGTCTCGGCAGCCAGGCTTTCGTGCCATTGGATCCGGCAACGCGTTTCCTGGTGGTGGTTGCCGAAGCCGCCGATGCGCAGCCGCGTGCCTTCCTTGCGCGGGGCGGGCAGGGCGTCAACTATCGTCGCGGCACCTGGCACCACCCGCTGATCGCGCTGGATCGGCAGGGCGATTTTCTTGTCATTGACCGCGAAGGGCCGACGCCCGATTGCGAAGAAGTGGATCTGGCCCCCGGCTGGCGAATCGAGAGCGCGCTACTCGGGTATTGATCCAGTCCGCGATTCCGCTCAACGTTGCCGAGGATTTCGCCCCTGAAGGGGCTCCTACAAACGGTCCGCGCCCTCCGGGCTCTACCCAAAATCACGAACGGTTGTGAAAGAGCCCACACCTTCCCTTGTAGGAGCGCCTTCAGGCGCGATCAATTTGGGGCTCTACCCCAAATCACGGACGGTTGTGAAAGAACCCGCGCCGTCCCCTGTAGGAATCCCAAGAAGGGGATAAACGCCTTCAGGCGTTTGTCCCCTTTTGGGGGCTTGCCCCCTTTTCGGGGCGATCGAACTGGCGCCGCGCCATGGTTCGCCCCTGAATGGGCTTCTACAAACGGTCCGCGCCCTCCGGGCCCTACCCAAAATCACGAACGGTTTGCTGTCGCAGAACAGAGCTTGCTCTGCCCTGCGGATCCGGCTATTTGAAGGCCGGATCAACCGCAAGTGCGTCGGCCCAGCGTGCAATCTGCAGGCGCTCAGCCTCGCTCAGGGACGTGATATTGCCGGGTGGCATGATGCGCAGGTCCACTACCTGGCGGCGGATCAACACAGCATGACGCTCGATCTGCTGTGCCTCATCCAGGCGCAGGTCTTTCGGTGCACTGGCCATCAAGCTGGGTTGTGCGGAATGGCAGGCCGTGCAATGCAGTTTCATGATCTTTTGAATCTCCGCGGTGTCCGCAGCCGGCAACTCGGTTGCGTGCATGGGTGCAGCGACCGCGGAGTTTGGCGTCACCGCGCTCGTCGCATTTCGCGTGGGTGCGAGCCAGGCAAACGTGGCGAGCAGTATGGCGCTGCCGACGCCGAGCAAACCCCAGGCGCGCTTGCCGCTGTGCCAGACCACGAAGAACTGGCGAATCAGCGCTGCCGCCGCCATGAACAGGATCAGCACCCAGGCATTGTGCGGATGCGCATAGGCGGTTGCGTAATGCACGCTGAGCATGGCGAACACCACCGGCAGCGTGAAGTAGGTGTTGTGCACGGAGCGCTGCTTGCCGCGCAGGCCCGGCACGGGGTCCACCGCTTCACCGCGGCCCAGTGCGGCAACCATGCGACGCTGGCCGGGGATGATCACGAAGAACACATTTGCCGCCATGATCGTGCCGAGCGCGGCACCCACCAGCAGGTAAGCCGCGCGACCGGCAAAAAGCCCGGTGCATGCGAGGCACAGGCCGATCACCCACAGCGCGACCAAGGCGCCGAGCAGGCCTTCGCGGAATCCGCACAGTCGGCACAGCAGGTCATAGCCCAGCCAGGCCAGCACCATCAGGGCGATGGCTGCCAGCACGGCCTGATCCGAACCCAATGCGTTGACGCCCGGATCGACCAGGTACATCTGCGGCGACGACAGATAAAGCAGGCTCAGCAAGGCGAAACCCGACAACCATGTGGTGTAGGCCTTCCATTTCGACCAGTGCAGGTCCGCCGGCATTTGTGCGGGCGCGCCCACGAGTTTCTGCTTGCGGTAAAAACCACCGCCGTGCACCGACCACTGTTCGCCCGCAATCGCCGCATCGCCATTGGCCGCAGGCTTGAGCGAGCGATCCAGCATCACGAAGTAGAAGGACTCGCCAATCCAGGCAATCGCAGCCACGATATGCAGCCAGCGCAGCAACAGGCCCAGGCTTTCCAACAGGTAATCAGCCATCTCAACTGCCGCGATAGGTCGAGTAGGAATAGGGCGACACCAGCAGCGGAACGTGCAGGTTGGCCTTGGCATCGGCAATGCCAAAGCGCAGGGTGATTACATCGAGGAAGCGCGGCTCGGTTTGCGTCACACCGAGCATGGCGAAGTAGTCGCCGCTGTGAAAATCCAGTTCATACATGCCGACCTGCAGGGTGGCGTCGGCGAGCAGGGGCGAATTGCAGCGACCATCGGCATTGGTCAGGCCGCGCAAGAGCAGTTCACGGCCGGCTTCGTGAATGCGGAACAGCTCATAGGCCATGCCGGCAGCAGGTTTGCCGCGTGCCGTGTCCAGCACATGCGTGGTCAGTTTTCCCATGGGTGCAGATCCGTTCAGCAAACTGGATGGCGGATAGTGGCCTGCCGCCGCGCCGCTGTCACGCGTGCATGCGCATCCGCGCCTGCGCTACGCTTCCGCAATGACCGATTCCGGCACATTCCAGTTGAATGGACAGACCGTGGGCCTGGCAGGCAGCGAGCCGACGCTTTCGCTGTTGCGCTGGCTCAACCGCACCGGCTGCCACGGTACCAAGGAAGGCTGCGCCGATGGCGACTGCGGTGCTTGCACGGTGGCCCTGGTCGATGTCAGCGCAGACGGAAAGCGCAGCTATCGCGCGATCAACAGCTGCCTGTTGCCGCTCGGCTTCCTGCCCGGCCGCGAAGTGATCAGCGTGGAGCATCTGGCCGATGGCGAGACCCTGCATCCGGTACAGCAGGCCATGGTCGATTGCCATGCATCGCAGTGCGGCTATTGCACGCCCGGATTCGTGATGAGCCTGTTTGCCGGTTGCCACGAAGGTGAGCTCGACGATCACACCATCGAGGGCAATCTGTGCCGATGCACCGGCTATCTGCCGATCCGTCGCGCCATGCAGCGCCTGCGTGAGACCGGCATGGGCAATGACCGCCTGGCCCTTGCGCCGCAGGGTGCGCCCCTGGCATCGGCCGAGATGGCCTCGCGATTTTTCTCGCCGCTCTCCATCGATGACGCACTCAGGCTCAAGCAAACGCATGCCGATGCGACGTGGATAGCCGGTGCCACCGACCTCGGAGTCGAGATGAGTCGCGGCAGGCATCAGGAACAAACCTTCATTGCCCTGGATCGCATTGCCGAATTGCAGCAGCTGGCCATCGATGCCGAAGGCGTGAGCATCGGCGCCGCTGTACCCCTGCGCAGGCTGGAGGTCGAACTGGCCGAATCCGTGCCGGCCCTGGTCGGCATGCTGCAGGTGTTTGCTGCGCGCCAAGTGAAGAATCGCGCCACCTTGGGGGGGAATCTCGGAACCGCCTCGCCCATCGGCGACCTGTTGCCGGTTCTGCTGGCACTCGATGGCGAGATCCGGCTCACGGGACCAACGGGATCGCGCGTGGTGGCCGCTCACGAATACTTCGTCGATTACCGCAAGACGGCGCGCCAGGATGATGAGCTGGTGGTTGCCGTGCGCCTGCCGCAACGTACGCAGCACAGTGCCGCCTACAAGGTGTCGAAGCGGCCGAGCGATGACATCAGCATCGTCGCGGCCGCATTTACGCTGGTGCTGGATTCCAAAGGCTACGTTCAGCACGTGCGCCTGGCCTATGGCGGCGTGGCGGCGGTGCCGCTGCGTGCCCTCGCAGTCGAGAACTTCCTGCTCGGACGGCGACTGGATGCGCAAACGCTGACCGAGGCCCAACAGCAGTTGACGCAAGCCTTCAATCCGCTCAGCGATCATCGTGGCAGCGCCGACTACCGACGTGACCTCTGCGCGAGTCTGTTTGCGCGCTTTGTCGCGGAGCATCTGCCATGAGCGGCGCATCGCTGAAGGGACATGAAAGCGCGCGCGGTCATGTCAGCGGACGCGCGGTGTACACCGATGAGCAACGCGCGCCGACGAGCGTGCTCAGTGCGGTGCCGGTGCAGGCACCGCATGCCCATGCGCGCATCCTCGGGATCGATGCCAGCGCCGCCTTGGCCATGCCCGGAGTCGTCGCCGTGGTGACCGCGGCGGATATTCCGGGTGAAAACGATACCGGCCCCATCGTGCATGACGAGCCCTTGATGCCATCCGATAAGGTTCAGTTCCACGGTCAGGCGGTGGCCTGGGTGGTGGCCTGCGACGAGGCCACGGCATGGGCGGGCGCCGCGGAAGTCGCGGTGCGCTATGAGCCGCTGCCGGCCTGTACCGATATTGCCGGGGCGATTGCGACGCAGGCATACCATCGTCCCCCCGCACAGGTGAGTCGGGGTGATGCGGATGCGCAGTTGCAGAAATCCACGCATCGCATCCAGGGCGAGATCCGCATCGGCGGCCAGGATCATTTCTACCTGGAAACCCAGGCCAGCTGGGCCGAGATCGACAGCGAGGGCATGGTGCAGGTCAGCGCCTCCACCCAGCACCCCAGCGAAACGCAGATCATCGTTGCGCGCGTGCTCGGACTGCCGGCCAACCGCGTGGTCTGCCGCAGCCTGCGCATGGGCGGCGGCTTCGGCGGCAAGGAAACCCAGGCCAATCCCTATGCGGCCATCGCGGCACTGGCGGCATGGCGCACCCGTCGTGCGGTGCGCGTCAAGCTCAACCGCAGTGCCGACATGCAGATGACCGGCAAACGCCATCCGTTTTTCGCCCGCTACGAGGTCGGCTTCGACGAGCGCGGAATGCTGCAGGCGATGAAGGTGCAACTGGTTGCCGATGGCGGTTGGAGCACCGACCTTTCGCCGCCGGTGCTGATGCGTGCGATGGTGCACATCGAAAACGCCTATTTCTGTCCGCATGTTTCCATCGAAGGATTGATTGCAAAGACAAACCTGCCTTCGAACACGGCATTTCGTGGCTTTGGCGGTCCGCAGGGCATGCTGGTTGGCGAAGAAATCATGGATCGCATTGCCCGCCACCTGCGCCTGCCGCCGCATCAGGTGCGTGAGCGCAATTTCTATGCGGGTGACGGATCGAGCGAACGCAACACCACGCCCTATGGGCAAGTCCTGTGCGACCTGCCCATGCGCGAGCTGTGGCAAGAGCTGAAGGCATCAAGTGATTTCGATGGGCGCATGTTGGCGATCGAGACGTTCAATGCCACGCATGCTCAGCGCAAACGCGGCCTCGCCATCACCCCGGTCAAGTTCGGCATTTCCTTCAACAAGGTTGAATACAACCAGGCCGGTGCCCTGGTGCACATCTACACCGATGGCAGCGTGCAGTTGAACCACGGCGGCACCGAGATGGGTCAGGGCCTGCACTCCAAGATGCTGGCCGTAGCCAGTCGATGCCTGGGCATTGATGTCGCGCGCATCCAGATCATGGTGACCAGCACCGACAAGGTGCCGAATACCTCGGCCACCGCCGCCAGCAGCGGTTCGGATCTCAATGGCCAGGCGGTGAAGGCGGCCTGTGAAACCCTGCTTGCGCGGATGCGGCCGGTGGCGGCAACGCTTCTGCAATGCGAAGCCGACGAGGTGGAGTTTGCCGATGATGCCGTGTTCCGTCGCGCAGAACCGTCGCGGCGCCTGCCATTCGTCGAGGTGGTGCAGGCGAGTTACCGAGAACGCATCAGCCTCTCCGCCACGGGCTTCTATCGCACGCCGGGCTTGTCCTGGGATCCTGCAAACGGCAAGGGCAGTCCGTTCTACTACTTTGCCTGCGGTGCGGCCGTCAGCGAGGTGGAAGTCTGCGCCTACACCGGCATGCATCGCCTGCTGCGGGTGGACATACTTCACGACGTCGGCGATTCGCTGATCGAGAGCATCGACCGTGGCCAGATCGAGGGCGGCTTCGTGCAGGGCATGGGCTGGTTGACCTGCGAGGAACTGCGCTGGAGCGATGCCGGCAAACTGCTGACCGATGCGCCGAGCACGTACAAGATTCCCACCGTCGGCGAAGTGCCCGAGGCGTTTCGGGTGGCCCTGCATCGGCAACGGAAATTGCCGGGAGCGCAGGTGATCTTCGGCAGCAAGGCGGTGGGTGAGCCGCCCTTGATGCTGGCCCTGAGCGTGCGCGAGGCCCTGCGCGCGGCGGTGGCGGCGTTTGCGGAAGGCACTGCGGTTGCACTGGCCGCGCCCGCTACGCCGGAGGCCATTTTCAGCGCCATTGCCGCGCTGCGCGCTGCGGCAAGCGAGGCGAGTGCCGTGCCTGCCGAGGTTCCTGTTCCCTGATGGACGAGCGGATGTTTGCGCAGCTTGCGAACTGGTTGCGCGATGGCCCGGTCGTCGTGTGCAGCGTGGGGCAAACCCAGGGCGCAACGCCACGCAAGTCCGGCAGCCGCATGCTGGTTTCGAGCGCATCGACATCGGGCAGCATCGGCGGCGGTTTGGCCGAAGCGCGCGTGCTGGCGCGTGCGCGGTCCATGCTTGATGAGAACGGCGGGCGTGCGATCCTCGACATCGATCTGGCTGGCCAAGAACAGTCGGCTGGCATCTGCGGCGGCCGCATGCGCATCGCGCTGCGCCGATTGGCGGGCGAAGCCGAGCGACTGCGTGTGGTCGGGATCGCCAGCGCATTGCAATCCGGCCATCGCGTGCCCTTGCCTGCCGAATGGCTGGGCGGCGACATCGAAGCGCAGGTGGCCGTACCCGATGTGCGCCTGATCATTGCCGGTGCCGGTCATTGTGGCGCGGCGTTGTGCGAACTGGCCGCGCACCTCGACTTTGAGATCTGCGTGTTTGATTCGCGCAGCGAACTGCTGCGTGGCGAGGCATTCGCGCGTGTCGCGCAGCGCAGCGATCAACTCGATGCGGTGTCGGCCTGGCTGCAAACCGGACGCAGCGTGCAGGCGGTGTTGCTGAACCGAAACTTCGAGCAGGACATTGCCCTGCTGCGCGTGCTGTGTGTCCGTCCACCATGCTTTCTCGGCATGCTCGGCAGTCCGCGCCGGATTGCCGAAGTGCGCCGCGCACTGCCGGAATTCCAGGTGCAGCTGCAAGACCTCGTGGCACCGATTGGCCTTGCCATCGGCGCGCAGACTCCGCACGAAATTGCGGTGAGCATCCTCGCCCAGTTGATCGAGCAGCGTCGGGGCTGCTGAACGGCGCTCAGGACAACGCAGAATGCGTGGTTTCCGTTCGTGATGAACCCACTATTCCGTTCGTGCTGAACCCGCTACTCTGTTCGTGATGAACCCGCTACTCCGTTCGTGGTGAGCCTGTCGAACCATGAACGGAATGCGAGTCGACAGAGCGGATTGACGCGTGGTTCGAGACGACTGGCCTCGACCTTTGGTCTCGATCCAGTCTCCTCACCACGAACGGAATTGACGGGCTCACCAAGAACGGAATTGACGGGCTCACCATGAACGCAAGCATGGCGCGCCACACGCATCGCTCAACCAGCTCAGGTTTCGCTGCGCTGCTTCATGCCGCTCTTCCAGGCAAACACCGCCGCCTGCGTGCGGTCGCTGACATTGAGCTTGCCGAGCACGTTGCTGACGTGGGTCTTGACGGTTTTCTCGCCGATGCCCAGACGCTCGGCAATCATCTGGTTGCTCAGGCCCTCGGCAACCAGGGTCAGGGTTTCCCGCTCGCGCTGGCTCAAGGATTCGAGCATGCCGCTGCCGGGTTCAACGCCACGACGCAGGGCATCCATCAAGCGCGCGGCAATGCGTGCATGCAGCACCGCTTCGCCCTGGGCCGCCTTGCGCAAGGCGTCGGCCAGCGCATCGGCATCGACATCCTTGAGCAGGCAGGACAGCGCACCGGCCTGGATGGCGGCAACGATCTGCTGCACATCCTCGAACGAGGTCAGCAACACCACCTGGGTTGAAGGACTCGCCGCGCGGATCGCGCGCGTGGCTTCGATGCCGCCACCGGGCATGACCAGGTCGATCAAGGCCACGTCGGGTTTGTGCTGCGCGCACAGTTTCACCGCTTGCGAGGCATCGCTGGCTTCGCCGACGATGGCAAGGTCGGCATGTGTTTCCACGAAACTGCGGATGCCCTGGCGAACGAGGTCATGGTCGTCGGCAATGACGATGCGGATCGGCTTGTTCATCAGGATTCCTCGATGTTGAAGCTCAGCGTCACGCGCGTGCCCTGTCCGGGTGTGCTGTCGAACTCAAAGCGTCCGCGCGGCAGGGCTTCGATGCGTTCACGCATGTTGCGCAATCCCATTCCGCCTTGCACATCGGCGGAAATACCGCTGCCATTATCGGCGATGACGAGGATGACGCGCTCCGCCGTGCGACGGAGGCTGAGGTCGACATGCTGGGCCCCGCTGTGGCGCAGCACGTTGGAAAGCGCCTCGTCGACGATGCGCAACAGCGTGTCTTCCACCGCCGGGGCCAGGGAAGGCACGTCGTCGATGGCAAAACCGAGGCTGGCACCGCTGGTGTGCGCCCAGTCGTTGGCGCGCACGCGCAGGCGCTCGGCAAACGGCAGCTCGGCATCGGTGGCGCGCAGTTCGTCGAGGATCAGGCCAAGCTCCTGCTGGATCTGCTGGGTCAGCCGTTGCGCCGGCTCCAGGCGTTCGGCACCGGCTGCGTCCCCCAGCGTGCGGCGCGCCGTGGCGAGCTGCATGTTGAGGGCGAAGGCCTTCTGCTTGACCGTGTCGTGCAGGTCGCGGGCCAGCCGCTGGCGTTCTGCCAGCGCGGCCAACTGGCTGCGCGAACGCAGCAGGCTGCGCAGGTCCAGCGCCATGCGGTCCAGCATGTCGGAAAGACCGCCAATCTCGTCGCGTGCGTGGTCATTGATGCGGTTGGAAAAATCGCCACGGCTCCAGGCCGAGGCGGCGCGCTCGATGCGGCGCAGGCGGCGCGTCACCCAGGCGGCGAGGAAGATCGAGGAGGCGAGGCCGAACACGATCAGGAAGGCAAAGATCACCGGCGATTCGACGCTGGCATCGATCATCAGGTGACGCCACGGGGTCGGCACCCGCAGTTCGACAAACAGGAAGCCGAGCTTGTCGCCGCCCGATGCGTGCAGCGGCACCAGCACGCGCTGGATCGAATAGTCGTTTTGCTTGCCTGCCAGCACCTGCGGAACCCTGTCGGTACCCTGCAGCGCCGCGCTGATCTCATCCTCGGTGGGCAAGTCGAGGTGCCAGGTGGCAAGGCCGCGCGCAATCGAGACGATGCGCGAATCCTTGTCGATGATGGCAGCCGCCAGGGCTGGTTCGCGCAGTTCCAGGAGGATGTAGGACTCGTCCGGAGTAAGGCCGCCCTTGGGTTGCTGCAGGCGAAGCAGCCAGCCTTCCAGCCAGGTGCTCATGGCCAGCGAATCCGGCTGTGCGCCCAGGCGCATGTGCGGCCACAGCGATTCGAGTTCGGAACCCCCCTTGGCGGCGGCTCGATTGAGACTGCCCGTCTTCACACCGGCGAGAAAGCCCTGGAACTCCCAGGACATGACCACCGTCTCCACCACCAGCAAGGTCGGCAGCGAGAGCAACAGGTAGAACAAGGCCAGCTTGGATACAAGCCCACGCAGGCTGCGGCGGAATGCGTTCATCACGACAGGATCGTCCCGGAGATGCGCCAAGCATAGCGGTCGACGCATCAGGCCGCGTGCCTGTGTGAGGCGGTGTTGGCGTGGCAGCGGCTACAATGGGCGGATGCGCAAGAAACTTCCCACCGTGCTGGCGACCCGGCCGGTCGATCAGAGTCGATTTCTCAAGGCGGAACAGGTCGATCTCGAATACTCCAACGGCGAACGCCGCACCCACGAGCGCCTGCGTTCATCGGGCTTTGGTGCCGTCATCATCGTGCCCATGCTGGATGAGGACACCGTGCTGCTGGTGCGCGAATACGCCACCGGCATCGGCAGTTACGAGCTGGGCTTGCCGAAAGGCCGCCTCGATCAGGACGAAGCAGTGGAGCAGGGTGCCGATCGCGAGCTCAAGGAGGAAGTCGGCTACGGTGCGCGTGACCTGCGCATCATCTCCACGCTTTCGCTGTCGCCCACCTACATGAGCAGCATGACCCACGTGGTGCTGGCGCGTGAGCTTTACCCCGAGCGTTTGCAGGGTGACGAGCCGGAAGAACTGGAAGTGGTGCCGTGGAAATTGAGCATGCTGCATGATCTTCTGCGCGAACCGGAAGTCAGCGAAGGTCGCTCGATTGCCGCCTTGTTCATTGCGCGCGAATACCTGGCCGGGCGCTACACGCCATGCCGTTGAGCCTCGCCGAGCTGGCGCCACGGGTTTGCGATATTGCGCGGCAGGCTGCCGACGACATCCTTGCCGTCTATCACAGCGAGTTCACGATCCAGCAGAAGGATGACCGCTCGCCGCTGACGGCCGCCGACCTTGCCGCGCATCGGCGCATCGTCGATGGCCTGCGCAAATTGCCCCCGGACTGGCCGATCCTGTCCGAGGAATCCGCGCACATCGACTGGGATACGCGCCGCCAGTGGACGCGCTACTGGTTGGTCGATCCGCTCGATGGCACGCGCGAGTTCGTCAAGCGCAATGGCGAGTTCACCGTCAACATCGCGCTCATCGACGCGGGCAGGAGCGTGCTTGGCGTGGTGCAGGCACCGGTGAGCGGCGAGTTGGCCTGGGCCTGGTCGGGCGGTGGTGCGTGGATTGCTCAAGGGCAGGCGCAAGCACGGGCGTGTCGAACCCGAGCACGCGGCAATCCCTTGCGCGTGGCTGGCAGCCGTTCGCACGGCAATCCGCGCATGGATTCGATGTTGCAGGCGTTGGGACCATATGAGCTGACGCCGCTCGGTTCCTCGCTCAAGTTCCTGCGCATCGCCGGGGGCGAGGCCGACTTATACGTGCGCCTGGGACCGACCTCGGAATGGGATACCGCCGCCGCCCAGTGCGTGCTGGAGCAGGCCGGTGGCGCCGTGCTGGATTTCCACGGCCAGCCGCTGAGCTACAACGGCAAGGAATCCCTGCTCAACCCGGAGTTCATCGCCTGCGGCGATCCGCGTCACGATTGGGCAAAACTGCTCTCGCCGTGATCCGATCACCCGTGCGGCGCCCTGATCCGGCATCCCGTCGGATCGCCCTGGTGCCGGCTGTTGGCGGGAGTCCTGAATCAGCGATCTCGGCCTGAAATCGACATTCAGGGGAACTCTGATCAATCACAGTTTTCGTCGTTCCCGCGAAAGCGGACTGCGCAGGCAGGATACCGACACGATCATCGGCGTAGCCGATAGCCCGGGGACGAGCCGCAAACGCGGTGAGTCAACCCAGTGACTTCGTTGCAACTCATTGATCTGGAAAGTCACTGGATCCCGGATATCGCTTCGCGATTCCGGGATGACGAGCAAGCTCAGAGGTTTCGCAGGTCCCCGGATCAGACACTTGCGATCCGCGCCGAGGGGTCGCGCGATTCGGGCACGAATCCTGCATTCCGGTCTGGCCATGCCTCAGGTCGCGCATGGCAGGCCCGGAGAGACGGGATCCGCGCACCGGCTGGATGGCCGAATCAACGCGCTTGGCGACCAAGGTATTTCCCCTGCTGCGTGGCGTCGATGAAAACCATTCTGCTCGCTGATCCATCGCTGACCCGGCGCCGTGCGCTGTCCGCCTTGCTGACCCAATCCGGCTACGGCGTAACCGCCTTGGCCGATCTTTCCGAAGCCTACGACGCGCTGAACCGCATGCAGATCGGACAGGGCAGCGTCGATGCGGTGGTGCTGGGCTGGCCGGATTATTCCGAAGGCATCGTCGAGGACGTGTTCGGCCTTTTGCATGGCGAGCGGCTGGAGCACCTGCCGGTATTGGTGATGGCCGATTCCTCCAACGCCAAGGCGGTCAACTGGCGCATGGCCAGGCCGCGCACCGCCCTTACCCTGTGGTCGGAATATCTCGAAGCGCCGTCCGCCATCGCCCATCTGCTGCGGCCCGAGCAAAGCGTCGGCGAAGCCGCCAGCCTGCACCTGGAGCAGGTCAAGGTCTTGCTGGTGGATGACTCGGCCACCGTGCGCCTGGGCTACTCACGCCTGCTGCAAAAGCACGGGTATCACGTGGAGACCGCGGAAAGCGTGGAAGATGGCTGGCGCAAGGTACTGGCCCAACCCTTCGACATCGCCATCATCGATTACCTGATGCCGCAACAAAACGGCACGGCGCTGATCTCGCGCATCCGCAATCATCTGGAAACCCAGCACATCCTCACCGCCACCATCACCGGGACCTACTCCGATGCGGTGATAGCCGAGTCGCTGGCTTCCGGCGCGCTGGAATGCGTGTTCAAGAGCGAATCGAAGGATCTGCTGCTGGCGCGCGTGGCGTCGCTGGCGCGTGCCATCAATGACCGCAAGGCCATCGACAACGAACGCCGTCGCCTGCAAAGCATCCTGTCCTCGGTGGGCGAAGGCGTGTACGGCGTGGATTGCGCCGGCACCATCCAGTTCATCAATCCCGCCGCGCTGGATGTGCTTGGTTACACCGAAGCCGATGACCTGATCGGACTGCAGGCCTTCGATGCCTTCCACCACACCGACGAGGACGGATCGCCTCTGCAACGTGGTGCGTCCTTCCTCAACCAGTGCTATGCCATGGGTAAGGAAGTCTCGTCCTGGCAGACCTGTTTCTGGTCGGCAAGCAAGAAAGGCATCCCGGTTGAATGCAACATCCATCCGCTGCACATGGATGCCGAACTAAACGGTTCGGTGATTGCCTTCCGCGATATTTCCAACCGGCGTGCGCTGGAGAAGGAGCTGCGCTGGCAGGCCGAGCACGACAACCTGACCAAGCTGCACAACCGCGCCTGGCTCGAATCCCAGCTTGAGCAGGAATGCAGCAAGGTGCGACGCACCGGCCAGACCGCCGTATTGCTGCTGCTGGATCTCGACCGCTTCAAGTACATCAACGACACCGCTGGTCATGTTGCCGGCGACCGCCTGCTGATGGAAGTTGCGCAACGGCTCAAATCGCGCCTGCGCAGCACCGACTACCTCGCGCGCATGGGCGGCGACGAGTTCGCCGTGCTGCTGACCAATGTGGGGTCCAGTGAAATCATGGCACTGGCGGATGGCTTCCGCCGCGTGCTCATCGCAAGTCCGTTCAACTACGGCGGTAAGAGCTATCGCATCACCCTTTCCATAGGTTGCGCGCGCATCGACCAGGCCTGTTTCACGCCGGGTGATGCCATGGCCTATGCCGACATTGCCTGTCACATGGCCAAGCGCTCCGGTCGTAACCAATGCCAGGTGTATTCGCCGGAGACCGGCAAGCTCGCGGCCCTGGATGCCGATCTCGGCTGGTCGGTGCGCCTGGAGGAAGCCTTGCGCGGAGATCGCTTCGTGCTGTGCTACCAGCCGATCGTGCCGCTCAACGGCATGGAGCTGGATTCCGTGGAAAGCAAGAACAGCAAGGACGTCTGGCTGCGCCAGCTTGAGCGCAATCCGGAATCCGAGGCCATGTTCGAGGTGCTCGTGCGCCTCAAGGGCCACGAGGGCGATCTCATCTCGCCGGTGGCTTTCCTGCCCGCCGCCGAACGCTTTGGCCTGATGCAGGACATCGACTTCTGGGTGATCAAGCACGCACTCGCCGCCTTGCGCGAAACCCGCGAAAGCCCGCGCTCGATTGCCCTGACCATCAATCTTTCCGCGCAGACCCTGGAAAAGGGCGGCGTGGCCGACTACATGACCGCGCGCATCGTCGAGTACAACGTCAACCCGGCCGCCATCGTTCTGGAGATTGCCGATGCGCACGCCATCAGCGACCGTGAACGGGTGCAGCGCCAACTGGCGCAACTGCGTCAGCTCGGCTGCCGGATCTCGGTGGGTGACTTCGGCGTCGGATTTGCCAACCTGGCCTGCCTGAAACAACTGGAGGCGGACATCGTCAAGATCGATGGATCGCTGATCCAGGGACTGCCGGGCGATGAGCTCGACCGTACCATCGTCACCGCGCTGACCTCGATTGCAGAGATTGCACGCAAGACCACGGTGGCCGAGTGCGTGGAAGACATGTCGGTGCTGCGTTCCCTGCACCAGTGCGGCGTCGACATGGCCCAGGGCTATGCGGTCGGCATGCCGCGCCTGCACCTGCCGCGCACACTGCCAAGCAGCTTTGCCAAGCCTGAGCAGGAAGAGAAACGCCTGTCGGAAGTCTGAGCGCGGTGCAGAGTGTTGGAGCGCAGTCGTCCCGACTGCATGGCGTGAGCCTCAATGAGGCCGCAGCGATACTCGCCTGCGTCACCATCCGCAAATGGGCTGGGCGACTCAATTTGCGATCAGGCAGCACTTCTTGTACTTCTTGCCGCTTCCGCAGGGGCACGGATCATTGCGTCCGATCTTGTGCGTGGTGCGAACGTAGGGCAGGGAAACCGGCCATTCCTCCTCGAAACCGAGATCGTTCTCCTCCTCCTGCCAGCGTTCTTGCCGGGCTGCGATGGCTTCCGGACTGTAGAAGGACCATGGGTCTTTGCGGCGCTCCCATCCCGGGCGATCACCGGCTTTCGAAAAGGCGGAATCGACATCTTCCTGGGCAAACATGCCCACAAACGAACCCGCCTGCTTTGCACGTTGAGCTTCTTCTGCAGCCATGGATTCCAGCATGGGGCGATGTCGCGGCCGTGGAAAATCCAGCAGGCCACAGGCAGTGATGATGCGGAACTCCCACTCGTCGGAGGCGTTGTTGGCCAATCCGGCAACCCAGTCGATTGCGGTTTCCAGCGCCTCGGGGCCGTGGCGCATGCCATTGTCCAGAATCACTTCCAAACCTTGGCAGCGCGTGTACCAGCGCAGGGAAGTGTCCATGGTCAAACTGCGCATCGCATCGATCACACGGGCTGGCTTGTTGCGGAACAATGCGGCCCAGTCGCCTGCGAGCCAATCCTGGAGGTCGCTGACGTTTGATTCATCGATCTTTTGCATAAGGTGAACCAGCAGCAGGCCGCTGGATTCGGATTCCATGCGGCCGAGGATCAGGGCCGCGTGGAAAGGCAACCACCAGGCATCGATGCTATCCGCTTCCCAGGTGGCGTCATCGTCGATATGTGCGGCGAGCGACTGCACCATGGCCTCACCATGGGCGATGCAGGCGTCGATCAGTTCCATCGAGGTTCGATCACCTTCCTGCGCCAGCAATGCGATCAGTCCATTGGGCGTGAGCGTGCTGAAATCGGAAGCGGGGGAATGCACAGCGGAATCGGCGAGGTTCATGGTAGGGATCAACTGAAATCAGAATCGCAGCTTGAAGGCTGATTGTGCGGTCTGGCAGTTGATGCCACGTGGCCTGGCTCAACCCGGCCGTGCAAATGCAGCGGGGGGCTGAATGTTATCGGCTGGACAGACACCAAGCCGCGCTTGCATGAAGTACAGCGATGATTGTAGTAACATGTCTACATTTGGTGCAGGCATGAACAGGAGGCGAGCATGGTCATTACCACACTGACCAGCCGGGAACTCAATCAAGATATTGCCCGTGCCAAGCGAGCCGCAAAGCGCGGGCCCGTGATCATCACGCGCCGTGGCAAGCCCGAACATGTGCTGCTCAGTGTTGAGCAATATCAGAAGCTGACCGGGCACAAACGCAATATTGCAGACGTTCTGGCTGATGAAGGAACGCTTGGGCTCGACTTCAATCCACCAAAGGCCCGCATCACACTTTCGGCGGCGGATCTGTCTTGATGTACCTGCTCGATACAAATGTGGTTTCCGAGTTGCGCAAGGTTCGCTCTGGAAACGCCGATGTCGGCGTTGCCGAGTGGTCGACGAAGGTCGATGCCGCCGAGCTGTATCTGAGCGCCGTCAGCATTCTGGAAATTGAACTCGGCGTGCTGTTGATCGAGCGTCGCGATAGCCGACAGGGCGCTTTGCTGCGCAGATGGTTTGAGCAACAGGTTTTACCGGAGTTTGAAATGCGTACCCTGCCCATCGACGCTCAGGTGGCGCGCCGGGCGGCACGCCTGCATGTTCCCGACAAGCGCGGCGAACGCGACGCACTGATCGCTGCCAGCGCACTGATTCATGGCATGACCGTGGTCACGCGCAACATTGCCGACTTCAAACCAACCGGAGTTTCATTGCTGAACCCCTGGAGCGGGAATCAAGTAAAGGGGCGGAACAAACCGAGGCCGTAATGGCAGGTGGCAAAGACGGATCCCGGCAAGAGCATCGGAATCACTTGCGTTTCGCGGTAAGCACCGCGAATGCTTCGACATATTTGCCCCGAGCGGGTCTAATGCCCGGATTGTCTGCTACGTTCACGGAACCCCATGTCGAACATCGATGATCTGCTCGCCATCATGGCGCGCCTGCGCGATCCCGAAAACGGATGCCCCTGGGATGTGAAGCAGGATTTCGAAAGCATCGTGCCGTACACCATCGAGGAGGCCTATGAGGTCGCCGATGCGGTGGATCGCAAGGATTTCCCCGCGCTGTGCGATGAGCTGGGTGATCTGCTGCTGCAGGTGGTGTTCCATGCGCGCATGGCCGACGAAGCCGGGCATTTCAGGTTTGCCGACGTGGTTGCCGCCATCTGCGAGAAATTGACCGTGCGCCATCCGCATGTGTTCGGCGATGTGCAGGCCGACACTGCCGAAGAAGTGCTGACCAACTGGGAGGCGATCAAGCGTCGCGAGCGCGAGGCGGATGGGGAGGTTGACGGCAGTGCCCTGGCCGGAGTCTCACGCGGCATGCCGGAGTGGCAGCGTGCGCTCAAGTTGCAGAAGCGCGCCGCCGCCGTCGGTTTCGAATGGCCGGGCGTGGAACCGGTGCTGGACAAGCTGATCGAGGAGATCGGTGAAGTGCGCGCGGAGCTGGAAAATGGCGCGGACAAGGAGCGCCTGACCGACGAGATTGGCGATGTGTTGTTCGTTTGCACCAACCTGGCGCGACATGCCGGTGTGGATGTTTCGGCTGCGCTGCGCCATGCGAACGCGAAGTTCGAGCGGCGCTTCCGCCGCATGGAGGGCTTGGCCGCTGCCGAGGGCGGCCTCTCCGGCCGCTCGCTCGCCGAACAGGAGCAACTCTGGGTCCAGGCCAAGGCCGAGGAAGAGGGCGCGGCGGCAAGCGGATGCTGATGCGCGAGGCGATGTAAACCGTTCGGGCGCTGGCGGCATCACATGCAGGACCCCTACCGGAGAATCGTCATGTACCGTTTGCTGCTCGCTTCCGTCACCCTACTGCTGACGACGACGGCGTGGGCCGATGACTGCCCGCACCGTGCCGCACGCGATCTCGACATCGATGCGGCCGGGCTCGAGGCACTCGTGATCGAACCGGGCTGGACTGGCGTCCGCGTTCGCGGCGTGCCAGGCCTGGCACGCGTCGAGGTCCGCGGCAAGGCCTGTGCGTCGAGCGCCGAACTGCTCGAACAGCTGATCGTCAGCGAGGGTCGCGAGGGCGCGCGCGCGATCGTCCGTACCGGGCGCGAGGTCGATTCGTGGACGCTGTTCGGCACGGTCCGCTTCTCGCTCGACCTCGACGTGCGCATTCCGGCGTCACTCGCGCTCGAAGTCGACACGGGCTCGGGCGATGCGGTCGTCGAAGACGTGGCCTCGCTGGCGTGGAAGGCCGGCTCGGGCGATCTCGAGGCACGCAACGTCGCCGGGCTGCTGGGTGCGAGCGTCGGCTCGGGCGACGTCGAGGCGCGCGGCGTCGGGCGGTTCGTCCTCGCTGCGACCGGATCGGGCGACATCGACGTCGAAGGCGTGGGTGGCGATGTCGAGGTCGGCAGCGGCGGCTCGGGCGACCTGACCTTTCGTCGCGTCGACGGCAGCGTGCGCGCGGGGCATATCGGTTCGGGCGATGTCGACCTGCGCGACATCGGCGGCAGCGTGACGGTCGACTCGACAGGCTCCGGCGACGTGATCGTCGATGGCGTGCGCGGCGACCTTACCGTGAAGTCGCAGGGCAGCGGCGACATCACCTACCGCAATGTGGCCGGCGCGGTGGATGTTCCCAGGAGCGATTGAACCGGATATCTCATTGGGGGCGCGGATGATCGCGGAGGGTGAGCACGGGCGCTTTGAACAGTCCAGTGGACTGTTCAGCCCGAAGCGAACGCCCCGGCAGGGGCCGGGCGGCAAGCGCGAGGCGCGGGGAATAAGCGGTACTGGGTGTTCCACCTCTCCCGTTGGCGTACCCAGAGGGCATAAAGGAGAGGCCGACGCGCAACGGCGGGTGAGGGTGGGGCCTGCGCTTGCTCAAAACATTGCATTTGCGTGTTGCACCACCCTCACCCCAACCCTCTCCCGCCAGCGGGAGAGGGAGCACAGCGTCAGGGAATCGGGAATCGGGAACAGATGCCTCCCGCGCTGGCGTACCCATCCGGTATGAAGTAGCGCTCGACGCGCAGCTGTGCAGCTTCATCGGTTCCCAATTCCCGATTCCCGCATCATGTAAACCAAATCCGACCTCAACGTATCCCATGTGGCATTCCCACCCGCGAGGAGCAATCCCCATGCGTCATTTGATCGCCGTTTCCCTGCTGTTGGCAGGTTCCGTTGCCATGGCCGACGATTGCGAATTTCAGGCCGATCGTTCCTTCACCGTGGATCGTGGCGAAATCACCGCGCTGAATGTGAAGACTGGCCGCAATGACCTGCGCGTGCAGGGCGAAGCGGGCCTCGCCCAGATCGTGGTCACGGCCAAGGCCTGCGCATCGGATGAAGAGGATCTGCCCAAGCTCAAGCTGACTCAGCGACGCGACGGCACCCGCCTTCTCATCGAGGCCGAAAATCCGGACTCATCGGGAGGAATCCTTTTGTTTCCCGGTTATGCGGACCTCGATATCCAGATCCGCCTGCCTGCCGATCTGGCGGTCAGTGTGGATGCCGGCTCCGGGGACACCACGGCACGCGACCTGGCCAGCCTGGACTACGACGCCGGTTCCGGTGATCTCGATGCCGATGGCATTCGCGATGAACTGCGTGCGGATGTGGGATCCGGCGACATCACCGCCAACGGGGTGGGCCGCTTCGCCCTGGATTCGGTGGGTTCCGGCGACATCGTGGTGCGCGATGTGCGCGAAACCGTCGTCATCGGCTCGGTGGGTTCGGGTGATGTCACCCTGCGCAAGGTGGGCGGATCCGTACAGATCGGCAATGTCGGCTCTGGCGACATCGACATCAGCGGCGCCGCGGAGGTAACCATCGATGGCATCGGCTCGGGGGATATCGATGTCGATGACGTGCGCGGCAACTTCACCGTGAAGGAAGCCGGCAGCAGCGACATCAGCTACCGCAATGTGGGCGGCACGGTGGATGTTCCCAAGGACGATTGACCCGGATTGCGTCGCTGCGCTGACTTGCCGAACCCTTGAGACAACGCTGAATAAGTCCCGATTACGCCAATATCGTCATTCCGGCGAAAGCCGGAATCCATTGTATTCAACGTACTGCGTAAAAAATTGATCCCGGCTTGACCAGCCATTCGGCTGTTGTAAAGCGCCTCGCCGGGAAGACGGCTTGTCCAGCGTTGCCTTAATCCAACCGCTCTCCCGGCGAGAGAGGGTGTTGAAGTGCTCAAGCGACCTTGAATTCGCCGTACTTGCGCAGGCGCTGATAGCGTTGCTCCAGCAGCTTGCCGGTGTCGAGCCCTTCGAGGCTGCGCAGCTGGTTGAGCAGCACGGCCTTGAGGCGCACCGCCATGGAATGCGGATTGCGATGTGCGCCTCCGAGCGGCTCGCGCACTACTTTGTCGATCAGGCCCAGCTCCAGCAGGCGTTGGGCAGTGATGCCGAGTGCCTCGGCGGCATCCTTGGCTTTTTCCGCCGTTTTCCACAGGATCGAGGCGCAACCTTCCGGTGAAATCACCGAGTAGGTCGAGTACTGCAACATCTGCGTGCAATCCCCGACGCCAATGGCCAATGCGCCACCCGAGCCGCCTTCGCCGATCACCGTGCACACGATCGGCACCTTCAGCTCGGCCATTTCGATCAGGTTGCGCGCAATGGCTTCGGATTGCCCACGCTCTTCGGCGCCGACGCCGGGATAGGCGCCTGGGGTGTCGATGAAGGTGAACAGCGGCAGCTTGAAACGTTCGGCCATCTTCATCAGGCGCAGCGCCTTGCGATAACCCTCGGGGCGCGGCATGCCGAAGTTGCGGCGGATCTTGGTCTTGGTATCACGGCCCTTCTGGTGGCCGATGATCATCACGCTGCGACCGTCAATGCGGCCGATGCCACCGACGATAGCCGCATCATCGGCATAGGCGCGATCACCGGCCAGCTCATGAAACTCCTCGCACATCACCTTGACGTAGTCGAGGGTGAAGGGGCGGGCCGGATGCCGGGCCAGTTGCGCAACCTGCCAGGGCGTCAAGTTGCGGAAGATCTCGGCGGTGCGCGTCTTCAGCTTGGCCTGCAGCTTGCCGATTTCCTCCTCGATATTGATCGCCTGCCCATGACTGGCATGCCGAAGCTCCTGGATCTTGGCTTCGAGCTCGCCAATGGGCGCTTCAAATTCGAGGAAGTTGGGGTTCATCTAGCGACGTTTGGACCAGAAAGGCGGAAGTATAGCGGTTCAGGCCAAGCCGCAACCGCGACCAGGCCGCAGCCGGCTCATTGCCCGTAGTGCAGTTCGGCTTCGAGCACGCCATCCAGCGCGCCGATGGTTTCCACCAGAAGCGGGCTGGCACGCACCCGCCATTCGGGCCCGAGTTCAATCTCGCCGCGCCCGCTCTGGTTGCTGAAAACGATGCGCACCGCCGTGCTGCCGCCGCGGCTGCCTTCCAGCGCCTCGTACAGGCGTGAGGCAAAATCCCGGGCAATCCCGTTCACGCGTACACGCAGCAGTCGTGCCTGTCGCTCGCAGGTCGATTCGATGGTGCTGACCCGTTGCGTGCGCAACTGGAAATTGCCGGAAAAATCATCAATCGTCAGGGTGCCCTCGAACACCAGGATGGCGTCGCGGGTGATCAAGGGCGCGAACTCGGCCCAGGTCTCCCGATACATCACTGCCTCGAAGCGTCCGGAGTAATCCTCAACCTGCACGAACGCGCGGGATTCGCCCTGCTTGCGCACGCCCAGTACCGAGCCGGCCAGGGTGAAAATGCGCCCGCCAGCAAACCGGTTGCGGCCTTCCGGCGGTTTGTAGTGCTTGTCCAGTTCGCCGATCGGGCAGCTCACCACGCGCGCGAGCAGATCACGCCACGCATCGGTGGGATGACCTGACAAGTAGTAGCCCAGGGTGTCGCGTTCGCCTCCCAGCTTGCGCGCAATCGGCCATTCCTCGACTTCAATCAAATCCAGCTTCACTGGAGCGGCACTGCCGCCGCCGAACATGTCGTTCTGCCCGGCCTGTGCATCGCGCGCCTGTTGCTCGGCAGCACGCATGGCTTCCGGCAACTGCGCAAACACACTGGCACGATTGCCGGCCAGGCCATCCATCGAACCGGACAGCACCAGTGCTTCGAGGGTGCGCTTGTTGACCTTCTGCGCATCCACGCGCAGGCAGAAATCGGCAATGTCACGAAACCCGCCGCCGCGGCTGCGCGCGTCGACGATGTTCTCGATGGCCGCCTCGCCGACGCCCTTGATTGCGCCAAGGCCGTAGCGGATGCGCTGGGATCGCGATTCGGCAGCGTCCGGCTCCAGGGCGAGGAACTTGTACACCGAGGTGTTGATGTCCGGCGCCAGCACCTCAAGCCTCATCGCGCGCGCTTCGCCAAGCAGGTTGACCACCTTGTCCGTGTTGTCCATGTCCGCCGACAACACTGCGGCCATGAACTCGGCGGGGTAATGGGTTTTCAGCCAGGCCGTCTGGTAGGAAACCAGGGCATAGGCGGCGGCATGCGACTTGTTGAAGCCGTAGCCGGCAAATTTTTCCATGGTGTCGAACACGGCGTCGGCCTTCGCCTCGTCGACACCATTGTTGGCTGCGCCTTCGCGGAAAATTGCGCGATGACGGGCCATCTCCTCGACCTTCTTCTTGCCCATGGCACGTCGCAACAGGTCGGCACCGCCGAGCGAGTAACCGCCGACGATCTGCGCCATCTGCATGACCTGTTCCTGGTAGACCATGATGCCGTAGGTCTCGCGCAGCACCGGTTCCACTCGCTGATCGGGATAGTCGATGGGTTCCAGCCCGTGCTTGCGTTTGCAGTAGCTGGGAATGAGGTCCATCGGCCCCGGTCGATACAGCGCACCCAGCGCGATCAAATCCTCGAAGCGGTCGGGCTTGGCATCCTTCAACATGCCCTGCATGCCGCGCGACTCGAACTGGAAGATGGCGATGGTCTGCGCGCGCTTGAACAGGTCGAATACGGCCGGATCATCCAGCGGAATCGTGGAAATATCCAACGGCCCCGGCTTTGCCTTTTCCGAATCCCCAATCCCCAATCCCGAATCCCGGCGCCGAGCATTTATCGCCTTCACCGCCCAATCAATAATGGTGAGCGTACGCAGGCCGAGGAAGTCGAACTTGACCAGGCCCACGGCCTCCACGTCGTCCTTGTCGAACTGGGTGACCGCGCCCTCGCCGCCGGTTTCGCTGTACACCGGCACATAGTCGGTGAGCGGTCCCGGTGCAATGACCACGCCGCCCGCGTGCTTGCCGGCGTTGCGGGTGAGATCCTCAAGCTTCAGGGCGAGGTCAACCAACTCGCGCACCGCATCGTCGGTTTCGTACTGAGTCTTGAAATCGGCAACGACGCGCTCCGGTTCCCTGGCCGATTTCTCGCTGCGCCCGAGCGCATCGTCGAGACTCAGGTCCAGCGGCCGCATGGGAATCAGCTTGGCGATCTTGTCGACTTGTCCGTAGGGCATGCCGAGCACGCGCCCGGTATCGCGCAGCACGGCCTTGGCCGCCATGGTGCCGAAGGTGATGATCTGGCTGACGTGATCGCGCCCGTACTTGGCGGCGACGTACTCGATCACCTGATCGCGCTTGTCCATGCAGAAGTCGATGTCGAAGTCGGGCATCGACACGCGTTCCGGATTGAGGAACCGCTCGAACAGCAGGCCATAGCACAAGGGATCGATGTCGGTGATGCCCAGCGCCCAGGCCACCACCGAGCCCGCACCCGAGCCGCGTCCGGGACCAACCGGGATGTCGTGGTCCTTCGCCCAGTTGATGAAGTCGGCAACGATCAGGAAGTAGCCGGGGAAGCCCATCTCCACGATCACGTCGACTTCGACTTCAAGACGCTTGCTGTAGTCCTCGGCGCTGAAGCCGGCGGCGGGTGCCTGCCTGGACAGGCGCGCGGCGAGGCCGCTGCGTGCCTGCTCGCGGATCCACGATGCCAGATCGAACCCTTCCGGCACCGGGAAATTCGGCAGGTAGTACGTGCCGAACTTGAGCTCCAGGGTGCAGCGCTTGGCCAGCTCGACGGCGTTCTCGATGGCCTGCGGCAAGTCCGCAAACAGCTCCGCCATCTGCGCTGGTGATTTCAGATATTGCTCGGCCGAATACAGCCGTGGCCGCTTGGGGTCAGCCAACACGCGCCCCTGGTGGATGCAGACCCGCGCCTCGTGCGCCTCGAAGTCATCGCGTTCGAGAAAGCGCACGTCGTTGCTGGCGACGGCGGGGATATCGAGTTCAACGGCAAGCCGCACGGCGGTGCCAACGAAATTCTCGTCATCCTCGCGGCCAGTGCGCACTAGCTCGAGATAAAGCCGATCACCCAGGGTGTGTTGCCAGTCCTTGAGCCAGGCGCGGGCTGCATCCAGGCGACCACCCAGCAGGTGCCGACCGGCTTCGCTTTCCACACCCGCCAGCACGATCAGACCGGCATGCGCCTCGCTCAACCACGCCGGATCGATGAACGCGAAATCCCCGTGACGTCCTTGCGCCCAGGCGCGCGAAACAAGCCGCGAAAGATTGCGATATCCCTCGTCGTTCTGGCACAGCAAGGTAAGGCGGAATGGCCGATGACGATCGCCGGCATCCTCCAGCCATACATCGCAGCCAGCAATCGGCTTGATGCCCGCCTTCTCGGCTGCCGCATGAAACTTGACCAGGGCAAACAGGTTGACCTGATCGGTGAGCGCGACCGCAGGCATGCCGGCCGCCGCACACGCCGCAACCAGAGAATCGATGCGGATGGTCGAATCAACCAGCGAATACTCGCTGTGGACGTGCAGGTGGACGAAAGCCGGGGACATGGTGCAATCGGGCGGGGGGATCAGACAGGGTAGCGGCGCGTTCCGGGCCGGACAAGCGCGCACTGGACAGGGCTCGTGCGGGCTCCGCGTCCGCCGGGACAATCAGCTCTTGACGTGCTGGACAACGCGGAATGGCCGGGGTGCGGGCGGGCGATTACCCGGCGTCATGGTGGGCTTGCGGACGTGCATCGGGGACGCGCGCGCCGCAAACCTCGACCGATTCTGCGGCGGTGATGCCCCCGATGGTGGGGGCGTTTGGGGTCGGTCAAATCGCCACGCCCGCAAATCCCGTGGGCCGCTGCTCGGATCACTCCGCCGATTCGGCAAGAATGATCTCAACGCCAGGTTTGACCCCGGCGGTCCAATCGGCATCCTGCTGTTCGAGTTTCAGCGGTGCACCCTTGCCTTTGAGGAAGCAACGCGGGTGGTCGATGAAGTAGCTGCCGGTGGGTTCGTAGTGCCAGCCGGCACAGTTTTCTTCCGCATAGCAGATCGCCTGGCAATCCTTGGCAGTCTGGTTGACCTGGAAATCCATGCTGCGCGTGGCGCCCTGGTCTTCGATGCCTTCAAGCTGCGTGCCCGACACCCAGCCCAACGAGTAGCCCGGCAACCATTCCTGGGCCGATTTCACTTCGGGTTTGGGTGTGTCCGGAGTCGCTACGGCCACGGCTTTGAGTGCCTGGTTCAGTTCGGCTGCGCTGTCTGCCATCAGGTAGCGGCCGCCGGTACTGCTGGCAAGACAGGCCAGTTGCAGGTCAGCCTTGCTGCCTTTTTCAATGTCGAAGCCAATCACGTGCGCGGTGAAATCCACACTAGCGGATTCCAGCTCCTTGCCCAGCTCGCAAGGATCCGCGTTGCAGGTTTCCTCGCCGTCACTGACCAGAATCACGGTGGCCTTGTTTTCGCTGAAACGCAGCTCCTGTGCAGCCTGGCGAACCGAGGCGCTGATCGGGGTCATGCCGACCGGATTGATGGCGCCGACCTGTTTGCGGATGGCGTCGGTGTTGTTGCTTTCGGGTGCCTGCAATACCTGGATGTCCGCGCAATCGCCCTTGCGCCGGTGTCCATAGGCGAGCAAGCCGATGTCGCCTCCTTGCCAGCCGTCCAGCATGCTGCCAACGGCATCACGCGCGATTTCAATCTTGCTGCGCCCGTTGATCTGTCCCCACATCGAGCCTGAAGCATCCAGTACCAGCATCGTGGCATTCGCTTGAGGTTCGCTGGCGTGCAGGTCACCGGCAATCAACGCAGTGCTGGCCAGCATGCCGAGGAGCAGTGGCTTTGTCATGCTGAGGAAACTCCTGTTGAAAAAGTATTGGACTGAATGTGCCTGTGTGCCCGCCGGCCGTGGATTGGACGCTTTGGGCAAAGGCGTCCGCAGTTTCGTGGATGGTCAAGCCCGTGTCCATCGACCAGGAGCGCGCCGCGTCGGTACTGCATGCAATCCGATGTTGCGTGTTTGCGCCCAGCCGACATATTCCCAAAATGTCGCCCGAAAAATCCGCATCCGGCCTTACCGGCGCAACAAACAGCGTTGCACCGGCGCAAAACTGCGCCGGTGCTGCGGGCAGGGGCCGAGGCGTTCGATGGCCTGGATGTGTGCGGCGGTAGGATAGCCCTTGTGGCGGGCGAAGTCGTAGCCGGGGTAAACGCCATCGAGTTCAACCATCAGGGCGTCGCGCGTGGTCTTGGCGAGAATTGAGGCGGCGCTGATGGCCGCTTCCGTTGCATCGCCGCCGACAATGGCGCGTGCCGGGCAGGGCAGGTCACCCGGCAAGCGGTTCCCGTCGATCAAGGCGAAACTGGGTGTTATCGACAACGCGCTCAAGGCGCGCGACATGCCGAGCAACGTGGCAGCAAGGATGTTGAGCCGATCGATTTCCTCGGCCTCGACATGGCAGATGGAAAACGCCAAGGCGCGCTCGCGGATTTCCAGCGCGAGTCGATTGCGCTTGCGTTCCGTGAGCGCCTTGGAGTCTGCAAGCCCGGCAATCGGCTGTGCCGGATCGAGGATGACGGCGGCCACCACCACCGGACCGGCCAAGGGCCCGCGGCCGGCCTCATCGACACCAGCAACACGACCGGTCTCATTCATCCTTGAGCACTTTCAGGTTGTAGAACAAATAATCGTGGTAGGCGGAAATCAATTTTCGATCCTTGCAATTGAGGTATTGGCCCTGGCAGCGATCACGCATCAGCGTATTGGCCTGGTAGTAGGCATCTTTGGGAACGCCGGCAGCATCCAGCAGCAGGGAGCCCAGGTAGATGATGTCCAGCGCCTCGTAACGCGGCAGCTTCGGCATTGCGTAGCTGGTATCGAGTTTGAAGTAGGTGACCCTGCTTGAGTTCTGTCCGGCGGCCTTGGGTACCGACTTCGGAATCGCGTGGATGGCACCGTCAAACGAAGGCTGATGGTCGCCGAAGTGCATCAGCACCGTGGGGCGTCCGCTGCGCCAAAGCAGTGCTTGCATCTTGTCCAGCATCGCGCTTGAGAGTTTTGCGCGGTACAGGTAATTGCCGAGGTTGAGATTGAGCCAGGCATCCAGCGCGGGTGGCTTGAACTTGCCCTTGAACAGCGGCTTGTCAAAGGGCGCAGGCAAGCTCTCCAGCGGGTCCATGTGCGGGCCGTGCTGGTGCAGGGTCAGGGTGAAGATGAACAGCGGCTGGTCCGGATGCGCTTCGACTTCATCGGAGTAGATCTGGCGAAACGCCTCGTACAGGTCCTCGTCGGTGCTTTCCCAGCCAAGGCCGAGGTCCGTGCCGTCGTAGAACATGTCGAAGCCGTAGTTCTCGTAGGCATTGCGTGCGTTGAGGAACTCGCCGCTGTGCGAGTACACCGCGATCACCCGATAGCCAGCCGCCTTGAACGCGCGCGGCAATGAGTACTGCACGCGTGGCGCCAGGCTGTAGGTGGCGTATAGCCCGGCATTGCCGAACAGGACATCAGCAAGGCCGGTTTCCAGGGCGAATTCGCTGGTCCAGGTGCCACCACCAAAGGTATGCACGGTGAGCGGGCCGCTGGCGCGGGTATCCGCATCCGGCTGGAACATCGGCAAGGAGCATTGCGGGATTGTGCAGACCTTGAGAATGCGCGGATCGAAGGTGCTTTCTTCGAGGATTGCGACCACATCCGGTCGCCGCTGCGGCGCGCGCAATGGGGTGTCGAGCTTCCACGAGATCGAGGTGTCGCTGGACCCGGAGCGCTGCGGAATGTGCACCTCGGTATCGCTGAACGAGGTGAAGAACGCGGTCAGGTAGCTGCGGTCGGTGATGGTGGCCCACATCGGCTTGTTGAATACGCCGGAAAACGGGCCGCGCGGCGAAAGGCAGATGGCCAGGATCAGGATGGCCGCAAGCAAGCCAAGCCCTCGCATCAGCACGGCGCGACGCTGGCGCAGGGTCCAGGCCACGGGGACTTCGTCCCATTTCCATGCCAGCACCAGCAGGGCAGGAACGAGGATCAGCGCAACACCCGTCACCGCGAGCAGCATCGGATAGCGCACCAGCCAGTCCAGCGACTCCAGGTTGATGTAGTACTTGAGGTCGGGTGCGAGTACCGGGGTGAGCAGGAACTCCAGCTTGAGCATGCTCGCCGTGGCCAGGGTGATGACCAGCAGGCTGATGTTGAGCAGGGAAAACGACGCGCGCGCAGTCGCGAACAGCAGGATCAAGGTGGCGCAGCCGACGATGGCGAGCGCGAAGGATTTCTCCAGTTCGAGCTTTTCCGCGAATGGCACGAACACGAGCATGCCAACCCAGACGAGTATCGCCAGTCCGCGCATGAGGGCCATGCGACCGGGCCGGGACCGCGCGCGCGGCCTGGGTGCGTGCGCACCCTTGTCGGTCTGGGGGGTGGAATCGGCGGGGTCTGCGGGCATCAGGAAATCCGCGGCAAAGCGGAATCGTGGGCAATGCGGATGCGGGCGTCAACCGCAGCCGGGCCAAACCCGCTAGACTTCGCGCTGGAGTCGGCCAGGCAGTCGCGACGTGTTTCGACACGGCGAGGAAAGTCCGGGCTCCACAGGGCAAGGTGCCAGGTAACGCCTGGGCGGCGTGAGCCGACGGAAAGTGCAACAGAAAGCAAACCGCCGAACGGCATCGCAAGATGTGCGTGGCAAGGGTGAAACGGTGCGGTAAGAGCGCACCGCGTGCGGGGTCAACGCCGCATGGCACGGCAAACCCCACCTGGAGCAAGACCAAATAGGGGAGCTATGGCGTGGCCCGCGTCGCTCCCGGGTTGGTTGCTTGAATCCTGCGGCGACGCAGGATCCAGAGGAATGGCTGCCCACGACAGAACCCGGCTTAACGGCCGACTCCTTTTTTTCGGGATCCGAGATCGGGGAGCAGGGGCCGGAGAAAAGCAGAAGACGGCATCCCTGATCTCCGATCTCCGCCCCTGATCTCCGATCTCTAATCTCCGAACCCCGTTCACTCCAGCAGCAGGTAGTACAGGCTCTGCCCACGCAGGATGGTGAGCAGCATCTGGCGCGGCTTGCGTTGCAGAAGATCCGCCAGGGTCGCCGTGCTCTCGAACTCGCGCTGGTTGATGGCGACGATCACGTCGCCGGCCCGCAGTCCCTGGGCATAGGCACGACTGGAGCCCTCGACGGCCGTCACGGCACTGCCTGCCAGTCCATTCTGGCGTTGTGCATCGGTCAGGTCCTGCAACTGGATACCGGCAAGTCGCGCATCCAGATCGCCTCCGCGCAGGCGGGTGGAAGCGCTGGCCTTGAGGGTCATGCTCACGGTTTGCGGCTTGCCATCGCGCAGGATGCGCACGTTCAGGGCCGCGCCCAGCGGTGACAGGCCTTCGATGTTGTGCAGGTCTTGTCCGGAGGACACCGTTTTTTCGTTGATCGCGACAATCACATCGCCCGGTTGCAGGCCGGCGGAGGCGGCCGCGCTGTCGCCGCGCACGCGGGTGACTACGGCGCCGCTGCCCTTGGTGATGCCGAGCATGCCCGCAAGCTCTGCGGTCAGGTCCTGGGTTTCCACGCCCAGCACGCCGCGACGCACCTCGCCAAACTGGATCAGCTGGCGCATGACATTGGCGGCCAGGTCGCTGGGAATGGCAAAGCCGATGCCAACGCTGGCACCGGATGGAGAAAAGATCATCGAGTTGATACCAACCAGTTCTCCGCGCAGATTGACCAGGGCGCCGCCGGAGTTGCCGGGATTGATGGAGGCGTCGGTCTGGATGAAGCTCTGGTAGCCGCCGCGCAGGCCGGTGCGATCCAGCGCGGACACGATGCCCGAGGTGACGGTCTGGCCGAGGCCGAAGGGATCTCCGATGGCGACCACGAAATCGCCCACGCGCACATCGCTGGATTTGGCCAGGGAGATTTGTTCAAGGCCGCCGACGGGAATCTTCAGCACGGTCAGGTCGGTGGCCGGGTCCGAACCGATCACCTGCGCCTTGAGCGTGCGCTTGTCATGCAGGGTTACTTCGATGTCGTCGGCGCCCTGGATGACATGGTTGTTGGTCAGCACATATCCCTTGGCAGCGTCCACGATCACCCCGGAGCCCAGCGATTGCTGCACGCGCTCGCGCGGCTGGTTGGGCATGTTGAAAAAGCGCCGGAAGAACGGGTCATCAAAAAAGGGGTCACGCACCGCCACCCGCGTGCGGGTGTTGATATTGACCACCGCCGGTGTCACCCGCTCGATCATCGGTGCCAGCGAAGGCAGTGCCTGGCCGTCAACCGACGGAGGCAGGCCGGCGTGCGCCTCGTGCGATACCGGGAATGCAACCAATCCAAGCAGTGCAGCCAGACCGAACAATGCAATGAGCGATGCGACGCGGGTTTTGGAGGTTCGAGTCATTACCGGGATTCCTGACGGGTAGGGATGGTGAGGGGTGGCAAAGGGGCGGAAGCCACGCGGGCCACGCAAACGCTCACGGCTTGGTCGATGCTGTCCTACACGGACCACGCAGCTTCGATTCAGTTGCATTTCCGGCCCTCGAATCCGGGTTTGCCAAGGGTGGCCGGGCGGAAAGCCAAGCCCAGCTTCAAACGGACTCGGGCCTATGGACAAGGAGCCGGTCGCGGCGTACCGTAGACCTTTGGCGCAAGCACAAGATGTTGTGTGTGCCCAACGGGTGCGGGCCTAGCCATTGTGGCGAGATTCGGGGAATGTCGAAGGCATTCCGACCGCTTTGGCAGCCCTTGACCGTCCATAAGGTGAAGCGGTGCCGTGGTGAAAAGCAGCAACGATACCGGGAAGCAATCCCGGACACACAAGAAGATCCGGGAGGACGATTTTGCAATGAGCACGGTGCGACTTGAGGGGTTGGCGCGCGGGGCAGTCGAGATTCCACTTCAACCAGCGTCCCACGATATCTGGGACAAGAAATACCGGCTCAAATCCAAGAGCGGCGAAGCGGTTGATGCCAGCATCGACCATACCTACCAGCGCGTTGCGCGCGCCCTCGCTGAGGTCGAAACCACCACCGAGAAGCAGGAGTACTGGTACGAGCGCTTCCTGTGGGCCTTGCGCCGTGGCGCCATTCCGGCCGGCCGCATCACCTCCAACGCCGGTGCCAACGAACACAAGCCGAAAACCTCGACGATCAACTGCACGGTTTCCGGCACGATCGAGGATTCGATGTACAACATCCTCGACAAGGTGCACGAGGCGGGCCTGACCCTGAAGGCCGGTTGCGGCATCGGTTACGAGTTTTCCACCTTGCGTCCGCGCGGTGCGTATGTTTCCGGAGCCGGTGCCTACACCTCCGGCCCGCTGTCGTTCATGGATATCTACGACAAGATGTGTTTCACCGTGTCCTCCGCCGGCGGCCGCCGCGGTGCGCAGATGGGCACCTTCGATGTCTCGCACCCGGACGTGCGCGAGTTCATCCGCGCCAAGCGCGAGGACGGTCGCCTGCGCCAGTTCAACTTGAGCCTGCTGATCACCGATGGCTTCATGCAGGCCGTCGATGAAGACGGCGATTGGCCTCTGGTGTTCCCGATCCACATCAAGGAACAGCACGAAATCGACCTCACCGACGCCGACAAGGTGGTCTGGCGCGATTGGCCGACGAGCAAGCACTACGTGGTGCGCGACGATGGCCTGGTGGCATGCAAGGTCTACAGCCACATCCGTGCACGGCACCTGTGGGACATGATCATGGTGTCCACCTATGATTTTGCCGAGCCGGGATTCATCCTCATCGACCGCGTCAACGAGATGAACAACAACTGGTGGTGCGAGAACATCCGCGCGACCAACCCCTGCGGCGAACAGCCGCTACCGCCGTATGGCTCCTGCCTGCTGGGCTCGGTCAACCTGACCACCTTCGTGCGTGATCCGTTCGGGCCCAAGGCGCGCTTCGACATGGACGAATACCGCGAGGTCGTGCGCGTGTTCACGCGCATGCTCGACAACGTGGTCGAAATCAACGGGTTGCCGCTTGAGCAGCAGCGCGAGGAAATCGAGAGCAAGCGTCGCCACGGCATGGGTTTCCTTGGCCTTGGCAGCACCCTGACCATGCTCAAGATGCGCTATGGCACCGCCGAGGCCTGTCGTTTCACCGAGGATGTCTCGCGTGAAATGGCCGTGGCCGGCTGGGAAGTCGCGCTGGGCCTGGCCAAGGAAAAAGGGCCCGCGCCAGTGCTCTCGCGCGAGTTCACGGTTACCGGCGAGATGCTGCGCAAGCGCCCGGAAATGATTCGGGATGGCTACAAGGCAGGTGATTCCGTGCCCGGCCGCATCCTGCACTCCAAATACAGCCGCTACATGCAGCGGGTGGCCGAAGTCGCCCCCGAGCTGGTGGCCGAGTTGGCCGAGGTGGGCGCGCGCTTCACCCATCACACCTCCATTGCCCCGACCGGAACCATCTCCCTCTCCCTGGCCAACAATGCCAGCAACGGCATCGAACCCAGCTTTGCCCACCACTACAGCCGCAACGTGATCCGCGAGGGCAAGAAATCCAAGGAAAAGGTCGAGGTGTTCAGCTTCGAACTGCTGGCCTACCGCGAGCTGATCAACGGCAAGGCCATGCCGTTTTCGGACAAGGCCGAGGAAAAGCTGCCCGACTACTTCGTCGCCGCGGACGACATCACCCCGACCGAGCACGTTGATATCCAGGCTGCCTCGCAGAAATGGATCGATTCCTCGATCTCCAAGACCGCCAATGTGCCGACCGCCTACCCGTACGAGGAATTCAAGGACATCTACCGATATGCCCACGCCCAGGGCTTGAAAGGATGCACCACCTTCCGCTTCAATCCAGCGGCCTTCCAAGGAGTGCTGGTAAAGGAGCATGATCTGGAAAACACGAAGTATCGTTTCGAGCTCGAAGACGGATCGGTGGTGGAGGTAAAAGGCAACGAAGAGATCGAGTACGATGGCGAGGTCCACACCGCAGCCAATCTGTTCGATGCCTTGAAAGAAGGCTACTACGGCAAATTCTGAATCGAGTGCGGGCCGGCGCGCATGCCGCGCGTCGTTGTGTTGTGCAATGCGATTTCAATCCTGGTCACCAACATAGGTCGGAGAGGGGAACATGAATTCCGAGAGTTCGGTAGAAGAAGTCAAAGACAGTCTGAAAGAAATTGGCAACGCGATCTCTGATGCCGCCGGTGCCGTGGCCTCTACCGCCAGCGCCGTCGTCGCCGATGCGAAATCGTCGGTGGCCAGCGCAGGCAAGAGTGCGGCAGCCAAGGTGAAGAAGGCGCGCAAGCAGGCCGCACGCAAGATCAAGAACGTCGTCGCTTCGGCAAAGAAGGCGGAAGCCGCTGCCGCCGACAAGATTGGCAAGGTTGCTGCCAGCGTGGGCAAGAAGGTGAAGGCCGCCAAGAAGGCCGTTGCCAAGAAGGCCAGCAAGGCAAAGGCCAAGGCCAAGCCTGCCGCGAAGAAGGTGGCCAAGAAGGCCGCGCCGAAGAAAGCCGCAGTCAAGAAAGCGGTGAAGAAGGTAGCCAAGAAGGCCGCGCCGAAGAAAGCCGCGAAGAAGATGGCCAAGAAAGCGTCGGCACGCAAACCGGCCAAGAAAGCTGCCAAGAAAGCAGTGAAAAAAGCGGCACCCGCCCGCAAGGCCGTGAAGAAGGCCGCCAAGAAGGCGCCAGCACGCAAGCCGGCGAAGAAGGCCGCAAAGAAGGGTCGCAAGTAAGGGCATGCCGTTCCCGCCGTGACCGGCGGGAACGGTATCTCCCGGTACCGGTCACGGCCCCAAGCCCTGGCCGGTACAGCCTGTTGAGGCGGATGTGCAGGAGCGACGCGCATGGCGTCGCCGCAACCGACGGTCGCTGAACGCGTTCCGCAATCGAATACCAAGGAGTGCGCCGGATGGCGATCAAGATCAGCAAGAAGATCAAGGGCTACAACGTGGTCAAGCCGGACGAGGCAAAGCCGGCGGTGTCAGCGCCTGTCGCTGCAGAGCCCGAGCTGGCCACGGCCGAAGTCATCCAGATGCATGAAAAGGTGGAGCGCCCGGACGAGCTCATCGGTGCCACCTACAAGATCAAGTCGCCGCTGTTCGAGCACGCGCTGTACGTGACCATCAACGACATCGTGCTCAACCAGGGCACCGAGCACGAGCAGCGCCGGCCCTTCGAGATCTTCATCAATTCGAAGAACATGGAACACTTCCAGTGGATCGTTGCGCTCACCCGCATCATGTCCGCCGTGTTCCGCAAAGGCGGTGACGTGACCTTCCTCGTGGAAGAACTCAAGGCGGTGTTCGATCCGCGCGGCGGTTACTTCAAGGCGGGCGGCACCTATATGCCGAGCATCGTCGCCGAGCTCGGACTGGTGGTCGAACGCCACATGAAGATGATCGGCTTGCTGCACGATCCGGAAATGGATCCGTCGCAGCGCGCCTTGCTGGCGGAAAAGCGTGCGGCCTATGAAGGGCGCGCAAAAAAAAAATCTGAAAGCGCCCGCCACGGCGCAGGTGTGAACGCCGCGTCGAAGAAGAAGGATTCACATTCTTCTCCGGTTGAGTCCGAACTGCGCGAAGACGATGCCGAAGCTGCCTTCCCGGCAGGCGCCACGCTCTGCCAGAAGTGCAATACCAACGCCACCATCATCATGGACGGCTGTGCCACCTGCCTGAACTGCGGGTACAGCAAATGCGGCTGATGTAGGCCGCACCGGAGAATCGGCACCATTTGATCGAAGTTGCGGAGAACTGATCGCGGAAGGTCGATGCCGCCAAATCGGAAGGCGATCTTCGTCTTCGCGTGTGAGCGGGCAAGGACTTTCCCGGGTTTTCGTCGAGGCCATCACAGGTTCGGGTCCTCCGGTCGAGTGCCGACCGCGATGGTCTGTGGGATCATTGTCCGGATGACCTGCGCTCTCGGGGGAGATGCTCATGGTTGCTGCCAACCAGGATGCTGCAGACGCGCAAGGCCGATACGACCATCGGGTGCGCACGCGTGCACTCGAGATCCATACGCGCTCGGCGCGTGGTGGATTCCTCTACCTGTTGGCATGGTTGCCGCTCGGCTATGCCGCCGGTTACTTCAACAATGCGCCTTGGAACTCCACCGCGATCACCTTGGTCCTGGTGCTGCTGGCGTGGATCCGCATGCGCAGCCGACCACCCAAGACGGATGCAGCCGCGCAGTCGCGCTGGATTTCGCGCTATGTCCTGATCTGCCTGGCCACCACGCTGATCTGGTCCGCGGTGCAGGCCTGGATCCTGCTCGACGACATGGCCGGCGTGCAGACACGCAACACCACTCTGATGGCCACCATCGCGTTTGCCTCGGTGTTTGCCCACCTGTACACACCGGTAATGCGGCTGGCCTTGGCCGGTATCGTGATGCTGCTGGTTCCGGTGCTGGCCATCCTGTGGATGGACTCCGCCGAGCCGCTGATGGCCGCGGCGATGAGCGTCTTCTCGATCTATCTGGTCAACGCCGCCTTTCGCTCGCGCGCCGACTTCCGCCGTCGCCTCGATCTGGACGATGCCCTGCGCGGCCAGCGCGACCAGTACGAAAAGTTGAGTCAGACCGATGCCCTCACCGGGCTGAGCAACCGACGCACGTTCGCGGAGACCCTGAACGGCCTGGTGCGCGAAGCACAGTGGTTGCAGGGTGCCGGCGTGGCGCTCGTATTGCTGGACATCGATCATTTCAAGTCCATCAATGATCGCCATGGCCATGTCATTGGCGATGAGGTTTTGCGGCGCCTGGCGCGCAAGCTGGCCAGGATGTTTTCCGCTGATGACGTGATGGTGGCGCGCATTGGCGGCGAGGAATTTGCGCTGATCCTGCGCGATGTGGATGAAGTGTCGGCCACGATCCGGGCCGAAGCCTTCCGCGAGGCCTTGGAGGCGCAGCCGATTGCCTGTGCCGGCATCAATGTGCCGGTCACCGTGAGCATGGGGGTCGGCAGCTTCCATGCGGCCCGTGATCGCGATGACGACGGCTTCTATGCGGCGGTCGACGTTGCCCTGTATGCCGCCAAGCAGCAAGGTCGCAACCGCGTGGTTTCGATCAGCATGCTGGAGCCCGGCCGGATCCGCGCGCGTCGAGGACACGGCGCGGTCGATGCAGCGCCGACGCCGCAGAATGACGATGTTTGAACTGGTCGGTTTCGACGGCGACGACACGCTCTGGCGCAGCCAGGATTTCTACGACGCCGCGCAAGCCGAGTTCGAGCGCATTGTCGGGCGCTACGTCGATCTCGCCGACGCGCGCGTGCATGATCGACTGCTGTCGATCGAGCGCAGCAATGTTGCCTTGTTCGGTTACGGCGCGAAGGGCATGACCCTGTCGATGATCGAGGCGGCCTTCGCCATCAGCGATGGCCGCATCAGCGCGGCGGACCTGCACCGCCTGGTTGGCATCGGCAAGGACGTGCTGGCCCATCCGGTCGAATTGCTGCCCGGCATTCGCGATGCCGTGGAAACCGTAGCCGGCATGTGCCGGATCGTGTTGATCACCAAGGGTGACCTCTTGCACCAGCAGGGCAAGGTGGCCCGTTCGCAACTCGGCGACCTGTTCCATCGCATCGAGATTGTTTCCGAAAAGGATCCTGCCGCCTACGCACGCGTGCTCGCCGAATGCGAAGTGGCGCCGGCGGACTTTGTCATGGTCGGCAACTCGGTGCGCTCGGACATCGCGCCGGTGGTGACACTCGGTGGCTGCGGCGTGTACATGCCCTACCACTCCACCTGGCAATTGGAAAACGATGCGGAATTTGCGCCGGGTCACGCGCGGGTGATCGAGGTTGCCGATGCCGCGTCGATACCCGCAGCGATTGCCAGTCTGGCCGAAACCCGAGGGCACGGTTAGCCATTCCAAATCACCAAACCTCCATCCCGTAGAGCGGGGCTTGCTCCGCTGATCGCATTGCCGCACATCCAGCCGAGCAAGCTCGGCTCTACAGGGGCAGGCAATGGCGTCCATGCCTACGATCCATCGTTTCCGTAGAGCGGGGCTTGCTCCGCTGATCGCATTGCCGCACATCCAGCCGAGCAAGCTCGGCTCTGCAGGGGCAGGCAATGGCGTCCATGCCTACGATCCATCGTTTCCGTAGAGCGGGGCTTGCTCCGCTGATCGCATTGCCGCACATCCAGCCGAGCAAGCTCGGCTCTACAGGGGCAGGCAATGGCGTCCATGCCTACGATCCATCGTTTCCGTAGAGCGGAGCTTGCTTCGCTCCTTGCTTGCTCCGCTCATCGCCACGCCACGCATCCAGCCGAGCAAGCCCGGTTCTACGAACACTGGTGTTCGCACCGTGCGGGCAGGTGTTCGAAAGCGGACGCTCCGCACCGGACAGAATCCGGGCGCGTACGAAAATAACCTGTGAAAACAATGCGCTGAGAGATTAGCCCGGGTTGGCACGGGCCCTGCTATATGCAGGGCATGGACATTGCCCGACCCGAACTCAAACAACGCAAGCGTCGTCGCCAGATCATCACCGCCTTGGCGATCGGCAGCCTTTCCATCGCGGCCGTGGCCGCTTTGCTCATGCTCGATCCGGCATTGCCCGGCGTGGAACGCAGCAGCGTATTGGTCGACACCGTCAAGCGCGGTGAGCTGCTGCGCGAAGTGCGTGGTCCCGGCACCCTGGTGCCCAAGGAGATCCGCTGGATCGCGGCTGAGACTTCGGCGCGCGTCGAGCGCGTGCTGATCAAGCCAGGTGCGGTGGTCGAGGCCGATACCATCATTCTCGAGCTTGGCAATCCGGAAGTGGACGACCAGTTGCTGGCGGCCAATGCGGAACTGACTGCCGCGCAGTCCGACCTTGCCGCCAAGCGCACCGAACTCACCTCGCGCCTGCTCGATCAGCAGGCCGCGCAGGCGCAGGCGAAAACCGATTACGAAACCGCGCGCATGCAGGCGGAATCGGAAAAGGTGGTGGCGGAGAAGGGCATCATTCCCGCCGTGCAGTATCGCAAGAGCCTGGTCGTGCTTGAGCAGCTCAAGTATCGGGTCGACATCGAACAGCAGCGCGTTGACGAGTTCCGGCGCAACATCGCCGCCCAGCTTGCCGCCGAGCAGGCGCGTCTTGATCAGCTCGCCAACACGCGTGATCTGCGCCAGCGCCAGGTGGATAGCTTGCAGGTGCGCGCGGGTATCGCCGGCATCCTGCAGCGTGTGGCGGTTGAAGAAGGCCAGCAGGTCGCCGCCGGCAGCAACCTCGCGCGCGTGGCCCGCCCCGGTGACCTGATGGCGGAACTTCGCATTGCCGAAACCCAGGCCAAGGACATCGTCATCGGGCAGGCCGCGCACATCGACACCCGCAATGGCATCGTCGAAGGCAAGGTGCTGCGCATCGATCCGGCCGTGCAGAACGGCACGGTGCAGGTCGATGTGGAACTGGTGGGTGATTTGCCCGCAGGTGCGCGCCCCGACCTTTCCGTGGACGGCACCATCGAGTTGGAACGCCTGGTCGATGCGCTGTACGTGGGTCGACCGGCCTTTGGCCAGGCCGATTCCGAAGTGCGCCTGTTCAAGCTGGATGCCAACGACGTGGCGACGCGCGTGCCCGTGCAGTTTGGCCGCAGTTCGGTCAACCAGATCGAGATCCGCTCCGGGCTCAACGTCGGTGACCGCATCATTCTTTCCGATACCAGCGCATACGACCAGCATGACCGCATCCGTCTCGAATGACATTCGCCTCGAATGAACGAATCGAACAACAAGCACGCCATTGAACCCACTGCCATCGCGAGAACAGCATGAACAGCGAATCCCTGATCCATCTGGACAACATCAAGAAGGTGTTTCTCACCGATGAAGTGGAAACCCATGCCCTGGCCGGCGTGCATTTCGGTATCGCGCGCGGCGAATATGTGTCGATCTCCGGACCATCCGGCTGTGGAAAATCGACCCTGCTCGCCATCCTCGGATTGCTGGATACGCCCAGCGAAGGCAGTTACCGCCTGAATGGTCGCGAGGTGGCGAGCATCGATGCCGGCGAAAGGGCGCGCATCCGCAACCAGGAAATCGGATTCGTGTTCCAGGCCTTCAACCTGATCGGTGATCTCAGCGTCTTCGAGAACGTCGAGCTGCCTTTGACCTATCGCGATGGCGTATCCAAGGCCGAGCGACGCAAACGCAGCATCGAGGCGTTGGAACGGGTCGGCATGGCACATCGGGTCAAGCACTATCCGGCGCAGCTCTCCGGCGGTCAGCAGCAGCGCGTCGCGGTTGCGCGTGCGCTGGTCGGTGCGCCGTCCATCCTGCTGGCCGACGAGCCGACCGGAAACCTTGATTCGAAGAACGGCGAAGCGGTCATGGCCCTGCTCGACGAGCTGCATCAGGGCGGCGCAACCATCTGCATGGTCACCCACGATCCGCGCTATGCCGATTTTGCCCAGCGCAAGATCTTCATGTTCGATGGTCGCGTGGTCGATGAGGAAACCATGCACCGCCTGCGCCACGAGGAAGACCAGCGGCTGATTCGCCCACGCGAGCGCAGCATCCCATGAACGGGAACGACGGCGAACCTGCGGCGCTTTCCATGGCGGGGCTCGGCACGATGACTGACTGGCGAGGCGATTGCGGAGGTGTCGAATGATGGGCTGGCTGACTGACCTCAAGCATGCCGCACGCAGCCTGCGCGCCCAAGCCGGCACCGCAGTGCTGGCGACGTTCACGCTGGCCATCGGTCTGGCCGCGGCGACCGCCATCTACGCGGTGATCGATGCGGTGCTGCTGCGCGATCTGCCGTATCCGCATGCGGAGCGTCTGGTGCAGATCCGCGAGCGCGCCGAAGACGGTCACGACATGGCCCTCGCCTATCCGAACTATGCCGATCTGTCAGCGACGGTGGATGCGTTCGATGCAACCGCCTACTACACGGACATGGGTGCGCCGGTTACCTACGCGGGGAATACGCAGCGCCACCGATACGCTCTGGTTGGCGACAACTTCTTCCAGGTGTTGGGCGTTGCCCCCGTGCTCGGGCGCAGCTTTTCCGGCGACGAGCGCGCGCGCCTGGCCGTGATTGGATTCGATCTGTGGCAATCCCGCTTCGGTGGCCGTGCCGACGTCCTGGGTCAGGTGTTCGAGATCAACGGTGAAACGCATTCGGTGATCGGCGTGATGCCGCGTGGATTTGCATTCCCCGCGCAGGCCGCGTTGTGGACGCCGGTGCTGTCGGTGCTGGATCACCCCGGCAATTCACGCAGCGCGCACAACTTCGATGGCATTGGCCGTCTGCACGCGGGCGAGGGCCTGGCCCAAGCACGCCTGGCCGCGGCCGCACTGGCCAAGCGCCTGCACGAGCAGCACGGTGACGATGTCGACGCTGCGGGATTCGACCTGATGCCGCTGCGTGACGCCATTGCCGCCCCGGTGCGCAATGCGCTGCTGTTGCTGGCCGCAGGAACCGCTTTCCTGCTGCTGATCGCGATGACCAATGCAACCAACCTGCTGCTGGCCGTGAACGTGGCGCGTGGACGCGAGTTGGCGGTGCGTTCGGCGCTCGGCGCGAGCCGGGCGCGCCTGGCTCGCCAGGTCTTCGCGGAAAGCCTGCTGATTGCCGGGTCGGCCTGCGTTCTCGGCTTGACGGGCGCATCGCTCGCCATCCGCCTGCTGCTGCGCAGCGGCGGCGCCGGCTTGCCACGCCTGGACGACATCGCGCTGGATCCCGCAGCGATAGGCATGGGCATCCTGCTGGCTCTGGCAATGGCTGGCGTGGTTGCGCTGGCCGTACTCCTGGGCAGTCAGCGCGGCACACCCAATGCAAGCCTGCGAGAGAGCGGACGCGGCTTGTCCGCAGGCAAGGCGCAATTGCGCATGCGTGCGACGCTGCTGGTCGGACAAACCGCACTGACGACCCTGTTGTTGTTCGGCGCCGGCCTGCTCACACGCAACTTCGTCAGCCTGATGTCGGTTGATCCCGGCTTTGACGGCAGCAGCGCGATGCGAGTGGAGCTGATCCGCCCGTGGTCACAGGACGCGGCCGTGGCGGCGGAAACCGCGCGCCGTTACCAGGCGCTGATTGACGCATTCGCGAGCCTGCCCGGAGTCGATGCCGCGGGCGGCGTGAATGCCCTGCCGTTGACCGGCAGTGGCGCCGGCGGGACTTTCTGGGACGGCAGCGTTACCGACCTCGCCAGCCTCGATGCGGTGGACGGACTGGGCTATGCCGAATTCCGCATCGCCACGGCCGACTACTTCAGGGCGGCCGGCATGCGCATGCTCAGCGGCCGAGGCTTCGACGCGCGCGACCGTGCCGATGGCGAGAACGTGGCGGTGATCAGCGCGGCGGCTGCACGCACCGCCTGGGGCAATGCCGATCCGATCGGCAAGCGCATCCAGTTCGGCAACATGGATGGCGATGCGCGCATCCTCACCGTCATCGGCGTCGTCAACGATGTGCATGAACACCGCCTGGATCGCGCGCCGTCCGGCACGATCTACCTGAACCTTGGGCAGCGTCCGATGGCCGCGTCCGAATTCAACATCGTGGTGCGTTCGGCCTTGCCTTTGGCCGCCCTGGAGCGCGAGATGCGTGGCCAGCTGCAGAGCCTGGCTGGCGACATTCCGCATCGGCTTGCTCCGCTCGCGGAAGTGCGCACGGCGGCCTTGGCCGAGCGTCGGTTGAGCCTGGTCCTGCTGGGCATCTTTGCCGGTGTGGCCCTGCTGTTGGCCGTGGGTGGTCTGTACGGCTTGATGGCATTCGCGGTGACCCAGCGCGGACACGAATTTGCGCTGCGCCAGGTGTTGGGGGCGACACCCGCTCGCATCCTGGGTTTGGTGCTGCATGGTGGCATGGCGATCGCTGCCATCGGCGTGGCCAGCGGCCTTGCCTTGGCCTGGGCATCGGCGCGCGCGTTGAGTGGAATGCTGTATGGCGTGCCGGCCGGCGATCTGCTGGTTTCAATCGGCGTCGTTGTGCTGCTGCTGGCCACCACCTTGCTGGCTTGCCTGCTGCCGGCGCGGCGTGCCTGCACGGTGGCGCCACGCGAGGCTTTGTCGTGATCCCTGCCAGCGGCCAATCAACGTGGGAGGAAAACACATGAAAGCGTTTGCATTCGAGTTGCGCGGTGCGGCGCGCACGATCGCGGCGCAACCCGCCTTCTCCGCGCTGGTCGTCGGCGTGCTCGCCGCCGGCCTCGCCTGCGTGATGTTCATGCTGGTGGTCCTCAGCGCCTTGGTGATCCGACCCTTGCCGTTCGCGCAGCCCGAACGCCTGCTGCACCTCGGCATCGCAAGCTCCGACCGGTCGGATGAACTCGGGGACGTGGGCGACCGCGATCTGCTGGACTGGCAGCGTCAACTGGCCACGCTTGCCGAGGTGAGTGGATTCCAGCAAATGACGGTGAATCTCGGCGATGCCGCAGGCACCGAACGCTATGCCGGTGCACAGTTGACCAGCAACCTGCTCGACGTACTCAAGGTGGTGCCGCAACTGGGTCGCGGATTTGTTGCGGCGGATGGCCAGCCGGGGGCAGCGCCAACCGTGCTGCTTTCCGATTCACTGTGGCGCAATCGCTTCAATGCCGATGCATCGATCATCGGGCGCACGCTGCGTGTCAACGCGCGCGATGCGATCGTCATCGGCGTGATGCCGGCGCAGTTCAGCTATCCGTACAAGGAAAAGGTGTGGTTGGCGGGGAGCCTGGATGCGAGCGCCACGCGGGGTGACGGCAGTGAATGGGCGGTGGTTGCCCGCCTGCGCGATGGGGCGACGCCGGCAGCCGTGAATGCCGCCTTGTCCGCATGGCGCATGGAGGCCGCGAAAGCGGATCCGGTCGCATTCGAACAACTCACGACCGGCGCCGAGCCTTTGTCCTGGCTTTTCATCGACGCGGGAACGCGCGGCATTCTCAATGTCATGTTGATCGCGGTCTTGCTGGTCTTGCTGGTGGCCTGTGCGAATGCCGCCAACCTGATGCTGACGCGCGCCCTGGCGCGCCGGCAGGAACTGGCGGTGCGCTCGGCGCTGGGCGCCAGCCGCGCGCGACTGGTGTTGCAACTGCTTTGCCAGAGCATGCTGCTGTCCCTGCTGGCTGCAGCCATTGCATTGCCGCTGGGTTGGCTGGGCGCGCACTGGGTCGATCTGGTATTCCGTACCTCGGAGCAGGACGGACCGCCGACCTGGATGCATTTCTCCGTGGATGCAAACCTGATTCTGCTTACCGTGCTGGCCGCGCTCGGCACCGGCCTCATCACCGGCCTGTTGCCGGCCTTGCGCGCGGGCAGCGGCGTCAACCAGGCCCTGCGCGACGACAGCCGCGCCGTTGCCGGTGGTGCGTTCGCACGCATCAGCCGTGGCCTGGTGATTGGCGAGATCGCCCTTTCCTGCGTGCTGCTGGTTTCCGCCGGCGTGATGGTGCGCGGGATCAATGGATTTGCGCACAATGATTTCGGCATCCAGCCCGGGCACCTGTTGAGTGCACGGGTTGGATTGCCCGAGCTGGGAGAAGGGGAAGGTGCGCAGCAGGTGGTGCGCTTCGAGCGCATCACCGAACGGCTGCGCAACGAGCCGGGTGTCGTCGATGCCGCTGCCGGAACCACCCTGCCCGGACTCATTGCCAGCGGTACGCGTGTCATCGCCGACGGCGCCGCCACAGATGCGCCGCGTACCTTCGTCTACTCAGGCGCGATCGACGACCACTTTGCCGCGACCTTTGGCCTCACGCTCGAGCAGGGCCGGCTGTTCGATTCGCGCGACCGCGCCGACTCGACGCCGGTGGCCATCGTGGATCGCACTTTTGCCGAGCGTTTCGGCGATGCCGGGCCGGTGTTGGGTCGACGCTTCACCCTGGATCCGGATGAGTCCGATCATTCCACGGTGACCGTGGTTGGCGTGATCGCACGCACCCAGCTGGATGACCTGGATGATCCGGTGCGGCCAGCCTTGCTGGTACCGATGCGCCAGCAGCCCGCACGCTTTGCCAGCCTGGCGGTGCGCACGGCTGGCGATCCCGAGGCATTTGCGCCGCGACTCATCGAGATCGTGCGCGAGCTGGAGCCGGATGCGCCGGCTTATTGGGTTCGCGGATACGAGCGGGTGATTGCCGAAGCGGTGTTCGGCCTGCGCGTGGTATCGCGCATGTTCACCGTGTTTGGACTCATTGCTTTGTTCCTGGCTGCCGCCGGCCTGTATGGGGTGCTGGCCTTCACCGTGCGCGAGAGAACCCGCGAGATCGGCGTGCGCAGGGCGCTGGGAGCACCGGCGGGGCAGGTGCTCGCCAGCCTGGTTGGACGCGGCAGCGTTCAGGTGGGCATCGGCCTCCTGCTCGGGCTTGCCCTGGGCTGGCCATTTGCACGCTTGCTGGTTGGATCCTTCAATGGTTTCGACCCGACGGAACCGCTGGTCTATGCGCTGGTGTTGGGTGTGCTTGCCCTGGTCGCCCTGCTGGCGATCCTGGTGCCGGCCCGCCGCGCCCTGCGCATCGATCCGGTCATTGCCTTGCGTCACGAATGAGGAACAGCGAAATGCTCGTCAATCTGCACATGGCTGCACGCGCACTGCTGCGCACTCCCGTTTTCACCCTGGTGACGGTGCTCATGCTCGGCATGGGCATTGGCCTCAGCATCTTCATGTTCGGCGCGATCAATGCCTATTCGCTGAAACCGCTGCCGTTCGCGCATCCCGAGCAGTTGCTGCATGTCCAGTACACCGACAGCGAAAGCGGACAGCGCAGGCTCTCCCTGCCAATGCTGGATTGGCTTGAGTTCCGTGATCGGCAATCCAGCCTGCAATCGCTTGCCGCGTATGCGACGGCAACCATGAACCTGGGCGGACTCGAAGGCCCGCCTGAGCGCGTCTCCGGTGCGCGCGTGAGCACCGATGCCTTTGCCACGCTCGGCGTGCAGCCGCAGCTTGGCCGCGATTTCCTGGCCGACGATGCCAGGGCCGGGGCCATGCCGGTTGCCTTGATTGGTGATCAGCTGTGGAAGCTGCGCTTCAATGCCGATCCCGGCGTGCTTGGCCGCGACATTCGCATCAACGGCACGCCCACCCGTGTCGTCGGCATCATGCCGGAGCGTTTTGCCTTCCCGATCGAGGAATCGGTGTGGACGCCGCTCGGCCTTGACCGGATTGCCGCAGCGGATGAGTCGGCGCCGCTGGTCAATGGCTTCGGGCGTTTGCGTGACGGCCAGTCCCTGCCGCAGGCTCGCGCCGGGTTCGCTACCCTGGTCAGCAACCTGGCCGAACAGCGCAAGGAAAAGCTGCGCGGCGATGCGGCCAGCGTGGTGGCACTCGGCGATTATTTCGTCTTGCCGCAGATTCGCCAGGCCAATGTGGCGATGTTTGTTGCGGTGTTGCTGGTGCTGCTGATTGCCTGTGCCAACGTGGCGAGTCTGGTGATGGCGCGCTTTGCGGCGCGTGCGCGTGAGCTGGCCGTGCGTTCCGCACTGGGAGCGGGGCGTTCGCGCCTGATCCAGCAGGTGTTGTGCGAAACATTGCTGCTGGCACTGGCAGCCACGCTGCTGGGCTGGCTGGCAACGCTGGGCGCTGCACACGTGATGGAAGGCGTCATGGCCGATACCCCGGCACAGACACCGTACTGGGTGGATTTTTCCGGTGACGCGCGTGACTGGTTGTTCACCGCCGGCATCGCCTTGGTGACGGCGCTGGTGGCCGGACTGGTGCCCGCACTGCGCGCCGGTCGCGTGGATGTGCAGGCGGTGTTGCGCCAAGGCGGCGGCATCGGAGAGCGCGGGCGTCTGGCGCGCCTTCTGGTCGGTGCCGAAGTGGCCCTCTCGCTGATCCTGCTGGTCGGCGCGGGCATTGCGATCCGCAGCGCGGTTTCCGCACAGGCAAAGCCGCTGGGCATCGACACGGACCAGGTGATGACCGCGCGCATCGGATTGCCTGCGGCACAGTACGCGGAGCCAGCCGCACGCGAGCGCTTTGCCGCATCCCTGAGCGAGCGCCTTGCGCACTTGCCCGGTGTGCGTCAGGCCGCCATCGCCAGCAGTCTTCCGCTGATGGGTTACGAGCGGCAGGACTACGCGCGTGAGGGCGATGTGGTTGATCGCGACTCCAGCTTGCCGCAGGCATGGGCATCCAGCGTCAGCGCGGGCTTCTTCGATGTTTTCGGCATCCGCCTGCGCGAAGGTCGCCTGTTCGATGAACGTGATCGCGCGGACAGCGTGCCGGTGGCGGTCATCAGCGCGCGCCTGGCCGAGACGGCCTGGCCAGGACAAAGCGCCATCGGCAAGCATCTGCGATTGTCGCCGCGCGAGGACAGCGCGGAATCGCTTGAGGTGGTCGGCGTGGTTGCCGACAGCGTGCAGGCCAATTACTTCGAGGAAAGTGCGCGACTGGCTGCGCACCGTGGCGATGGCAACGTGTTTCGTCCCGCAAGCCAGACCGCACCGGCATTCTTCAGCGTGGCCGTGCGCGCCGATGGCAAGGCCGCCGCGCTCGGCCAATCGATCCGCGAAGCGGTGCTCGCCATCGACGCGGACCAACCGGTGTACTGGCTGCGCAGCATGAATGAATGGCGCGAACGCATGCTCTGGAGCAGCGACCTGCTGGCCAGCATGTTCTCCGTGTTTGCGGGCTTTGCCCTGTTGCTGGCCGTGGCCGGCATTTACGCAGTGCTCGCCTTCGACGTGGCCAGACGCACCCGCGAGATCGGCGTGCGTCGGGCCATGGGCGCGGATTCCCGGGCAATCCTCGGCATGATCCTCGCGCGTGCCGGTCGACAGGTGATCGGCGGACTGCTGGTCGGACTGCCGCTGGCCTGGTTGTGCTCGCGTGCTCTGGCGGGACTCACGCTGAAAGGCGCCGGCTCCGATCCCTGGGTCTACATCGGCGTGGTGGGCGTGTTGCTGCTGGCCGTACTGGTTGCCGGACTCCTGCCGACGCGACGGGCCTTGCGCGTCGATCCTATGGTCGCGTTGCGCGATGAATGAGTGGAACTTCCGATGAACGCGATTTCCAGCCTCTTGCGTCGCCAACTGCGCACGCCCTTGTTTGCACTCATCGTGACCGTGCTGGTTGCTGCTGTGGTGGCCTTCAATGCCAGTGCGTTTTCCGCCATCCATGCGCTGCGCTGGAAGGCATTGCCGTATGTCGATGGCGAGCGCCTGGTGGAACTGCAGGCACGCCTGGTCAACTACGGGTTCGACGTGGGCCTCACGGAAAACCTGCGCCAGGCGGTGATTGCCGATACCGCCCATTTCAGCGGCGCCCTCGGTGTTGCGCGTGTGCGCGGCGGTGGCGAGGACGGTCGCACCTGGCAGATGGCGCGAGTGACGGAGAATTTTCAGCAGGTGCTGGGCATTGCGCCCGCGCTGGGGCGTGGCTTCCAGGCCGATGATGCGCGTGCAGGAAATGATGCCGTCATCCTGCTTGGCGATGCCATCTGGCGCAGCCGCTTCAATGCCGATCCACAGGTGATCGGCAAGGACATTCGCTTCACCGACCGGGTGTATCGCGTTATTGGCGTGATGCCGCCATCGTTTGCGTTTCCGGATGCCTCCATCGAGGCCTGGCGACCCTTCGTGATGAGCGATGCGGAGCGCGAGCTCAACCGGCAGGGCAACGTCGGCATGATCGATGTGGTGGCGCGCATGGCGCCGGGCGTCGAGCTGGAACAGGCGCAGGTGGCGCTCGATGCCATCCTCGCGCGTGACGCCAGCCTGGATGGACTGCGCAGCAATGCCGGCGTTGTGGCCGGCGCGCGCGCGTGGCGGGATCGCTACGCCAGCGGCTATTTCCATGCGCTCACCTGGTTGCAGATTGCGGCACTGATCCTGCTGGTGGCCGTGCTTGCCAACCTGGTCAACCTGCAACTGGATCGCTTGCTCGTGCGTCGTCGCGAACTGGATGTGCGTCGCGCGCTCGGCGCCAGCGAGCGCTCGATTGCAAAGACCGTGCTCGCCGATCTCGCCCCGCCGGTCGTGCTTGGCGTTGTGCTCGGCCTGGCCCTGACGCCCGCGCTGTTGCGTGTGTTGGTGTCCCGCGATTTGCTGCCGCAGGATCTACCCCAGGGCGTGACCTTCGGTGCGGCCAGCCTGTCGAGTGCCTTGCTGGTGGGCGTGATCACCATGGCCAGCGGCCTGATCGCCGCACTGGTTTCCGCACGCGCATCGCAGTTGTCCAGCCGCAGTGGCGTGGGTGGCATGGGCCGCCTGCGTCCGGCCATGTTGGTGGCCCAGGTCATGCTGACCACGGCCCTGCTGGGCAGCGAAGGCCTGCTGCTGCGCAGCGCGCTCAACTTGTCCGATGCGGATCGCGGCTTTGATTCGCGTGGTGTGCTGCTGACCCTGGTCGATCCGGTCGGAGTCACCACGGCCGGTGCAGCTTTTGATCCGGCCACGGATGCGACACGTTATGCGCCCGTGGTCGAGCGCATCCATGCCGCGGTGGCAAGCCTGCCGGGTATCAATCGCGTGGCGGTGTCCACCGCGCCGCCCTTCAGCGGCTGGGAGATGGTGGGTTCGATCCGCATGCCGAATCAGCCCGACAACCTGCAGGCGCGCACGCGTTCGGTGGGGCCCGGTTACCTGTCCACGCTCGGCATCGGCCTGCTGGCGGGGCGCGAATTCAACGACGCCGATCACCCCGGCAGCAGCGGTGTCATTGTCGATGAGTTGTTCCGCAGGCGTTTCCTTCAAGGCGTCGATCCACTCAGCGCCTACGTTGAGCTTGCAACCGATGCGCAAGGAGGATTTCGTCGTGCGCCCATCATTGGCGTGGCGCGCACGGTGAAGCACGAAAGCCTCGACGAAACCGACAATCTGCCGACCGTCTACCAATTCAACGCCGCGCCGCTGCCGGTGTTCTGGCTGGTCAGCCATGCTTCGGGTGATCCCGCTGCCATTGCCGAAAGCGTGCGTCGCGCCATCCAGCAAAGTGCGCCGGGAACCACCGTCGGCACCAATGAACCCTTGGCCACGCGCATTGCTTCCACCCTGGGTTCACGTCGTGCGCTTATTGAGGCCTTGGGTGGGTTTGCCCTGGGTGCGCTGCTGCTTGCCGCGATCGGCTTGGCCGCCGTTCTCAGTTTTTCGATTCGCCGGCGCAATGCGGAAATGGGCGTGCGCATGGCTATGGGCGCGACACGCGGCCGGATCCGCGCGATGATCATGCGCCAGGGCGGCAACCTGGTCGTCGTTGGCTTGCTGCTTGGCCTTGGCTTGGGCCTGGCGGTAGCGCGTGCGATGAGCGGACGCTTGATCGGCATACCCTTCAACGATCCCTTGACCTGGAGTCTGGTGCTCGGGCTTGTGGGCGTGATTGCCGGGATTGCCTGCTGGTTGCCGGCCAGTCGCGCGGCGGCCACCGACCCCATGGTCGCCCTGCGGCGTGAATGAGCATGCCCGCACATGTCGCACAACATCCTGAATCGGGAACACAACGCATGAGCCTGTTGCAGCTTTGCAATCTGGAAAAATCATACCCGTTGGCGACGGGTCGCAGTTGGGTGCTGCGCAACATCAACATGGAGATCGCCGAGGGCGCGTTTGTCAGCGTGATGGGGCCGTCGGGGGCGGGCAAGAGCTCGCTGCTCAATGTGCTCGGCCTCATGGATCACGACTGGCAGGGCAGCTATCGCCTGGATGGCATCGCGGTGGAAACGCTGAATCCCAAGCAACGCCAGCAACTGCAACGGGAAAAAATCGGATTCATCTTCCAGCACTACCACCTGATCGATGAGCTCAGCGTGCGCGAGAATCTCGATCTGCCCCTGCAGTACCGGGATGTGCCGGCCAGGGAGCGCGCCGCGCGGGTGGCCGACCTGCTCGATCGCTTCCAGATCGTCGGCAAGAAGGATCTCTACCCGGCGCAGCTCTCCGGTGGCCAACAGCAACTGGTGGCGGTGGCGCGTGCCGTGATCACGCGGCCACGCCTGTTGCTGGCCGACGAGCCGACCGGCGCCCTGCATTCAAGCCAGGCGCGCATGATCATGGACTTGTTGCACCAGTTGCACGCAGAAGGAACCAGCATCATCCAGGTTACCCACAACGAGGCGTTTGCCAACGAGGCGCAGCGGGTGATCCGGCTGCAGGATGGCTGGGTCGACACAGGCGGCGTATCATCTGGCCAGACTGGCTAGATGGAGAAGGGCACATGAACTGGCAATTGCAAGAAGCCAAGAACCGACTGAGTGAATTGGTCAAGGCAGCCAAAAGCAAGGGGCCGCAAGTGATCACCGTGCGCGGCAAGGAAGAGGTGGCGGTTGTGGCCATTGAAGAATTGCGTCGCCTCAAGCGTGGTAGTCGACAATCCGGCAAGGGTTGGTGGAGAACCGCGCCCAAGGTCGAGCTGAAGATCCAGCGCTCGCGCGATAGCGGGCGCAAAGTGGATCTTGGGTAATGCGCGGTTACCTGCTCGATACCTGTGTGATTTTCGAGGCAACCCGCCCACGTCCTTCGACGCGGGTTCGCGACTGGATTCTGGCGAAGGCACCGGAACAGTTGTTTCTCAGTGTCGTCAGCATCACCGAGATCGAGCAAGGCATTGCCTCACTGGATCAGGCCGGCAAGGCGAAGACGCTCAAGGCGTGGTTGCAGGACGAAGTGCTGCCTGACTTCGAGGATCGCATCTTCAACGTGGATGCGAGCCTCGCCGTGCGTTGGGGACAATTGCTGGGTGAGGGCAGGCGTAGTGGCAAGCCCCCACCGCTGATGGATGCTTTGCTTGCCGCAACGGCGCTTGAGCATGATCTTGCAGTGGTCACACGCAATGTCGGTGATTTCTCGCGCTACGGGCTTGGACTGGTCAACCCATGGCAATGAATCGACCCAACATCCTCATCGCCGATGACCAGCGCGACGTGCGCGAGGCGCTGCGCCTTCTGCTCAAGAGCGAGGGCTGGGGCTGCACCGCCGTGGAGAGTCCGGCGCAGGCGCTGGCGGCTGCACGTGAACGCCAATTCGACGTGGCACTGATCGACCTCAACTACACCCGCGACACCACCTCGGGTGCGGAAGGCATGGAGCTTCTGGCCGAACTGAAGGCTTTCGATGCGGACTTGCCGGTGGTGGTGATGACCGCCTGGGGCAGCATCCAGGTTGCGGTGGAAGCCATGCGCCACGGTGCCGGTGATTTCATCGAGAAGCCGTGGGACAACGCGCGCTTGATGAGCGTGCTCGGCAACCAGCATGCACTCGCACGCGCACGTCGGCGCGGGCAACGCCTGCAAGCCGAGAACCGCTTGCTGCGTGGACCGGCAGCGGAAGGATTCATCGCGGAATCGGCATCCATGCGCTCGCTGCTGGAACGCCTGGCGAGGGTGGCGCCCTCCGATGCCAATGTGCTGATCCTTGGCGAGAACGGTACCGGCAAGGGCGTCATCGCCCGCCTGCTGCACGACGCCTCGAAGCGTGCCGAAGCCAGCTTCGTCAAGGTCAACATGGGCGGCATTCCGGAAACCGTTTTCGAAGCCGAGATGTTTGGCCATGTGCGTGGTGCCTTCACCGATGCCAAGACGGACCGCATTGGCCGCTTTGAATTGGCCGATGGCGGCAGCCTGTTTCTCGACGAGATCGCCAACATTCCGCTGGCCCAGCAACCCAAGTTGTTGCGCGTGCTGGAGGATGGCGAACTGGAGCGGGTGGGCTCCTCGCGCACCCTGAAAGTGGATGTGCGCCTGATTTCAGCCACCAACGCCGACCTTGCCGCTGAAGTCGCCGGTGGCACCTTCCGCAAGGATCTGCTGTTCCGCCTCAACACCGTGGAACTGCACCTGCCGCCATTGCGCGAACGCGGCGAGGACATTCCCTTGCTGGCGCAGTCCTTCCTGCAGCGTTTTGCCCAGCGCTACCAACGCGACGACTTGCGTTTTGCACCATCGGCACTCAATGCCATGTCGGCCTATGCCTGGCCGGGCAATGTGCGCGAGCTTGCACACAGCATCGAACGCGCGGTGCTGATGGCCGCTGCCGGTGCGCTGGATGCGTCTGCACTCAACCTCAATGCCGACAGCGTTGCGGTCGGTGCCGGTGCCATGGGGGCGGTTCCCGCAGTCGGACAGGTGACCGTCGAGGAAGCCGAGAAACGCATGGTTCGCCAGGCGCTGGAGAAAACCGGCGGCAACATCCAGCGCGCGGCCACCCTGCTTGGCCTCAGCCGCCCGGCCTTGTACCGGCGCATGGAAAAATACGGCATCGAATGACGTGCAAATGTGCATGCATTGGATGGCAATCCGTGTCCTTCGGCTTCGCACGTTCGGCGTGCAGTTTGACCTGAGCCTGCCGAAAGGCTCAGGTTGAAATGCTTTCAAAAGCCAAAAGGGTTCCGGCTTGCGCCGGAATGACGGCAAGCGCGACGCTTTTTGGTTCAATGGTTGTCATCCTTGTCGGCCGTGAACGGCCTTCAATAAAGGATGGTTCCCCGCGCGGATTTGGGCACCACACGGCAGGCCGTCTTCCCGGCGCAAGCCGGGATCCATCTTGATTCTCATGGCATGTTTGCAAAAGCCAAATGGGTTCCGGCTTGCGCCGGAATGACGGCAAGAGAAAAAGAATCAGGGTTCCCCTTGTTCTTGTAACCTGTTTCCTCACATCTTAGCCGCCGGATGAAAAGTGAGCATGGATCAATTCCCACCCCGCCCGCGCAGCCGACGCTGGAGTTTTGAAACGCGACTGCTGTTCGGCGCACTGTTGGTCGCGTTGCCGGCACTGCTGACCCTGAGCGTGCTGCTGATGCGCGCCCCCTTGCGACCCTACGCATGGGGCGTGTTGGCAGCCGTGCTTGTGTTCACCGTGCTGATTGCCTTCGAGTTCCGCCGGCGTGCCGTGTATCCGCTGCGCACCATGTCCAATCTGCTCGAAGCCCTCCGCGAGGGCGACTACAGCCTGCGCGGAACCCATGCGCGACGTGGCGATGCGATTGGCGAGGTGGTGGCGGAAATCAACATGCTGGCGCAGACCCTGCGCGAGCAGCGCCTTGCGGTGGAGGAAAAGAGCGCATTGCTGGTCAAGGTGATCGCGGTGCTCGACATCGCGGTTCTGGCCTTTGATGCGAGGGGCAATCTCAAACTCGCCAATCCCGCCGCCGAACGCCTGCTGGGTGCGGTGCCGGGTCGTTTGCTCGGCAGGTCCGCCGGTGAGCTGGGCCTTGATGATTGGCTGGCGCTGGATGAGACCACCATCAGCGAGCGCAGCTTTGCCGGTGGCAGCGGACGCTGGGAAGTGCGTCCCGGCGTGTTCCGCGAAGAAGGTCGCCCGCATCACCTGCTGGTCATCACCGACCTGAGCCGCACTCTGCGCGAGGAAGAGCGCCTCGCCTGGCAGCGCCTGCTGCGGGTGCTCGGGCATGAACTCAACAATTCGCTGGCGCCGATCCGCTCGATGGCGGCGACCCTGGCCAAGGTACTGGCGTCCGAACCCCTGCCTGCCGACTGGCGCGAAGATGCGAGCACCGCATTGGGCGTGATTGGTGATCGCGCCGAAGGGCTGGCGCGCTTCATGTCGCGCTACACCGCGCTGGCACGTTTGCCGCCGCCAAGCCGGCGCCGCTTTGAACTTGCCGCGCTCATTCGCCGGGTTGTCGAACTTGAACAGCGCATGCCGGTACAGATCGAGTCGGGGCCCGAGCTGCAACTCGATGCCGACGCCGATCAGATCGAACAGGCGCTCATCAATCTGCTGAAGAACGCCGTCGATGCCAGCCTGCCCATGCAAGGCGTGGTGAAGGTCCGTTGGCAGATAGCCGATGGAGCATTGCTGCTTGAGATCATCGACTCGGGTTCCGGCCTGCCGCCCAGTGAAAACCTGTTCGTGCCGTTCTTCACCACCAAACCGGGTGGCTCGGGAATTGGCCTGGTGCTGGCACGGCAGATCATCGAAGCCCACGACGGCAGCCTGCTGCTTGAAAATCGTCGCGATGCACGCGGCTGCGTCGCACGCATCAGCCTTCCGCTGTAGGCCGTCCAGCCACGGCTGGTGAGCGAGCACAAGCGATGGTGTCCTCGCAACCTGCCGCACCATTGGCCAGCACAGTTTCGATCGGTTCCTTGCTCACATCCAGCCCGGCATGCAAGCTGCTACGCTTGTTCATGGACTGCCTCAGCACCAATGCGTTGTTGCCTGATGGACCATCGGCGAATCTCGGCGCGCTCAGACCAGCGTTCCAGCGTGCCGCGACGGCAGGCCGCGTTGCAACAAGCCATTCTGCCTATGTTCGGTGAGCAGGCTTTCGGTAAACTCGTGCATAGCGGAGGTGTTTATGAACATGACAGCGCTACGTAACCTTCCAGTGGATCAGCGACTTCACCTGGTCGAGGAGCTGTGGGACAGCATCGCAGCCGACCAAGGGGCGCTTAAGCTGACCGACGCGCAGCGGCGAGAGCTCGACAAGCGCTTGGATGCCTACGAAGCGGATCGAAATCCTGGTCGGCTGCTCGAAGATGTGCTGTTGGATATTCGCCACCGGCTATGAGCTTGCCACTCCGTGTCCGTCCCGAGGCCGCGCAAGATCTCGAGGACGCGGCGGCTTGGTACGAGGAGCAAAGCCGGGGTTTGGGGCAGGAATTTCTTGACGAGGTTCGTCGGGCTTTAGAGCGGGTTGCCGAGCATCCGGAGTTGTATCCTTCCATCCATCGCAACACGCGTCGCGCGTTGACGCACCGTTTCCCCTTCGGAGTGTTCTTCCACCTCAAAGACGATTCCATCGTTGTGGTTGCTGTCTTGCACGGTAGCCGTGATCCGCACCACTGGAAGCAAAGAACATGACTTTTCGCTCAACCAGACGCAGGTGCCGCTTCGCGTTCTTTGCGCCGCCTACCTCGGGCGTTGGCTTGCTGGGAGAAATTCAATGCGCGCTCACATGCTGATAGCACTACTTGCCCTGACCGCTTGCCAATCGCTTCCGCAACAAGCATCCCCATCACTGGCCGCTGCGTCCGAAGCTTATTTCGCAGCATCGCACACTGCAGATGTTGCAAAAGCTGCTGCGTTGCTTGCCAACGACCATTTGTTCATCGGTCCAACTGGCAATGTCCAAGACAAGGCAGCACGATTGGCTTGGTTGAAAGACAGTCGAGACTGGTTGCCCTCTGTAACAACGCGAGATGTTCAAGTGACTCAGTTTGGCCAGACCGGACGCGTCACCGGCACATGGGTCATCCCGGAGGCGGGTATGACTATCCAAGAGCGATTTGTCCATATCTGGGTTTTACAACACGGTCGTTGGCAGATGATCTCCCATCAAGTCAGCGTCATTCCAACAAAGGATGGCGACGGTCCATGAAGCCGCAATCTGACAATTCCTCAAGAGACTCCTCCGTCAAGCCCGGGTGAATGATGGGACAGACAACGGCAGCGGGAGTTGTGGGGATGAGGTGGTGTAGCACGCATCCTGCTGTCCGCACCCGCGCAAACCTGGCTGCAATGGAACACGCATGAGTGAAGCGATGAATTTCGCCCGGTGCTCCTTCGGTTTTCGCCATAACCCGCGTTACGCCCTGGGCCTGCTGCTGGTTTTCCTGGTCGTGTTTGTCGGCCTCGGGCTCGACCCGACGTCGCGGTCGGATTGGCTGCTGGAGAATTTCCTCACCGTGCTGGCCCTGGCCTGGGCGATCTGGTGGTATCGGCGCACACCGTTGTCGAACCTGGCCTGCACCCTGCTGTTCGTGTTCGGCGTATTGCACGAAATCGGCGCGCACTACCAGTATTCCGAGGTCCCCTACGAGACGTGGGTTGCGGCACTTTGCGAGGACTGTTCACTGGACGCGCTGTTCGGTTTCCAGCGCAACCAGTTCGATCGGCTCGTGCATTTCCTCTACGGATTGCTGATCACGCCGGTCGCTGCCGAGATGATCGTTTCCCGGGTGCGCTTGCGTGGATTCTGGCTGTTCGTGCTGCCGGTCACTTTCATGATGTCGCATTCGCTGATCTACGAATTGATCGAATGGCTGGCCGCCAGCGTGGTTGCCCCGGAAGTGGGGCAGGCGTATCTGGGCACACAGGGCGATGTGTGGGATGCGCAGAAGGACATGGCGCTGGCGACGCTGGGTTCCCTGATCGTGCATCCCTGGTGGCTGTGGTGCTGGTCGCGTTCTGCGGGCGCGCAAACCCCGGAGTGATTGCGCCAACCATCGCCGCAGCTTGGGATTCGCGGATCCTGGCCGCGTATCGCATGCAGAAAAAAGGCCCCGCATTGGCGGGGCCTTGTTGAATGCCGTCAATGGTCACGGCTTCACTTCACCTTGAGCGCCGAGGCATCAACGCGAACCACACCCTTGATGCCCTTGGCCACCGCGATGGCCTTGTCCACTTCGGTGTCCGAAGCCAGCACGCCAATCAGGGTCACCACGCCATTCGTGGTCGAGACCGAGATGTCAGTGCTTGAGATGCCTTCGGTGGTGGCAAGATCGGCCTTGACCTTGGTGGTGATCCAGGTGTCGGTGACCGGCTGCTGCGAATCCATGGCTTCATTGCTTGTCGCTGGCTCGCTGGCCGCGATGGCCATGGTGGTGCCACCCAGGACAAGGGCAAGGCTCACGACGAGACGATTGAAAGAGAAGGATGCGTTGTTCATGGGATTTCTCCTTTTTGGGATGTGAACCCGCGGCGGTTTAGGGAAGGTCTGATCAAGTACTGTCGCGAGCAAGCTCGCTCCCACCATTGCTTGATTTTGTGGGAGCGAGCTTGCTCGCGACGAATGAGTTCCGTACTTGTTCAGAGTTTCCTTAGGGTGCGGAGATCGGTTCGTACGCTTGTGGGCGCATCCCGCCGCAGATTCGAATCCAGCCTCGTGCATGGTTGCGCAACATGGCGTGAACCGGGCGTGCCCGGAATATGACTGTCGCATGAAGCGTTCAGGTCCGCCTGGCCGTTGGCGGACGTTGCGGCGAATTGGTCGAACGTTGCCAGCGCGTTTGCGCATATGATCGCTTCTCCGAAATCCGCGGAGACCTTGCCATGCGCCTGATGAGCCGAATCCTTTGCGCGTTGTCCTGTTTGTGCATCGCGCCCGCCCTGTGGGCAGACACACTGCTGCTGGACAAGGTCAACGGCTACACCCTGGATTCCACAGGCAGGCTGCAACGCTTCCAGGCACTGCTGATCGAGGACGGAAAGGTACTCGC